>Ga0209643_1000686_pt1 | contig 47724 bp, 42 predicted proteins | sample AutmiccBRH37_all_FD_187383 | JGI IMG/M metagenome (GOLD analysis project Ga0209643, IMG submission 187383) | Deep subsurface microbial communities from Mt. Terri, Switzerland - Autotrophic microbial communities BRH/37_all (SPAdes) (version 2) | ecosystem: Environmental > Aquatic > Deep...
GGCATCTCGATCGAGCTTCTCCAGACCGGTCCTGCCCGCCCGAAGCAGGAGCCGTGGGCGTCGATGCCCAATACGGGCGTGTGGTAATGGCGTTACGCATTTTACATGTCATGGCGGGGGCTGCGACGGGCGGCGCGGAAATCTTTTTTCTGGACGCCGTCTGCGCGCTGCATGAGGCCGGTTTCGAACAGGCGGTTGTCACGCGGGGAAACGCGCCCCACCGCCTTGCGGAGCTTAGAAAGCGCAATATCCGCACCGAGCTCACTTCGTTCAACCGCATGTGGCGTTGGACCAGCGACAGCGTGATCGACGGTCTGGTCAAGTCGTTCAAACCCGATCTCATCCAGTACTGGATGGGTCGCGCGGGGACCTTCGCAAAACCGCGCGATGTGCCGCAACTGGGCTGGTATGGCGGCTATTACGCCACCGACCGCTTCCGTCACTGCGATTTTCACGTCGGCGTGTCGCACGACATCGTGCGCCATATCGTCAGTCAGGGCGTACCCGAGAACCGGGCGGCGACGCTCCACACATTTGCGGCGTTCACGCCGGCCCCCGCCGTGGCACGGTCGGAGTTCGACACGCCGGACGGCGTACCGCTGTTCCTCGCCCTCGCCCGCCTGCACTGGAAAAAGGGCCTCGACAATTTGCTCGATGCCATGGCGCAGGTTCCAGGCGCCTATCTCTGGATCGCTGGCGATGGGCCACTCGAAAAGGAATTGAAAGTACAGACTGCGCGCCTCGGTCTCGACGATCGCGTCCGCTTTCTCGGCTGGCGCAACGATCGCGAGGCGCTCCTCGCGGCGGCCGACATCTGTGTTTTCCCCTCGCGCTACGAACCGTTCGGAACGGTGACGGTCGAAGCTTGGGCATCTGGCACGCCCCTGATCGCAACCGCAGCGCAAGGCCCGCGCGCCTACGTCACGCATGGCGAGGACGGGCTTCTGGTGCCGGTCGACGACACCGATGCCCTGGCGGCTGCGATGAATCGCCTTGCAGCCGACCCGGCCCTGCGCGTCCGCCTCGTCGAGAACGGTATGGCGAGCTACGAAAAGGGCTTCACCAAAGCGGTCTACCAGCACGAAGCGGCACGAATCTTTCAGCAGGTCATTGCCGCTCACGCCGCCATGACCGCTCCCGCTTGACCGCAGGCGCCGGCACCTGTTCAATGACGTCGTTCCAAGGGGAGTCCCGAACTGGCGGGGCTGAGATTGCGCGAGTGATGCGCGGGACCCTTCGAACCTGATCCGGGTCATGCCGGCGAAGGGATGCGAACATCTGCGCTCAGGCGCGCCGCCGCCCTTTTCCTCAGCCACCCTTGTGATCGATCCACGTGACAGGAGGGCGCCGATGAACATCAAACAAAAATTCCCGACGATCGAAGTGACGACCGGGCCGCTCCCCGCGTCGCGCAAGATTTTCGTCGAGGGCACCTTGCCGGGCGTGCGCGTCCCGATGCGCGAAATCGCGCTTCACCCGAGCGCGAACGAGCCGCCGGTCACGGTGTACGACCCGTCCGGCCCGTACACCGACGCGCAGGCGCAGATCGACATCTACAAGGGTCTCCCGCGCCTGCGCGAGGACTGGATTGCCGCGCGCGGCGACACGGAAACCTACGAGGGCCGCATTATTCAGCCTGCGGACAATGGCTTCGTCGCGCCGGAAAAAATGGTTCCGACGTTCCCGGTCCGCCCGACACCGCGACGCGCGAAATCCGGCAAGATCGTAACCCAGCTCGCCTATGCGCGCGCCGGGATTATCACGCCGGAGATGGAGTTCGTCGCAATCCGCGAGAACCAGAAGCGTGACGCTCTCGCAGGCGCATCAGCCGACGGGGAAAGCTTCGGCGCGGAAATTCCGTCCGTCATTACACCTGAGTTTGTGCGTAGCGAAATCGCGCGCGGTCGCGCGATCATCCCCGCCAACATCAATCACCCCGAAAGCGAGCCGATGATCATCGGTCGCAATTTCCTGGTGAAGATCAACGCCAACATCGGAAATTCCGCTGTCACCTCCTCCGTCGGGGAAGAGGTCGACAAGATGGTGTGGTCGATCCGCTGGGGCGCCGACACGGTGATGGACCTCTCGACCGGGCGCAACATCCACAACATCCGCGAATGGATCATCCGCAACGCGCCGATCCCGATCGGCACGGTGCCGATCTATCAGGCACTTGAAAAGGTCGGCGGCGTCGCCGAGGACCTGACCTTCGAGATATTCCGCGACACGCTGATCGAACAATGCGAGCAGGGCGTCGATTATTTCACCATCCATGCGGGCGTCCGTCTGCCCTACATCCCGCTCACCGCCAAGCGCGTCACCGGGATCGTCAGCCGCGGCGGCTCCATCATGGCGAAATGGTGCCTCGCCCATCACAAGGAGAGCTTCCTCTACACGCGTTTTGAGGAGATCTGCGAGCTGATGGCGGCCTACGACGTCTCCTTCTCGCTCGGTGATGGCTTGCGCCCCGGCTCGATCGCGGACGCCAACGATGCCGCGCAATTTGCGGAGCTTGAGACGCTGGGTGAGTTGACGCAGGTCGCCTGGAAGCATGGCTGTCAGGTGATGATCGAAGGCCCCGGCCATGTGCCGATGCACAAGATCAAGGTCAACATGGACAAGCAGCTCAAGGTGTGCGGCGAAGCGCCGTTTTACACGCTCGGGCCACTCACGACCGATATCGCGCCGGGCTACGATCACATCACATCTGCGATCGGCGCCGCGATGATCGGCTGGTTCGGCACCGCGATGCTGTGCTACGTGACGCCCAAGGAGCATCTGGGCCTGCCCGACCGCAACGACGTCAAGACCGGTGTCGTGACCTACAAGCTCGCCGCCCACGCCGCCGATCTTGCGAAGGGTCACCCGGCCGCGCAGGCGCGCGACGATGCGCTCTCCCGCGCGCGCTTCGAGTTCCGCTGGGAGGACCAGTTCAATCTCTCGCTCGACCCGGAGACGGCAAAGGACTTCCATGACCAGACGCTGCCGAAGGACGCGCACAAGGTCGCTCATTTCTGCTCGATGTGCGGACCCAAATTCTGCTCGATGAAAATTACGCAGGAAGTGCGGGACTATGCCGAAAAGGGTATGGAGGATATGAGTAATGCCTTCAAGGCGAGCGGCTCGGAAATCTATCTTGAGGGCGATGCCCTCAAAGCAAGCAACAAGGCACTTGGATGACACCCTCTGATCTTATGGGCGCGTGGGCGCTCGTTTCGTTCGTGCGCCACCGTGGAGAAAAAAGCGACAACGCGCTCGGCCCCAAGCCGACCGGGCTTCTGCTTTATACGCCGGACGGCTTTATGGCGGCATACCTGCACAAGGACCCGGCTCTGGAATGGGAAGGGCCGCTGCTCTCGACCTATTCCGGGCGCTGGACCATGGAAGGCAACACGCTCCAGCACGCGATCCTCTTCAACACCGAGGTCGACCGGGTCGGACAGGTGCAGGTGCGTCACGCGCAGATCGAAGGCGACCGGCTTGTGCTGAGCACCGACAAGAAGGAGAGCGCCAAGGGCGCGCAATGGCTGGAGATTAGCTGGAAGCGGCCGTGAACGAACCGACCTGCGAGATCGCCACAATCGGATACGAAAACGCGACGCAGGGCGACGTCATCGCAGCGCTCAAGGCTGATGGCGTGAAGCTTGTGATCGACATCCGCGAGGCGCCCATCTCGCGCAAGGCCGGGTTTTCCAAGCGGGTCTTTGCCGCAAGCCTCGACGAAGCGGGGATATCCTATCTGCACGTGCGCGCGCTGGGCACGCCCAAGGCGGGCCGCGACGCCGCGCGGCGCGGGGACAAGGCCACGTTTCACGACATCTTCGGCCGCCATTTTGCGAGCGACGAGGCCCAGAGCGCACTGCTTGACGTCATGCGCGAGGCGCAGCGGCGCCCGTCATGCCTGCTGTGCTATGAGGAAAACCCCGCGCAGTGTCACCGGTCGATCGTGGCCGACGCCATGGCCCAGCAGGGTTTTGCCATACGCCACCTTCACGTCGCGCCGCGCTTTATCTAGGGCCGGCGCCCGTCACATTCGCACACGAGCCCGTGAGGCACCCTTGCGCCGGCTGCTTGGAAGCGCGATCTGATTCGGCGTACACTCATATCGAGGAGACCTTGATGCTGTTCTCACGCAAGCCCATGACCCTGCCGAGCGCCGCGGAGGCCCTTCCCGGCCGCAGCGCGCCGATCCCCACCGCACCGACGCACTTTGTCAACGGAGCATCGCTCAAAGGGCCCTACCCACCAGGGAGCCAGCAGATCATTTTCGGGCTGGGATGCTTTTGGGGCGCCGAGCGCAAATTCTGGCAGCTGCCCGGCGTGATCGTCACAGCGGCCGGTTATGCCGGCGGCGTGACGCCGAACCCCACCTATGAGGAGGTCTGCAGCGGGCGCACCGGTCACAACGAGGTGGTGCTCGTGATTTTTGACCCCGCCAAGGTTTCGCTGGAGACGCTGCTCGCCACGTTCTGGGAAAGCCATAACCCGACCCAGGGCATGCGCCAGGGCAACGATGTCGGCACGCAATACCGCTCCGGCATCTACGTGACGACGAAAGCCCAGCGCGAGGCCGCGGAACATTCGCGTGCCGAATACGCCAAAGCCCTCAAGGCGCAAGGTTACGGCGCGATCACCACCGAAATCGTCGATGCGCCCGCGTTCTACTTCGCCGAAGCCTATCACCAGCAATATCTCGCCAAGAACCCGGGGGGCTATTGCGGTCTGGGTGGCACCGGTGTTTCTTGTCCCACCGGACTTGCAGTCACTTCCTCATAAAAAGCAGAACCATGGCACATGAACACGCGGCGCTCGCGCCGACCGGACCCAACGCGGATCAGATCGAACGGTGGAACGAGACGAGCGGCGTCAAATGGGCGCGTCATGCGGCGATGATCGAGCCGTTCATGAAACCGATCTCGGACCGCCTGCTGGAGCGGGCGGCGGCGGAACCCGGACAGGCCATCCTCGACATCGGATGTGGCGCGGGCGCGGTCTCGCTGACGCTTGCCGAGCAGGTGGGCAGCGCGGGCCGCGTGCTCGGCGTCGACATTTCCGCCCCGATGCTCGGGGTTGCGCGCACCGCCGCAGGCGCAGCGCCGGCGACCTTCGTGCTGGCGGATGCGAGCGAATATGCGCTTCCCCCTGCGGCCTTCGATCTCGCGATTTCGCGCTTCGGCGTGATGTTCTTCGCCGACCCCGTCGCGGCATTCGCCAATATCCGCAAAGGCTTGAAATCCGGCGGACGGCTCGTGTTCGTGTGCTGGCAATCGCTCAAGTTCAATGCGTGGGTGACGGTCCCGTTGACCGCTGCGCTCAAGCACCTGCCGCCACCCGAGCCGCTGGAGCCCGGAGCGCCCGGGCCCTTCGCATTTGCCGACGCCGCGCGGCTGGAGGACATTCTCAAGCGCGCGGGATACCAGGATATCGCAATCGATCCGGTGACTTTTTCGATCCCCATCGCAGGGCCGGGGCCGGACTGCGTGGATCGTGCCGCGTTCTTCGTCACCGAGATCGGTCCGGTCTCAAGCCTGCTCGACACCGCCGATGAGGCGTCGCGCGCAGCCGTGCACGCGGAAATCCGCGAGGCGATGCGCCCCTATGCGACCGCGAACGGCGTGCTGCTCGATGCGGCGTGCTGGCTCGTCGAGGCGCGTGCGTGACACAGGCGGCGGCGAACGGGATCGTCGCACGCGATGCCTTTGAAGCGAGCCTGGCGGCGCTCGAAAGAAGCTGCGAAAACCCCCTGCAGGGGCTGTTCGGCCCGTCTTCAGCGATGTGGCTGGTGCTCCGGGAGTCCGGCGTCTTTCTCGGCGCGGGCGCGGCGCTGTTGCTGCAGATCGCCCATCCCTATGTGGCGCACGCCATCACCGATCACTCCAGGGCACTGCGCGACCCGGTGGGACGGTTTCACCGCACGTTCTCGCCGATCTTCACGATGATCTTCGGCACTCGCGACGATGCGCTCGCCGCCGCGCGGCGCGTGCGGCGTGTCCATGATGCGATCAACGGCCCGCTTGGCGACGGCGGGCGCTACGACGCCCATGACGCCAATGCGCTGCTGTGGGTTCATCTCACCCTGTGGCACACGGCGATCCACGTCTATGAGGAGGTCATCGGGCCGCTCGCGCAAGCGCGCAAGGATCAGTTTCAATCCGAGGCGAACCGGTTCGCGATGCTGTTTGGAATCCCAGCCGAACTGCACGACGCGACCTTCGCGGCGTTCGAGGCACGCTTTGAGCGCATTGTGAATTCCGATCTTTTGTGTGTGACGCCGCAGGCGCGCATCATCGGCGATTACTTTATCGGGGCGGGCCGCGGCGCGTTCGGACGGTATCTGCCGGCGTGGTACCGCGCGATGACCGCGCAGCTTCTCCCTGCGCGCCTGGCCGACGGTTTCGCGCTGGCGCCGGACCCGCCCGCTGCGCAAGCGGGTTGGCGGCGGTGCGCGGCCTGGATTCGCCGGATGCCCGCCGCCCTGCGCTATGTTTCGCCCTATCACGAGGCTGCCGCACGGCTTTCGGGCCGTGCCCCGTCGCTCCTCACGCGCACCATGAATCGCGCGTGGCTCGGGCGCCCGAGCCTTGGCACCGCGCTCTAGGGAGGAGCCGAAAATGGAGACCGTGCCCTGGTGGAAGACCGCAGTGATCTACCAGATCTATCCGCGCTCTTTCATGGACGCGTCAGGCGACGGCGTCGGCGATCTGCGGGGGATCCGCTCGAAACTGGACTATCTCTCATGGCTCGGCGTCGATGCGATCTGGATTTCGCCGTTCTATCCCTCGCCGATGGCCGATTTCGGCTACGACATCTCGAACTACGAGGCTGTGGACCCGCTGTTCGGCACCCTCGAGGATTTCGACGCGCTCCTTGCGGATGTCCATGGGCGCGGCATCAAGCTCATCCTCGACTTCGTACCCAATCACACATCGGACCAGCATCCCTGGTTTCTTCAATCGCGCGCCGACCGCACCAGCCCCACGCGCGACTGGTACATCTGGCGCGACGGGAAAAGTGGAGGCCCTCCCAATAACTGGCTGTCCATGTTCGGTGGAAGCGCGTGGGAATATGATCCGGTGACGGACCAATACTACTATCACGCGTTCTTGAAGGAACAACCCGATCTCAATTGGGCCAACGAAGCCGTTGTCGAGGCCATGCTGGGCGCGATGCGCTTCTGGCTGGAACGCGGCATCGACGGTTTCAGGGTGGACGTGATGTGGCATCTCGCCAAGGACCCCCAATTCCGCGACGAGCCGGCCAATCCCGCATGGCGCGTGGGCGATGACCCGTACGCGCGGCTTGAACATCTCTATTCATGCGATCAGCCCGGCGTCCACCCGATCGTTCGCCGGATGCGCGAAACGCTGGCAGCGTTCGGCGACAAGGTGCTGATCGGCGAAATCTATCTCTCGCTCGACCACGTCATCACCTATTACGGGAGCGACGGGAAGTCCGGCGCGCATCTGCCGTTCAATTTTCAGCTGCTGACGACACCCTGGCGCGCTTCGGAACTTGTTGCCCTGATCGAGGAATACGAGCGCTTGCTGCCTGCCGGCGCATGGCCGAACTGGGTGCTCGGCAATCACGACCGCATGCGTCTTGCCACACGGGTCGGACCGGATCAGGCGCGCGTGGCGGCCATGCTGCTTTTAACGTTGCGCGGGACGCCGACGCTTTACTATGGCGACGAGCTCGGCCTTGAGGACGTTCCTATCCCACCCCACAGCGTGCAGGATCCGTGGGAGAAGAACGTGCCCGGGCTCGGCCTCGGGCGCGATCCCGTGCGCACGCCGATGCCCTGGTCCGCGGCACCGCAGGGCGGCTTTTCCACCGCTGCACCCTGGCTGCCGCTCAATGGCGACTACGCCGCGCGCAACGTCGCTGCGCTGCAGGACGAAAAAGGCGGCCTGCTGTCGCTTTACCGAACCCTGCTGGGCTTGCGCAAGGTCCATCCCGCACTCAATCGCGGTGAGATTTGCGACGTGCGTTCCCTGGGCGACGTCCTGATTTACGAACGCCGGGACGGCGCCGACCGCTTCACGATTGCGCTCAATCTTTCGCCCGTGCCCACACCCGCTCTCGCTATTCATGGTTGGGTGGTGCTGTCGACGACGATGGACACGGCCCGCGCCACGGCGATCTCCAGCATCGCGCTTGCGCCCAATGAGGGCGTCATCATCAGGCATGTCGCGTTTTGACGCGCGCACCGCACGCGGGGGCCTAGATATCGCTCCCGCCGTGACGTCCCTTGCCATCGCGAAAGCGCGTCGCGCCGCGAATACCTTCCGCCCGCAGCGTGTCGATGCTTGTTTCCCATTCCCCCCGCAGGCCCTCCGCGACCGACTTGCCGCGCTGTTCGTAAACCGAGCGACGGTCGGCCCGCAGGCACGCCTGGGGAAAGCGCGTCAGATCAAGCGCGAGCGCCTCTGCGACGTCGCGCGCCTTGCCGTCGTCGCAGATCCGGTTGGCGGCGCCGATGGCAAGGCATTCCTCGGCGGGCACCTTTCGGCCGGTCATGATGATGTCGAGCGCGCGCGCCTCGCCGACGAGACGCGGCAGCCGGACCGTCCCGCCGTCGATCAGCGGAATCCCCCAGCGCCGACAATACACACCGAGATACGCGCTGCGCGCCATCACGCGCAGATCGCACCACAGCGCAAGCTCCATACCGCCCGCGACCGCCGGGCCTTCGACGGCCGCGATCACCGGCTTGGAGAGCGCAAGACGAGAGGGACCCAGCGGCCCGCGCGGCACCGGGGCACCCTCCACGAAATCAAGTTCGCGCAGCGGCATTTCGCGGTCGAGCGTAGATGCGAATTTGAGATCCCACCCGGCACAGAACACCCCGCCCTCGCCCCAAAACACCGCGACGTCGGCGTCCGGGGAAGCATCGAATTCGAGGAAAGCGTGATACAGCGCTTCGGCTGTTTCGTGGTTGACAGCATTCCGGCAGTCGGGCCGCGAAAGCACGACGGTCCAAACACGCTCTGCTCGCTCGATCCTGACACTCATCTTTTTTCCTCGCTTTTGCCGTTCGTGTTTGAATTGTTTTGGGGAGGGATGGCGGACGGCGCGCCCGCCGTTTCAAGGGGTGGATGATGGTCGGGCCAGCATGCGCGCCGGATCACGCGGGATCAATCCGGGCCCCTTCGGCGCGCCCCTGCGGCCGGCCCCGCTTCAGCACCCACGCAGCGCCCATGGCCGAGCCCGTGCTCCCGGCCGACCTGGGCGGCACCCGGCCTGGCGCGCAGCTTTGCCCTTGGGTAAGACCGTTTTTCACCCCATATTGCGGATGCGAAGAATTTCACCGCAACGCAAGATCGGGGCTTGACATATTAGAGTCATTCTAATACTTATTATCAACAACTGATCGCGGGAACGAACGCCCCCGCCGCGCTTTTGGTATTTGAAAGGACCTGCCTCATGACGATGCTTGTTGGCCAGCCAGCGCCCGATTTCACCGCTCCCGCCGTCCTCGCGGACGGGGAAATCGTCGAGAACTTCAACCTCGAGAAAGCGCTGAAGGGCAAATACGGACTGATCTTCTTCTATCCGCTCGATTTCACATTTGTGTGCCCCTCCGAAATCCTCGCGTTCCACAACCGGGTCCCGGCATTTGAATCCCGCAACACCCAGATCATCGGCGTGTCGGTGGATTCCCACTACACCCACAGTGCGTGGCGCAACACGCCTCCCGAGAAAGGCGGCCTGGGACCGATCGCATTTCCGCTCGTGGCGGATCTGACCAAGAATATCGCCCGCGACTATGGCGTTCTGCTCGGCGAATCGGTTGCCCTGCGCGGCAGCTTTCTGATCGACAAGAGCGGCGTCGTGCGTCATCAGGTGGTGAACGATCTTCCGCTCGGACGGAATGTCGACGAGGCGATCCGCATGGTCGACGCGCTGCAGTTCCACGAAGAGCACGGCGAAGTGTGTCCCGCCGGCTGGAACAAGGGCGACAAAGGCATGAAAGCGGATGCCGGCGGCGTCGCCAGTTATCTCGCCGAAAACGCCGGGGCGCTTTAAGCACGCCCGCCTTTTGACTATCTTAGGCTGAAGAACGCAATGACTCGGAGACGGGATGTTCGACTTCTTCAGCCGATTCTTCGGGCACCGGCAGGCGCGACGCGCAGCCGGTGCCTCCGACGCACAACCGGAGGCCGACATGGCACGTGACGTTCATTCAAAGGTGCTGATCCTCGGCTCGGGCCCGGCCGGCTACACGGCTGCGATCTATGCGGCGCGTGCGATGCTGGAACCCACATTGATCCACGGGTTGCAGCCCGGCGGCCAGCTCACCATTACGACCGATGTCGAGAATTATCCTGGGTTTGCGGACGCCGTTCAGGGTCCGTGGCTGATGGAACAGATGAAGGCGCAAGCCCTGCATGTCGGCACCAACATGGTCGAGGACATCATCGTCAAGGCGGATCTGGCGGTGCGCCCGTTCCGGCTGACGGGGGACAGTGGCACGGTCTATAGCTGCGATACGCTGATCATCTGCATCGGGGCGCAGGCGCGCTGGCTAGGCATCCCGTCCGAGCACAGGTTTCAGGGCTTCGGCGTTTCGGCCTGTGCAACCTGCGACGGTTTTTTCTATCGCGGCAAGGAAGTTGTGGTGGTCGGCGGGGGCAACTCCGCGGTCGAGGAAGCGCTTTTCCTGACCAACTTCGCAACCAAGGTCACGATCGTACATCGCCGCGACAAATTCCGCTGCGAGAAGATCGCGGAGCAGCGGTTGTTCAATCACCCCAAGATCGAGGTGGTGTGGGACAGCGTGGTGTATGAAATTCTGGGTACGGAGGATCCTCCCGGTGTGACGGGCGTGCGCTTGCGCAATGTCAAAACGGACGCCGTGCAGGTGCTGAAGACAGATGGCGTGTTCGTTGCGATCGGCCACTCGCCCGCGACACAGTTGTTTGCCGGTCAGCTCGCGATGGATGATGGCGGCTATCTGATTACTGCGCCGGACTCGACGGCAACAGACATCCCCGGCGTCTTTGCCGCCGGCGACGTCAAGGACAAGGTGTTCCGTCAGGCCGTGACGGCGGCCGGCATGGGCTGCATGGCCGCGCTCGAAGCGGAGCGCTTTCTTGCAGCGAATGAAAGCGGCGCACGCGAAGCGGCGGAATAGCCGCGGCGCCGCGTACGCTCAGTCACGGTGGGATTGTCGGGCAAGCTCGGCAAAGCGGCGTGACGCTGCCTGGCGCTCGTGCCAGCGCGCGATCGGCCCGCTGACGCCCCAGACCGTCAATGTGACGGCGTAGCCAAGATACCCGTCGATGGCGTAGTGCCATCCCAGGTGGATCGAGGCGAGAAAGATCAGCGCCGCATAGAGCGAAAGCACGATGCCGAGATTGCGGTGGATCTTCCAGCCTGCCAGGGCGAATAGCAGCGTCGATGCGTTGTGCATGCTCGGCATCGCGGAGATGCCGGTCACGACGTTCTGCTCGCCCAAATAGCCGCTCCACAGCAGGTCCTGCGTCTTGATCGCCCACAGCGGAAAGTCGGCGGCCACGTCGTTGAGATACGCCATCAGTCCCTGATACGGATCGGGCGCGAGGCCAAGCCGGGTGAAGTAGCACGGCCCGGCAGATGAGAAGCCGATCGCAAGCAGGCTGCCGCCGATCGCCCACACGAAGATGAACGAAAGGAAGAAGCGTGTGCGCAGCTCCGAGGGCTCCGGCCGCAACGCGAACCCGACCCACATCGTCCACATCACGAAGAACCATAAATTGTAGATGATGTTGAGAAAGAACGTGACGACCGGAAATCCGAGCACCGGCTGCAGCCATTGCCACGGCAGCCGTCCGAAATGCACCAGCCGATCGAGATCGCTCAGCGTCTGGTCCCAGTGAAATGGAACGATCACCGGAATGTTGGTCTTGTAGAAGGAGAACGTGCCGATAAAGACGGAGAGCGCGACGATCAGCGGCAATGCGTTCGCCGCACGGGCCGGATCGAAGATGATGCGCGTCACGTCGCGCGCCAGCGCCAGTGTCGGATGCCTGGGGCGCACATGTACCGCGATGTAGTAGAAGCGCTGCACGACAACCGCCAGCAGCAGGATCGGCAGGTTGAACGCAATGAAGCCCAGACTGAATTTCGTGAAATCCTGGGTCTTCAATCCGCCGACCACGGTGGCGGTGACGTATTCCGAGCCCAGGAAGAGTGCTACCAGAGCAATGAGGAGCGCGTGCGCCCTGAGCGAAGGACCGAGCAGACGCGCAAACTGCCCGAGCCGGTTCGGGGCTTTCACGCCTTGCGCGAGGGCGCTCGATTCAGCGGTCATCGGATCAACTTTTCCCGGTTTACCGCCGAGAAAAGCAGATCGCGCTTAAGAAGATATGAAGCGCCGCCCGAGCGGCGCGGCCCCCGAAGGGCTACTTCACCGTCGCAATCTGGCTGCGCAGCATCCAAGCGGTCTTTTCGCTTTCACGCATGATCTGGGTCAGCAGATCGGCAGTCGCCTCGTCGCCAGCCTTCTCGGCGGCGGGGAACGCTTCGCGCGCGGTGCGCACCAGCGTCTCGTGACCGATCACCAGATCGTGCACCATCCCTTCGGCCGGCGGAATCCCTTCCTCGTCCTTGATCGAGGAGAGGCGTGCATAGGCCTTGTAGCTGCCCGGCGCGGCAAATCCGAGTGCGCGAATCCGTTCTGCGACCTCATCCACACTCAACGCCAGCGCGGTGTATTGCGTCATGAACATCGCATGCAGGGTGTTGAACAGCGGTCCTGTGACATTCCAGTGAAAATTGTGCGTCTTGAGATACAAGGTGTAGGTGTCCGCCAACACGCGGCTCAGTCCATCGGCGATCGCCTTTCGATCCGGCTCGCCAATTCCAATATTGATTTCCATATTTGTGCTCCAGGAAAGTGACAAAACACGCGTACATGGCCACGCGCTGCGCGACCATATCTACTACATAATTTCAGCACTCGACGAAACAAGTGCTACGCGGCTTGTCCGCGCGCGATTGCATCCTCCGCGATGCGCCCCGCAAGCTCGCTCAGATGATCGAACTGCGCACGGAAACGCGCGACCCCCTGACTGGCCGAGCGCAACTCGATGATCAGGCCCTTGATTTCGCTTTCGGGGATTTGTGCGCGCACGACATCCCATCCCGTCCACCCGTCGAGGAGATCGAAGCCGAGAATCTGCCCGCGCCGCGCGGATACAATCGCATTGACGCGCGCGGTTGCCTCGCTGGGGACCTCGATGGTGACAGCCATCACGGGCTCAAGCAGCAGCGAGCCGCAGCGCTCGAAAGCATCGCTCATCGCGATGCGGCCTGCCGAACGGAAGGCGTTTTCCGACGAGTCGACCGGATGCGTCGCGCCGTCGATGAGCGTCACCTTGAGGTCGACGACCGGGAAGCCGAGCGGCCCCTTCTCGAGGGCCTCGCGGACGCCCGCTTCGACAGCCGAGAAATATTGCTTCGGCACAACACCGCCCGAGATCCGCGTGTCGAACTCAAAGCCCGCGCCGCGCGCAAGCGGCTCGACCGCGATCGTAACATCGGCGAACTGTCCGTGTCCGCCGGTTTGACGCTTGTATCGCGCCGCTTGCTCGACGCCTTTGCGGATCGCTTCGCGGTATGGAATTTTTGCAGGGCGCGTCTCGATCTTCAATCCGTAGCGATGCTCCAGCCGTTCCGCGGCGATCCGCAGGTGGACTTCGCCCTGCCCGCCCAGAATAAGCTCGCCGGTCGCGCCGCGATGCTCGATACAGATCGAGGGATCCTCTTCCGCCAGACGCGCAAGCGCCGTCGTCAGCTTCACGTCATCGTGGCGATCCGCGACCGTCACCGACAGAAAATAGACGGGCGTCAATTTGTCCATCGCGGTAAGGTCGGGCGGCGCGGCTTTTCCGCATGTCAACACGTCACCTGTCGCAAACTCGTCAAGCCGGCCAAGCGCAACACACTCGCCCGCGTGTCCCTCGCCGTTCTTGGTGACCTGCGCCCCCATGATGCGAAATACGCCGCCGACGCGCGATGTCACGCCTGCCGGGCCTGTCAGCGTCATGCCGTCCTTGACCGTACCGCGCAACACCCGCACCAGCGAGAGCTTGCCGCCGTGTGACGTGTGCGATGTCTTCAAGACGCGCACCAGCGGCTCCTGCCCCTCCTCAATGCCGAGCCGGCGCATGGTCGCGGCCGGACCGGGGACGTCGTGACGCAACGCCTTCAGAAGGCGGCGGATTCCATTATCATTCTGCGCCGAGCCGAACAGCACCGGAACCACGTGCGCCTCGCCGACCTCACGCGCGAGATCGCCGGTGATTTCCTCCTGTGGAGGCTCGATCTCGTCGAGGAGCTCCTCCATCAGGTGATCGTCGAAATCGGCCAGCTGTTCGAGCATATGGTAGCGCGCGGTGCGCTCATCCTCTGCAACCTTCCCCTTCAGCGGGATCACTTTCGACTCATCGTGCGCACGATAGGCGTGTGCGCGCTCAAGCACCAAATCCACGAAGCCTGTGACCACCCCCTTCTCCCAGATCGGAAGCTGGCGCGCCAGCAACGGACGTTCACTCACGCCCTGCAGCGCGCCGAGCAGCGCATCAAGGCTGCCGCTGGCCTGATCGATCTTGTTGACGAACAGAAGGGTTGGAATTTTCGCGTCGCTCAGGCGCTTCAGATAGGGCTGCAGCTGAAGGACTTTTGACGTATCGGGCTCGCACACCACGAGCGCGGCATCAACGCCGGCGAGGACGCCGAGCGTTTCCTGAAAGAATTCGATGGAGCCGGGGCAATCGAGAAATGTGAGCGGCTCCCCCTGATTTTGCGTGGTCGCGACATTGACCTCGACACTCATGTGATGGGCGCGCGCCTCGGGCGAGCTGTCGCCGGTCATGTGACCCTGCGCGGCGCTGCCTTTGCGCGCGATGGCACCGGTGACCGCAAGCAGGCTTTCGAGAAGAGATGTTTTCCCGGACAGGTACGGGCCGATGAGTGCAACGCTGCGCGCACCGGCCTCACGTTGGGTGCCGCCCAGGTTTCCGAATTTGGCTTTCATGGCGTCCTCCATTTGCGGTGCCGCATGGAGTTCCATTTTTGTTCCGACAGCAGTCGCCATGCGGTCGCTTCATGTTTCTCCTGTTGAGGCATCGATTCAAGCCCCATCGCGCGGGCCACGTTCGATTTCGTCCGGCGGGATAAGGACACATCGAGCGCGAAAGGGCTTCAGGCGGGGGTCGGAAAACAAGGTTAACGACTTAGAAATGCTCGGCGAATACCCTTTTTTGTAATCACTGCCGCCGCACCACAATCTGCAAGGACCCGCCATGAGTCGCACAGCTCAAAAGAGCTCCCCGATTTCGGTTGCGCTCAAGGAACTCGACAAGGCAATCGCCGAGAGTTGGCCGCAAGGCGAGCTCGATAACGAACGCGCCGCAGCGCTGTTTCACGAACAGGAAGCGATGATTGCAAGCGCGCTGGCGCCAGGCAGCGACGTTGAAAGCGCCGCTCACGCGGTCTTTCTCGAATTCTCCGAATTGCCCGCGCACCGCGAGGCCGCACGCCGCTGGTTCGAGGCGCATCCCCGCGAAAGCAAGAAGACGCGCTTCGTCTTCGACCGCTTCGATGGCCTCGCACGCCTGAACAGGCTCAAGGAGGTGGTCGCGCGCGGCGATATCCTTGTCCAGCCGGTCAAGACGCCGTCGCTCCCGCCCGCGATCCCCAACAAGCTGGGACCGCTTCAGAGCACACCCGTGATCCAGCGCGTGATATTCGCGCAGCCCGATATCCATGGAAATTTTTCGCCCGAGCTGATCGCGGAAGTCCACAAGCAACGGCGCGCGCGTCCTTACGTCTTCCTTGCATTTCCGCCCAAGTGCGGCGGCACGTTTATTCGCGATATTCTGGGGCGTATCGTAGGTGCCGGATTGTGGCGCCCCGGACATGCGCTCGGCGGCCGCGATGTCACGCCTTATCTGCCGACACTCGCCCTTCAGGTGCTGAGCCCGACCGGACCGCGCGCGATCATGACCCATGCGCATATGATCGCGCACTACTCCAATCTTCAATTGCTCAATCTGTTCGCGGTGCGGCCCGTCGTGATGAAGCGCTCGATTCCCGACATGCTGCGTTCATTCTTTGACCACGTCGAAAGCGAGGGCGCCGACCAGTCGGGCGGCTATAACTGGAGCGTCCTGTGCGGTGTGCCCACGGACCCCGGCTTTACGACCATGGAGCGGGCCGCCAAGATCGACCTCTTCGTCTATCATCAGGCGCCCTGGTATGTTCAATTTTACGCCTCCTGGCTGCGCGCCGCGCGCCGCGGGATGATCGATGCCCACTGGACATCGTTCGACGCATTCCGCGAGGAGCCGTCACAGGCGATCGTCGATATTCTGAAATTCTATGGCCAGCCGGTGGTTGAAAATCAGGTCGAAGCGCAGGTTGCACGCTCCTACGCCAACCGCGACAAGCTGCGCTTCAACAAGGGCGTCTCCGGCCGCGGCACGGCATTCCTCAGCGGTGAGCAGATTGCTCACCTGCATCGCCTCGCTGCCGGCTATCCAGATGTCGACTTCGTTGCCGAAGGATTGCTGCCACCGCGCGGCTAGCCTACTTCAGGCCCGCACAGAACTTTTGAATCCGTTCGCACGCATCCTTGAGGAGTTCGGTCGAGGTCGCGTAGGAAACGCGGAAGAATGGCTCAAGCCCGAAGGCCCCGCCATGAACCACCGCGACACCTTCGGCGGCCAGCAGCGCCTTCACGAAATCCTCGTCCGTCTTGATGACCTGACCATCCGGCGTCTTCTTGCCGATCACGCCCGCACAGGTCGGATAGACGTAGAACGCGCCTTCCGGCTTTGGACATTCCAGGCCTTTGGCCTGATTGAGCATTGCAACCACCAGATCACGGCGCTTTTCAAAATGCGCCGCGCGCTCCGCGATGAAATCCTGCGGACCATCGAGCGCTTCGACCGCAGCCCATTGGCTGATCGAGGTCGGCATCGTCGTCGACTGCGACTGCAGTTTCGACATTGCGGCAATCAGCGGCACGGGGGCGGCACAGTAGCCGATGCGCCAGCCCGTCATCGCGTAGGCTTTCGAGACACCGTTCATCGTCACGGTGCGATCGTATAGCTTCGGCTCGACCTGCGCGGGGGTCGCGAATTTGAAATTGTCGTAGACGAGATGCTCGTACATATCGTCGGTCAGCACCCACACCTGCGGGTGCTTGAGCAGGACGTCCGTGATTTCCTTCAGTTCGGCGTGGGTGTACGCCGCGCCGGAGGGATTGGACGGCGAATTCAGGATCAGCCATTTTGTCTTCGGCGTGATGGCCTTCGCGAGGTCCTTCCCGCGCAGCTTGAACCCGTCCTTGAGGCTCGTCTTGATCGCGACCGGCGTGCCGCCGCCGAGCAGCACGATATCGGGATAGGAGACCCAGTAGGGCGCCGGGATGATGACCTCGTCGCCGGGATTGAGCGTGCACATCAGCACGTTGAACAGAACCGCCTTTCCGCCCGGGGCGACATGGACTTGCGCCGGGGTATAGTCGAGCCCGTTCTCGCGCTTGAATTTGCGGCAGATCGCAGCCTTGAGCTCAGGGATACCGTCGATTGCCGTGTATTTCGTCTTGCCGTTGCGGATTGCGGCGATGCCGGCCTCTTTGATGTTGTCCGGCGTGTCGAAATCGGGCTCCCCGACCCCGAGGCTGATCACGTTGCGCCCCTGGGCCGCAAGATCGCGCGCAAGCTGTGTCACGGCGATCGTGGGCGAGGGCTTGATCCGATCCAGAGATTTGGCCAGAAAATCCTTCGGTAACGTCACCTGCCGCTCCTTTGCTGTCGTCTTGTGAGACGCCTTGCGCGGTCCCCCGCCGAACAACGCACGCAAAAACCCGCCGGATTTACTCATAAAATAGCCCCCACCCCACCTGACCGGCACGGTAATGGGGGCAACCCGTGCGCGCAAGCGGGATGTCGCTTTTTTTTGGAACCAGAGAGGCGCGTCGGCCGTTATACGAACCCGGGCTTTCATCGCCCGCCATCATCCAGTAATCCTCCCCTATCCGTTTCACCAACTAAGAGCCCCCGATGACCGTCAAACCACGGACCTCACTGTGCGCTCTCGCACTCCTGGCGCTGATGCCCTGCGGCGCCGCCGCAGCGGCCCAGGCAGAGGCAGCGCCGCAAGACGCCCCGACGGATATGCGCACGCTGTGGGCGTCGCTCTGGCAGGACGCGCAATCGTGGTACGCCAATGTCGACTTCGCGGCGCTGGCCATTTCCTGCGCGGCGGCGGCCGCGATCTTCCTCGTGGTGTATCTTGGCTTGTCACTCGGGCTGCGCACGATCTCGGCACGGCTCAACACGGCCGGAGAGCGCAGTGACCGCGAAGGCGGCTATCTTTCCCGCGCGCGCAGCGCGGCCACGCTGGCCGGACACGTCCTCCAGCGCACATCGGGCTTGTTCATCCTGATCACCGCGCTCCACGCGTCAGGCTTTGCACTCGCATTGCCGGAGGCGGTGCGCAACCTGTCGCACTCGATCTTCATCATCGCGTTCGTCATCCAGTGCGCGCTGTGGGCGACCGCCCTTGCCACGCAATGGCTCGAAGGCGTCGCCGCCCAGCGTGCGGGCGAGCATCGCGCCATTTCGGGCGCGACCACGATCATCGGGCTGATCGTCCGCACCGCATTGTGGTCGCTTGCGCTGATGCTCATTCTCGACAATCTCGGCTTTGACATTACCGCGCTCGTGGCGGGGCTGGGCGTCGGCGGTATCGCGATCGGTCTTGCGGCACAGAATATTCTCGGTGATTTGTTCGCCTCCCTGTCGATCGTTCTCGACAAGCCGTTCGAAATCGGCGACTTCATCATTTCGGGCGATTACATGGGGACGGTCGAGCGGATCGGCCTCAAGACGACCCGCCTGCGCAGCCTTTCGGGTGAGCAGGTCGTGATCTCCAACGCCGACCTGCTGACGTCGCGGGTCCGAAACTACAAGCGCATGGCGGAGCGCCGCGTCGTATTTGCGGTCGGCGTGACCTACGGAACGCCCGCCGATTCGCTTCAGAAGATCCCCAAGATCATTCGCGAGGCAATCGAGAGCCAGGAAAAGACGCGGTTCGACCGCAGCAATTTCGTCGCTTATGGCGACTTCTCGCTCAATTTCGAGACGGTCTACTACATCCTCTCGCGCGAATATAATCTTTACGCAGACATTCACGAGGCCATTCTGCTTGCCATCTACCGGCGCTTTGCCGACGAGAAGATCGACTTCGCGTTTCCGACCCAGTCGATCCACGTCGAGCGTTTCCCCTCCCACCCGCCGGAACAGAACGGCGCGGAAGGCAGCCCGGCGCAGGACACCTAGCACACTCCATATCGCGCTTGACTTCGCTGCCGCGCGCGCCAATACTTAACCACATGGATAAGTATTTAGACACGTCCCTCGACCACACATTTTCCGCACTCTCGGACGCGACGCGGCGTGCAATCGTCGCACGCCTGTCGTCGGAAGGCCGCTTGAGCGTCAGCGCCCTGGCGCAGCCCTTTTCGATGTCCCTGCCCGCACTGATGAAGCATCTGGACGTGCTTGAGCGGGCGGGAATGATCGCGCGCGCCAAGAGCGGGCGCACCGTCTCGTGCTGGCTGTCTCCAGCTCCCATGGAGTCGGCGATGGACTGGCTCAACCGCTACCAGCAATTCTGGTCGCTCAATCTCGACAATCTGGCCACCTTCCTGGAGGACGCCCCGTGCCCGCAAAGCCAAGCCTCACCATCAACCGTCGGCTCAACGCCCCGCGCGCGAAAGTCTACGCCGCGTGGACGGACCCGTCGCTCCTGAGCGGGTGGTTCGGATACCCGCAGATCAGGAAAGCTCACACGGAACTCGACGTCCGTGCCGGCGGACGTTACCGGATCGTGATGTTCGGCGAGGACGGCGCGCCGCTTGAGCTCAGCGGCGTCTACCGCGAGGTCGTGCCGAATGAAAAGCTGGTGTTCACCTGGGCGTGGGGCGGTACGCCCGACCGCGAATCCCTTGTCAGTGTCCAGCTGCGGGATGACGGCGCGGGGACGCTCTTGACCTTGATGCACGAACAGTTCTTCGACGACGCCGCCCGTGACCGCCACAACGCCGGCTGGATGCGGTCCCTCGAAAATCTCGTTCAGTTCTTTGATGGAAAGGAATAACGAATGAACACGCAACACGGCTTGTTTCACTGGAACGAACTGATGACGCGCGATCTCAAGCGAACCAAGGAATTCTACGGCGCCACGCTGGGGTGGACATTTGAGGGAATGCCGATGCCGGAGGGGACCTATTGGGTCGCGAGCGCGGACGGCGCGCCGGCCGGCGGCATATTCGAGATGACGGGACCCGCATTCCAGAACGTTCCCGAGCACTGGCTTGCCTATGTCTCGGTCGACAATGTGGATACGCGGGTTGCGACGGCTCTCAAAAATGGAGCGTCCGCGATCCGGATGCCGTTCGACATACCAGATGTCGGCCGCATCGCCATCCTTCATGCGCCCGGCGGCGCCGCGATTGGATTGATTACCCCGGCGGCACGGTAGGTGCGTTGGCGCCTCAGCGTTGATGTATCAGCGCGAGGCCGGGCACCGGGCTTTTTGCCGTCGCAACATGCGTGCCGTCGCTGCATGCGATATAGACGTTCGTGAGGTCGGGCCCGCCGAACGCAATGTTTGCCGGGCCCTTCAGCATCTGTCCGTACGGATCGTCCGCCACGACCATCAGCGCGGACGTCGGCGTGACCGCGACAATCTTGTTTGCCCAGGGCAGACATACCCAGATGTTGCGCTCGGCATCGATCGCGCATCCGCCCAGAAGTCCCAGCCGGCGGCGTTGCTTGGGGTCCGTCTGGGCGTCCGGACAGACTTCCGGGATGTTACCGAGCGGCGCCCCGAACGGCTGCGCGGCCTGCACGCCGCCGCCGAAGTCGCGGAACTCAAACCGCAAGATATCGCCGCACAGCGCCTGCATCACGAAAAGATCGTGATCGCCCGGGTTCACAACCAGCCCTTTGGGAAACTGAAGCCCGCGCGCAAGAACTTCGGGTGGCATGCCCTGCTTCATTTCGAACAGTGCGCCACTCGGCTTTGGCATCGCCTCGAACGCCTGCTGCCAGGTCAGACGGGAGGACAGGACCCCGTAGAGCGTCCCCTTCTCTCCAAGGAAAAGCCCATGGATCGCGCGGAACGCACGATCCTCGACCTTTGAAAAGACAACCTTGGGGACGCCCCCTGCCAGATCGTGGCGACAGAGGGCGCCGACACCTTGAGCGTTCGACAATCCGATAAGAAGCGCACCGCGCGCATCGAATGCCATTGCGGTGATTTCGGCGTGGAGATCGGCGAACGCCTTGGCAATACCGTCCGGGCGGATAATCGAGAGGCGCGAGCGATCGTGCGCGACAAAGACGCGCCCGTCGCGGGCCACCGCAACACAGCTGGGCTGCGCGAGACCCTCGCCGACAGCTGTAAAACTTGTAAGGGAGATAGAGCGCAGCGCCATCGTCACCAGCGCTTGAAGATAAAGAATGCGGCCATCATCAGAAACGCGAAGCCGACCACATGGTTCCACGCAAGCCGCTCGCCGAGATAGAGAACCGAAAATCCGGCAAAAACGATCAGTGTGATGATTTCCTGCAGCGTCTTGAGTTCGACCGTCGAGTAGACGGTGTGCCCGATTCGGTTCGCCGGAACGGCAAGGCAATATTCAAAAAAGGCAATGCCCCAGCTCGCTGCGATCACAAGGCCCAGCGGACGATCTGCAAATCTCAGGTGGCCATACCAGGCGAACGTCATGAAGACGTTCGATGCAACAAGCATTAATATCGGGGCCGCACCTGCGAATGACACGGTATCAAGGCTTTCTGAAAAAACACTGCCCGGACGGCCGCGGCAACCTTCCCAATAGTCATACATAGAAATTGATATCAAGTCCTTCACAGGGCCTCCAAGGCTGCGTGCCGATTCGCTCGCTCGGGACCGGAGCCTCGATCTGCCCACGGATGACCTCGGGTCGCGCGGCACCCTGTGACGCTTGGATTGCTTCGAGCGCTGCCAGAATGCGGCGTCTCAATCGACGGATGCGGCCTCATCCCTGCGTGGAGGCATGGCAGGTCCCGCAGGCACCGCGCGGCCGCTAACGGAAATGTGAGGTTACAGGCTCGGCGCGACTCTGCTAGTGTTAAGGTTCTGTTAAGGAGTTGAGGACTTAATAAGTCCTTAAAGCGCCGCGCGATGCTGGACTACCGGCGCGCGCCGCGATCTAGAAGTTGAGTTTTTTGCTTTTATTTTCAGGAGCTTACCATGAGAGCCACCGCACTGGTGCTCGCAGGAGCGTTTGCGCTCATCTTAACGTTCGCCGGCACGCTGAGAGCGGAGCCGGTCGCGCATGATGTGCGCCTTGCGATCACACACATCAACTAGACAAAATAGCTGTGGAAAAACGCCCGCGTGTTCGTCACGCGGGCGTTTTGCGTTTGAGGTCGCTCAGGACGCGCGCGGCCAGCGTGGTTGTGTCGTGGTGGTAATGGTGCCCGCCTGGAAGCGCCAGCACCGCCGCGCCGGCAAGGGAGGGGTCCTTGCAACCTGTGTCGCTCGCTTCGTCTGCGCCGAAGACACACAAGGTCAGAGCTTTGGGCAGGCGCCTGAAATCCGCGCTGAGGGAGTAAGTTCCCTGAGCGACCCCGGTTTCCTCCATCAGGTTGACCTGAAACGACGCCAGCTTTCCCGGCGAAAGCATCACGAGCGCTCCCGCTTCGCTTTCCAGCGCGCCGCCCATGCGTGTGAACGCCGGCGCGACCATATCCGCACCGAACGAGTAGCCGACGAGCACATATTTCAGAGCCCCGGTCTTGGTCATGTACGTGCGCACCAGATCGGCGAGATGGTCGGCAACCTCCCGGGGTGTGCGCCGGGAGGTGAACCAGATATTCGTGTCGATGCCGACGACGGCGTATCCCGCGCGGGCAATACGATTTGCGAGCTGAGCATCGAGATCGCCCCACCAGCCGCCGTCGCCCGACATCACGACAACCAGGGTGCGTGCAGGCCTCGACGTGGAGACGTCGACGGTCCCGTTCCGGTCAGGCTTCGCAAAAATTTCGCCGCTGGCTTGCGCGGGCAATGGCCCCGCACACAGTATGCCCGCAATGACGGTGACCTGAAATGCAGCCGCAAATAGCTTCGCCGCCAGCCGCCTGCCCATCCTCATCTTCGCCCTTGTTTCAGACATAATCGGCGCGCATGACACGCGCGCCGATTTTCAGGTTGATCCGTCATGCTCAATAAGATGTTCATATCGGCTTCGGGCCGGGCGGCGGCTGCGGGAAAGGTCGTTCTGACCCTCCTCCCGCTCATCCTCTTTCTTGCCAGCCTTGTCGTCCTGCATGCCGAATTGAAGGCCACACACTGGCATGACATTGCGGCGTCTTTGCGGTCCAGCGGCGTCGCCACGGTGGCATTTGCGCTGGCACTGTGTGCCGTCAGCTATCTCGCGATGGGGCTTCAGGACGTGCTCGCGCTCAAGGCGCTGGGCAAGACGGTGCCGCTCACACACACCTTGCGCATCGCGCTGATCGCGAACGGCATCGGGCAGAGTGCTGGCGCATCGCTCCTCACGGCGGGCGCGCTGCGGTGGCGGTTCTACGCGGGGCTCGGCGTGAGCGCGGCTGAGTCTGGCTACGTCACGCTCTTTGCCGAACTCGGCACAACCCTCGGACTGGCGGGAATCCTCGCGGCCGCGCTGCTGGTCGAGCCGACCGCGCTGACCCATCTGGGGCTCGACGCGGATGTTGCGCTGACCGGTGCCGCGGTTATTGCTGCGATCCTGATCGGCTATCCGCTCGTCGCGGCGCTGCGGACCAGTCCGCTCTTTGTACGCGGTATCGCCATCAAAATTCCCGCCATGCCGCTCGTGCTCGGCCAGCTCGCGCTTGGGGTGGTGGATGTCCTGTGTGCAGGAGGAGCGCTCCTCGTGCTCCTCCATCCCGATCCCGCGCACCTTCTCGCGACGCTGCTTGCCTTCGCGGCGGCGAGCGCGGCGGCGGCACTGAGTGGAATTCCCGCCGGGCTTGGCTCGTTCGAGGCGACCCTCCTCGTTCTCTCGCCGGTCAGTGAGCATCAGCTGATTGCCGCGCTCTTGATCTACCGGTTCGCCTATTACCTCGTTCCCCTGCTTGCGTCCTCGCTGGTCATCTTGAGCTTGCAGCGGAAGAGCGCGCTGTCCCTCGGCGGGCGGACGATGCGCACGCTGCGCATGATTGCGCGCAACCTCGCACCTCAGGCGGTGGGACTGCTGCTGCTCACGACCGGGCTCATCTTCCTGCTGTCGGGGGCCAGCAACGCGCCTGATGCGCGGATGAATGCCCTCAAGGAATGGATGCCGCTCGCGGTCATCGAGACATCGCACCTGATCGCGAGCGTGTCGGGATTCCTGCTCCTGATAATTGCCCATGGTGCGTTTCGCCGGCAGCGCGCCGCTTATCACCTCGCAACGCTGGTGCTGACTCTCGGTGCGGCGGCCTCGATCGCCAAGGGGCTCGATCTTGAAGAGGCGGCGATCGCGCTCGTCGCGCTCGCCGCCCTCTCTCTCGGACGCGATGCCTTCGACCGTCGCTCGGCACTGCTTGATGAGCCGTTCTCGCTCTCGTGGCTGGCCCTCATCGCCCTGTTCGTGACCGCTTCGGTTTGGGTCGGATTTTTCAGCTTCCGCCACATTGATTACAGTCAGGACTTATGGTGGAAATTTGAGTTCTCGGCCGGCGCGCCGCGCTTCCTGCGGGCGACGCTGGCCATCGCCATTGCCGGCGCCGGCGTCGCGCTATGGTCGCTGCTGCGCCCGGCGAGGCGACCTGTGCGCGCCTGTTCCGCGCAGGACATGGACCGTGCGCTGAGCATCGTCGCCCAAAGTCCGGTCGCGGAGAGCTGGCTCGCCCTGACCGGCGACAAATCTTTCCTGTTCAACGAGCAGGGCACGGCGTTCTTGATGTATGGATCGCGCGGCCGCAGCCGGATCGTGTTTGGCGATCCCGTCGGACCCGACGCCTGCGCTGCCGGCCTATTGTGGACGTTTCGCGAGATGTGCGATCGCAACGATTTACGCCCGGTCCATTATCAGGTCGACGGCGCCCATCTCGCGCGCTACGTCGATCTCGGCTACACGTTTCTCAAGCTGGGCGAAGAGGCGCGCGTTCCGCTTGCCGACTTTGATCTCGCGGGGAAACGGCGTGCCAACCTGCGCCACGCCCACGCTCGCGCCAAGCGCGAGGGCGCGACGTTCGAGATTATCCCCTGCGGGGACGTGGCCGCCCTCATTCCGCAGCTCAAGGCCGTTTCGGATGCCTGGCTGCACGACAAGAGCACGCGCGAAAAGGGCTTCACGGTTGGCGCATTCGAGCCTGCATATCTTGTGCGGACGCCCTGTGCCCTGGTGCGCCAGAACGGCGCGATCAAGGCATTCGCCAATGTGCTCGCGTCAGCGGCGCATGAGGAAGTCTCGATCGACCTGATGCGACACGTCGACGACGCGCCCTACGGCACCATGGACTTTCTGTTCGTCGAACTTGGACTTTGGGCGCGTACGGAAGGCTTTCGCTGGCTCAATCTCGGTCTGGCGCCACTCTCGGGACTGGAGACCCATAAACTGGCGCCGGTGTGGGCAAAGGCAGGAGCACTCGTCTTCGCGCATGGCGAACACTTCTACAATTTTTCCGGCCTGCGCGCGTACAAGGAAAAATTCGTCCCCGAATGGCGCCCCAAATTCATGGCGAGCCAGGGTGGCCTCGACGCCATTGCCGCACTGAGCGATGCCGCAGCGCTCATTTCGGGCGGGCTGACGGGTGTTTTCAAGCGCTGAGGCCGACCAGTTTATCGCTTATCGACCACAGCTTTTCCGCCGCCGCGTCGTCCTGTGCCTCCGGAGAGGGCCGGATCGCCCGGCATTTATCGTAGTACGCGCCGCTTGAGCGCGCGACGTCGGGCGAGGTGCACAGGAAGATCGTCGTCTTTGCACCCTCCTGCGGCGAGATGAAGAACGGGGATAGGATCTTGAAACCCAATCCCAGGATCCCGCCATTATCTTGCGCAAAATGAGTACGCACCACGCCGGGGTGAAGACAATTGGCGGTGACGCCCGTTCCCGCAAGCCGCCTGGCGAGCGAACGCGTGAACAGAATGTTGGCGAGCTTCGACATCTGATACGCTCGCCCGGGGCCGAACCGGCGATCGAGGTTCAGGTCCTCGAAATCGACCTGCGGCCCATGATGTGCGTGCGACGCGACCGTCACCACCCGGCCCGACGGCGCCGCTTTCAAGTTCTCCAGCAGCAGATTGGTCAGTAGAAAATGCGCCAGGTGATTGACGGCGAACGTCAACTCGAACCCGTCGGCGCTGCGCATCGACCATCCGTTGATTGCGCCCGCATTGTTGACCAGCACATCAAGTTTGGGGGTCCGCTCGGCGACGAACCGTGCCATCGCGCGCACGCTCGCGAGTTTTGCGAAGTCTGCCTCGACAAAGGTGACCTCGGCACCTGAGACCTGCGCCTTGATTCGCCCTACAGCCTCGTCGCCACGTTCCCGGCTGCGCCCATGCAGCAGCACGTTGGCCCCCTGCCGGGCAAGTTCGAGCGCAGTTACAAATCCGATCCCGTTGGTCGCCCCCGTTACGAGGACGGTTTTACCGTGCATATTCCCTCTCGTTTCACGTGCCAGGCCACCTTATATTAGGCCCAGTCAACCTCAATTGGAATCTTTCGATGGCCCGCCGGACCACTCCTCAAGGCTTTGCAGAAGCGCCGGGCGCCGACTTCGTCGCCGAATCACCGGTGCGCCCGCTCGAAGCGGAGCTGTTCGCCAATCTTCCGATGTTCGCGCCGCACCGACCGCAACGTCCCGAAAAAAGCGAAGGGGGAATTGCGCTCAAGGTTGTGTCGCCGTTCGAGCCAAAGGGCGATCAACCCCAGGCGATCACCGAACTCGTCGCCGGGATCAACGCGCAGGAACGCGATCAGGTTCTGCTTGGCGTTACGGGCTCGGGAAAAACTTTCACGATGGCGAAGATCATCGAGGCGACGCAGCGCCCGGCGATCATCATGGCGCCCAACAAAACCCTTGCGGCGCAGCTCTATGGAGAATTCAAGAGCTTCTTTCCCGACAACGCGGTGGAATATTTCGTTTCATACTACGACTACTACCAGCCTGAGGCGTATGTACCGCGCACCGACACCTACATCGAGAAGGAAAGCTCCGTTAACGAACAAATTGACCGTATGCGCCACGCGGCGACCCGCTCGCTGCTGGAGCGCGACGATGTGATCATCGTTGCGTCGGTCTCGTGCATTTACGGTATCGGTTCGGTCGAGACCTATTCTGCGATGACGATCTCGATTGCGACCGGCAAGAAACTCGACCGCACGCAGTTGCTGAAAGATCTGGTCGCGCTGCAATACAAACGCAACGATCAGGCTTTTCAGCGCGGAACCTTTCGGGCGCGCGGCGACGTGATCGAGATCTTTCCCGCGCATTACGAGGACCAGGCGTGGCGGGTCTCCCTTTTCGGCGACGAGGTTGAATCGATTCAAGAGTTCGATCCCCTGACGGGCGAAAAATCCGCAACCCTCGACTTCGTCAAGGTCTACGCGAACTCGCATTACGTCACACCGCGCCCGACACTGCAGCAGGCGATGAAGCAGATTCGCGAGGATCTGGTCCTTCGCCTTGAGGAACTCAACGGCGCCGGGCGCCTGCTCGAGGCCCAGCGGCTGGAGCAGCGCACCCGCTTCGACCTTGAAATGATGGAAGCGACCGGCGCGTGCGCGGGCATCGAGAACTATTCGCGCTATCTCACGGGCCGCAAGCCCGGCGAGCCGCCGCCCACTCTGTTTGAATACATTCCCGAAAATGCGCTCGTCTTCATCGACGAAAGCCATGTCACCGCGCCGCAGATCGGCGCGATGTTCAAGGGCGATTTCCGGCGCAAGGCGACGCTCGCCGAATTCGGCTTCCGCCTGCCCTCGTGCATCGACAACCGTCCGTTGCGATTCGAGGAATGGGACGCGATGCGCCCGCAAACCGTGTTTGTGTCCGCAACGCCCGGGAAATGGGAAATGGAACGTACCGGCGGCGTCTTTACCGAGCAGGTGATCCGCCCGACCGGCCTGATCGACCCGCCGGTCTTCATCCGTCCGGTCGCGCGCCAGGTTGACGATCTGGTGGCCGAGTGCAAGGCGGTTGCGGCAAAGGGCCAGCGCGTGCTGGTCACCACATTGACGAAGCGCATGGCGGAAGATCTGACGGAATACATGCATGAGCAGGGCGTCCGCGTGCGCTACATGCATAGCGACATCGACACGCTGGAACGCATCGAGATCATGCGCGATCTGCGGCTCGGCGCCTTTGACGTCCTGATCGGTATCAATCTGCTGCGCGAGGGACTCGATATTCCCGAATGCGCGCTGGTTGCCATTCTCGACGCCGACAAGGAAGGGTTCCTGCGCTCGGAAACCTCGTTGATCCAGACCATCGGCCGCGCGGCACGCAATGTCGAAGGCCGCGTTATTCTGTATGCGGACAGCATCACACAGTCGATGGAGCGCGCGATTGCGGAGACAGACCGGCGCCGCGAGAAGCAGCGGGCCTACAACGAGGCCCATGGCATCACGCCCGAGAGCATCCAGAAATCGATCGGCGACGTGATGAGCTCGGTCTATGAGCGCGACCACGTGCAGGTCGAGCTTGGATTCGCCGAGGATGCGGGGACCTATGCCGGGCACAACCTCAAAGCCGTGCTGGCCGATCTTGAAAAGCGCATGCGCGAGGCGGCCGCCGATCTTGAGTTTGAAGAGGCCGGCCGGTTGCGCGATGAAATTCGCCGCCTCGAAGCGCTGGAACTTGCGATTGCCGATGATCCCCTCGCGCGCTCGGACGTCATCGAGGGAAAGATGGCCGAGAATGTGAAGAAGCAGGAGCGCGACGCCAAGATCAGGGCCCGCTCCGTCAACGGACGGCCGGGGACAAGGGCGTATAGAGGCGGGAAAAAGGGACGGATGCGGTGAGCGCGTCGGATGACAAGTTCGCGCGTATCCGTTAAAACGCGACCCAACAAAAGGGACGCTACCCATGACCGACGCCGATTCCCCCTGCCCCTGCACCTCCGGCAAAACCTTTAGCGATTGCTGCGGACCATATCTTTCGGGTGAGAAGATCGCTCCAACGGCTGAAAGCTTGATGCGCTCGCGCTATAGCGCCTACGCGACGGGCAATATCGATTACCTCCACGACACGCTGGTCGAGGACACGCGCGGGGATTTCGACCGCGACGCCGCGGTCGAGTGGTCGGCCGCCGCAACCTGGACCGGCCTTGAGATCAAGAGCACCGAGAACGGCAAGGCGAACGACAGCGACGGCTATGTCGAGTTCGTCGCACGCTTCACCCAGGACGAGCAGGAGCGGCTCCACCATGAGACCGGCCATTTCGTGAAGATCGGCGGGCGCTGGCTCTATGCCGACGGCTACAACGGCACGCGCCCGGTCCGCGTCGACAAGATCGGGCGCAACGATCCCTGTCCGTGCGGGTCCGGCAAGAAATACAAGAAGTGCTGCGCGCTCAAGGCGGCGTGACGGGCAGCAGGGGTAAATTTCCCCACCCACGCGCCAATTCTTTCAGGTCTTTGTCGCAATCTTATCCCCGCTGTCCAATCTCGTCATAAAATGCCGTCGTCTTCTTCCGACAACGGGGCGTGTCGACCGTCCGATGCGGGAGGAAGATGCGGCGCTCGGGCGAGCGAAGGCGAGACGAGACCTTCGCGAACACGGGCGGGCGGGCCTTCGCCGCGCGCATCGTCGGATGCGCGTTGCAGAGCGACACGGGGCAAGTGAACGCGCTTCGAGTTGATCGCTACCCCGGCGCGAAGGACCACCTGAAAAGCGCCGCGCGCGGGACGTCGAGAGACGCTCCAAAAAGTTTGCGCTTCGCGTTTCAAAGACGTCCCGCGCCCCCGCTTTTTGATTGACGGGAACAATCGCCGTGGACTCATTCGCGAATAGTCAAGCTTCGCGAAGCCCGCTAAGCTGTTGTGAAGTTGTGCGTCGACGCCGAGAATGAGGATCTGAATTCTGATCGCTCGAGGTGCTTGATGAGTGAAAATGCACAGGAACCAGCCATTTTCATCGGCGGGCCGGTCCCGCAAAATCTCCTGCTCAAGCGTGCAAACCGGCACGGTCTCGTCACCGGCGCGACCGGCACGGGCAAAACCGTCACCCTTCAGGTCATGGCGGAAGGGTTTTCCGCCGCCGGCGTTCCCGTCTTTGCGGCCGACATCAAGGGCGATCTGTCCGGAATCAGCCAACCGGGCACGCCAAAGCCGTTTCTCTTCGAGCGCGCCGAGCAGATCGCACTTGAAAACTATGCCTTCGACGCCTTTCCGACCGTGTTTTGGGATGTCTTCGGCGCGGCCGGCCATCCGGTCCGCACGACTATCTCGGAAATGGGTCCGCTCCTGCTCTCGCGTCTGCTGGAGCTGAGCGAGGCCCAGGAGGGCGTTCTCAATATCGCGTTCAAGATCGCCGACGATCAGCAACTCCTGCTGCTGGATCTCAAAGACCTGCGCGCGCTCCTCGAACACCTCGCCGAGAACGCCGACACCCTGACGACCTCCTACGGCAACGTGGCGAAGGCGACAGTCGGTGCGATCCAGCGACGACTGCTCACACTCGAAAATCAGGGTGCGGAGAAGCTGTTCGGCGAGCCGGCCCTGCAGCTCGCCGATCTGATGCGCACGGACGGCGCGGGGCGAGGCGTTGTCAATATTCTGTGCGCCGACCAGCTGATCGAGCGCCCGCGACTCTATGCGACGTTTCTGCTGTGGCTGCTCTCGGAGCTGTTCGAAGAACTCCCGGAGGTGGGCGACCCGGACAAGCCCAAGCTTGTCTTCTTCTTCGATGAGGCACACCTCCTCTTCAACGACGCGCCGAAGGCACTCGTCGACAAAGTGTCGCAGGTCGTTCGACTGATCCGCTCGAAGGGCGTCGGCGTTTACTTTGTGACGCAAAATCCCAGCGATGTCCCCCCGGAGGTCCTGACCCAACTTGGCAATCGAGTTCATCATGCGCTGCGCGCCTTCACGCCGCAGGATCAAAAGGCGGTGAAGGTCGCGGCCGAAACGCTCCGCCCCAATTCCGCGTTCGATACGATGGAAGCGCTGACGCAGCTGGGCGTCGGAGAGGCGCTGGTTTCGTTGCTCGACGTGAAGGGCATCCCGTCCATTGTCGAGAAAACACTGATCCGCCCCCCCTCGTCGCGCATGGGGACCGTGACCACGATCGAGCGTCAGGCGACGATCGCGGGAAGCGCCCTGAACGGTCGCTACGAGACGTTGATCGACCGGATTTCAGCATATGAGCACCTGCAGGAGCGTCACGCCGAGCAAAAGCAAGATGACAGCCCACCGGCCCGCGATGGGAAGGACGACCATCGTAAGGTTGTGAAACGCACAACGTCACCCGCTATACGCGCATCACGGCCAAGCAACCGTCAAAGCGTCGCCGAGGCATTCGCAAAATCGCTCGCACGCAGCGTTGCATCGGGTATTGGGCGCGAAATCCTGCGTGGCGTGCTTGGTTCAATGACGAAACGCAGATAGCAGACTCGCCGGATTAGTAATCGTACGTTCATGTTGGAAACTGTACGTATCAACTTATGCTAGAAACCGCTTGCGCTCTGAGAACAAGAATGGCAAGAGAGCGGGAATTCCGGGTTGTGCCGTGGAGTCAAAGACAAGGAAAGAGTGTGCGGCGTAATGACAAGAAAACGTAGGGAGGACGAGCACCTGCGCCGCGGCCTCCAGGAGGCCGGTCCCGCGGGGACCTGGCAAGCTCACAAGAGCGCGAATATGCGCCGGCTGATCCTGGACGCGGCAATGCTGGCAATCGTCGAGCACGGATACGCACGAGTCACCACCCAAATCATTGTCGAACGCGCAGGTGTCTCGCGGGGCGCGATGCTCCACCACTTTCCCAAAAAGCAGGATCTTCTGGCGGCACTCGTGCGACACATCTTCGAGCGTCGCGCCTCCGAGTATGAGGGCGAACTTGCGGCGCACTCCGATACCGGAGAAGCGGAGGACGTGCGAGCCCTTGAGGTCTATTGGGCTCACAGCGACAACGACAGCTTTCTGGCGCTGATTGAACTCACCGTTGCAGCGCGGACCGATGAACAACTCGCCGCGGCATTCTCGCCCGTTTACGATACCGCGCTGCAAGAAGGCTACGCGGTGCGTATCGCTAGCCTTGCCGACTGGGCCAACGACACGGAGAGATTTGAAACCGCTGCCGATATTGTGCGCTGCCTGGTGATGGGTGCGGCGATCACGCACGGCATCTGCAGTTCTCAGCAGCGCCGCGAACGAATTCTCTCGTTCGCGAAAGATGCGGTCGTCCGCCTTCGGCCCCAGCGCGCGACCGCCTAACGATCCAGCCGGTCGAGCAGCGTCAGCCACTGCCTGTATGCCGAGATTCCAAGCCACCTCACCGGTTCAGCCTCAAATTTGCGTGGCCGGCACCGCGTCACAAGCAGATCGTCGCGCGGGAGCTCGTGTGACGCGGTGATAGCCCGGCTCAGGCGGTGCCCGGCGAGACACGATGCGGCAACGCCCTGACCGAGATACCCCCCCGCCCATCCAAATCCCGCTGCAGCATCGAAGAAAACAAACGGCCGCCGAGCGCGCGACACCCCCAGTGGACCGGTCCACGCGTGCGTGATTTCGAGCTCGCCCGCCCCGGGAACCAATTTCGGCAGCCGCTCGCGTGCAGCGCGCAGGTTGGGATCGTCGCGGTCAATCCGGTCTTCGATGCGGCTCGCAAAGTGATAATCGCCGCGCGCGCCAAACGCGATCCGCCGGTCGGCGGTCACCTGGCCATAGGCCACCATCCGATTGGAGTCGCCGAAACAGATGCGGCGCGCCAGGCCACTGGCGCGCCATTGTGTATCATTGAGCGGCGCCGTCACGATCATCCGTGAATGAATGGGCGCGAGCGCACGTTCAAAGCCGGCGATGCGCGGGGTGTACCCCTCGCAGGCCAGAATGCACGCCTCCCCCGTCACCGATCCCGAGCGCGCGATCAACGAACGTGGCGCAATCTCTTGGACGGGCGTGCGCTCGAAAATTCTCACGCCGCTGCGCTCCAGCACCTGTGCCAGCCCGCGGGCCAGCCGCGCCGGCTGGATTGCCGCGCAATGGGGCGAATAGAGCCCGCCGACGACGTGATCGCCGGCGACATAACGCGCGGCACCGGCGCGGTCCAGGAGCACATAGTCGGCTCCAAAGCCGGCGCGCGCCATCATCGCGGACGAGGCCGCAAGCCGGGCGAACTGGGCCGGGCTCGTCGCCAGCGTCACCACGCCCTCGCGCGCGAAGTGGCAGTCTATTCCCTCATGGGCAGTGATCGTCCCGACCCGTTGGACGGTCTCGAAGAGTTCGCGCTGAAGCGCGATCGCGGCGGTGCGTGTTGCGGGGTGCTCAAGCCAGCTCTCAAGATGCAAGAGCTCCGCCGCGCACCACCCTCCATTGCGTCCCGAGGCTCCGTAGCCCGCGATATTCGCGTCCAGCATCACAATGTCGAGCGACGGCTGCAATTGCTTGAGAAAGTAGGCCGTCCACAGCCCCGTGAACCCGGCACCCGCAATGGCGACGTCGCACCGCAGGTCCCCCTCCAGCGCAGGCCGGGGCGCGAGCGGCGCGCCAAGCGACGCCAGCCAGAAGCTCGCCGATTCATAGTGCTCGACGGCGAGGTCCGGCCCCGCGGCACCCCGGGCGGTGGGCATGCTAGAAAGACCCCGCAAGATCAGCTATGTCATCCAGATCATGCCCAAAAAGACGCCCACCATCGGTATCGTCAGTCTCGGCTGCCCGAAGGCGCTGGTTGATTCAGAGCGTATCCTGACCCGTCTGCGCGCGGAAGGCTACGCGATCGCGTCGCAGTACGAGGGCGCCGATACAGTGATCGTGAATACGTGCGGCTTTCTCGACAGTGCGCGCCAGGAATCGCTCGAAGCGATCGGCGAAGCGATCGCCGAGAACGGGAAAGTGATCGTAACGGGCTGCATGGGGCACGACGAAGCCGCGATCCGCGCGGCCCATCCCAGCGTGCTTGCCGTGACCGGGCCCCATCAATATGAGGCGGTCATCAATGCCGTCCACGATGCCGTGCCGCCGCTGCACGATCCCTATCTCGATCTCGTCCCCCCTCAGGGGCTGAGGCTGACGCCGCGCCATTACGCCTATTTGAAGATTTCCGAGGGCTGCAACAACAGCTGCAGCTTCTGCATCATCCCCGACCTGCGTGGCCGCCTCGCGAGCCGCCCGCTTGCGGATGTGATGCGGGAGGCCGAGCGTCTGGTGGGCGCCGGCGTGCGCGAACTTCTGGTCATTTCGCAAGACACGAGTGCGTACGGGCTGGACCTGAAACATGCGTCTGGCACGTGGCGCGACCAGCCTGTGAGAACGCATTTCACCGATCTTGCCCGCGCACTCGGAACGCTCGGCGTGTGGGTGCGTCTGCAGTACGTCTATCCCTACCCCCATGTCGACGACGTCATCCCGCTGATGGCGGAGGGCAAAGTGCTACCCTATCTCGACATCCCCTTTCAGCACGCCTCGGTGCGCGTCCTCAAGGCGATGCGGCGCCCTGCCAATCAGGGCAAGACGCTGGAACGGATCGCACGGTGGCGGGAAATCTGCCCGGACCTGGCGCTGCGCTCGACGTTCATCGTGGGGTTCCCCGGCGAGACGGACGCCGACTTCGAGGACCTGCTGAGCTGGCTGTCGCAGGCCCAGATCGACCGTCTCGGGTGCTTCAAATACGAAGCCGTCGAAGGGGCGGCCGCCAATGAGCTTGAGGGGCCGGTCCCAGAAGCCGTCAAGGAGGAGCGCTATCACCGCCTGATGGCGCACCAGAACGCCATCAGCGCCGCTCGCCTCACCGCGAAAATCGGCACGTCGATCGATGTGATCATCGACGCGGTCGATGAGGATGGAGCGGTCGGGCGCTCGCACGCCGACGCCCCGCAGGTCGATGGCAATGTTTTCATCGAACCGGACCCGAGCCACACGGTGGGCTCTATCGTGCGTGTCCATATCGAAGACGCGGAAGACTACGACCTGTTTGGCGCGCTGGCCTGAGCGGAGCGTTCAATCGGTAATGCGGTAGGGCTCGGGAAGCTCGTCGATCCCGCGCACCGTGACGTTCAGGTCATGCAGAATGCCGTCCTTGAGCCGGTAGATCCACCCGTGGATGGCGAGCGATTTCTTCTGCCGCCACGCATTCTGGACGATCGAGGTCTTCGCGACATTGCGCACCTGGGTCATGACATTGAGCTCGCACAAGCGATTTTCCTGGGCTTCGTGATCGCCGGCCCCGGCAATTTCATCGAAATGCTGATGGTGAATGTCCTTGATGTGGGCGAGCCAGTTGTCGATCTGACCGTGATCTGCGGTGCTCATGGCCGCCCGCACGCCGCCGCAGCCGTAGTGCCCGGTCACCACGATGTGCTTGACCTCAAGCACCTCGACGGCGAACTGGATGACAGACAGGCAGTTCAAGTCGCTGTGAGGTACGACATTCGCGATATTGCGGTGGACAAACATCTCGCCCGGCTGCAGCCCGACCAGTTCGTTGGCCGGAACCCGGCTATCCGAACACCCGATCCACAGGAACTCCGGTCGCTGAACCTCGCACAGCCTCGTGAAGAACAGCGGGTCCGCATCGATCTTGCCCTGCGCCCAATGCCGATTCTCCGCCAGCAGATCGTCCGGGGATTTACTCACCATAAGTCACCTTCGAAAAGACACTCACAATCCAGTGCTTAGATAGGACGAGTTGAAGTCGCAGGCAAAGGGGTCCGCGGGAGATATTCCGTCCGCCCGTTCCGCGCGCCCAGAAGCTGTCCAGCCGCGCGCCGTTCAAGACGCACCGTGAATCGTTGAACGCGGCTGCGCGAGCACTTGAAATCGAAAGGAGATATGTGGAGAAGCGCCAACAATCGCCAACCGATTACTCAGTGCGACTATTATTTGAGCGTGGGCTGCACAGTATAGAAGTCAATATGAACGCTGGCTGAACGGCTGGAACCCTATTTCCATTCAAGTGTTGGTCATCTAGACGCAGCTAATATCCTTTGCACGGCTCCGTCTGGCATATACTTTGTTAGTCGAGCAAGCGGGAGAGCGGCGATCGGGCAGCTCACACGTGACCCCATTTGAGGATGGCGCCTTGAGCAGTATTTCCGTTCAGACCCGTGATCTGCGTCTTGACTTCTTTCGCGGGCTCGCCCTGCTGACGATTTTCGTCAATCACATTCCCTACAATCCCCTGGGAGAGATTTCGCCGCGGAATTTCGGTTTTTCCGACGCGACGGAAGTTTTCATTTTCCTGTCCGGGTTTGCAGCGGCGATGACGTATGGGCGCATTCTGGAACGGCAGGGATATGGAATCGCGGCGGCACGGATTGCCCGGCGGGTATGGCAGCTCTTTGTCGCGCACATTTTCATGCTGGTGGTTTTCTGCGCGCTGGTGACGCTGACGGCAGAGCTGACCGGCAAGCAAAGTTACATCAAGGACATGTTCGTCGGTGCATTGCTGACCGACCCGGCGCACGTCATGACCTATGCTCCGATCCTGGGCTTCCAGCCCGCCTTCATGAATATCCTGCCGATGTATATCGGCATTCTCGTCCTCTTCATCCCGATGATCGCGCTGCTGCGGTTCAGCCGCGTCGCCTTTATTGCGACGAGCATCGCGCTCTATGCGATCATCGCCATTAACAACATCAATCTGCCCGTTTTCCCCAAGGGCGTGTGGTACTTCAATCCGCTGGCCTGGCAGGTGCTGTTCATGCTCGGGGCGCTCTTCGGCTATAAATCGGCGAATGCGGCAAACTGGGTTCCGCAGGGCCGGGCCCCGCTCATTGCTGCGGTCAGCTTCCTGACCTTCTCCCTGATCATTGTCCTGAGCTGGCGCTCCCCTGCCCTTGCCGCGCTCATCCCGCAGGATCTGAAAGAGCTTATTTATCCGCTCAGCAAGACCAACCTCTCGATCTGGCGGGTGATGCACTTCCTGGCGACGGCCTATGTGGCACTGCGCTTCGTGCCGGCCGGCGCAGCCTGGCTCAAGGATCGCGCAATCGACCCGATTCTCGCCTGCGGCCGCCACGCGCTCGAAATCTTCTGCTTTGGCATTCTCCTCTCGTTCCTCGGCCGCATCGTGATGCTGGAAGTGAGCAAGGAGATCTGGGCCACACTTCTGGTCAATGGCGTGGGATTCGCGGCGATGTTTGCGCTGGGCTACATGCTCGACTGGTTCAAGACCGCCAATTCGGCCAAGGTCCCGCTCGCGGCAGCCCGCGCCGAAGCCCCGGCCCCCGTCGGCGCCGCACCGTCACGTGCGATCCGGGTCCCGGCGCCCAAAGGGGAGCCGGCGCCTCAAACCTGAGTTACTGCCTCACCCGGGGTCTCTTTCCCGCGCGTCAGGGTTGACGCGATCCAGGTAACCGCAAAAGCGATCGGTACGCTGACAAGGGCCGGATATTCGGACGGAAAGATCGGTTCTGCAAAGCCGAGAATCTTCACCCAGAACGCCGGTCCGATCGCGATCAGGACCACCGAAAGCACCAGTCCCGAAATGCCGCCGGTCAGGGCACCGGTCGCGGTCAACCCCGGCCAATAGAGTACGCTGATCAGCACGGGGAAGGTCGCGCTCGCGGCAACCGAGAAGGTCAACGCGATCATGAAGCCGATGTTTTCGTGCTGGAACAGGAGCGCCAGCGCGATGGCGACGGCGGATGTCGCAAAGGCCGCGACCCGGAACACGACAAGCTCGTGCTTCTCGTCGCGCTGATCGACCGGACACAAAGCCACATAGAGATCGTGGGAGCCCGCCGTCGCAATCGTGATCGTAAGGCCGGCGACCACCGCCAGGATCGTCGCGAAGGCAACCGCGCTCACCATCCCCGCGAGCAAATCGCCGCCGACTGCGTTGGCAAGATGCACCACCACCATATTTGACCCGCCGAGGACAGTGCCATCCGCGCCAGCGAACTTCGCCACCCCCAGAACGAACGCGACGCTCGCCGGACCGATGATCAAAAACAGCACAATGAAGACAGCCCCGATAATCCACGTCGCGATGACGACCGATCGGCGCGCCTTCTCCGCATCGGCGACGGTGAAAAAGCGAATCAGAATGTGCGGCAGGCCGAGCGTCCCGAGCACGAGCGCGCAGCACAGCGAGAGCGACGAGAACAAATCGTGCTTCGCCCCTCCAAAGGCAAAGAGACCGGCGCCGAGACTGTGGGCCGCCGCGGCACGCTCATAAAGCCCCCCGAGCCCGTCGGCGCGGTACACGCACAGGACTGCAAGCCCCAGGACGGCCGCCATCAGCAACGCCGCCTTGACAATCTGGACCCATGTCGCCGCCAGCATCCCGCCGAACACGACATAGGTCGTCATCAAAGCTCCGACGATCAGCACGGCATTGAGGAACGATAATCCGAACAGCAGGGAAATCAGGGTGCCCGCGCCGACCAGCTGCGAGACCAGATAGAAAAGGGAGATGACGATCGTGCTGATGCCGGAGAAAATGCGGACACGCCGGTCTTTGAGGCGCGCCTCGACGACGTCGCCGAGCGTAAAGCGCCCCAGCCGGCGCAATGGGCCCGCGATCAGCACGAGAAGAAGACACATCCCGACGATGGCGGACACATAATAGAGTGTCGCGTCGAGGCCTCCCATAAAGTAAAGCCCGGTGATTCCCAGCAGCGTCGAGGCGGACATGAAATCGCCGGCAATTGCCAAGCCATTCTGGCCGGCCGTGATACGGGCCGATGCCGCATAAAATGACGCCCGCCCGTGGCTGTGGCGGGCCGCGAACACGGTGATCACGAGCGTCAATGCGATCGTGACGAGGAAATAGCCAATCGCGCCGGAGATCATGATGTGGGTTCTCCATCCGCCTCGCGCGCGGCGAGCGTCGTCACTCCCATCACCGCGGCGTTGATGGCGACCGCGATCCACACGCTGGTTGGCACACCGGCTATGGGCGCCGCGAAGAACGCGGGCTGCAAGGCCGGGAATGTGGCAAAGAAAATAATCGGCGCAAGCAGCGCGAACGCCGCAAATGTAAACGCCGCGCGGCGCCAAAAAGCCCGGCCCATCGCGGTACCCCCCTTAGCTTCCCAGTTGTGTCGATGCGAGTCAGTGCCCGCTTGGGTTTCGTATAACATGATTGCCCTGCGCACCTCTACCCATGCGCGTGCTGCCGACTCCGTTCATGTTGCCGATCCGCCACTGCGCTGCGGGTAAGTCGTTAATGAGACATTAACGTCATAAATCTCTAACGCCCCTGTCACACCGCACCGCGACATTGCCCCTCGCGGGTACAGGCCGCTCGGTGGGGAAGACGTGACGCTCTCTAGGGAGGAGTTGCTCAAGTCTCACATGCGGCCCTTGCCCCGGATCGTTCATTTTTCCGGGTTCAACTCACGTGGGGCCATACCATGCTTAAGAACTGCCTTCTCGCCACGACGGCGCTGGTCACAGCGCTCGCCGTCGCCGCCCCGGCTCACGCCGACAGCGGCAATCTGTCTCTCGCGGACCGCGTCCGCATCCTCGAGCAAGAGCTCTCGAAATCCAAAGAATACCAGCAGGACATGCGCACGCGCCTCACGACTCTTGAGTCGAACGCGAACGCCGTCCAGTGGTCGTTCGACAACGGCCGCCCCAAGATCAAGTCGGGTGACGGACGCTTCGAACTCGCGTTCCGCGGCCGCTTCCACCTCGACTATGCCAACTTCGATCAGGAAGAGGGCAGGAACGGTCTGAGATCCGGCGCCGTTGTCCGCCGCGCCCAGTTCGGTGTCGAAGGCAAGGCCTTCACCGATTTCTGGTACGAAATGCGCTTCAACTTCGGCGACAGCTCCTCTGAAACCGGTTCGGTTCCGATCAACATCATGCGCGTTGCGTATATGGGCATCGACAATTTCCGCATCAACGTCGGCGTTATGCAGCCGATCTTCACGATGTCGGACGCTGTCTCGTCGAACGAAGTTACGTTCATCGAGCGCGCTGAAGTCATCAACGCGATGACCGACAACTTCGGCGGTTCGGATGAGCGCCGCGGCGTGGAAATGACCTTCCAGAAGGAAGACTCCTTCTATCCCGGCGACAATCTGCTCATCACGGGCGCATACACCGGCAACAAGACCGGCACGACGCGGACCGACGACGAGCGCCAGCACCTGCTGGGACGCGTTGCCTATCGCCTGTGGTCCGACGGAACGTCGAACATTCAGGTCGGCGGCAGCGGCGCGAAGATCATCTCGATGGAAGACAGCGGCTCCGGCAACGGCATCGCCAACCTCCAGTTCCGCGATCGCCCGGAAATGCGCGTCGATGGAACGCGTCTCGTCGACACCGGCGGTATTCCGGCTCAAGGCGGCCACATGTACGGCTTCGAAGCCGCGGCCAACTGGAAGAGCCTCTATATCGGCGGTGAATACTACAAATTTGCGGCCACCGACGTCGTTCCCAACGCCACACGCACCGGCGCGGACGCTGAGTTCGAGGGCTGGTACGTCGAAGCGTCGTACTTCCTAACCGGCGAGAGCAAGAAATACGCGGCCTCGTCCAAGAGCAACAACCCGGGTGTCTTCGGTGCGCCGAAGATCATCAAACCCTTTGCGCCGGCTGCCGGTTCCTGGGGTGCGGTCGAACTTGCCATCCGCTACAGCCTCCTCGACCTCAACGACAGCAATGCCGGTATCGCCGGTGGCGTCGAAAAGGGCATGGGCGCTGGTGTCAACTGGTACCTCAACAACAATATCCGCGTCATGGTCAACTATCTGAAGATCGACGCCGGCGATCAGGGTGCCGGTGGCTTCCAGACCGGTGTGGCGGCAGCACAGCGCAACCAGCAGGTCGACATCTACGGCGCGCGCGTCCAGTTCGCGTTCTAGTTGAATGGCTTAAGTCCTCGCACTCCATCCCAAAAGGATGGGGTGCGAATTTTGAGACGATCACAAGTTGAGGATTGTCGCAAAAGTTTCGCAAATCCGTGACATGCGTTAAGCGCGTCACGTCCATTACATCCACAGGCTGGAACCAGGGTTTTCGCGGGAAGCGCGCCTGGCAGACTTCGGCCTAAACCCTTTGAGCGAGGACAAGATGACACTCTCTCTGAAGACGAAATTGACTGGCGCGGTTGCCGGTCTCGCCATTCTCGGTTTCGCCTCCGCCGCGCTGGCGGAAAACATCACAGGCGCCGGTGCGTCGTTCCCCTACCCCATCTACGCCAAGTGGGGCAACATGTATAAGGGTGACTCAGGCGTCGGCCTCAACTATCAGTCGATCGGTTCGGGCGGCGGTATTGCCCAGATCAAGGCGAAGACCGTCACCTTCGGCGCGTCCGACATGCCGCTTTCTCCCGCGGATCTCGACAAGGCCGGCCTGGTCCAGTTCCCGACCGTCGTCGGCGGCATCGTTCCGGTTGTCAATGTTAGCGGCGTCGGCCCCGGTGAGATGGTCCTCAACGGTGAAGTTATCGTCGGCATCTTCGCCGGCAACATCACGCGCTGGAACGATCCGGCGATCGCGGCGCTGAACTCCGGCATCGACCTCCCGGATCAGGCGATCGCGGTGGTTCATCGCTCGGACGGGTCGGGCACGACGTTCGGCTTCTCCAGCTACCTGTCGGCCATCAGCCCGGATTGGAAAGAAAATGTCGGCGCCGCAACGGCGATCGACTGGCCCGTTGGTATCGGCGCGAAGGGTAACGAAGGTGTTGCGGGCAATGTCGCACAGACCGCCGGCTCGATCGGCTACGTCGAATTCGCTTATGCGAAAACCAACGACCTTGCGCACACCAACATGGTCAACCATGACGGTCAGGTTGTTGCTCCGTCGTCGGACGCCTTTGCTGCCGCCGCGGTGGCTGCCGATTGGACCAAGATCCCCGGCTTCCAGGTCGTACTCGTCGATGAGCCCGGCGCGGCGGCTTGGCCGATCACGTCAGGCACGTTCATCCTGATGCAGAAGAAGCCCGTCGATGCGGCCGCCTCGTCGGCAGCCCTCAAGTTCTTCAAGTGGGCCTATGCGAACGGCGACGATGCGGCGTTGAAGCTTGATTATGTCCCGCTTCCCGACAATGCCGTCCAGGCGATCGAGGCCAGCTGGTCGAAGATTGAAGGTGTGAGCGTCAACTAAGGCTTCCAGGCCTCGTTGTCCTCACGGTCCGGGTTAGACCGGATCAAAAGACACCGGGGGCGCGAGACGGTCGATAGATCATCTCGCGCCCTTAGTTTGACGAGTTCAACTTCAAGCCATGGAAAATTTGTCATGGCTTCAGCTTGCACTCAGGTCTATTGAAGAAGATGCACGACATGACTTCGATTACCGATACTGAAGCCCCGGGCATGAATCTTGCGGAAAATTACGCGCTCAAAGTGCGCGGTGCGAAGCAACTCGAAGGTGCCGACCGGCGATTTTTTGGTCTGACGCTGGCGAGTGCGATCACGGTTCTTCTCATCTTTGCCGGCGTCTTTATTGCGCTCTTCAAAGGCGCGTGGCCGGCGCTTCACGAATTCGGCTTTGCCTTCTTCGTCACGCAGAAGTGGAATCCGGTTACCGAAAAATTCGGCATTCTGGCGCCGATTTACGGCACGCTCGTCACATCGGCACTCGCCATGGCTTTCGCGGTGCCGATCGGAATCGGCGTCGCGATCTTTCTCACCGAGATCTGCCCGCGCGCCCTGCGCCGCTCGATCGGAATCGCGATCGAGCTTCTTGCCGGCATTCCCTCGATCATCTACGGCATCTGGGGCCTCTTCGTCTTTGCGCCCTTCTTCCAGAAGAACATCCAGCCGTTTCTGATCGATATCCTTCACCCGATCCCCTTTATCGGCTTTCTCTTCGAGGGCCCCCCCTACGGCATCGGCATCTTCACCGCGTCGCTCATTCTGGCAATTATGATTTTGCCGCTGATCTCCTCGATCACGCGCGACGTATTTGACACCGTTCCACCAATGCTGAAAGAGGCCGGATACGGGCTTGGCTGCACGACGTGGGAGGTGATCTGGAATGTCGTCCTGCCCTATACGCGCAACGGTGTGGTCGGTGGCGCGATGTTGGCGCTCGGACGCGCTCTCGGCGAAACCATGGCGGTGACCTTCGTTATCGGCAATGCGCACAAGATCGACCCGTCGATCTTCCACCCGGGGACAACCATCTCGGCGGCCATCGCCAACGAATTCGCGGAAGCGGTCGGAGAACTCTATATGTCTTCGCTGCTCGCGGCCGGCTTCTTCCTCTTCATCATCACGTTCGTGGTACTGGCCGGCGCCCAGTGGATGTTGGCAAGCCTCGATAAGGCCGCAGGCGGAAGCAAGAAATGATCAAGACAAATCGGCTTTATGGCGGACGCAAGTTCAAGAACAATCTGTTCATCGGCCTTTCGACCTCCGCGGCAGTGTTCGGCATCATGTGGCTGCTGCTGATCCTGTTCACGCTCGTGACCGAAGGCTTTGGCGGAATCAATCTCGCGGTCTTTACGGAGTCGACCCCTGCACCCGGCGAGACCGGCGGCCTGGCCAACGCGATCGTCGGCTCGCTGATCATGATCGTCCTCGCCGTTATCATCGGCACGCCGATCGGAATTCTCGCGGGCACGTATTTGGCCGAGTATGGTCGCCACACCAAGCTTGCGATTGTTGTTCGCAACTTGAACGACATCCTGCTGAGCGCGCCCTCGATCGTCATCGGCCTCTTCGTGTATGAGACGCTTGTTTTGACGATGGGTCATTTCTCGGCAATCGCGGGTGCATTCGCACTCGCCGTCATCGTGATCCCCGTGGTGGTGCGGACCAGCGAAAACATGCTGCTCCTGATCCCGAATGCGTTGCGCGAGGCGGCCTCGGCGCTCGGCGCACCGACCTCTCACGTGATCCACCAGGTCACCTGGAAAGCGGCGCAGGCCGGCATCATCACCGGTGTCCTGCTCGCAATCGCCCGTATCTCGGGAGAAACAGCGCCGCTTCTCTTCACGGCGCTTAACAATCAATGGTTCTCCACGAAGCTTGACGCGCCGATGGCAAGCATACCGGCTGCAATCTTCCAGATGGCGATGAGCCCCTACGAGGATTGGCACCGTCTCGCCTGGTCGGGCGCGCTGATCGTCACCGCCGCCGTTCTGCTCCTCAGCATTCTGGCCCGAATGATCGGGACTCACCGGAGATAGTCATGTCGACACCGCCTATCAAAATCGATATCCGAAATCTGAACTTCTTTTACGGCAAGACCAAAGCGCTCAAGAGCGTCAACCTGCCGCTTTACGAGCGCAAAGTGACGGCCTTCATCGGTCCATCGGGCTGCGGGAAATCCACCTTGCTGCGCATCCTGAACCGCATGTATGCGATCTATCCCGATCAGCGCGCCGAGGGCGAGGTCATCATCGATGGCAACAACATTCTCGACGGCAAGCTCGACGTCAATCTTCTGCGCGCCCATGTGGGCATGGTCTTCCAAAAACCGACGCCATTCCCGATGACCATTTTCGACAACATCGCGTACGGCATCCGCCTCTACGAGAAGCTGCCGCGCAGCGAACTCAAGGACCGTGTCGAGGACGCGCTGAAGCGCGCGGCGCTGTGGAGCGAGGTCAAGGACAAGCTGAACGAAAGCGGGCTCTCGCTTTCCGGCGGACAACAGCAGCGCCTCTGCATCGCGCGCTCGGTGGCCACGCGCCCTGAGGTCATTCTGCTCGATGAGCCGTGCTCGGCGCTCGATCCGATCTCGACCGCCAAGATCGAAGAGCTTATTGAAGAACTCAGCGCCGATTACACGATCGTCATCGTCACCCACAACATGCAGCAGGCCGCGCGTGTCTCGCAGTACACCGCATTCATGCTGCTGGGCGATCTCGTGGAGTTCGACGTCACCAACACGATCTTCACAGCGCCGAAGGACCAGCGCACCTCGGATTACATCACCGGTCGCTTCGGCTAGCGCCGGGGCACCCGTTCGGCGCCGCGCGGATTAATTCACCTCGCGCGGGAGCGAGTCGGTGTTCATACTCGGGCGAGACAATCTGCCCGGGTCCAATTTGCTGTGCCTCATCACACGCCTCTGATTGCAACCATCGTCGTCGGTCTCGTGACCGCCTTTATCTTCGGGGCGGTGGCCAACCGGCTGCGGGTGTCGCCCCTGGCGGGCTATCTGCTCGCCGGGGTCGCGGTCGGTCCGTTTACACCGGGCTTTGTTGCCGACCAGGGAATGGCTGCCGAACTGGCGGAGATCGGCATTATTCTTCTGATGTTCGGGGTGGGACTCCACTTCTCGATCAAGGATCTCATGTCCGTCCGCGGAATCGCGATTCCCGGCGCCCTTGCCCAAATTGCGGTCGCCACCGTCCTTGGCACGGTCTTCGCCTACGGGATCGGCTGGTCTGTCGAGGCCGGGATCGTCTTCGGGCTCGCGCTGTCGGTCGCAAGCACCGTGGTGCTCATCCGCGCTCTCCAGGAGCGTCACCTTCTGGAAAGCGAGCGGGGCCGCATCGCCATCGGCTGGTTGATTGTCGAAGACCTGGTCATGGTCCTTGCGGTGGTCGTGCTGCCGACGCTGGGTGGGCACCCCTCCCTTTCCGCAAGTGCGGTCCTCGCCACGCTGGCGATCACGTGCGGAAAGGCGATTGCGTTCGTGGCGATCATGCTGGTAGTCGGGCGCAAGGCGGTACCCGCACTCCTCCACTACGTCGCACACACCGGGTCGCGTGAACTGTTCCGCCTCGCCGTGCTTACCATCGCGCTCGGCTTTGCCTACGGTGCCGCGGTCCTTTTCGGTGTCTCCTTTGCCCTAGGTGCATTCTTCGCCGGTATGGTGTTGAGTGAATCGCAGCTCAGCCAGCGGGCGGCCGAGGAATCCCTCCCGCTGCGCGACGCCTTCGCGGTGCTGTTTTTTGTCTCGGTCGGCATGCTGTTCGATCCGGGGATCCTGATGCGCGCACCCCTCCAGGTGATCGCGGTCTTTCTCATTATCGTCGTGGGAAAATCGCTCGCCGCCTACCTCATCGTGCGTGCGTTCAGGCACAAGGCCGCCATGGCGCTCAGCGTTGCGGCAAGTCTGGCACAGATCGGCGAGTTCTCGTTTATTCTCGCCAATCTCGGCGTTACCCTCGACGTGCTTCCCGAGACCGGACGCGATCTGATCCTCGCCGGCGCTCTCTTGTCGATCCTTGCCAATCCGCTGGTGTTCTTCGTGCTCGAAGGCCTGCGAACGCGCATCGAACGCACGGGCAAGCCCGACGCCGCGCCGGCGCCCGCGAGCGACGCCGAACCGCTCGTGCCGACAAAAAAATCCGGGCATATCGTGCTGGTCGGCTTTGGTCGCGTCGGGCGGATCATCCATGCTGAACTCACGGCGCGCGGTTCCGATCACCTGATTGTCGAAGTCGCCGAGGCGCCTGCGGCGGCCGCGCGCGCCACGCACGTCGAAACCTTGTACGGCAACGGCGTCGACGAGGCTCTCCTTACCGCCGCAAATATCGCGGGCGCGCGGCTCCTGTTCGTCGCGATCCCCAACAGTTTCGAGGCCGGTCAGGTCGTGGAGCAGGCGCGCGGTTCAAACCCGCACCTTAAAATCATCGCTCGCGCGCACTCCGACGATGAAGTCGAGTACCTGACATCGCTCGGCGCGAATATCACGCTGATGGGCGAACGCGAAATCGCGCTTGGCATGGTCGCCCATGCCTTCGAGGATGCGTCCTCACGCACCTAAGCGAGATCGGTACGGTTGAGATAAGCGTCGATCAACTCGATAAACCGCGCGCGCCCGAAGCTGGGATCATGACCGGCGTGGACCACGCGCACCGGCAATCCGCGCAGGCGTTTCATGGTTGCCACATAAGCAATTTTATCCGCACCGGGAATATTGTCGAGCAGTGGCCCGTCGTAAAGTGCGTCGCCGGAGAACAGCGTGCCGCTGTCTTGCTCCCACAGCGCGATGCTTCCCGGCGAGTGGCCCGGCAGGTGAAGAACTTCAAAATTCCGGTTACCGAGATTGACGGTATCTCCTTCGCGAAGAACACGGGTCGCGGGCGCGGGCCGCAGGGCATATGCAGCGGGATCGAAGCCCTTGTGTGGAATTGCCGTCAAAAGCCCGGAGGAGATGTCATAGCCAAGCGCGGCAAGGCTCGCGCGGTCGGCGCTCGTATAGCTCTGTGCGTCGAGCGACCATTGATCCTGCGCATCGGCCATGCTTCGGGCCTCATGCTCATGCACCAGCCGGGTCTCGAATTCAAAGATGCCCCCGGTGTGGTCCATGTGGGTGTGGCTTGCAACCGCGAGCAGCGGATTTTGAAACAAGTCGCGTGCCGCATCTTTCAAGCTTGCGACACCCAGTCCACTGTCGACCAGCATGTCGCTGTCGCGCCCGCGCACATGCCAGATGTTACAGCGCAGCAATGGGTGAACATGAGGCTCGTAGAGCAACGTAATCTCATCGTCGATGCGACGACGCTCAAACCAGCGGTCGGCAATGGGAAGTGTCATTGCGGCGTTCCGCAGAGCATCTAGACGTATCCGATTCTCAACGAGAGGGGCCAGCGTATCTCCCGCAGCTGCGCGGGGTCGTCCCCCCATGCCGCCGTGAGCCGGCATGCAAAGTCCTCAAACGGTGCCCTCCCTTTTGCACCGTCG
>Ga0209643_1000687_pt1 | contig 47721 bp, 39 predicted proteins | sample AutmiccBRH37_all_FD_187383 | JGI IMG/M metagenome (GOLD analysis project Ga0209643, IMG submission 187383) | Deep subsurface microbial communities from Mt. Terri, Switzerland - Autotrophic microbial communities BRH/37_all (SPAdes) (version 2) | ecosystem: Environmental > Aquatic > Deep...
CGATTGCGCGTAGATCGCGGCGAGGACGCCGCTCCCACAGATACAGCCTAGCGCGGCTTCACCCGCGTCCCATCGCTGATCTTATCGTCCGGGTGGCTGACCACGCGGGCGCCGGCGGGGATCCCGGACAGGACCTGCGTGGCAAGACCGGCGCGCTGGCCGGTCTCGATCGGGGTCAGGCGGGCGCGACCGCCTTCCACCACGAACACGGCCCAGCCTTCGCCTTCCCTGAACAGCGCGCTGGTCGGCAGCTGCAGCACGTCGTCGCCTTCCCACAGCACGAAGCGCGCCTCCACCCGGTAGCCGTCGCCGAGGGGCTGCCACGCCTCGCGCGGCGAAGCGAAGTCGACGATCACCCGCACCCGCTGCTCTTCGACGCCGAGCGCCGAAATCTTGGTGAAGCCGCTCGGTTCCACCACCCGCACCGTGCCCGGCACCGGCTGCTCACCGCCCCAGCGGTCGAGGATGACCCGGGAACCGGGGGCGATTTTCACCGCGTGGGTGGACAGCACCTCCACCTCGACCTCAAGGCTGTCTGGATTGCCGATTTCGAGCAGCGGCTGGCCGGCCGCCACTGCGCCCTCGCTTTCCTGCAGCAGCGTCAGCACGCGTGCCGCCACCGGCGCGCGCACCTGCAGCACGTCGACCGCGCCGCCCGCCTGCAGGCGGGCGGCGCTGGAGACGGCGGCGCGCGCCGTCTCCAGCTCGAAACGCGCCACCCTGACCGCGTGCGCCGCAGCCTGCCCGGCGGCGCGGGCATGGGTTTCCGCCGTGCGGGCGGTATCGAGCGCCTGTTCGGAGAGGAAGTTCGATTCGCGCAGGGATTCGGCGCGGACGCGTTCCTGCCGCGCCAGTTGCGCGGCAGCGCCGGCGGCGCGGGCGTTTTCCCCGGCCACCGCCAGGGCGGCCTGCGCGGCGCTCGCCTGCGCCAGCGCCTGCGCGCGGGTGCGCGGGTCGAGCGCCACCGCACGCGCCGGCTCGATCACCGCGAGCACCTGCCCGGCCGTGACCGCGTCGCCCGCCTCGAGGCCGCTGCGACGCACGTAGCCAGCCACCGGCGCCGTCACCCGGTAGCGTTCCATGACGCGGGTCTTGCCCTCCTCTTCCACCGTCACCACGAGCGGCGCGCGCTTTACCTCAACCAGATCGATCGGCTGCGCGCGCGGCATGAAGCCGTAGACGAGGGCCGCCGCCACCAGCACTGCGGTGGCCAGCATTCCGATTTTTGCGCGTAGCTGCATTCTGTTGTCTGCCTTATTCGCGTGTTTTGAGGACCGCCACCAGGTCCAGCCGGCCGAGGCGCAACCACAGCAGCAGGGCGGATAGCAGCGCGGAAACAATGACCACCGCCGCGCCCATGGCGTAGTTTTCCGGCGTCAGCAAGAGCGGCAGGCGGTAGAGCTCGTTCTGGAACGCCACCACCAGGATGCCGACCAGCCCCACGCCGACCACGAAGCCGACCGGAATCGCCGCCAGCGTCAGCAGCGCCAGTTCTCCCAGCAGGATATAGGCGATCTCGCCCTGGGTGAAGCCCAGCACCCGCAGGCTGGCGAGCTCGCGGCCGCGCTCCGAGAGCGCGATGCGCGCGCTGTTGTAGACCACGCCGAAACCGATGGCGCCGGCCAGCAGGGTGGCCACCAGGTTGTAGAACAGGATGAACTCGCCGATGGTGGCGTAGAAGCTCTGGATCGCCGCCTTGTTGGCGACCATGCCGAGCACGCGCGGGCGCTCGTGCAGTTTTGCGTAGAGTTCGGCCTCGCTACCCGGCTGCACCGCAAGATAGGCGCCCGACACCGTGTTGCCCTCGCGCATCAGCGCGTTCAGCGATTCCTGCTGCATGTAGGCCGAGACGCCGAGAAACTGTTTGGTGATGCCGAGCACCGGCACCTGCAGCACCGGGCGGCGGCCTTCCAGCACCTCCACCGTCAGCATGTCGCCCGGCTTCACGTGCAGAATCTTGTCGGCCAGGTGATCGGTCAGCACCACGCCGCCGGGCGGCACCGCCACCGGCTGCAGGCTGCTGTCGAGCGAGCGGTGCAGCTGGCCTTCGGGCTGGATGCCGAACAGCGCGGCGCGGTGCTGGTAGTGCCGGAAACGCAGAATCGCCGGCACGTCGCGAAAGCCCTCCACGAAGTCGACCCCCGGCAGCGCGGCCAGCTCGTGCAGCGCGCGGCCGGAGGTCGGCTCGATGAAGGCGAGCGTCAGGTCCTCGCGCGCGGCCTGGCGGAACTGCACGTCGACCATGAAATCGATCGCGCCCTTCTGGTAATTGCCCACCATCATCAGGCCGCAGGCGCAGGCGATACCCAGCACCGTCAGGAACGACTTCAGCGGACGCCGCTCGATGTGGCGCAGGATCATCCGCGTCGGCGCGGAAAACCAGCGCTGCAGGCCGATGCGCTCGACCAGGGTGGCGCGGTAGGTCTCCGGCATTTCCGGGCGCATGCCCTCGGCCGGCGGCAGCCGCACCGCGCGCGCGACCGAAAACAGGGTGCCGCTGACCGCCGCGAAGGCGCTGATTCCGAGGGCGACCAGGATCACCCCGGCATCGAGTCGGTAGTCGAGGTAGGGAAAGCGGAAGGTCGTCTCCATGTAGACGTTGGAGAGCCCCTGGCCGAACCAGGCGCCGAGCGCAACCCCGGCCGCCACGCCCAGCACCGCCATCAGCAGCACCAGCTTGACGTAGTGCGCGCCGATCGCCGTATAGGAATAGCCAAAGGCCTTGAGGATGGCGATCTGGTCGCGTTGTAGCGCGATCAGGCGGCTCAGCACCACGTTGAGCAGGAAGGCGGCGACGCCGAGAAAGATGGCGGGGAACACCGTGGCCGTAGTCTGCAGCTGCTTCAGCTCTTCGGATAGAAAACGGTTGGAAAACTGGGTCTTGCGGCCGTAGGCGCCGGTTCCACCATAGGCGCCGAACACCGCGTCGACACGGTCGATCACGTCCTGTTCGTGCGCGCCCCGCGCCAGCGTCAGGCTGACCTGGTTGAAGGCGCCTTCCATGTCGTAGGCCGCGGCCAGCGCATTGCGCCCCATCCACAGCACACCGTAGCGCTTGAAATCGGGAAACATGGCGCCGGGCGCGATCTGGTAGACGTATTCTGGCGACACCGCGACGCCGACTACGGTGAGTTGCTTGCGCTTGCCGTTGATGATGGCGGCGAGCGTGTCGCCCGGCTGGAACCGGTGGGCGTCGGCGAAGGTGTCGGACAGCACCACCTCGTCCGTGCTCCACGGCTGCACCATGCGTCCGCGCCGCAGGTGCAGCGCGTTGAGCAGCGGCTCGCCCTGGTCCGGCAGCGACAGCAGGAGGCCGGTGATGGGGTCGGAAAAGCCAGCCACCTCCAGCTTCACCCCGGCCCGCACCCGCGTCTCCAGACGCTCCACCCCGGGCAGCGCGGCGAGGCGTTCGGCTACCGGCTCGGGCGCGCGCTTGAGGCTGACGAACACCTCGGCGAAGCGGTACTCGCCGTAGAAACGGTCGCGCGTGGTGGTCAGCGAATCGTAGGTGGAAAGCGACATCACCATGGTGGCGACGCCACCCATGATCACCGCCGCGATCGCCAGCACCTGGCCGCGCAGGTGCCAGAGGTCACGCAGGAGCTTGCGGTCGAGGGCGCGCATACTTACCAGCTTAATTCATGTGCCGCGCGCTTGTGGGTGTTGCGGTGTTCTTCGGCGATGCGGCCGTCGGACAGCCGGATCACGCGGTCGGCCATGTCGGCGATGCCGGCGTTGTGGGTGATCAGCACGGTCAGGGTGCCGAGTTCGCGGTTCACCTTTTCCAGCACCTCCAGCACCACCACGCCGGTGGCGGAATCAAGCGCGCCGGTGGGCTCGTCGCACAGCAGCACCGCCGGATTCTTGGCGACGGCGCGGGCGATCGCCACCCGCTGCTGCTCGCCGCCGGAGAGCTGCGCCGGAAAATGGTCGAGCCGGCTGCCCAGACCGACCAGGGCCAGCGCGTCTTCGGGTCGCATCGGCGACTTGGAAATCTCGGTCACCGCGGCGACGTTCTCGCGCGCGGTCAGGCTGGGGATCAGGTTGTAGAACTGGAACACGAAGCCGACGTGCTCGCGGCGGAAGCGGGTGAGCTCGGCCTCGGAGGCGCCGGTGAGCATGTGGTCGAGATAGCGCACCTCGCCGCCGCTGGGCGCGTCGAGCCCGCCGAGAATGTTCAGCAGCGTCGACTTGCCGCTGCCCGAGGGGCCGAGCAGCACCACCAGTTCGCCGCGGTTGAGCGTGAGGTCGATGCCGCGCAGCGCGTGCACCTCGACCTCGCCCATGCGGTAGATCTTGGTGAGGCCGCGGGCGACGAATATGGCGGAGTGGGCGTTATCCGGTGGCATGCGATTCATCATGGCACGGCCCGCGGCTGACGGCCAGCAGGCGCCTTCCAAGGCGCGATTGCCATGACGGGGGTCGCGGCGTGGACGCCGCCCCTACAGGTGGTGGGTCGCCGGCAGATGGCGCGCGAACCAGGCCGCGGCCTGGCGCGCCACCGCCTCCAGGGTGCCGGGCTCCTCGAACAGGTGGGTGGCGCCGGGAACGATCACCAGCTCTTTTTTGCAATGCAGCTGGTCGTAGGCCTGCTGGTTGAGGTCGATCACGACGTCGTCAAAACCGCCGACCAGTAGCAGGGTCGGCGCGGTCACGGTCGTCAGCGCCTGGCGGCTGGCCAGGTCGGGGCGGCCGCCGCGCGAGACCACGGCCCGGGCATCCGCGTCCAGCATTGCCGCCGCCTCGATCGCGGCGGCGGCGCCGGTGCTGGCGCCAAAAAATCCGAGCGGCAACTCGCGGGTGGCGGGCTGCGACACCGCCCAGCGCGCGGCGTCCAGCAGGCGCTGCGTCAAGAGCGCGATGTCGAAGCGGCGGTCGTAATCGCGATCCTCTTCCGGCGTCAGCAGGTCCATCAGCAGGGTGCCGACGCCGGCCTGCCGCAGCACGCCGGCCACATAGTTGTTGCGCGGCGAATGGCGCGACGAGCCGCTGCCGTGGGCGAACAGCACCAGCCCGACGGCGCGCGCGGGAACCTCCAGCATACCTTCGATGGTGACGTGGCCGGCGGGGATGTGGGCCAGGATCGAGGTGCTCATGCGCGGTGCTCCCGGTGCATGGATATGGGGATGCGGCGGTTGCCGAAAGGATGGCTGAACGCGCCGAAGCGGCCGGCAATGGCGCTGCCGCAGTGCGGGCAATGGCCGTCGGGCGTCACGCTGTAATGGTCGATGCGGTACCAGTCGCGCACGATCAGCGCTTCGTGGCAATTCGGGCAGAAGGTGGTGCCGCCGGTGGTGTCGTGCACGTTGCCGGTGTAGACGTAGTGCAGCCCCGCCTTCAGCGCGATGTCGCGCGCGCGCGTCAGTGTAGAGGCCGGCGTCGGCGGCACGTCTACCATCTTCCAGTCGGGGTGGAAGGCGGAGAAGTGCAGCGGCACGTCGGGGCCGAGCTCGCGCAGAATCCACTGGCTCATCGCTTCGATCTCGGCGTCGGAATCGTTGTTGCCAGGAATCAGGAGCGTGGTGATCTCGAACCAGACGTCGGTTTCGTGCTTCAGATACACCAGCGTGTCGAGCACCGGCTGCAGGTGCGCGCCGGTCAGCTTGACGTAGAAGTCATCGGTGAAAGCCTTGAGGTCGACGTTGGCGGCGTCCATTTTGGCGAAGAACGCGCGGCGCGGTTCCTCGGTGATATAGCCGGCGGTGACCGCCACGGTCTTGAGGCCGCGCGCGTGGCAAGCGTCCGCCACGTCCATCGCGTATTCGGCGAAAATCACCGGGTCGTTGTAGGTGAAGGCCACGCTCTTGCAGCCGCTCTTCTCGGCGGCAGCGGCGATCTCGTCCGGCATCGCCTGATCCACCATCGTGTCGGTCTCGCGCGACTTGGAAATGTTCCAGTTCTGGCAGAATTTGCAGGCCAGGTTGCAGCCTGCGGTGCCGAAGGAAAACACCGAGCTGCCCGGATAGAAGTGGTTGAGCGGCTTCTTCTCGATGGGGTCGACGCAGAAGCCGGACGAGCGGCCGTAGGTGGTGAGCACCATCTTGCCGCCTTCCATCTTGCGCACGAAGCACAGGCCGCGCTGGCCCTCGTGCAGCTTGCAAAAGCGCGGGCACAGGTCGCACTGGATGCGGCCGTCGGGCAGCACGCGCCACCAGCGCGCCGGGGTGTGCGATTCGGGGATGCTCATGCGGATGACTCCTTCCATTTGCTGACGGTGTAGCGCGACAGGCGCACCTCTTCTGCCCAGAAGTCCATCGGCAGCCCGGCCTTGCGTTTCAGGTGCGCCATGAACTCGGCCGGATCGGGCAGCTGCTCCCACACCTGCGGCAGGAAGGTGCTGCGGTAATGGCGATACTCGAACACCACGCCGTCGACGTTCGGCCGCAATGTGGCCAGCGCATGTTCTTCACTCACCACCACCAGGACTTCGCTCGGCGAAAGCACCGATACCTCGACCCGGATCTCGTCGAATTCCACGCGCGTAATCGGCATAAAGCGCGGATCGCGAAACGCCGCTGCCACTGCGTTTTCCCGCACGTCCACCCCCAGCGGGCGATGCGCTTCCAGGGTGCCGATGCAGCCGCGCAATTCGCCCTGCCGGGTCAGGGTGACAAAGCTGGCGCCCGGTTCCGCAAGCCAGCCGGCCTGCGCAGGGGGTGACACGTCGCGCCCCAGTTTCGAGCCTATTTCGGAACGCGCCAGCTTCAGCAGGGTCGAGCCTTTTTCATTGTCCAGTTGCTCCGATCCGGCGCTTCGATTCTGCTCATGCGTGCTCATGATGGACCTCGGGTTCGAATGCGAAGGCGGCATAGCCGACCACCCGCTCGGGGTCGCCTGCGGTGTCGCTGGAATTGCATACATCCAGCTTGACCGCGCGCAGGCCATGCCTTTTCGCCGCCAACAGCAGCCCATTGACCGGCGTGGCGCCGCAGGCCTGCTCGTGGCTGAGATGCGAATCCAGCGCCAGGATGGCCTCGACGGTGCGGCCGTCCGCCTTGCGCGCCTCCGCGTCGGGCAGGAAATGCGACAGGTCGGAACTGATCACGATCAGCGTCTCGTCGCCGCCCCATACCTTTTCCAGCACCTCGGCCACCTCGGCCGCGGTGGCCTCGCCCACCGCCAGCGGCAGCAGCTGGAAATCGCCCAGCACCTGCTGCAGGAAAGGCAGCTGCACCTCCAGTGAGTGTTCCATCTGATGCGCCGCGACACCCCTTGTCACCTGGGGCAGCTCACTCAGCCTCTGCATGGCCTCGCGATCCAGCGGCACCTCGCCGAGCGGAGTGGCAAAGCGGTCCGCCTCCGGCAGTGCCAAGCCACGGACGTAAACGCGATGGGCGGGGCCGAGCAGTACCACCCGGTGGATGCGGCCACGCAGCGCCCCCAGCTGCGCGTAAGCGCTGGCCGCGACCGCACCGGAATAGACATAGCCTGCGTGCGGCACAATCAGCGCCTTGGGCGGGCGCGACGAAGAACCGGCCGTGGCATTTGCCAGCAGCGCGTTTACGGTGTGCCTGAGCTCGGCCGGATCGTCCGGATAGAACATTCCGGCAACGGCAGCGGGTCGGATAATCGACATGCAATTTTCCCTCTTTGTTCAGCTTAGTAAATCTGGGGGAACACCCCGGATTTCAAGCCGGACCTGCCGGGGAAACGCGTTTTCCGCCGATAATGGCGCGCGCAGGACGGACAGGGACGTTTCAATCAGAGGAGGGAATATGGGTTCATCCAGGGCGGCCGACGCGGACGCATTGTTAAAGGCGATCCTGCGGGAATCGGCCACCGAGGTGCTGGTCTTTGACGCCGACTCCCTGCGCATCACCCACGCCAACCCTGCCGCCACGCGTAACCTGCAATATCCGCTCAAGGCCCTGAAACAGCTGACGCCACCGGACTGCCTGGCCGAAACGGATGCGCAAGTCTTCCGTTCCCTGCTGGCCATACTGCAAAGCGGCAAAAAACGCCGTACCACGATCAGCGCGCACTGCCGCCGCCGCGACGGCAGCCGCTATCCGGTTGAAGCCAAGCTGCTCCGTTCTGTCGGCCAGGGCCAGCCGATATTCATCTGGATCGCCAGCGACGTCAGCCAGCGCGAAGCCACCCGCCAGGCGCTGGCGCATTCGGCTCTGGACCTGCGCGCCATCGTGGCGCACATCCCCGGCATGGCCTACCAGGTGCTGCGTAAGCCGGACGGCAGCACCTCGCTGCGGTACGTCAGCGCGCAATCCGCGCAACTGCTCGGCATCAAGCCGCCCGCCCTGCGCGCCGACCCGTCACGCTTTTTCGAGCTGATCCTTGAAGAGGACAGGGCCGACTACCTGTCCCGCCTGGCAAGGGCGGACGGCGGCCACCTCAGCTTCAACTGGGAAGGCCGCATCTGGATGGAGGCCTGGAAGGACGTGAAGTGGGTGAGCCTTCGCGTCAGCCAGCGCGAGACGCCGGATGGCCTGATCTGGGACGGCATCATGCTGAACGTGACAAAAAGCAGGCTGGCCGAGGCTGAAATCCGGCGTTCGCGGGTGCAGCTCGCCGCGCTGGCCGCGCACGTCGAATCCGTCAAGGAGCAGGAGCGCCTGCACCTGGCACGCGAAGTGCACGACGACCTCGGCGGCAATCTCACCGCGATCAAGATCGGCCTGTCCTGGCTGATGCGGCATCTGCCGCCAGGCGAAGCCAACCTGCTCAAGCGCACCGCCTATCTGGACAAGGTGGTCGACCAGACCATCGATGCCACCCATCGCATTGCCTCCAGCCTGCGGCCGCCGGCACTGGATTTCGGCATTGTGTCCGCGATCGAATGGCAGCTGCGGCGCTTTGGCCGGAACACCGACCTCACGTGCGAACTCAGCGCGCCCGATGCGGCGATTCCGCTCGACCCCGACGCCGCGATCACCGTGTTCCGCATCGTGCAGGAAGCGCTGACCAACGTGGCCAAACATGCTCACGCCACGCGGGTCAGGGTCGCCCTTGCCCAGCACCAGGGCGAGCTGCGGGTGGCCGTCACCGACAACGGCCGGGGGATCCAGCCGGTGCGCGGGAAAAATGGCGGGCATGGTTTTGGCGTCCTCGGCATGACCGAGCGCGCCGCCGCGTTGGGCGGCGAACTCACCGTGCAGCCCGCCAAACGCCGGGGCACCCAGGTCAGCCTGCGCATTCCGCTTTCCGCCACTCCGCCCGATGCGACGAAATGACGCATAATCTGCCCATAACAACTCCAGGCTGAGAACGACCGTGGCTGTCGCAAAACCCTATCGCATCCTCATCGTCGATGACCATGCCATCGTACGCGAAGGACTCAAGCAGATCCTCGCCGAAGTCGGCGACATCGAAGTCGCCGGCGAGGCCGACTGTTCCAGCCGCGCCCTGCAGATGGCCCGGCGCGAGCCTTGGGACATGGTACTGATGGACATCTCCATGCCCGACCGCAGCGGACTGGAAACCCTGGAGCTGCTGAAAAAAGAGCATCCCGGAATCAAGGTGCTGATGCTGTCCATGTACCGCGAAACCCAGTACGCGGTGCGTGCGTTGAAGACCGGCGCCGCCGGCTACCTCAACAAGCAGAGCGCGCCCAATCAGCTGGTCGACGCCATCCGGCTGGTTGCCTCGGGAAAAAAATACATCAGCGCCGAAGTGGCCCAGGAACTCGCCAGCCAGGTCAGCGGCGAACGCGAGGGCCTGCCGCACGAGGGCCTCTCCAACCGCGAATACCAGACCCTGTGCATGATCGCCTCCGGATTGCCCGTCTCCGCCATCGCCGAAAAGCTGGTCCTGTCGGTCAAGACCATCAGCATGTACCGCGCCCGCCTGCTGAAAAAGATGCAGCTCAAGAACAACGCCGAACTGACGCATTACGCGATCAAGCAGGGCCTGCTGGATTAACGGAATGGGCTGCACGGGCCGCAGCGAATGCGCCGTTTGAAGCGACCCGGTTAAGCCCATGGCCAGCGCACTGCACAAGGAACGGCTGGATGCGATCGTCCGCCGCTTGCTGGATAGCGGCGCTGCCCAAGTACTCGATCTGGGCTGCGGCCCCGGCGAGTTGTTGCTGCGGTTGGCGCAGCAGTCGCAGTTCACCCGCATCGTCGGCATCGACATCGATGCGCGCGTGCTTGGCAAGGCGCGGTCGGCCCTGGGGCTCGGCTTGCCCCACCCCGCCGACCGGGTACAAGTTCGTTATGGGTCTTACGAAGAAGCCGACCCGGAACTGACCGGCTTCGATGCTGCAGCCCTGGTGGAAACCATCGAGCACATCGATCCGGGCCGCCTGCCACGGGTCGAGCGGGCCGTGTTCGGCGGGATGCATCCGCGCACCGTGCTGGTGACCACGCCCAACCAGGAATTCAACGTGCTGCATGGCATGGCGCCGGGCAAGCGCCGTCACCCCGGCCATCGCTTTGAATGGGACCGCGCGAAATTCCGCGAATGGGCAAAAGGGGTCGCGCAGCGCAACGGCTACGAGGTCTGCTTCATCGATATCGGCGCGCGTGACCCTGTGCGCGGCAGTTCGACGCAGATGGCGCACTTCATTGCCAGCACGGGCACACAGGGGCCTGATCCCACCCGAGCATGTACTTGATCCGGCAAGCCCAATCCGGGCATTATTGCCGGCTTGTGTGTGCCACCGCACAGATGGCCGCTGGAAAGACCGCGATGATCCTCCCTCCCCTCGGGAGAGACAAAGGTTTTTTCCGACTGTGAAGGCCGCAACCTTCTGTTGCCAGCCCGACAAGCGCAGCCCTCCTTCGGATCGCTGCACGCTTTTCACGGAAATCAACCATGTCAAAAACAGGAAACGGCCCCACCCTTGCCGGCAAGACGACGGGCATCGCCGAAGCACGGCGCCAGAAGGCCTTGCTTAAAACGGGGGCGTTGCAGAACGCAATCCTCAACAGCGCCAACTTTTCGAGTATCGCCACCGACGAGAAGGGCGTGATCCAGATCTTCAACGTCGGCGCCGAGCGCATGCTGGGTTACGCGGCCGCCGACGTGATGAACAAGATCACGCCGGCCGACATTTCCGATCCGCAGGAAGTGATCGCGCGCGCCGAGGCATTGAGCGTCGAGCTCAGCACCCCGATTACGCCGGGCTTCGAAGCACTGGTGTTCAAGGCCTCGCGCGGGATCGAGGACATCTACGAGCTGACCTACATCCGCAAGGACGGCAGCCGCTTCCCGGCGGTGGTCTCCGTCACGGCACTGTGCGACGCTGACAGCAAAATCATCGGCTATCTGCTGATCGGCACGGACAACACCGCGCGCAAGCAGGCGGAAGAGGCGCTGCTCAAGGCGGGAGCGCTGCAGAGCGCAATTTTCAACAGCGCCAATTTCTCGAGTATCGCCACCGACGCCAAGGGCGTGATCCAGATCTTCAACGTCGGCGCCGAGCGCATGCTGGGCTACGCGGCCGCCGACGTGATGAACAAGATCACGCCGGCCGACATTTCCGATCCGCAGGAAGTGATCGCGCGCGCCAAGGCCTTGAGCGTCGAGCTCGGCACCCCGATTACGCCGGGCTTCGAGGCATTGGTGTTTAAGGCCTCGCGCGGCATCGAGGACATCTACGAGCTGACCTATGTCCGCAAGGACGGCAGCCGCGTTCCAGCGGTGGTGTCGGTCACGGCGCTGCGCGACGCGCAAAACGCCATCATCGGCTACCTGCTGATCGGCACGGACAACACCGCGCGCAAGCAGGTGGAAGCGGAGCGGGCGCAGCTCTACAAGGCGCTGCAGGACAAGAACGCCGAGTTGGAGAGCGCCAGGGCCGTGGCGGAAAAAGCCAACCTGGCGAAATCGAATTTCCTGTCCAGCATGAGCCATGAGCTGCGCACGCCGCTCAATGCCATCCTCGGCTTTGCGCAGTTGCTGGAAGCCGGTTCACCACCGCCAACGGCCACCCAGACTGAACGGCTGCACCAGATCATCAAGGCCGGATGGTATCTGCTGGACCTGATCAACGAAATCCTCGATCTCGCGGTGATCGAGTCCGGCAAGCTTTCGCTGTCGCTGGAGCCCTTGTCGCTGTCCGACGTGCTGCACGAATGCGAGGCCATGATCGGGCCGCAGGCGCAACAGCGCGGCATCAACATCCTCTTCGACAAAGTGGACCCCACCTGGTTTGCCCATGCCGACCACACCCGGGTCAAGCAGGCACTGTTCAACCTGCTGTCCAATGCGATCAAGTACAACCGCGACCATGGCATGGTCGCGGTGACGTGCACCGCAACGCCGGAACATCTACGCATCCGCATCAAGGACAGCGGTGCGGGCTTGCCACCGGAAAAGCTGGCGCAGCTGTTTCAGCCGTTCAACCGTCTGGGGCAGGAGACCGGCACCGAGGAAGGAACCGGCATCGGCCTGGTGGTCACCAAGCAGCTGGTCGAACTGATGGGCGGCAGCATCGGGGTGGAAAGCACGGTCGGCGTAGGCAGCGAATTCTGGATCGAACTGGTCCGCGACGTAATGCCCCAACTTGCCGCTGAACATGGGATGGCCGCAGAACTTGCGTCGCACGCGCAGGGAAACGCGGCGCTGCGCACCCTGCTCTATGTGGAAGACAATCCGGCCAACCTGATGCTGGTCGAGCAGATCATCGAGGGCCACCCGCATGTGCGCATGCTGAGCGCGCGCGATGCCACGCTCGGCATCGCGCTGGCGCGCGCCCATCTGCCGGATGTGATCCTGATGGACATCAACCTGCCTGGGCTCAGCGGTAGCCAGGCACTGAAAATCCTGCGCGAAGATCCGGCTACGGCGCACATCCCGGTGCTGGCCATCAGCGCCAATGCCATGCCACGCGATATCCAGCAAGGCCTTGAGGCAGGATTCTTCCTCTATCTCACCAAACCGATCAAGGTCAACGAGTTCATGCAGGCGCTGGATAGTGCACTGGAACTGGCGGAATCGGACGGCGCAATCGACCCGGCGCCCCTGTGATGGTGTGTGCCGACGACATGCTTAACGCCAGCATCCTGATCGTGGACGATCAGGATGCCAATGTGCAGTTGCTGGAGCACATGCTGCGTGAAGCCGGTTATCGGTGCATTACGTCGACGATGGACCCGCATACCGTCTGCGCGCTACATCGCGACAACCACTACGACCTGATTCTGCTCGATCTGCAGATGCCCGGCATGAATGGTTTCCAGGTAATGGAAGGCCTGAAGGAAATCGAAACCGACGGCTACCTTCCCGTACTCGTGATTACGGCCCAACCGGGCCACAAGCTGCGGGCGCTGGCCGCCGGCGCGAAGGATTTCATCAGCAAGCCGTTTGACCTGGTCGAAGTCAAGACACGCATTCACAACATGCTGGAAGTGCGCCTGCTGTACAAGCAACTCGAGCAATACAGCCGCGCGCTGGAATCCATGGCGCTGCATGATGCGCTGACCGGGCTGCCGAACCGACGGTTTTTGATGGACCGGCTTTCGCTGGCCATCGCCCACGCGCGCAGGAACACAAGCACGATGGCGGTGATGTTTCTGGATCTGGACGGGTTCAAGCAGATCAACGACACCCTGGGCCACGATGCGGGCGACACGCTGCTCAGGATGGTCGCCAACCGCCTGGTGGCCGCGGTGCGTGAGGAGGACACGGTGGCGCGCATGGGCGGCGACGAATTCGTGATCGGATTGTGGGGTTTGAGTCATGCCGACAATGTGGCCACGCTGGTGTCGAAAGTGATCCTGGCCGTGTCACAACCATATCGCATTCAAGGCCACGACGTGCGCATCACTGCCAGCGTCGGTGTCAGCATTTATCCCCTGCATGGCGAAGCGGTGGAAACGCTGATGAAAAGCGCGGATCTGGCCTTGTATGAGGCCAAGCGTGCGGGCAAAAACAATTATCGTATCGCCGCGTCCACCGGCCTGTTGGCGATGGCATTGGCGTAACCTGTCCCCATGGGGCTGGGTTTTGCCGCAAACGAAGGAAGCAAATTTTATGGTAAGTAACGCCGAAATTCTTAATGCCAACATCCTGATCGTCGACGATCAGGATGCCAACGTGCAACTGCTGGAGCAATTGCTGCATGAAGCCGGCTATATCCGCGTTGCCTCGACGACGAATCCGGGCGAGGTCTGCACGCTGCATCGCAAGAACCGCTACGACCTCATCCTGCTCGATCTGCAGATGCCCGGCATGGACGGATTCCAGGTGATGGAAGGTCTCAAGGAAAATGCTGCCGACGACTACCTGCCGGTCCTCGTGATCACCGCCCAGCCAGACCACAAGCTGCGCGCGTTGCAAGCCGGCGCCAAGGACTTCATCAGCAAACCGTTCGACCTGCTCGAAGCCAAGACGCGCATCCGCAACATGCTGGAAGTGCGGCTGCTGTACAAAAAACTTGAGTATTACAACAAGGTGCTGGAACAGACGGTGGAGGAACGGACCGCCGAGCTGCGCGAGAGCGAGGCCCGCTATCGCAGCTTGACCGAACTGGCCTCCGACTGGTACTGGGAGCAGGATGAAAATATGAACTTCACCAAGGTTTCCGGCCCGGTCCTGGAGATGCTTGGCATCCAGAGCGGCACCTTGGCGGAAGAAGCAGGCAGCGCTCAGGCGGCTGGCTGGAACGAGGCAGAACGTAAAGTGCTGCAGGCCAAGATTGCTGCGCGGCAGCCCTTCCTGGATTTCGCCTTCAGCCGCGTCAATTCCGATGGTTCGCAACAAACGTTTCGGGTGAGCGGGGAGCCGATGTTCGACCAGTCCTCCCGCTTCATCGGCTACCGCGGAATCGGCGTGAAACTCACCGCCAAGAAATAGAAAACACGATCTCGACGATTACCTATGCCATCACTCCATAGTCCGAATCAGAACCACCTTCTCGCTGCCCTGACCGCGGCAGAATTCGAGCCCCTGGCTGCGCATCTGGAACTGGTCCCGCTGGCGCTCGGCGAAGTCCTCTACGAACCCGACGGACAGTTGCAGCACGCCTATTTCCCCACCACCGCCATCGTGTCACTGCATTATGTGATGGCGTCCGGCGCATCGGCCGAATCCGCCGGGGTGGGCAATGAAGGCGTCGTCGGCATTGCGCTGTTCCTCGGCGGCAACACCACGCCCAGCTCGGCCGTGGTGCAGACCGCGGGCCATGCCTACCGCCTGGAGCGCAGCAAGCTGCTGCAGGAATTCAATCGCGCCGGCTCGATGCAGCGTTTGCTGCTGCACTACACCCAGGCGCTGATTACCCAGATGATGCAGGCCGCAGCCTGCAATCGGCACCATTCGATCGAGCAGCAGCTGTGCCGCTGGCTGTTGCTGACGCTCGATCGATTGCCTTCGAACGAGCTGGTCATGACGCAGGAACTGGTCGCCAGCATGCTCGGCGTGCGTCGCGAAGGCATTACGGAGGCCGCCGGGAAATTGCAGCGCGCGGGTTTGATCAGTTACCGCCGTGGCCACATCGAAGTGCTTGATCGATCCGGACTGGAGGCCCACGCATGCGAATGCTACGCCGTGGTCAAGAAGGAAATAAGCCGATTGCTGCCCGATGTGCGGTGTCGCCAAGGCGGTGCTGCGACCGTTCAACATCCAGCAACGGCAGGCCAAGCACGTCATCCCGGCCCGACCGCAACGACGCCGACGTGACGGAGCCGCGCCGGCTGCAGATGCGTGTCGTCGGGGGTCGGCACCTGTAACGACCCTGAAATTTTTTCAACCTTGTTTATATTACTATTATTATTATTAATACCGGCATGGGGTGGTAGTATCCAACCGTTCTGAGCTGTTTTGCCTTGCTAGACAAGCTACAACCAATAAAGGGAGCGAGATTAATGACTTACAAATTTTCCAAGGGCCATGCCATGAACGATCAGAACGCCTCTGCCACGCAGGTCCAACATGCTATGCCCCGTGTTGCAAGGAACTCCAGGCTCAGTCGAATAACTCGTGGCTTGCTGGCAAGCTTTGGATTCGCGGCGTCTCTCTTGGCCTCCGCCCCAGCACTAGCGCAGGTATTAGGTACGGCATCCGATTTTGCGGTCCTAGGTGCTACCCCGAATGTTACCAATACCGGCCCGACCATCGTAAGCGGAAATGTAGGCGTCTATCCCGCTGCCTCGATCACGGGGTTTCCTCCGGGAAGTATTGTTCCAGGCACAGGATTTCTGCACTTGGCTGATGCGGTCGCGCAACAGGCTCAGGCGGATAACCTCACCGCGTTCGGCACGTTAACTGCCGGAGTGGGCGCAGCCCTTGGTCCCGCCCTTGACGATGTCACGCGTTGCGGATCTGTTGGATGCGTACCACTCGTGCCAGGCACCTATGATGTGGGAGCGGCCAACCTGACGGGAACGCTCACGCTCAGTGGTGGAGGCACCTACATTTTTCGGGCGACCTCGCTCACGACTGCATCCGGCCCCGGCGCATCGGTTGTCGTTATGAACAGCGGCTCGCCTTGCGACGTGTGGTGGACGTCCGCCGCTTCCGTGTCTATCGGGACAGGCAGTGTGATGCTAGGAAACATCTTGGCGCACACGAGTATCACCATGGGTACCGGTGCCAGTTTGCAAGGGAGAGCCCTAGCCTATACGGGCACCGTAACACTGGATGACAATGCCGTCACGGCATGCTCAGGTGGCACTGCTCCCTACGCCGTTGCCGCTCCTGTCGCAATCCTCCCCCCAGCGACCCCCACCCCCACGCTTTCCGAGTGGGCGATGATCATGCTTGTAGCCCTCCTGGCGATGACAGGCTTTGTAGCAATGCGCAGGCAGGTTTAAGTACGGCAGTTGAAAAAACCCAGGGGCGCGCAAGCGCCCCTCTTTTTTGTGCACCATGCGCCGCGATAACCAGCGCCTCGCACAGCGACCATTTCAAGCCACCCATCCATGTTGCGCTTCTTCATTCTCTTTGTTGTCATCCTGGTCACGCTGTTCGCGGCCGAGTTGACGCAGCCTGTGCAAAACGCCCTCGTGCTGCCGTGGACCGAAGCGCTGGCGCGAATTAGTGCCGGCCTGATCACGCTCTTCGATTCGAACGTTGTCGCGTACGGCAAGATTCTGCAGAGCACGACCAACGGTTTCGCGGTTTCCATCGAGGCGGGATGCAACGGCATTGAGGCGGCCGTTGTTCTCATTGCCGCCATGCTCGCCTTTCCTGCGCCCTGGAAGCACCGCGTACTCGGCATCCTGGCCGGTCTGTCTGCGGTGCAGGTGTTGAATATCGTGCGCGTGATCAGCCTTTTCTATCTCGGCCAGTGGAATATGACGGTCTTCGAGTGGGCGCATCTTTATCTGTGGCAGGCGCTCATCATGCTCGATGTGCTGATTGTCTGGCTGGTCTGGATTCGAATGCTGCCGCCGTCCTCAGCTTCCTCCGACGCACCCCCGCCTCCCTCGGCAGGTGCCGGGGTGCAACAAGCAACAGCGCCATGATGGCGGGTATCCCAACGCTCGGGAAGTTTGTTCTGCGCACCCTCCTGTGGTTGCCGCCTTGTCTTGCGGCCTGGTATTTCAGCGCGCAGTACCACACTGCCGGCGCCGGCGCACTGGCTCACCTGCTGGTGGACGGGTTCCAACCCGGCATCGTGTCCGCGCTGGAGCAGCCGGGAATCGATCAGGTATTCGTGACCACCCTCGAGGTACACCCCGAGCCGGGACGAACCGGCCTGCTGGTGCTGGAAGTGAATCCCCTGCTCTACACGTATGGGCTGGCGTTTTTCGTCGCGCTGATGCTTGCCGCGGGCGCCAAGTGGTGGAAAATCCTGGTCGGCGCCATTGCTCTCCTGCCCTTCCAAAGCTGGGGCATCGCTTTCGATTTTCTGGTACAAGTCGGCGTAAAACTCGGCCCTGACATTGCAGCGCAGGCGGGTTTGTTCGGCTGGCGCAGGGAGGCCATCGCGCTCGGCTATCAAATCGGCAACCTCATTTTTCCCAGCCTCATCCCCGTCGTGTTGTGGGCAGGCTTTAGCCGATCGTTCATTGAGAACTTGCTGCGCTCGCAGGCCCGCAATACCTCTTCCCCCCCTTGACGACCCGGGCAGCGGAGAACGCGCTTTGGCGCGCCCGACAGGGGGGTTATGCCCCCGATTTTTTCCTACACTGCACTGGATCCAGTCATTCAGAAATTGTGTCGGCGGCTTGCGGCCCAGGCGCCTTGCGCTCAAAGCATCGTGCAATCCCTTACGTGGCGGACTCTCCAAACCGGTGAACCCATGATTCATGAAGAAATTTATTCCAGTCATTGCGCCTGTCGGACTTGCCGAGCAGTCATTCTCCTCATCGAAAGCGCTCCATGCAGAGTGAATGAAGATCGAGGCGATTCCGGTGTCCCCGCCTGAGCCCCGTAGCACTGCGAGCAAGACCGCACTCAGCGGATTCGTCGCTCGCCTGGCCGATGCCCCGATCCACTGGGCAAGGCGTCTGAAGATCGTCCTGATCAGATCGCTGACATCCTGGATCGATCACCGCGCAGCGAGCAAAGGTGCAGCCCTGGCTTTCTATACCTTGTTCTCCATGACGCCCATCCTGGTGTTGGCCATCACGGTCGCCGGCTACGTCTTCGGCGCCGAAGCTGCCCAGGGTGAGATCGTTGCCCAGGTGCAAGGGCTGGTGGGCGTAAATGGCGCGCAGGCAATCCAGGCCTTGCTGGCAGGCGCGCGCGATCCTGTCTCCGGGATGGTGGCGACGCTGGTAGCGAGCGTCCTGCTGCTGGTGGGTGCCACGACCGTCTTCACCGAGCTGAAGGGTAGCCTGGATGAACTGTGGGGGGTCAACAAGACGCATCATTCAGCCTTCATCGTGCTCTTGAAAACCCGGCTCTTGTCCTTTGGCATGGTGTTGGTTCTGGCTTTTCTGCTGCTCGTCTCCCTCGTCGTCAGCGCCGTACTGGCCATGCTTGAAAATTATGCGCATGGGATCCTGGGCAGCTCTGCCGCGCTTCTCGCGACGACCTCCTCCGTCATTTCGTTCGGCGTCATAGCCTGCATGTTTGCAGTCATCTACAAGACCCTGCCGGACGCCCCGCTATCGTGGCGGGACGTCTGGATCGGCGCCGCCTTCACGGCGGGGCTGTTCAGCCTGGGAAAATATGTGATCGGCTTGTATCTGGGCACCAGCGGCGTGGCATCGAGCTTTGGCGCCGCCGGATCGTTGATCGCTTTGCTGCTGTGGGTGTACTACTCGGCACAGATTTTCTTTCTGGGGGCGGAGTTCACGAGGCAGTACGCGCTGTGGTTCGGCAGCCTGCAGCATGAAAGGCTGCGCCTCGATGAAATGGAGCGCCGCGCCATGCATCAGGACGCTGAGTGAACCACACAGAAGGTGTCGCTACGACGGGGGCATTCGTGCAGACAAAACATCCTGTCGCCGACCGAGGCCGCCCCTATGTACGGCGCCAGACAGACTTCGCCTGGTCCAGCGACTATGCTTTTCATCATTTAGCCCTCAATCCCTGCTAAAGCAGCCTAAAAATAATTGGGATCGAATAACCGGTAAAGGCTGATGGCCCGCAAGCACCTGGGCTGCGCTTTCGACAAATACAGGTCAGCCAGGACTGCGCGATCCACCCACGTTCGAGCAAGGAGCATGTCATAGCCATCAAAGAATTCGGATTTCCGGCGCGCACACGAAATACGCTGCACCACGACCAGGATACCGAGCTGCTGCGCTCGGAGCTGTTCAGCATCGAACAGCTGAAGCGTCACGCGGTCACGCTGGCGGGCCTGCATGGGATCGATCCGCGTCCGGGGCCGGACAGGTTGCTGCCACGGCTGACGGACAATGCGCGCGTCCTGCTGGCGGCCTACGACGTCGTGACCGTCGCCACCACGCAGGGACAACGGATCGTTCCGGCGGAAGCCTGGCTGCTCGACAATTTCTACCTCATCGAGCAGCAGATCGGTCTGGCGCGTCGGCATCTGCCGCGCGGGTACAGCCGGCAGTTGCCGCGACTGGCCGATGGCCCGTCGGCCGGTTTTCCCCGCATCTACGACCTGGCATTGGAGCTGATCTCCCATATGGACGGCCGCGTCGACAGCGACAACGCCACCCAGTTCATCGCCGCCTACCAGACCATCCAACCACTGAAGCTGGGCGAATTGTGGGCCTTCCCGATCATGCTGCAGCTGGCGCTGCTGGAGAACCTGCGCCGCGTCGGGGTGCGCATCGCCCAGCGGCGTGAGGAGCGCGATGCGGCCATCACCTGGGCCGACCGCATGCTCGCCACGGCCGAAAGCGAACCCAAACAATTGATCCAGCTGCTGGCCGAGTTTGCCAATGCCGATGTGCCGCTGACCGCGCCGTTTGTAGAAGAGTTTTACGACCGGCTGCAGGCGCAGGGGCCCGCCATGGCCTTCGTGCAAACCTGGGTCGAGCACAAGCTGCTCGAACAGGGGGTGACCGCAACCGAGTTGTCGGAGGCGGCCGGCCGCACGGCCGCGGCCAACCAGATCTCCATCGCCAACAGCATCGGCAGTCTGCGCTTCATCGGCGCCATGGACTGGAAGCAGTATGTCGAATCGCTCAGCGTCGTCGAACAGACCTTGCGCGAAGACCCGATGGAACGCTACGCCAGCCAGGATTTCGCCACCCGCGACCGCTACCGGCATGTCATCGAGGACGTGGCGCGACGCAGCACATGCGGCGAAATGGCGGTGGCGCGCGAAGCCATTGTTCTCGCGCAGGCGGCTGCCGCGCAACAAGGCATCCACGACCGCAGCGCACATGTCGGCTACTACCTGATCGATCAGGGGCGGCCGCGCCTGGAACGTGCGGTCGGCTGCCAGCTGTCGTTGAGCACCCGCGTCAGGCGGGCAAGCCGGCATGTCCGCCTGCCCCTGTACCTCGGCCCCATCCTGCTGCTCACGCTGCTTGCGGCAGCGGTCGTGTTGTCCGCGCTCGACCTTGATGCGGGTGGATTCGATCCGGGTGACGGGCGGGTCTGGTTTTTTGCGCTTCCGCTCGTCATCGCTGCCTCGGCGCTGGCCGTTTCGCTGGTGAACCTGCTGGTCACGCTCGCCCTGCCGCCGCGCGCCCTGCCCCGCATGGATTTTTCCAAAGGGATTCCGGACAGTCATCGCACCATGGTGATCGTCCCCACCCTGCTGGCAAGGCCGCAGGACGTCGATGATCTGCTCGAAGCCATGGAGATCCGCTATCTCGGCAATCGCGACCCCAATCTGTTCTTTGCCCTGCTGACGGATTTTCGCGACGCACCCGAGCAAACGCAGCCGGACGATGAAGCTTTGCTCGCCCATGCGCGCGCCGCGGTCGAGGCGCTCAACGAGACCTACCAAGAGGATCGCCCCTGCATCTTCTATCTGTTTCACCGACCGCGGGTGTGGAATCCGTTCGAGCGGGTGTGGATGGGCTACGAGCGCAAGCGCGGCAAGCTGGAGCAGTTCAATGCCCGCCTCCGGGGCGAAGCGCAAACGGCCTTCTCGGACATCGTCGGCGATCCGTCCCTCCTTGGATCGATCCAGTACGTCATCACCCTGGATACCGACACCCAACTGCCGCGCGACGCGGCGCGCACCCTGGTCGGCAACCTCGCCCATCCGCTCAATCGGCCGGTCTACGATGCCGCCAAGGGGCGCATTGTCGAAGGCTACGCGATCCTGCAGCCGCGCGCATCGATCAGCCTGACCAGTGCCAGCCAGTCGTGCTTTACCAAGCTGTTCGCGGGTGACGCGGGGCTCGACCCCTACACGCGCGAGGTCTCGGATGTCTACCAGGATGTGTTCGGCGAAGGCTCGTTCATCGGCAAGGGCATCTACGACGTGGATGCATTTCGTCAGGCCGTCGACGGGCGCTTTCCGGAAAACCTCATCCTCAGTCACGACCTGCTGGAAAGCGGCTATGCGCGTTCGGCGCTGGTGACCGATGTCGACCTCATCGAGGAGCATCCGGCCAGCTATGCCATCGAGGCCAGCCGGCGCCACCGCTGGATACGCGGCGACTGGCAGCTTGCCGGCTGGCTGCTGCCGCGCGTTCCGGGGCCACCCGGCCCGAATGGAACGAAGGGAAAGCGGCAGGCGAATCCGCTGTCGGCGCTGTCGTGGTGGAAGCTTTTCGACAACCTGCGGCGCAGCCTGGTGGCGCCGGCGCTGCTTGCCTTGCTGGCAGGGGGATGGCTGTTGGGTCCGGCGTGGGTGTGGACCCTGCTGGTGGTGGCGGTGGTGTGCCTGCCCACCCTGCTGTCTGCCGTGATCGAGCTCATCCGCAAGCCCGAAGAACGCGATTGGCTGGTGCATCTGAGCCTGACCGGCAAGTCCGTGGGCCGCCCGATGATGCTCGCCTTGCTGACCCTGGCCTTTTTGCCCTACGACACGCTGATCAGCCTGGGGGCGATCCTGCGCTCGGGGGTGCGCATGCTGTTCACGCGACGCGGCTTGTTGCTGTGGCAACTGCCTTCGTACGCACGCCGCAATGCCAGCCGCACATGGGCCGAATTTTTCCGGGAAATGTGGATCGCGCCGGTTCTGGCTGTAGCGCTGGGCGTGGCATTGGCCATGGCAAGCCAGCCGGCAACGTGGCTCTATGCCGCCCCCATCCTGCTGCTGTGGCTGCTGTCGCCCTTCGCCGGCTGGTGGATCAGCCGACCGCTGACCGTCCCCACCCCCGACCTGAGCGTCGACCAGAAAGCCTTCCTGCGGACGTCGGCACGGCGCACCTGGCGCTTTTTCGCAGACTTCGTCGGTCCGGAAGACAACTGGCTGCCACCCGACAACTTCCAGGAGTATCCGGCACCCGCCATCGCCTCACGCACCTCGCCCACCAACATCGGCATGTCGCTGCTGGCGGATCTGGCTGCCTACGATTTTGGGTATCTCACGGCAGGGGAATGCCTGCAGCGCGTCGGCAACACCCTGGCCTCAATGGAAAAGCTGGAGCGCTACCGCGGCCACCTGTACAACTGGTACGACACCCGCACGCTGCAACCGCTGCATCCGCAATATGTTTCGTCGGTGGACAGCGGCAACCTGGCCGGCAGCCTGCTCACCCTGCAGGCGGGCCTGGCCGAGCTGAAGCATCAGCCGGTGCTGTCCGCCAACGCGTTGCAGGGTCTGCAGGACACCCTGCAGGTGCTGGCCGAGCAGCTGCCCACCGCACCCGCCCCCGAACTGGCGAAAAAAATCAGTCTGCTGCAGGACACCCTGCGCGCACTCACGCTGGAAGGGCCGCCGCAGACGCTCGCTGCCGCCGCCAGCGCGCTGGGCCAGATTCACCGCACGGCCGGTACGCTGGCCGAATCGCTGCCGACAGATACCGGCATCGAGGACGATCTGTATTACTGGGCACGGGCATTCGATCACCAATTGCACGCGCTTCGCGATGAGTTCGCATCGCTGGTGCCCGATCCGCAGCATTTCAGCGCCATTCCAACCCGAATGGAGCTCGCCAACGCGGATGCGGCAAGCACGGGTGCGCAGACGCAACTCGACCTTATCGACGAGCTGATGAATCGCTGCCGCGAACTGGCGGCGATGGATTTCGAGTTTCTCTACGATGCCACGTGCGGCCTCTTGACCATCGGCTACGACGTCGGCGAACGGCGCCGCGATCCGTCGTGCTACGACCTGCTGGCATCGGAGGCGCGCCTGGCCAGTTTCCTGCTTATCGCGCAAGGACAGGTGCCGCAGAAGCACTGGTTCGCACTCGGCCGCCTGCTGACCAGCCATGGCGGCGACATCAGCCTGATTTCGTGGAGCGGCTCGATGTTCGAATACCTGATGCCGCAGCTGATCATGCCGAGCTACCCGAACACCCTGCTGGAGCAGACTTGCAAGGCCGCGGTGTTGCGCCAGATCGAATACGGTCGGCAACGCGCGGTGCCGTGGGGAATTTCCGAGTCCTGCTACAACGCCACCGACGTGCACCAAGTCTACCAATACCGGGCGTTCGGCGTGCCCGGCCTCGGCTTCAAGCGCGGGCTGGGAGACGACCTGGTGATTGCGCCCTACGCCAGCGCACTGGCGCTGACGGTGATGCCGCGGGAAGCGTGCCGCAACCTGCAGACGCTGGCCGAGCATGGATTTCTGGGCGCCTACGGCTTCTACGAGGCCATCGATTACACGCCAACGCGGGTGCCGCGCGGCAAGCCGCACGCCATCGTGCGGGCGTTCATGGCGCATCACCAGGGCATGAGCCTGCTGGCGTATGCGCATGTATTGCTCGACCAGCCGATGCAGCGCCGCTTCATGTCCGACCCGCTTGCGCGCGCGACGGAATTGTTGCTGCAGGAGCGGGTACCGAAGAAGGGCGCCACCCTGCACCCGCACGCGGCCGAAGTGAGCGCCGCCGCCCGTCCGCCCAGCGCGGACGTCGGCTCGATCATGCGCGTGTTCACCGACCCGAGCACACAGATCCCTGAAGTTCACCTGCTGTCGAACGGCCGCTACCACGTCATGGCGACTCATGCCGGCGGCAGTTACAGCCGCTGGCGCGACCTCGCCGTCACCCGCTGGCGCGAGGACGCCACCGCCGATGGCTGGGGCACCTTCATTTACCTGCGCGACCGCGACAGCGGGCGCTATTGGTCGACTGCGCATCAACCGACCCTGCGCCGTGCCGATCACTACGAGGCGATCTTCGTCCAGGCGCGCGCCGAATACCGGCGGCGCGATCAGGCAATCGAAGCGCACACCGAAATCAGCGTGTCGCCCGAGGATGACGTCGAGATCCGTCGGGTCACGCTCACCAACCAGTCATCGCGAGTGCGTCACATCGAGGTGACGAGCTACGCGGAAGTGGTGCTGGCGCCGTTGAATGCCGACCTGGCGCATCGTTCGTTCAGCAATCTGTTCGTGCAGACCGAAATCCTGCCCGAGCGGCAGGCGATCCTCTGCACCCGGCGTCCCCGCACCCCGGGCGAGCAGGTGCCCTGGATGTTTCACCTGCTGGCCGCACCCGGCGCGGTGACCGACGCGGCGTCCTATGAGACTGACCGCGCCCGCTTCATCGGACGCGGTCGCACCGCGGCCAATCCGCTGGTGCTGGACAGCGGAGACCGCCCGCCTGCCCTGTCGAACACCGAGGGTTCGGTGCTCGATCCCATCGTGGCGATCCGCCGCACCCTGACCCTGTCGCCCGACGAATCGGCGAGCGTGCAGATCATCTCCGGGATCGCGGACACGCGCGAGGCCGCCTTGGCCCTGATCGAGAAATACTGCGACAGGCATTTCGTCGAGCGCGCGTTCGAGATGGCCTGGTTCCAGAGCCAGGAGGTGCTGCGCCACCTCAACGCCACCGAAGCCGATGCCCAGATCTTCGGCCGTCTGGCCAACTCCGTCATTTACGGCAATGCCCTGCGCCGTGCGGCGCCCGGCATCATCGCCCGCAACCAGCTGGGGCAGTCCGGGCTGTGGCGCTTCGCCATCTCGGGCGATCTGCCCATCGTCCTGCTCCATATCGGCGATCTCAACCGCATCGATCTGGTCAAGCAGGTGCTGCAAGCGCATGCCTATTGGTGCATGAAGGGTCTCTCCGCCGACCTGGTGATCGTGAACGAGGATTTCTCGGGCTACCGGGCGGTGCTGCAGGACCTGATCATGGGGCTGATCAACGCGGGGCCGAATGCACAGGTGCTCGACAAACCAGGCGGGGTCTTCGTGCGCCGTGCCGAGGAGCTTTCCGAAGACGAACGGGTGTTGCTGCAGACAGTCGCCCGCATCGTCTTCAGCGATACCGCCGAGACCCTGATCGAGCAGATCGATCGCCGCGTGTCGACGGAGCGTGCGTCGGACCGTCTGGAGCCCACGCAGCAAGCGCTCGACGAACCGGTGTATCCGCTGGCGCCGCGCGAGCGCATTTTCAACAACGGGCTGGGCGGCTTCACGCCCGACGGGCACGAATACGTCGTTACCCTCGAGCCCGGCCAGACCACGCCGGCGCCGTGGGCCAACGTCATCGCCAGCCCGCACATCGGCACCGTCGTCAGCGAAAGCGGCAGCGCGTACACCTGGGTGGAAAATGCGCACGAGTTCCGGCTGACCACCTGGCACAACGACCCGCTCTCCGATGCCAGCGGCGAGGCGCTCTATATCCGCGACGAGGAAACGGGGGCGTTCTGGTCGCCGACGCCCTTGCCTGCCCGTGGCAAGTCGGGCTATGTGTGCCGGCACGGGTTCGGCTACAGCGTGTTCGAGCACTATGAAGCCGGCATCGCCTCGGAACTGTTCACCTACGTCGCCATGGACGCCCCGGTGAAATTCGTGGTGGTCAAGCTGCACAACCAGTCGAAGCGTGCGCGCAGTCTGTCGCTGACCGGGTATTGGGAACTGGTACTCGGCGAGTGGCGGCACGCCAACCTGATGCACATCGTCACCGAATCGGATCCGCAAACCGGGGCGCTGTTTGCCCGCAATGCCTACGGCCGCGAATGCGCCAACCGGGTGGTGTTTGCCCATGTCAGCGAGCGCGAGCGGTCGGTGAGCGGAAACCGTACCGAGTTCATTGGCCGCAACGGCTCGCTTGCCAGCCCGGCGGCGATGCGCCGCAAGCGCCTGTCGGGCCGGACCGGGGCTGGCATGGATCCGTGCGCCGCGATCCAGAGCCGGGTCGAACTGGCCGCCGGACAAACGCGCGAGATCGTGTTCGTCTTCGGCGCGGCCCGCGACGATGGCGAGGCGCGGCATTTCATCCAGCGATTCGGCGGACGGGCAAGTGCGCGGCAGGCACTGGAAACGGTGTGGGAACACTGGAACCGCACCCTGGGCGCGGTGAACGTGGACACGCCCGACCCTGCGCTCAACGTGCTGGCCAACGGCTGGCTGGTTTATCAAACGATATCGTGCAGGCTGTGGGGGCGCAGCGGCTATTACCAGTCCGGCGGCGCCTACGGCTTCCGCGATCAATTGCAGGACACCATGGCGCTGGTCCATGCGACGCCGTGGCTCGCCCGCGAGCAGCTGATCCGGCACGCCGGGCGCCAGTTCATCAAGGGCGACGTGCAGCACTGGTGGCACCCGCCCCACGGCCAGGGCGTGCGTACCCATTTCTCGGACGACTATCTGTGGCTGCCGTATGCCGCCTGTCGTTATGTGTTCGCGACCGGCGACACCGGTGTGCTCGACGAGTCCATTCATTTTCTGGAGGGCCGCGAGCTGTATGCGGAAGAAGAGGCCTACTACGACCAGCCGCAACGCTCGCCCGAAGCAGCCAGCCTGTACGAGCACTGCGTGCGCGCCATCAAGCACGGCCTGCGCTTCGGTGCCCACCATTTGCCGCTCATGGGCTGCGGCGACTGGAACGACGGCATGAATCTGGTCGGCAAGGAGGGCCGTGGCGAAAGCATATGGCTGGCGTGGTTCCTGGTCGAGAACCTTGAGTCGTTTGCCAGCCTCGCTCGCAGCCGCGACGACGCGGACTTTGCCGAGGTGTGCAGCGATCAGGCCGCCCAGCTGCGCAGCAACATCGAAGCCCAGGCCTGGGACGGCGCCTGGTATCGGCGCGCCTACTTCGACGACGGCACCCCGCTGGGCTCGTCCAGCAACGACGAATGCCAGATCGACTCGATCAGCCAGAGCTGGGCGGTCATCTCCAATAGCGGTGATCCGGTGCGGGCCCGCCAGGCGATGACGGCGGTGGACCAGCGCCTGGTGCGACGCGACAAGCAGATCATCCAGCTGCTCGACCCGCCCTTCGACAAGTCGGACCTGGAGCCCGGCTACATCAAGGGCTACATTCCCGGCGTGCGCGAGAATGGCGGCCAATATACCCATGCCGCGATCTGGACCACGATGGCATTCGCCATGATGGGCGACACCGAACGCGCGTGGGAATTCTTCGCCATGCTCAATCCTGTTAACCACGGCAGCACGCCTGAATCCATCGAGCGCTACAAGGTCGAGCCCTACGTCATGTGCGCGGACATCTATGGCGTGTCGCCACACACCGGCCGCGGCGGCTGGACCTGGTACACCGGGGCGGCGGGCTGGATGTACCGGCTGACCGTGGAAACCCTGCTGGGCCTGCAGCTGGAAGTCGACCATCTGCGCATTGCGCCGTGTGTCCCCGCCAACTGGGAATCGTACAAAATCCACTACCGCTATCGCGAGACGGTCTACCACATCACCATCATGCGCGTGAGCGAGGCATCGGCTCAGGGCATCCAGGTGACGATGGATGGCATCGAACGTCCCGACAACCTCATTCCACTGCTCGACGACCGCCAGGACCACGCGGTCGAAGTGAGAATAACGGCACTTCCCGCAGCTCCCACTCCACAAAGGAAATAAACATGAACATAGCCTTAAGCCTCACCCCGCTGATTTCTCTGATCGCAGGCATTCTCATTCTGGTGATGCCGCGCCTGCTGAACTACATCGTCGCCATCTATTTGATCGTGATCGGGCTCATCGGGCTGTTCGGCGGGCGCTGAATTAATAGATCGCGTTTCCCATACTCGTCGGCACGAATCAGGTGAATGGTCGCCCTATGTCAGGCAAGGGCGTAGTACCATCTAATCGCCACCCTGCTCGCAGGGTGGAATCGAGTGCATCACTCGAACTAAAAAGCACGCCACAAAGCTTTAACCCGGATTGTTCATTAGACGATTTGTGGCGTGTAGGGTGCACTCCGTGCACCGATTTACGCCCGAAGGTGCACGGAGTGCATCCTACCCAAAGCATCTCGCCCTAATGAACAATCCGGGTTTAATAAACAGGATGACGAATATGGCCAATATGCCTCCGGGTAAAAATGTATCCAGCTCCCGAGGTTTGCCCCCGGAAAGCGGTTGCATGCCTGCATCGTCGTTGGAAACCAGAGACCTGCCGTGGCACCCGTTAATCGAAAGACTCATGGCACAGCGCCCTGAAAAAGTTGCGGATGCTGCGGTTACCTTATGGGAGCAGATGGCGGCCCAAATCATTTCGATCGTGGGTGAGGAGGGGTTCAATTCACCGTATGCGAGAAGTGTATTCCTTGCCCAGCCGACATTTCCCTGGCTCACGGCCAGGGAAATGTCACAGCCTGATGATCAGCGGTTCGCGGAATTAAAAAAGAGCCTTGAAGGACAAACACCGTCACAAGCCCGCGAAGCAAACAGCCTGTTACTGCTCACGTTCACCGGCATCCTGGCCGCGCTGATTGGCGAACCGTTAACCACCCGTATTTTATGTGCTGCCTGGGGCGATGACGCTTCGACCTGCACCCGCATGGAGTTCAAGCATGAGTAACAAGGTAAAAATTCGTTGTCTGCCATCCGGCGTACCGGGCCTGGACAACCTGTTGGGCGGAGGCCTGCCGGAATTCTCGTTCAACTTGATTGCGGGCACGCCGGGAAGCGGAAAAACAACGCTCGCCAACCAGATCATGTTCTCGCTGGCCAACCCGCAATACCGGGCACTGTTCTTCACGGTACTCGGGGAACCCGCTCTGAAGATGCTTCGCTACCAACAGCAATTTACGTTTTTTGATCAAGACAAAATCCATGACTCGATCCGTTTCGTCAACCTGTCTGCAGAGCTTTTGGAGGGGGATTTTGATCGCGTCCTGGCACGCATCGCCGACGAAGTGAAAGCCTATGCACCCAGCCTGGTGTTCGTGGATTCGTTTCGATCCGTCGTGCAGTCAGCCAAGCGCGATGACCAGGGCGTGTCCGATCTGCAGCGGTTCGTGCAGCAACTCGGCATGCAGATGACGAGCTGGCAGGCCACCACGTTCTTGATCGGTGAATATCTGGCGCCAGAGTCAGAGTCAAGCCCGGTATTCACCGTGGCGGATGGCATCCTGTGGCTCTCGCAAAATCTGCACCGCAACTCCATGGTGCGCAAGATGCAAGTGGTCAAAATGCGTGGTCAGGCGCAGGCCCCGGGTTTGCATACGTTCCGGATGAGCGATGCCGGACTCCAGGTTTTTCCGCGGGCGATTATCCAACCGGGCGATGTGGTTGGGACACCCATCGAGGCGTCCACGGGAGAGGCACGTGTGTCCATGGGGATACCCAGCCTCGATGAAATGCTGGGGGGCGGCTTGCCGGCAGGCTATTCGCTTCTTCTGGTCGGGCCGTCCGGTTCCGGAAAAACCATCCTGGCGACGGAGTTTCTCGCCGAAGGGGCGCGCCGGGGCGAACCCGGCGTGATCGCGGCGTTTGAGAAAAGCCCCAGCCAGCTGCTGAACAACAAACTGGCCGAGCTGGTCAAGGCCGGAAAAGTGGGGGTGATCAACACGCGCTCCCTGGATTTGTCGATCGATGAAACCCTGCATGACTTGATCGAAATGATCAAACGGATGCATGCCAAGCGCGTTGTCATCGACTCCGTGTCCGGATTTGAGCTGGCACTGGCGCCCGAATTCAGCGAAGATTTCCGCGGATCGCTGTACCGGATGATTGCCGAGCTGACTGCCATGGGCGTGACGATATTGATGATCTCGGAAATGGAAGACCGCTACACCGATTTGCGCTTTAGTCCATTTGGAAGTGCCATTCTCTCTGACGCCATTATCGTGCAGCGCTATGTCGAAATCGCGGGCCAGTTCAAACGCGCCTTCTCGGTCGTTAAAGTCCGGGGCAGTGATCATAGCAAGGACATTCGCTTGTTTGACATTACAAACAAAGGCATCGTGATCGGCGAGGCCATGTCCGAGTACGCCGGAATCCTGTCGGGCCGGCCGACGCTCAGCCCCGACTAGAACGCCGGTGATGGAGAGCGGCAAATGAACAGAAGTGACAACGACGGCGCTGCTGATCGCGACGATCCGGGTTCACCTGCGGCCATGGACGACAAGGCACCCGTTCGAAGCCGCGAGACCTTGGCCACGGCGCGGGAAGATGCCGCGCAATTGCGCGAAGACGCTGCTCATCTGCGCGAAGACGCTGCTCATCTGCGCGAAGACGCTGCTCATCTGCGCGAAGGAACGGCCACCTCGCGCGAGCGGGAAATTCGCGCGGCAGAGACGACCCAGGCAGCGTCCGACGAACACATGTCGATGTTGCAGCAAGCGAACGCACGCCTGATCATCTCGACCATCGAGGCACAAAAACTGGCTGAACAAGTCGAAATAGCCAAAGCGCAGCTGGAGGGCGCCAAGGCCGTGGCGGAAAAAGCCAACCTGGCGAAATCGAATTTCCTGTCCAGCATGAGCCATGAGCTGCGCACGCCGCTCAATGCCATCCTCGGCTTTGCGCAGTTGCTGGAAGCCGGTTCACCACCGCCAACGGCCACCCAGACTGAACGGCTGCACCAGATCATCAAGGCCGGATGGTATCTGCTGGACCTGATCAACGAAATCCTCGATCTCGCGGTGATCGAGTCCGGCAAGCTTTCGCTGTCGCTGGAGCCCTTGTCGCTGTCCGACGTGCTGCACGAATGCGAGGCCATGATCGGGCCGCAGGCGCAACAGCGCGGCATCAACATCCTCTTCGACAAAGTGGACCCCACCTGGTTTGCCCATGCCGACCACACCCGGGTCAAGCAGGCACTGTTCAACCTGCTGTCCAATGCGATCAAGTACAACCGCGACCATGGCATGGTCGCGGTGACGTGCACCGCAACGCCGGAACATCTACGCATCCGCATCAAGGACAGCGGTGCGGGCTTGCCACCGGAAAAGCTGGCGCAGCTGTTTCAGCCGTTCAACCGTCTGGGGCAGGAGACCGGCACCGAGGAAGGAACCGGCATCGGCCTGGTGGTCACCAAGCAGCTGGTCGAACTGATGGGCGGCAGCATCGGGGTGGAAAGCACGGTCGGCGTAGGCAGCGAATTCTGGATCGAACTGGTCCGCGACGTAATGCCCCAACTTGCCGCTGAACATGGGATGGCCGCAGAACTTGCGTCGCACGCGCAGGGAAACGCGGCGCTGCGCACCCTGCTCTATGTGGAAGACAATCCGGCCAACCTGATGCTGGTCGAGCAGATCATCGAGGGCCACCCGCATGTGCGCATGCTGAGCGCGCGCGATGCCACGCTCGGCATCGCGCTGGCGCGCGCCCATCTGCCGGATGTGATCCTGATGGACATCAACCTGCCTGGGCTCAGCGGTAGCCAGGCACTGAAAATCCTGCGCGAAGATCCGGCTACGGCGCACATCCCGGTGCTGGCCATCAGCGCCAATGCCATGCCACGCGATATCCAGCAAGGCCTTGAGGCAGGATTCTTCCTCTATCTCACCAAACCGATCAAGGTCAACGAGTTCATGCAGGCGCTAAACATGGCGCTGGAACTGGCGGAAACAGAATAAGACGGCGCAAGTCGTCTGGCGGCCAGCTATTCCCGCCCGGATTGTCAGAGGCAGTTTCCGCTCAAATGCCCTGAAGATCGACCTGTTGTTCGTGAACCTCATGTCCCTCCATATGGTCTACCTATATGCTCTATAACCGAGCTGAACACGGCCGTGATCAGCATCGGAGTCCCGGATGTGTGCGTCACCGTACATACTATTGCGGGCAACACGCCTAGCCTTCCCTGTTCCCCCGCCAGAACCGTGTAATGGAGGATGATAGTGGTCAGAAATAATCAATGCGACGCTTCAGATTCCGCACAGGGAAAGCGCTGTCATGGACGATAAAGCGGCCGTTTCGGGCCGTGAGAAATTGACCGCGGCCCGGGAAGATGCCGTGGATTTGCGTGAAAAGGCTGTCGACGTGCGCGAAGGGTCAGCCACCTCACGCGAGCGGGAAATTCGCGCGGTAGAGGTGACACAGGGAACGTCCGACGATCAAATAAGCACGTTGCGGCAAGCGAACGCCCAGCTGGTTATCGCCACCATAGAAGCACACAAGCTGGCCGAGCAGGTGCAAACGGCGAAGAACGAACTGGACCACCTGGCGCATCACGATGTACTCACCGGCTTGCCCAACCGAGTCCTGTTGCACGACCGGCTGGCCCAGGCGATTGCGCTGGCGCGGCGCTCCGGCAAGCAGCTCGCTGTGCTGTTCATGGACCTGGATCGCTTCAAGCACATCAACGACTCGCTGGGGCATCCCGTGGGTGACCAATTGCTGCAGTCGGTAAGCCAGCGCCTGCTGGGCTGCGTACGCCAGTCGGACACAATCAGCCGCCAGGGTGGGGATGAGTTCGTGGCGCTGCTTCCCAATATTGATCATTCGAAGGACGCGGCGTTGTCTGCGCAAAAAATGATTGCGGCCATCGCACTGCCGCACCGCATCGACCAGAACGATCTGCATATCGGGGCGAGCATCGGCATCAGCATCTACCCGGAAGACGGCCTGGATGCGGAAACCCTGATCAAGCATGCGGACACCGCGATGTTTCACGCCAAGGATAACGGCCGCAGCACCTACGCATTCTTCGAGCAGGAAATGACTGCCCACGCCATTGCGCGACAATCCATCGAGGCCAGCCTGCGCCTCGCACTGGAACGGCAGGAATTCGTGTTGCACTATCAGCCAAAAATAAATCTTCTCAGCGGCGCGATCGTCGGCATCGAGGCGCTCGTCCGCTGGCAGCATCCGCAACACGGGCTGCTGGAACCCGCACAGTTCGTGCCCATCGCCGAAGACAGCGGCCTGATCCTGCCGATCGGTCGCTGGGTGCTGCGCGAAGCCTGTTTCCAGGCCCGCGCCTGGCAGGATGCGGGTTTGCCGCCGATCACCGTTGCCGTCAACACCTCCGCGCTCGAGTTCCGCGCGAGGGACTTTCTCGAATACTTACGCGCGACCCTCGAGGCGTCGCGTCTGGAACCGCACTATCTGGAACTTGAACTGACAGAAAGCGTCCTCATGCGGGATGCCGAGTCTGCCGATTCCGTTCTGCACGACCTCGCAGACCTGGGCGTCAAGCTTGCAGTCGATGACTTCGGCACCGGCTATTCCAGTCTGAGTTATCTGCGGCAGTTTCCGATCGATACCCTGAAGATCGACCAGTCGTTCGTGAACCAGATCACAAGCAACGCGGGCGATGCCACCATCGTCAGCGCCGTGATCAGCATGGGTAAAAGCCTCAAGCAACGCGTCATTGCGGAGGGCGTCGAAACAGCAGAGCAGGCGGCTTTTCTTTTAGGCCTGCAATGCGACGAGGGCCAAGGCTACTTTTTCGGCCGTCCGGTGGGGGTGGAGGCGCTCACTCTCTTGCTCCAGGCAGGCGTATCGCCTGCCCTCCCCAATTGATGGCCTGAGGAAAGGCAGGCGACAGGATTCAGCGCGCGGGCGCGCTATATCTTGCCCAATAGAAACAGAATGAGCAGGACGATCAGCACCAGCCCAAGCACGCCGCTGGGGCCATACCCCCATCCCCTACTGTGGGGCCAGCTTGGGATCGCGCCGATCAGCAGTAAAACCACAACGATCAGCAAAATTGTTCCTATTGACATGTCATATCTCCCAAAAGTTAGTCGTAGCGGCACAGCGTCCAAACTCATGCTTGCAGCGCGTCAATGCCGCTTCCCTCGGCGCGCCCGCTTTTCCCTACACCAAGTACTCCTTTGGGCAGCGTAGCGGCCGCGAGCCCTTAAACAACCATAGGACGAAAACCGGGCGTGCGCCACCGCACTGCCCGAATGGTACGCATTGGCAAGAAAACCGCTCGCCATCAAAGATGCCTATCGCATCGATTTTCTCTAACGGATCGCAGCGGCGATAGCGAAATACCGGGTTCGTGCAGCCGACAAATGCTTGCCCCTGCAGAAGGCCGCCGCGCCAAGGCCACCATCCAACGCCGCCCTATGTATGCCATCGCACAGAATGCGCCGGAGTTTGCGACTACGCTTGTGCATTCATCGAGAGCATCTATAAAAGCTGCATAGGCGTCTGCCAAAGCGCTTCTCTGCAGCCTGTCATCGCGAGTACCCCGTAACGCGATACCGACTGCGACAAAGGATTCTCGATTGGCAATTCCGCCCGTCAGATCAAAAGCCAAAGGAGTTTGAAATGGACTGGAATATCGTGGAAGGCAACTGGAAGCAGTTCAAGGGCAAGGTGAAACAACAGTGGGGCAAACTTACCGACGACCACCTCGACGTAATTGCCGGCAAGCGCGATCAGCTCGCGGGCAAGATCCAGGAGAGCTACGGCATCACCAAGGACGAAGCCGAGAAACAGATCAAGGATTTTGAACAGCGTAACAAGGACGAAGGACTCTAGTGTTCCGCCTGACGCTGCGCGATGCACCGCGTCAGGTAAGGGGGTATCGTGCACGGCATCGGTTGACTGTACTGCCGTCCGCACGGTTACCCCAACGGCCGCTGGGCCTAGATGCTGATTCAGTAACGCTCATTGCAGTAACACTGCTGCATCATGGATCAATCAAGATTCAGTCAAAACCATTCATCCATCCAGTGACACAGTGACCGTGAGGATCTTTTTATGTTGGTGACTTTCACAACGGATGTCTATGCCGACATCACCATGTTCGGGGATGTCGCGCTGGCCATGCTGAAAATGATGGGGCACAGCGCAACCGTTCCCGGCGCCATTCTGGCGGAAGATGTTCCTGCGGCCCTGAGCCGGTTAAGAGCCGCAATCGATGCCGAAAAGGCCTCGCCGTTGGTTGAGGACAAGGATGCGGATGAACCGGTGGTGAGCTTGGCACATCGGGCGCTCCCGCTCCTTGAGCTACTTGCTGCCGCGGCAAAAGCGGAATCCAACGTAATGTGGAAATGAAAACGAATCCATTGGCATGAACGCGCCCGGCTGGCCATTCTGCTCCGCTGCCAGAAACCTGACTACAGTAGAGAACAGTAAAGCACAGCGATTGGAGTGACTCCAGTACTGCAGCTTTTCGAGGCACGACTGCACGCAGCGTGCCCACCTCGCGTGCCGAATAGAAAGGAAAGACCGCATGGCTTCCACACCGCTTGATCCTACCTCCCAACCCAGCGAAACACCGGCCCGCCCCGACCGAGAGACCGCCGAAAACGCGGTGCGCACGCTGATTCGCTGGGCCGGCGACGACCCGGCCCGGGAGGGCCTGCTCGACACCCCGGCACGCGTCGTGCGCGCCTATGAGGAATTCTTCGCCGGCTATCTTGAAGATCCGGTGCAGCTTCTGTCGCGCACCTTCGGCGAGGTGGATGGCTACGACGAGATGGTCGTCATGACCGACATCCGCTTCGAAAGCCATTGCGAGCACCACATGGTGCCCATCATCGGCAAGGCACACGTTGCCTACCTCCCCGACCGCCGGGTGGTAGGCATCTCCAAGCTTGCCCGCCTGGTCGACCTCTATGCCAAACGCCTGCAGATCCAGGAAAGAATGACGGTGCAGATCGCCGATACGCTGAACGAGGTGCTGCAGCCGAAAGGGGTTGCGGTGGTGATCGAGGGGTCGCATCAGTGCATGACCACGCGCGGCGTGCACAAGCCGGGTGCGGCCATGGTCACCAGCCGCATGCTGGGCGCTTTCCGCTCGGACGCCTCGACCCGGCGCGAGTTTCTGGCAATGATCGGGCGGACCGGCGCGGGACCGCTGAGCAATACGTGACGGCACCGCGCGCTCCCGCAGAGGCCGCGCTACCAACCCGAGATGCGCCACGAGGGCGCGCATGAACGTGCTCCTCATTCTCGGCCATCCGCGCATCGATAGCCTGTGCGGGGCACTGGCGGACGCATTCGGCAAGGGCGCCACCGAAGCAGGCGCCCAAGTGCGCCGCCTGGATCTGGCGACGCTGGATTTCGACCCCCACGTTCACACCCCTTCTCCCAACCAGCAGGCCTTTGAAGCCGATCTCCTCACCGCGCGGGAACTGATTCTCTGGGCCGAGCATCTGGTGTTTGTCTATCCCACCTGGTGGGGCACCATGCCCGCGCTGCTCAAGGGCTTTCTCGACCGTGTCCTGACACCGGAATTCGCGTTCAGGACCTGCGAAGGGGGAACCGGATATCAGGGCCTGCTCGGCGGCCGATCGGCGCAACTGATCACCACCATGGATACGCCGCCGCTGATCCACCGTCTGATCTACCGGCAACCCGGCAGGAATGCCATGGCGCGGGCGACCCTGGGTTTCTGCGGCATCCGTCCGGTGCGTTCCCTGGCCTGCGGCTCGGTCAAGGATGCCAGCCAGGAACAGCGCCAGCACTGGCTGGAACAAGCGCGCCGTCAGGGACGATCGCTGGAACGGGGCCGCATCCGCCCCGGGGAACAACTCCGGCACAAAGCCGGCGCCTGGCTCAAAGGCATGCGGCTACAGTTTTATCCGATGACCTGGCTGGCCTACACAGCGGGCGCGCTGGCCGCCTCCCCCGCTGGCGGTGTGTTTGGCAATCCCCTGTTCTGGCTCGGCTACCTCTGCCTGTTCCTGATGGAAGTGGCCACTGTACTGATTAACGAATGGGTGGATTTCCAGAGCGACCGCAACAACCGTTTCTTCAGCACCTTTACCGGCGGCTCTCGGGTGCTGGTGGAAGGCTTGCTGAGCCTGCGCGAACTCAAGACTGGTATCGCCGTGGCGCTGGTGGCGTTCCTGGCCAGTTCGGCGCTGCTGTTGTCCCTGGTACCGGCAAGCGCGCTGGTTGCGGTGTCGGTGCTGGGCGTCGCGATGACGCTGTTGGCCATCGGCTACACCGCGCCGCCGCTCAAACTCTGCTATCGCGGCCTCGGCGAACTCGATGTGGCGGTCACCCACAGTATCGGCGTGATCCTGTGTGGGTATGTGTTCCTCGGCGGTGCCTGGAACGACGCCCTGCCGTGGCTGCTGAGCCTGCCCCTGCTGCTGGCGATCATGCCGTCCATCACCCTGTCCGGCATCCCGGATCTCGAAGCGGACGCAGCCGCCGGCAAACGAACCCTCGCGGTACGCCTGGGACAGCGGGGGGCGTTGATGCTGGCACTCGGCTTCACGCTGCTGGCAGGCGGCGCTGGGCTGATATCGCAGATCATGAATCTGGCGGGCGGCGCCTTTGACGGGATCGCCTACGCCGTCCTCCCGCACGCGGCGCTGCTGTCGTGGTTGCTGGCGAAGCGCGTCGAATCGCGGAAGCCGGCGGGCCGCATCGATGGACTGATGGCGGCCTCGCTGACCTACGTCCTGTGGTTCGGGTTATTCCCGCTGTTCAGGCTGGCGGAGTGAGCCAGTCCAGGCTCGAATGCGCTCGCAAGCCCGTGCTAGAAAATGAAAAAAATAATCAGCAACACGATGGCCGGCACACCCAGAATCCAAGCCAGGAAATATTTCCCCATGATGCATGCTCCTTAAAGTAATTAAAGTAATTGATTGTCTGTTCTGCGAACGCACGGGGCATCCGCATCACCGCGTGCTCAACATGTCGCCCGTAGCACTGTTTGACGCGTGCCTGCGCACCGCCGTGACGTCGTACGAGTTGAATACCTGCCGCACCGGTTTGATCTCGGGCAGCACGTAGACGATGGCGCGGCGTGTGGCAACCGCAGGACGGACGTAGGCCTCGTAAAATTCGACCGGCACGTTGATGCAGCCATACGAAATGCGGTTGTCGTCAACCGTCGGCGTGGCGAGTCGCTCCAGACGCCGCTCGCTTGGCTGGGTGGCACGCACGCGGTGCATCGAGACGGCGGCTTCGTAGTCGACCCACACCACGTCATCGCCTTTCAAATTGCGGCCGCGTTCGGCAACGAAACGCCCGGCGGGGGTGGTCCGTTCCTCCGGACGCACCTCGGCAATCGGCCGCAATCCGATGCCGGGAACCGAGTCATCGCCCAGTGCGGCACCCAGCAAGACCGGACTCGCGCCGCGCAGGCGCGCTTCGGCGTCGAAGACATACGCCTTGGCATCGCGCTTGTCGACAATGATGAAATCGGCGTTGGCGTTGTCGCGCGAATCGGCTATCCAGTCGGCTATATGGCGCGCCTCCGGCGAGGGCGACGCCTGGCCGAAATCCGCAGAACGGATACGGGTACTTGTCTGGGGCGCGTGGGCTGAAGACGATGAAATGGACACGGCAGATAGAACAGGGAGGCCGCCGGTGACAGCGGCGAGCGAAAGCACGGTCGCGGCTGCGACCGCACCAATGATTAGCGTCCTGCGGATCGCAGCGACCCGGAGGGTTCGAGCATCACGCAGTGATAAGTTAGGGATCGGCATTTTGTGGCCCCGGTCACCGTCGGCGCAATCTCAGGGACGGATCCGGCCCGCTGCGGGGCCGGTTCTCCTGGACCGCGGGGTGCCCCGTGGAGCGTGCGTCAGTTGCGGTCCGCACGTGCCACACGTTCGTTGTAGGTGCTGCCTGAGCGGGTGGTTCCAGTGGAATCAGGTGAATCCTGGCTCATGGTGCTTCTGGAATCCTGGCTCGCATCACCGCCCGGATCCCTCATCCCGGGAGCGGGGGTGGCATCCTGCCTCATGGGGGTGGCATTTTGCGTCGGGGCGCTGGTCCCCGGTTGTGGCTCGCTATAGGATTGCGCGTAGGCAAATCCCAGCGCGCCCGCCGTCGAAATGGCAACAGCCGTCGAAAGAATAATATTTGACACTTTCATGATCAATCTCCTTTGAAGTACGGGTTAGTCACAGTGCCAGGGGCGGCACTTGAGTAAGACTAGACTTCTGGCTTGATACTTCTGTAGGAAATGCTCAGGATTTCTGTAGGACGTGTCCGAAATAGTCATCTTGTAGCCCCCAGCATTCCTCCCGTAACCACGCACCAGACAGACGGCCTTGTTCCTCACCACCATTGATCCACCGCCTTGAGAAACGGGCGGGGTCGGGGTTACGGGGGCGGGTGGGGCGTTGCAACTTTTGGTGAATCCAGTCATTGCACTTGTCCTGAACGCGGGCCGGACTGGTGGCCAGACATGCATTACCGGATGGTGTTCGAGCCGCGCGTTACCCGTACTGTGGTCTACCCTAAAAGAGTCGAAACGATTCCGGAACAAGCGCTGGGCCGACATCATCGCAGACACAGGTTGGCTGGCATTTTGTATGCCAACATTTACTCTATCTATGAAGGACTTGAAAATGCAGACCATCAAATTACCTGATCAAGATACCCCGATAAACTTTACGCAGGCGCGCCAAACCGCTGTGGGGAAAGCCGGCGCGATACTGAAGAAGCCCGTGATCGTCGCCTGGAAGGATGACAGGACTGGCAAGTTCGCTCCCGAAATTCCTGGAGGGACGGGGGATCGTTGGCATGTTTATGGAGAAAGCAATGAAGGAATGCTGGAACTGCAGGTCGCCGATGCATTTCACTTCATCTTTACGGACGCCGAGGGCTTCGACGAACCCGATACGAATCTCGCATCACTTGAAGACAATGGAACAAAATTCCTGTGTCTGAATGACGCGTGTACTGAAGAAGACCGGCAACGCCTTGGATACTTTCCGGGTGGTGGCATGGGCGGGTAGTCACCCGGCGTTTTCCATCCTTGGCAAGGGCATCATTCAATTGACCGTTGCCACGGCCCATACCGAAAATTGCGCGAACCGCTTTTGGCCGACGCCTGTCGCGCCTTTTTCCAGGTACAGGGCCCAGGCCCAATCGAGCTCGAACAGGCTGGTGGTAGACGACCAGTAAATGTCCTGCACGTCGGCAAAAGGATGTCCGGACGGCAAGGCGGGGCTGTGGGCGGCGCAATCCACCAGCGATTCCAGTTCGTTGATCGTGGGCAGCCGCCAGGTCATTGCCGCGCCGTCGTGGTTAAGCGCGGCCACCGCGGCCAATGCCTCGCGCCAGACCACCGGTTGCGGGGTGAGCTTTGCGCTGTGGCGCCAAACAAGACCTGTGTGACGATCCAGCACCCCATCCTGAAGGATTTCGAAGCGGGGTTCAGGCCACGCGGCGCCGTAACGGAATTCGCCGTCCTGGCCGGAACCGGCGCATGAAACGGCTTTTCCGGCGGTGTCGTGGCACAGGCTTTGCCCCGTGCGCGCGATCACATCCAGGCCTTTTCCGCGCACCGGCCAGAGCATGAAGGATTGATCCTTGCCGCCGTAAAACATGCGCGCGCCATCGAGCGCCACATACCAGGCGTGCGCCGGGCTGATGGCCGCCGTCGTCGAGGTCCAGTACCAGCCGTTGAACACATCAATAAAGGGATGCCCCTCAGGCAAGGCCGGCAATTTTGTTTGCAGGCTGAGCAGGCTGCGCAATTCGCGGCGATTGGGCATGCGCCAGTCGCGCTGGCCGAAGCGCTGTTCGCGGTTCATCGCCGCGACGAAATCCAGCGCCTCCGGCCAGGCGAGGGGAAATTCAGCGAGATTGGCACTGCGACACCAGATCAGGCCGGTCAGGCGATCCATGACCTCGTCGCCGCGCACGTCGAAGCGAGGTTCCGGCCAGGGCGCGCCGACGGCAAACGATGCGTCCTGGCCGGAACCTTCACACGGAATCTCACGGCCATCGTCGGCATGGCACGTGCGCTGGCCGGTATGCAAATAATGCTGTGAGGTCAGGCGCTGGCGCCTCATTGGCGGATTCCGGATTTCAACCTGAACCCATCAATCGCGGTAGGTTGGGTGTCCGGCCATCCACGTCACAACAGCGAATTGTCCGCGACCCTCATTCAAAATGCCGTCCCGAAACCCTCATCCGTTTCCAGTCTCAGCGGAGGCAAACCGGCGAGTTCATGAATCGGCATGAGCACGCCGCGCGTACCAGGCATGGCGTCAAACAACCTGTAAAGATACTTGCTGCCACCTTTTGATTCGTAGGCATCCTCGAGAAAACGCATATGCTCATGCGCGGCAAGACAGTCGTGCGTCTTGCAATCGCGCTGATAGTGTTCGACCAATGTAGAAATCACGCTCAGGTGTTCGTCGGTCAGATCAAAGTTTCTGGCTGCAGCATTTTTCCGGACCGTTTGGTCCAGCTCGTCTTGAGTCAGGTCTTTGACCGCGTCGTAAATCAGATCTTCCTTTTCGGGTGCCGTGTCTTCTGCATTCGTCATGATGGATCTCCTTGATGGTTGATGCCGCGCAACCGGACGCGGCCATTTTTTCGATCCTGATGTGAGCCGCCGGGCCAGGTCCCTGCTCTTCGCGGGAGCGGCGCACAATCGGCTCTATTCCGTCGTTTTGCCGTCGAAGTGTTCGTTGTCGGCCTCCGCCTCGTCGCGGGTGCGGTGGACCACGCCGTCGCGATGATTCGGCGGTGCATAAAGCGTATAGAGCTTCAACGGAACACTTCCGGTGTTGATGATGTTGTGATTCGTCCCCGCAGGAACGAGCACGGCAAAGCCCGCGCTGATCGCCGTGCGAACCCCATCGAGAACGGCCTCGCCGGTCCCCTCCTCCACGCGAAAGAACTGATCGAGCTTGTGCACTTCCATGCCGATCTCTTCCTTCGGCTTCAGCGCCATGACAACCAGTTGGCAGTTCTTGGCCGTGTAAAGTACGCGGCGAAATGCATCATTCTCGACCGCAATGTCTTCGATGTTTTGTACAAAGCCTTTCATGGCGACTTCTCCAGTTAACAGGTTCAGGTTTTCAGGAATGCCAGCAGGTCGGCATTGAGCTGGTCTTTGTGCGTGTCCGCGAGACCGTGCGGGGCGCCCGGGTAGATTTTCAGAACCGCGTTTTTGACCAGCTTTGCCGAGTTGAGCGCCGCGGCGCCGATCGGCACGATCTGGTCGTCATCACCGTGGATGATCAGCGTGGGCACGTCGAACCGCTTGAGGTCTTCGGTGAAATCCGTTTCGGAAAATGCCTTGATGGAGTCGAAGGTGCTCTTGTGACCGGCCTGAATCCCCTGTAGCCAGAACGAGTCAATCATGCCCTGCGAGACCTTGGCGCCCGGCCGGTTGGCGCCGAAGAACGGGCCGCTGGCGATATCCTGGTAAAGCTGCGAACGGTCGGCCAGCGCGCCCTGGCGAATCTCGTCAAACTTTTCCATCGGCAGACCACCGGGGTTGGCCGCCGTTTTCAGCATCAGCGGCGGGACGGCAGAAATCAGCGCGGCCTTGGCCAATCGCTGAGTGCCGTGGCGGCCGATATAGCGGGCCACTTCGCCACCGCCCATTGAGAAGCCGATCAGCACGACATCCTTCAGATCCAACGTTTCGATGAGCGCCGCGAGGTCGTCGGCAAAGGTGTCCATCTCGTTGCCATTCCAGGGCTGGCTCGAACGGCCATGGCCGCGCCGGTCATGGGCAATGCAGCGATAGCCGTTGTCCGCCAGAAACAGCATCTGTGCCTCCCAGCTATCTGCACTGAGGGGCCAGCCGTGGCTGAACACGACAGGCTGTCCTGCGCCCCAGTCCTTGTAATAGATTTGCGTACCGTCTTGCGTGGTGATCGTGCTCATTGCGTTGCCTCCAATTTGATCGGCGGAGGGCGCTGCCCTCACATCATCATCCAACGTGACCGCTCAGCGATCCAGCGCATCACTCCGGGATCCTTTCCAGAAGCGCTGCCTCAGGTGCACCCACGCAGGAGATACAACACCAGCAAGATCGGGATCGGGACGCCCACGAGCCAAAGCAAAATCCACCCGATCTTTCCTTCTTCTTTGTTACGCATGGCGCGCTTCCTTTCTTTCAGGGTTGGCGTTTTTACTGATTTTTTACATTTCTTTTATGCCAGGGTTCGAACGGCCTTTTCCCGGTCCCATTGGCGTGTTTTGGCCGCAGCAATAAATGCATCCCTGTCGTTGGCATCCACGACGCCCGCGTCCTGTCCCACATTCGCTGCTTTCATAAGCGCCTCACCGCCCTCGTCGATGGCAATGGCCTTGAGATGACCGAACGCATCGCGCACGAAGTCGATCGCGGCGCCTTCCATCGACAGGGCTTTTGCGCCCTCGTCGGAGAGGATGACGGCGACTGCATCGAACAGCACGGAAGGCGTACCCGCCAGCTGTCCATCAGCCGCCAGCATCGAGCCGTCGGCAAGCTTCGCGCCGCCCACTTTGGGCGCGATGACCTTCACGCTGGCACCCGCATCGGTTGCGGCCTCTTTGATCTTCCGGATGGCCGCGCCGTCCGAACCGTCAGCGATCAGGATGCCGATCGCGCGTCCGGCCAGCGTGGCTTTCATCTTGCCGATGATCTGCAATGCGGGCGAAGGTGCCATCTCCTGCACAGGGGCTGCCGCCACCGGCGCATCGGGCATGGTGTCGAATCCGAGACCGTCGGCGACGCGGTTGGCCAGATCCTTTTCGATATGGAGCAGGTGGCCGACCATGGCTTCGCGTATATGCAGATGTTCGACCTTGGACAGCTCGAACACCAGCGCCGAAGCGATGTGCGCCTGTTCGTACGCGGTCTGGCTGAGGTAGAACTGCCGCGCCTGGCTGTAATGGTCGGCAAAGGTCTCGGCCCGGATGCGGCCTTTCTCGCCGGTTTCCGTGACTGCGGCACTATGAAAGCCCTTGGGCGTTTCGCGGGGCGAGTTTTCGGACAGGGAGTTGGGCTCATAGGCAACCCGGCCCGTTGGCTGCGCCATCTGCATGTGACCGTCGCGCTGATGGTTGGCGAACGGGCACTTGGGCGCGTTGACCGGGATCTGGTGGAAATTGGGCGAACCCAGGCGCGAAAGCTGGGTATCGAGATAGGAGAACAAACGGCCCTGCAACAGCGGATCGTTCGAGAAATCGATGCCCGGCACCACATGCGATGGACAGAAAGCGACCTGCTCGGTTTCAGCGAAGAAATTGTTCGGCCAGCGATCCAGCACCATGCGGCCGATCACTTTCAGCGGAACCAGTTCTTCGGGAATCAGCTTGGTGGCGTCCAGGTGATCGAACGGGAAGCGATCCGCCTGCTCCTGCGTGAACAGCTGCACCGCGAATTCCCACTCGGGAAAGTTGCCGGCTGCGATGGCGTCGAACATGTCGCGGCGGTGGAAATCCTGGTCAGCGCCGGAAATCTTGACGGTCTCGTCCCAGACGGTGGACTGCAGGCCGAGCTTGGGACGCCAGTGGAATTTGACGAAGGTCGATTCGCCGGCGGCGTTGATCAGACGGAAACTGTGCACGCCGAAGCCTTCGATCATCCGTAGCGAACGCGGAATCGTGCGATCCGACATGATCCACATCACCATGTGCATGGATTCCGGCGTGAGCGAAATGAAATCCCAGAAGGTGTCGTGCGCGGTCGCCGATTGCGGAAAGCCGCGGTCGGGCTCCATCTTGACCGCATGGACGAGGTCGGGGAATTTGATGGCGTCCTGGATGAAGAAAACCGGGATGTTGTTGCCGACCAGATCCCAGTTGCCTTCCTTGGTGTAAAACTTGACGGCAAACCCGCGCACGTCACGCGGGGTGTCGACCGAACCGGCGCCGCCTGCCACGGTCGATATGCGCGTAAACAGGGGGGTTTTCTCGCCGATCTCGGTAAGAATCCTGGCGGTGGTGTATTGCTCCAGCGAGGCGGTCAGCTCGAAGAAGCCATGCATGCCCGTTGCGCGCGCGTGAACGATACGCTCGGGAATCCGCTCATGATCGAAATGGGTGATCTTCTCACGGAGGATGAAATCCTCCAGCAGCGTGGGGCCGCGCGGGCTGGCCCGGAGCGAGTTCTGATTATCGGAAAGTGCGAGGCCCTGGTTGGTGGTGAGCGCCGGGTGCCCGCCCCCCGCGACCTGATGCAGCTCGCCGCCCGCTGCCTGGTGTGTGTCTTTGGCCGGCGTGGGGCCTTTTTCCGGTTTGCTTTTTCCAGAATTACCCGTTGTCTTTGCGTTGCTCATGATCGATCTCCTGGATGAGTCGCGGCGGCCTGGTGGCTGTCGGCGGCTGATGTGTGATGTGTCCGAGTCAAAGTTATAGGCACCAGACGATTTTTGACAAGCCGCGCCGGATCAAACAGCGTGTGTTTTTCCCGCTCTTTGGTGGTCACAAATGAATGTGCCTGTCTCCGTTGCACCTTAGGCAGGCATAGCTCATGCGTCTGTACGGTGGCGTACACCCGAAAAAATTGAACCGGATTACGCTGAACGCGTCAGACGCTGATCAACCACAATTGATGAACATTCCAGGCTGCTCTCCGAGGCTGCGACTAATAATCGAATCCTGTCTGGCGAATTCCCTGCCCTAAAACACCGCCAAAGCAGTCACGTCGAACCGGATTCCAATGAACCGAACGAACCATCATGACTAACGCACACTGGTTTCTGCTGGTGGGCGGCCTGCTGCTCGCCAGGGGCCTGACGGCTCCGTTGCTCCAGCGCCTGCCGGTCACTCCGGCCATTGTCTATCTGGCCGTTGGGCTGCTGGTCGGACCGACGGTACTCAATCTGTTTCACTTCAACCCGCTCAAGGAATCGGCGCTGCTGGAAGTGCTGACCGAAGTGGTGGTGCTGATTTCGCTGTTTTCCGCTGGCGTCAAAATGCCCGTGCCATTCAGCTTCGCCCGCTGGCGCACGCCGATTCTGCTGGCCTCTGTCTCCATGGCGGTCAGCGTCGGGCTGGTCGCCGCCTTCGCCTATTATCTGCTTGGCCTGCCACTGGGCGCGGGCGTCTTGCTGGGCGCGATCCTGGCACCCACCGATCCGGTGCTGGCGACCGATGTGCAGACCCGTCATCCCGGTGACCGCGACCAGCTTCGATTCACCCTGACCTGCGAAGCAGGCATGAACGATGGCAGCGCTTTTCCGTTTGTGATGCTGGGGATGGGATTGCTTGGGCTGCACGGGCTCGGTGAATTCGGCCTGCGCTGGGTGCTGGTCGACGTGCTGTGGGCCACGGCGGCGGCAATCGCCATCGGGGTCCTATCCGGCGCCGCTCTGGCCTATCTGGCGCGGAAACTGCGCGGCCATCCCCCCCGGCACAAGCTGATGGACGATTTCCTCGGACTCGGCCTGATCGGCGTGGTGTACGGCCTGAGCGTGTGGGCCGATGCGTGGGGATTTCTGGCGGTGTTTTTCGCTGCTGTCGCGCTGCGTCAGACCGAACTTAAACTCGCCGGCATCGATATGAACAGCGCCGTTCAGGAAAACCCGGCGCCGCCACAAACCGACCTCATCGAACCGGAAACGGAAAATGCAGTCCCGGATGATGCGCCGGCGCCGACCGTCAGCGAGGGTTCACTGGTATTCAAGGAACATCTGGAACGGCTCTCGGAACTGGTGCTCATCCTGTTGATCGGCGGCACGCTGTTTCTCGACTCCTGGAGCTGGCGCGCGGTTGGACTCGCACTGTTCCTGTTTATGGTGGCGCGCCCGGTGAGCGTCTTCGTCGGCCTGTTGGGTACGCGTACGGCGTGGCCGATACGCGGCATGGTCGGCTGGTTCGGGGTGCGCGGCATCGGTTCGCTGTACTACCTGATGTTCGCCATCCAGCATGGCCTTCCCGAAGATCTGGCGCTGGACCTGATCCAGTTGACGCTGATTGCCGTCACACTTTCGATCCTGGTCCACGGCACCAGCGTCAAGCCGCTGATGAGCCGCTTCAAGCGGTACCGTAGGCATCTGCCACGGGCCTAGGGAACCACTGATTAATTTGTCATTGCGAGGAGCGCAGCGACACGGCAATCCAGCAATGTCCGCTTAATCAATACGCTGGATTGCTTCGCTACGCTCGCAATGACATCCATATCGAATTAATCAGCGCTTCCCTAGGCCGTACAGACGACCGCTCGCCAGCCCGTCAACGTCGCTTCACAAGGAGAAACTCCCCATGAACCCAGATTGTTCATTAGCCGATTTGTGGCTCGTAGGGTGCGCCGTGCGCACCACGGAGCATGGATCGGTGCGCACGGCGCACCCTACTGAACCACCTCGCCCCCGGTCGCACCATCATCGTGTGCCGAATGGACAATCTAAGGACGCGCTGAACAAATCAGCAATTGACCGATGACGAGTCCATTCAACCGAGGGTTTCCGAAGAGAGCGGCAATTCGTGGGCTGATCCGCTCGCCGAGCGTGTCAGAAATGCGCCATTGCACGCTTGGGCGACGGTTTCCACCCGCTTTTGCCATCTCAGGACGCACCTCGGGCTTCAAGGGCAAACAATCGCCGCTTGGCAATCAGCAAATTCGCCAAG
>Ga0209643_1000693_pt1 | contig 47314 bp, 46 predicted proteins | sample AutmiccBRH37_all_FD_187383 | JGI IMG/M metagenome (GOLD analysis project Ga0209643, IMG submission 187383) | Deep subsurface microbial communities from Mt. Terri, Switzerland - Autotrophic microbial communities BRH/37_all (SPAdes) (version 2) | ecosystem: Environmental > Aquatic > Deep...
CTGAAGCAATCTCAGACCCAAGAGATTGCCACGCCCTCACGGGCTCGCAATGACGATTTGGGGTGATTACTTTACATGCGTTTCGTTAGATTTAGATTTCGCTACGCTAGATTATAAAGACGTGTCACTCTTTAGACGGCAGAAAAATATTATGTTGTCATTGCGAAGGAGGTACGACTGAAGCAATCTCAGACCCAAGAGATTGCCACGCCCTCACGGGCTCGCAATGACGATTTGGGGTGACAAGTCCAGCAAATAATAGTTCTATCTCTTGATGTTGTGTAAGACCCATAAGTTACCCCCTTCAAAAAGTGTCAGACGCAACATCTCAACCCTTAAGAATATCGGATTCTACCCTCCTAGCGAACGAAGTGAGTGAAATCTTAATCTAGCGACGCGAAACCTAAATAATGGGATTATTTAACTGTAATATAAGTTAAATAATCCCATTATTTATATCTATAAAGCAAATTTTAAAGGGGCTAAATATTTTGGCATATACCACCTTTGCTTTTTTATATGAGCTAGGTCATGCTCTAGTTATCCTTCTGCATAAAAATAGTTTATTGAAGGATCTAGTTGTTATTTTTTTTGCTGCTAAAGCAGTTGGCCATTTCTCCGTTATGGTTGGTCAGCCTTCAATATTTGGCCAGCTTTTGGTCGGAATTATTTTAGGCCCCGCAGTATTAGATATCCTTCATCCAAATACCCTGCTCAAAGAGTTGGCCCAATTAGGTGTACTTATGTTGATGTTTTTAGCGGGTTTAGAAACAAATCTCCGGGAATTCAAGAAAGGTATAGTGCCTTCTTTTCTTACAGCTGCTGGTGGGGTTATTCTGCCTTTTGTAGGAGGGGTTTTTTTCTCTATATTGAATGGCTACTCCCTTAACATCTCTCTTTTTATAGGTGTTGTCTTAGTTTCGACTAGTGTCAGCATCTCGGTTCAAACCTTACGGGAGCTAAATCGTCAAAATTCCCGTGAAGGGGTTACCATCCTAGGAGCAGCAGTAATTGACGATATCTTGGGATTAATAATATTAAGTATGGTTTTAGCCTTAGTAACAGGTGGTGAAGAAATAACTATACTTGGTATAGTTATGGTTAAAGTTCTAGCGTTTTTTTTACTAGCGATTCTTGCAGGTTTGTTTGTAGTCCCGTTGATAATGTTATTAGCCTCCAAATTACAGGTGAGGGAGGGAAGACTAACCTTTGCCTTAATTATTGTTTTTATCCTAGCACTAACTGCTGAATATCTGGGTTTAGCAGGGATAATAGGTGCCTACTTTGCAGGGATGATGGTCAGCCGGACGGGGCTTAAACATGAGCTGATTGGCAAGGTAGAAGCGTTGGGTTATTCATTTTTTTTCCCTGTTTTTTTTGTCAGTATTGGCTTAGCAGCTGATATCACAAGTTTAAAGGGCAGCATTTTAATATTTGCAGTAATTACTACGTTTATTGCTGTTTTTACAAAGCTAGTCGGAGCTGGAATGGGAGCCTTAATGGGAGGCTTTAGCCCTCGAAGCTCACTGGTCATTGGGGCAGGCATGGTTTCCCGAGGTGAGGTTGCTTTAATAATTGCAAATATTGGAATCGGCTGCGGCCTGCTAACTACCGATTTATATACTGCCATGATAGTTGTGACTATTGTCACTACAGTTATCACACCTGTTTTGATTAAGGTATTGTTTAAATGAATTATTTAATCCACGAATAAGCGTAAAAACGGGCATCGTCAACATCGCCCGTTTTTAACACATTTCTATCCAAAATAAAGTTCCTTCATTTTCTTTGCTCTCAACCCCATATTTAAATCCATGGGCTTCTAGGATATTTTTTACTATAGCCAAGCCTAATCCGGTACTGTTGTTGTATCTTTTCCGGGATTTGTCAACTTTGTAGAATCTATCCCAAATATATGGCAAATCCTTTTGGGGAATGCCTATACCGTAGTCAACTACTTCAACCCTTGCGTTTTGATACACCTTAATAATAACCCTTTTATTTTTTGGGGAATAGCTTATGGCATTGTTTATAATATTAAAAAATACTTGATAAAGCTTTTCCTGATCGCCAAAAGCCTTAATAGCTTCATTTTCTACATCTAAAATAAGTTCAATGTTTCTTCTGGTGGCCAAAAACTGCAGTTTTTCCAGGGTGCTTCTCAAAAGATCCACCAGCAGGAAATCTTTTGAGTTCAGTTTTATACTATCTGGCTCTATTTGGGATAAGTAGAGAATATCTTCCACAATATGATTTAGTCTTCGGGACTCATCGATAATTACCTGGAGATGCTGGTCCCGGGATTTTTTATCCTCCCCTTCTAAATCTCTAATAAGCTCAGCATAAGCCTGAATAAGGCTAATGGGTGTTTTGAGTTCATGGGTGGTATTAGCGATGAAATCCTTTCGAAAATTATCTAATTTCTGAAGTTCTTTAGGTAAATTATTAATTATTCTGCCCAAGGTACCAATCTCATCATTACTATAAATGTTAACAGAGGTATCAAAATCCCCCTTGGCTATTTTTTCTGCCGCCGATGAGATATTGAGGATTGGCTTTGTTAGATGCCGAGAGAGTAGGATTGAAATTATAGTACCTAATAGAAGAGAAAAAAGGCTAATAATTGTTAATTGTTTTCTTAGAATAAATATGGATTCTTCAATTGGCGCTAAAGGTGATTCCAGAATTAAAGTCCCTAAGACTGTGTTGCTATTTTTTATGGGAATTCCAACAATTATTGAGGGCCTTGGAAAATTTCCACTTGTCACAGCAAAAACCTTTTCTTCATTTATTTTTGTATTTATTTCTGTATCCTTATTTAACCAATTCATAAAGCGGGTTCTCATACTAATTTCTATTCGGGGTGATTGCCTAGATTCAAAATTATTTAAAAAGACATAGTCAATCAAATCTTTCTTATTATCAATTAGAATAATTGACCCGTGAATCGAATCAGAAAAGGAGAAATGTTCACTTCTAATAGCCGAAGCAATTTCTAAGGTGTTGGTTTCAGCAAGGACAGATGCAATTTTTATGCCTTCATTAATTAATGTATTTTCCCTCTCACTAATATAAAAGCTTTTCAAAAAAAATATTTGAAAAAACCAGGCCGTTAACAGGATGGTTATGACAAGAATCATCATCCCCAGCCAAAGCTTTCCTTTTATCCCACTACCAATAAACCTCAAGCTAATCTCCTGCCTTTAGCATATATCCTGAACCCCAGACAGTATGCAGGTAATTTTTATAAAGTCCTAATTTTGACCGTAATTGTTTTATATGGGTATCCACTGTTCGTAAATCCCCTAAAAAATCATAGTCCCAAACTAAGTTTAATAACCGTTCCCGGGAATAGACCTTATTTGGATTACGGACCAAAAAGTAGAGCAGATCGTATTCCTTGGGAGTCAGGAGAATTTCTGTGTTATTAATAAAGACTTGTTTGGAATCAGGATTTATCTTTAAATTTTTAATAATTAGGTAATCGGTGTTTAATGTATTGTTCTGACTTCTTCTAATAAGAGCATTAACTCTGGCTACTAATTCTTTAGGGCTAAAAGGTTTTGTAACATAATCATCTGCACCTAACTCAAAACCTAGAAGCTTATCAAACTCCTCAGATCTAGCAGTCAAAAAAATTATGGGAGTTTGACAGCTTTTCCGAATTTCCTTACAGATTGTCCAGCCGTCTGATTCTGGCAGCATAATATCTAGCATGATTAGGTCAAAGGTTTTTTTAATAATAATATCCAGAGCCTTTTTCCCGTCAACTGCTTCCTCCACTAGGTAGCCTTCGTTTTCCAAGTACTTTTTTAGAACATTACGCATCTTATCTTCATCTTCTACAAGAAGGATTGTTAAGGGGGACATCTATAGATCACCTCAATAAGACTAAAAATTTTACTGTCATCGGATAAATTATATCACAGGAAAATATGGAATGAGCTTATTCGGTAAACATTCACTTTTCCCTCATCAGTCAATCACAAAGCCATCACTATTATAACTTTTTAAATAAAATCATAAATAAATTAGTTAGGCATCACGAAAGTATCACAACTTCTTTATATAATAAAAAGGGAAAAGGTGTAAGGCATAGACTATAGTCCATAATCTAAAGAAACAAAGGTGAATTATATGAAATTAAAAGTATTATCTATTTTGGTACTCATCTGTATTATTGCATTGACAGCAGGATGCAGCAGTAAAGAAAACGTTAATGGTCAAAAAAATACTGCAAGTTCAGAAGCTGAAGTATTTACAGTTCCCGAGCGGGTACCTGATTTAATGGGGCGAGTAGTAGAGATAATAGGCAACGAGGTCACTATTTATAGGATAGAGGGTAGTTTTACTCAGCGGCAATCCTCTCAAGGAACTCCTGGACAAAGCCCTGAGAATAGAATACCACAGATAACAGTCTCTGAAGAAAAGGAAGCAATCATTATCCCGGTGGGTACCCCTATTGTTACTATACAGAGAGGTAGTACCCAAGTAAATTCCGTGGGCTTAACAGAAATTAAAAAAGATCAAATCCTCAGGGTTTGGAAGAATGGAGATATAGTGGAATTTGTACAATTAATGGCAGTTGCCGGAGGCAGAGGAGGAACCGGGGGCGGGCAAAACCCAGGTCAAGGAGGCTTTCCGGGGGGAGGGGGCTTCCCAGGTATGGGGGGCGGACCCCGCTGATGAATAACAATGGCCGTTGTATTATCGATGCTAGAAATATCGTAAAAATCTACCAGACCCCTTATGAAGAATTAAAGGTATTGGATGATATCAGTATTAAAGTCATGGAAAATGATTTTACTGCAATTTTGGGCCCTTCAGGTTCTGGAAAATCAACGTTAATGAATGTATTGGGCTGTCTGGATCTGCCGACAATGGGAGAGTACTTTTTAGATGGTGTAGACATCTTAAAAGCGAAGGATGACCAACTGGCCGATATTAGGAATAACAAGATAGGCTTCGTTTTTCAAAAGTTTAATCTGCTGCCAAGGCTTAGTGCTCTACAAAATGTAATGCTTCCTTTACTATATCGGGGAGTAGAGGAAGATGAGGCTAGGGAAATTGCTAAAGAAAAGTTAAGTTTATTGGGCTTAGGTGATAGATTAACCCATCGTCCTAATGAACTTTCAGGTGGACAGCAGCAAAGAGTCTCTATTGCCCGAGCCATAGTAGGCAATCCGCCTTTACTATTAGCTGATGAGCCTACAGGTAACTTAGACAGTAAGTCCAGCAAGGATGCTATCGAAATTTTAAAAGAACTTAATAAAGAAGGAAATACCATAATTGTCATAACCCATGATAATGAAGTTGCAGAGCAAACGAAGAAGGTTGTTTTTATCCGAGACGGCAGACTTAGCCAGGAAGGTTAATGTCAGTAGAGAGGTTGTTATCGCGAGCGGATCGTGGCGATCCCCTTTTTGGGAATTTCCTTTACCTCAACCTCAACCTCAACCTCAACCTTGGCCTTTAATCTTAACCTAATTCAAGCTAGGAGGGGACAGACATTTGAAAAGGTTCTTTGCAAAAAAGAAATTACTTATATTATTACTGATAGCTATCCTGGCTATTGGGACTGGATTTTGGTTTAAAAACAATAATGGCAGTAAAATTGTGGAAATCCAATATGAAAAATCCTCCATAACAAGGGGGGACATTGTTGTTGGACTTGACTCCGATGGGACTATTGAGTTCCCAAAGGTTAATCTGCGCTTTGGAGTGAAAGGGGCTATTGCAGAAATTTTGGTAGACAGAGGTGATCAGGTAGAAAAAGGTGATATTATTGCTAAACTTGATGACCGGGATTATCAAGATCAGTATCAGTTAGCTTTGGTCAGGTTAAAAGATGCCGAAGAACAAGAGTTGACAAATCTTTTGGATGATGAGCTTAAAATAGGAAAGTTAAAGTCCGAGCTAGAAAATACCAAAACTACATATCAGGAAATGGTGGAAATACCTGATGCTTACTCGGCCAACGATATTAAATTAAAAAAGCAGGAGCTGGATAATAAAGAAATAGAATACCAAAATGCTTTAAAAAAGCATGATATTTTGGTCACCAATTTTAATAATAAAGGTACCCAGTTGAACCAAAATGAGCTGACTGCAAAAATGGCGGAAGAAGATTTGGAGGATACTATCCTATACGCACCAGTTGCTGGAACTATTCTCGATTTAACCAAGAAAGCGGGTGAGAGCGTTTCTGATGAACAGGATTTAGTGGTGCTGCATGAAAATAATGATGTTAAAGCCATAACAAAAGTAATTGAGTACGATATCGGAGGCATTAAGCTTGGTCAAAAGGTCAATGTCACCGTAGAGGCTTTACCGGATCAGACCTTTGTGGGTGAAGTAAGCAATATCGATTCACTACCCACTTCAGATAATTCAGGCTTGGTTAGCTACAATGTGGAAATTAATATCATAAATCCCGATGAGGGAATTAAGGATGGTATGACAAGTACGTTGACCTTTATATTAAAGGAAGTCCAGGATTGTTTAATTGTACCCTATAAAGCGGTAAAGATCGTTAATAGAAAACAAATGGTAACAGTTATTGATGAAAAGGGTGAAGAAGTTGAAAGGGAAATTAAGACAGGCTTTACCGATGGCACTAGTGTGGAAGTACTCGAGGGGCTAGAACAAAATGAAACCGTTGTCTATGCCAAAAGCAGGTGATTAGATGAAACTAAAACAGCTTTTAAAAATAGTATTAATCAATATCTATCACAACAAAATGAGGACCTTTCTGACTACCCTTGGAGTTATTGTTGGAACTGCAACTATTTTCTTAGTTGTTGCCATTGGTCGGGGGGGAGAGGCCCAGGTTAATGAACAATACTCCCGCCTCAATGTGGGGACAATAATGGTTATGCCTGCCCAAAGGGGCCGGGTATTGGATCCCCTTACCAAAGAGGATGCTGAGTTATTTCAAGCAAGCCAAAATATTAAAATGGCATTTCCCATATTAAATGGTTCCGGCTCTATGAAATACGGCAACTATTCTAGTAATGCTTCCTATTATGGCATTTTACCTGCTTATCTGGAAGCTAATAATTTAACCATAAATCAGGGTCGCTTCTTAGATGATACCGATGAAAGCAAGCGAGAAAGGGTTGCCGTCATCGGAGCTGGACTAGCCGAACTTCTAACCGATGGCAATCCCACGGAAATCTTAGATAAGACCCTTGATTTAAACAGACGTAAGTTTGTAGTAGTAGGTATTTTAAATCGAATGGGGGATTCGGGTTCCCCCCAGGGTTTTGATGATACAGCCTTTATTCCCTATTCGGCTGCAGAGCGGTATTTATTAGGTACTAGAGCCAACCCCACCATAAATGCTATCGCAGAGGTCAATACGGTTCAGGCTGCTATCCAGGATATTACTACTATTCTTAATGCAAATCACCTTCGGGGTGGGTCGGAGCAGTTTAGAATACTGGATGCTGGAAGTAGGTTAGTAGCAGCCCAGGAAACCGCCAGAACCATGTCCTTGCTTTTATTATCGGTAGCTGTGGTTGTTTTAATTGTCAGCGGGATAGGTATTATGAATGTTATGTTCGTAACTGTTAAAGAAAGGACCAAGGAAATAGGGACTCTAAAGGCTATTGGGGCAAAAAAACGGGAGATTTTAGGACAATTTTTAATAGAGGCTGTTGTCATAAGCCTGGCGGGGGGTATTCTGGGGGTAATGATTGGCGGCGGTATGGTGCCGCTCTTGAAATATTTTGAAATCTTAGCTATCCCTTCTCTAAGTGGAGTATTAATAGGTTTGTTGTTTTCCGTAACAACAGGGGTGTTCTTCGGGTTCTACCCAGCCTGGCAGGCCGCAGATTTAAATCCCATCGATGCTTTGCGATATGAATAGGGGTTAAATAATGTAGAATGTAGAATGTAGAATGGAAAATGTAGAATTGAAAGTTGAAAATTAAAAGTTGGGAATTGATGGACCTTGATGGAGTGAAAGGAATGATAGTTTTGTTGAAATTGCAGAGGTTATTGACTTTTTTCTTGAGTTTTATACTGGTATTTTTAATGCTGGCAAGCGCGGCTTTTTCCGCTGAAGAAGTACTTACTTTAGAGGAGGCTAAAGAGATGGCCCGAGGTAGCAGAGGCCTTATGCAGTCAGAGCTTGATGCGGAAAAGGCAAAATTTGAATATTACCAGGCTCAAAAAAATTATGATGATGTGAAAACACCGTCTTATTATAACCTTTTGCCCTATTATTTTTATCTTAATGAACAAAAAGATCAGGGAATAAATGTTGATGAACAGTTGAAAAATGTAGAAAAACAAATCAGCGATGCTAAAGGAAAGCTTGATGCAGAGGCTGATAAAGCCGCCTCTGCGAGAGACACCATGGAAAGCAGGGAAATCGCCTATGAAGATAGCAAAGCCTCCAAGGAAAAAAGTGAGAAACAGCTAGATTATCAAGTGGAGCAAATGTATACATCAATTTTAGTCCAGGAAGATAAAATGATATCAATGCATAAAGAACTAGACTATAAATACAATTTGTTAAATATCGAAAGAAAAAAGCTGAAGCTAGGCAACAGTACTCAGGAAAAAGTTGATAAGCTGGCTGTAGATACCTCTAATTTTAATAAATCTATTGTCGAGGCCAACAATTCTTTAAAAAACTTAAAAGGTAAGCTTAATGACCTCTTAGGTCGAGATTATGATGTTGGGCTTAAATTAGTCCCTTTTTCTGTTAATGAAGTTGTTGTCATACCCGTGTACAATAATCTCTTACCGCTAGCTACCCAAAACTATGACAAACTATCTCAACTGGAAAAGAATATTGAGGAAAGAAAAAAAGACTTAGATGATGATGCTGTTAAAGATACAGCCTATCAGTCTGATCTGATTAAAATTGAAATAAAAAAACTGGAGCTTCAGATTGAAGATGAGAAAATTAAATTAAAAGAGACTATCAATAACCTCATTACAGATATGAATATAAAGCAGAAAAATTATCAACTAGCCAAAATAGATTGGGAAAATACCCAGAAAAACTATGAACGATCTCAGAAGAGATTTGGACTTGGACTAATTTCCAAGCTGGAATTACTTCAAAGTGAGCTTGATTACTTAGCAGGCAAGAATAAATACATGTCTATTGGCTATGATTTTTCCCTTGCCCAAAATAATCTAGAATTAGTTAAGCAAGGAATATTATAAGACGATAGTCCATAGACGATAGACTATAATCCATCGACAATAGACGATAGACTTACATCTAGCCACCAGTCATCAGTAACTATTTTCTCACACCCCCCCCTCTATACAATAAAGCAAAAAGCCAAAGACAAAAGTCTTTAGGCTTTTTTGCTTTCAAATGCGATATAATAAGATATCTGGATTCTATTACTTGCAACTAATCCAAATTACTAAGCCACTAAACCCCTCCCAGCACCGATCCCCGGTCCCTGAGCACTAGTCCCTGATCCCAGATCCCTGGTCCCTGGTCCCTGTTCCCTGAGCACTGAGCACTGAGCACCTGGTGTGCTATTGATTAAAAAAAAATTGGAAGATAAAAAAAGTCGTTAATGACTTGAAACTAAATTCCGAATATTTTACAATATACATAATTGACAAAATAATTTGAAGTATTTTTGCTAGGAGGGATACCGTTGGGGCCACCATAGCTGGCAGCAGTTTTTGATGGATTAACAAAAAACTGTTGCCATTATTATTTGTGCTATTATTTGCAAGCATTTTTATAATAATATAATTAAACATATAAAGGAGTGTACTAAATGAATCAAACGGTTAACTATAATCAATTTATTTTGCGCAAAATTCATTCTTTATTAGGGATTATTCCCTTGGGTATGTTTTTAGCTGTCCATTTTATAGCGAATTCCAGGGTCATTTATGGCGAAGGGGCCTTTGACCAGGCTGTCCATTTTCTGGAGTTGCTGCCTGGTGTAAGACTAATGGAGATTTTTGTGATTGCGATTCCTCTGCTTTTCCATGGTCTTATGGGGTTGTATATTGCTTATGAGGCTCGCAATAACCCCAAATCTTACTCTTACTTTAGAAACTGGATGTTTTATTTGCAGAGAATATCGGGAATAATTCTTTTTGCCTTTATTCTATATCACGTTTGGACAGTAAAGTATGGTGACCCTAATCTTTCCTTTTATCAAATATTACAAGCTCAGATGAGCAATCCCTTTATTTTAGTTTTTTACATTCTTTCTGTTACCGCAGCAGCATTTCATTTATGTAATGGACTCTGGGGCTTTGCTATTAACTGGGGCATTATTAGTGGAGCGAGGGCCCAAGCGGTATTTAGCAAAATTACAATAGTCCTGTTCGTTATTTTTAATATTTTCTGGTTTAGAATAACGTTTGCTTTTATTTAAGGCATATATTTGTCTAGAAAAGGAGGAAAAGACATGTCGAATAAAGTTGTTGTAGTAGGCGGAGGTTTAGCCGGACTCTCAGCGGTAATAAAGGCTGTAGAAAGCGGTTTAACGGTAGATTTGGTTTCCTTGGTTCCGGTTAAAAGGTCTCATTCAGTATGTGCTCAGGGCGGCATTAATGCTGCTATTGATAATAAAAAGGAGGGTGACTCAACCTGGCAGCATTTTTATGACACAATTTATGGGGGAGACTTTTTAGCCAACCAACCACCTGTTAAAGCCATGTGTGAGGCGGCTCCCCATATTGTCTATCTTTTTGACCGGATGGGGGTACCCTTTAATAGAACGCCGGAAGGCAATCTTGATTTTAGGCGTTTTGGCGGAACAAAGTTTGCAAGAACGGCATTTGCGGGTGCCACTACCGGCCAGCAGTTAATTTATGCTTTAGATGAACAGGTCAGGCGTTATGAAGACGAAGGAAAGGTAAAAATGTACATCGGCTGGGATTTCTTATCGGCGGTTTTAGACGATGAAGGTAAATGTGTCGGCATGGTGGCCCAGGAGCTGCAAACTATGGAAATCAAGCATTTCCCTGCTGATGCAGTAATTCTTGCCACCGGTGGCAATGGCATGGTCTTTGGCAGAAGCACAAATTCAAATATCTGTACCGGAAGTGCTCAAAGTAGTGTCTACCGCCAGGGGGCTATTTATGCAAATGGTGAATTTATTCAAGTACATCCTACTGCTATTCCCGGGGAGGATAAGCTGCGGCTTATGTCTGAGTCAGCTAGAGGCGAAGGCGGTAGGGTTTGGACCTATAAAGACGGAAAACCTTGGTATTTCCTTGAGGAAATGTACCCCGCCTATGGTAACCTTGTGCCCAGGGATATAGCTACTAGAGCTATCTTTGATGTTTGTGTTAATCAGAAGTTAGGTATCAACGGAGAAAACATGGTTTATCTGGATGTATCCCATATTCCAAAAGAAGAGCTGGACAGGAAACTTTTTGGTATCCTGGAAATTTACGAGAAATTTATCGGTGATGACCCTCGGAAAGTGCCTATGAAGATATTCCCCGGCATGCACTATACCATGGGCGGCCTTTGGGTTGATTATAAGCAAATGACCAATATACCTGGTCTTTTTGCCATTGGGGAATGTGATTATGAGTTTCATGGAGGCAACAGGCTAGGTGCCAATTCCCTTCTTTCTACGGTTTATTCCGGTATGGTGGCAGGACCGGCTGCAGCCGAGTACATTAGGGACGTAGATAAGAGCAGAGAAATATCTTCAGAGGTCTACGAAAAGGAAGTAAAAAGACAGACAGAGCTAGTTGAAAACATTTATAAAATGTCCGGTAAAGAAAACCCCTATGAGCTTCATGAAGAGTTAGGGAACTGGATGACAGATAATGTTAGTGTTGTTCGTTATAATAATAAGCTCGAAGAGACAGACAAAAAACTTCAGGAATTACTGGAAAGGTACAAAAACATCGGCATTTCTGATACCGGAAGATGGGGCAACCAAACTGTTCACTTTACCCGCAGGCTCTATGATATGCTGGAAATGGCCCGAGTGATTACTATCGGTGCTCTAAATCGTAACGAAAGCCGTGGAGCCCATTATAAGCCTGATTATCCCGAGCGGGATGATGAAAACTGGATGAAAACTACCCAGGCTATGTATACTCCTCAAGGCCCTAAATTCACTTATGTGCCGGTTGATGCCCAGGAATTAAAGCCCGTTAAACGGGCATATGACGTAGAAAAACAGTAAAGGGGGAATAATTGATGCAAACAATTCAAGTAAAAGTTAAAAGGCAAAACGGTCCTCAGGAAAAACCTTTCTGGGAAGAGTTTAAAATACCTTACAAATCAAATTTGAATGTAATCTCGCTTTTGATGTATATAGCTAAAAATCCTGTTAATAGCAAGGGAGAAAAGACAACACCCGTTGTTTATGAGAGTAACTGCTTAGAAGAAGTATGTGGAGCTTGTTCTATGGTAATTAATGGAAAGGCTAGGCAGGCCTGTACAGCCTTAGTGGATAGCTTAGCCCAGCCCATTACTTTAGAGCCCCTCGATAAATTCCCATTAGTCCGTGATTTATTTGTGGACAGGACAGCATTATTTGATGCCCTAAGGAAAGTAAAGGCCTGGGTTGATATTGACGGTACCTTTAATTTAGGGCCAGGGCCCAAGACTACACCCAAGGTGCAGGAGAAACGCTATGATCTTTCCCGCTGCATGACCTGTGGTGTTTGTTCCCAGGTTTGCCCAAACTACAATACCAAGACAAGCTTCATTGGTCCCCATGCTGTAGCTCAAGCAGATCTATTTAACTTGCATCCGGTAGGGGGAAATATCAAGGAAGAACGTTTCAAGGCCTTAATGGATAAAGGAGGTATTATGGAATGCGGGAACTCCCAAAACTGTGTTCGCGCCTGTCCCAAGGAGATTCCTCTAACCCAATCCTTAGCAGAGTTAAAAAGGCAGGCAACCTGGCATTCCATTAAGTCTCTCTTCACCAAGTAAAAATTATGTTCTGTAGTTAATTTAGGAGGTGGTTATTGATGAGAGAAATTCCTGTAGCCAAAATAGTGGAAACAGTTAAAGGACTGTGTATTGAGGCTGCCTGCAACCTTCCCGAAGATGTGGAAGAACTGATTAAGAACAATCAGGTCAAAGAAGAGTCGGAATTCGGCAAGTATATCTTTGAGCAAATAATTGAAAATGTTAAGCTGGCTCGGGAAGAAAAACAGGCAATGTGTCAGGATACAGGCATAACGGTGGTGTATCTTGAGCTTGGTCAGGATGTTCACATTACCGGGGGAAGTCTGACAGACGCTATCCACGAAGGTGTTCGTCAGGGCTATCAAGAAGGCTTTTTAAGGAAGTCAGTAGTAGATGATCCGGTTTTCTTAAGAAAAAATACCGGAGACAACACTCCGGCAGTAATTCATACTGAGGTTGTTTCCGGAGATCATTTGAAAATTATGATAGTTCCCAAAGGGGCCGGCAGTGAAAATATGGGTGCCTTAAAAATGCTTAAGCCTTCTGATGGTATCGAAGGGATTAAAGACTTTATCCTAAAAACTGTCCGGGAAGCAGGGGGTAACCCCTGTCCGCCCATTATTGTAGGGGTTGGGATTGGTGGTACTATGGAAAAGGCTACCATGCTTGCTAAAAGATCTTTAACCCGAAAAGCGAGGGAGCATAATCCTGATCAAAACTATAAGGCCTTAGAAGAAGAACTGCTGGAGAAAATTAATCTTTCGGGTATTGGGCCTCAGGGCTTAGGTGGACGGGTCACAGCCTTGGCCGTTAATATCGAGGCCTTCCCAACACATATTGCCACCTTGCCTGTGGCTGTAAATTTAAACTGTCATGCTTCTAGACATAGTGAAGCAATATTATAGTAAAGGGAGTGAAACAAATGGCCGGCATAAAGAAGGTAACTACTCCTATAAGCGCGGAGCAAATCAGGGATTTAAAGGCCGGTGACCGAGTAGCCATCACGGGTGTTATTTATACAGGAAGGGATGCAGCCCATAAAAATTTGGTAAATCTACTTGCGGAGGGTCAACCGCTGCCTGTTGAACTGGAAAATCAAATTATTTATTATGTAGGGCCGACTCCCGCTAAACCAGGACAGGCGATCGGCTCCTGTGGACCGACAACTAGCGGGAGAATGGATGCATATGCCCCCTTATTGATAAAATTGGGTTTGAAGGGTATGATTGGTAAAGGACCCCGTAATGCAAAGGTAATTTCAGCTATGAAAGAACATGGTGCCGTATACTTTGCAGCAATAGGAGGAGCTGCTGCAGTTATTGCTCAATCGGTGAAAAAGGCGGAGGTTATTGCCTTCCCTGAGTTGGGACCAGAGGCTATCCACCGCTTAGAGGTTGAGGATTTCCCCTGCATAGTTGCCATTGATTCAGCGGGTAATGATCTATATGAGAGTGGTTTAGAGCAATACCGCTTATCCTAATTCTGCTTAACCAAAAATAATAGATATAGGGAGTGACTATTTATGAATTTAAAAGAACAGGCTCTCAAGCTCCATTTAGACAATAAAGGGAAAATAGAGGTAGTTAGTAAAGTGCCGGTTAAAACCCCTTTGGATTTAACTCTTGCCTACACCCCGGGCGTAGCCGAGGCCTGTAAGGAAATAGAAAAAGATGTTGTAAAGGCTTATGATTATACCTCAAAATGGAATTTGGTAGCAGTTGTATCTGATGGTACTGCCGTCTTAGGTCTCGGAGACATTGGACCGGAAGCAGCTATGCCGGTCATGGAAGGCAAGGCAGTATTATTTAAAACCTTTGCTGGTGTAGATGCATTTCCCCTTTGTGTAGCCACAAAAGATGTGGATAAAATTGTTGAAACAGTAAAAATGGTGGAACCGACTTTTGGTGGGGTTAACCTAGAGGATATATCAGCTCCCCGGTGCTTCGAAATAGAAGAAAGATTAAAAAAGGAAACAAATATTCCGATTTTTCACGATGATCAGCACGGTACAGCCATCGTGACAATGGCTGCCATCGTCAATGCCTGTAAAATTGTCAACAAAAAACTAGAGAACATAAAGGTCGTTGTCAACGGAGCAGGGGCTGCGGCCATTGCAGTCGTGAAACTTTTACTTAGTATGGGTATAAATAATGTAATTCTTTGCGATCGGACCGGCGCTATTTATGAGGGCAGACCTGAAGGAATGAATAAGGCTAAGGAAGCTATGGCTAAAGTAACCAATAAGGAACTGGTTAAAGGCAGCTTAGCTGATGCTATGGTAGGCTCTGATGTAATTATCGGTCTTTCGGGGCCTGGATTGGTTTCTAAAGAAATGGTTGAAACTATGAACGCGGGTCAGATTGTTATGGCTATGTCCAATCCCGTACCGGAAATCATGCCTGAAGACGCAATAGCAGCGGGAGCTAAGGTAATATGTACCGGTAGATCGGATTTCCCCAATCAGGTAAACAACGTCAGCGCTTTCCCAGGGGTATTTAGAGGCGCTCTTGATGTTCGAGCAACTGATATCAATGAGGAAATGAAAATTGCAGCAGTTCATGCTATTGCTGGCTTTGTGGGAGATAAGCTGGCAGCTGATTATGTTATTCCAAGTGCTTTAGATGAGAGAGTTGCTCCTGCAGTAGCTGCCGCAGTTGCTGAAGCTGCCATCAAAAGCGGCGTTGCCCGAATTAAACTTGACCCTCAGGAAGTAGCTGAAAATTGCCGGAGAATGATGACCCTAGATAAATAGTATCCTCCAAAACCCTCTGTTGAAAAAATATTTCAACAGAGGGTTTTGTTAGGTTAAGGTTAAGGTTAAGGCTAAGGTTAAGGTTAAGGTTAAGGTTAAGGTGGAGAATTTAAGATTAAGATTCCGCTTCGCTAGAATATACTGCAAACTTAATCACTTAGCCTTATCCGTGGCAATGTATTATTACCACTTAACCTTAACCTAGCGAACGGAGTGAGCGGAACCTTAACCTAGCGAACGGAGTGAGCGGAACCTTAACCTTGTTAATGCTTATGCATTAACACTTCTTTAAAAGTCCACTTGTTTCCCTATCAACAAATACGTATAATAAAGTTATTGTATAATTTACCTTGAAAATGCCACAATATTGGGGACACTCTTGACGATGATCATAGACAATAGTCCATAGTCCATAGTCCATAGTCCATAGACTATAGACTTATTCTAGCCACTAAATTGTTGTCCCCGAGCAATAAAAGGGAGGATATCATGGGTCAGTATAAGGATTTAACTGAGATAGCCAGATATGAACAGATCGCTGTGGATTTAGCTGGTAAGATAGCACATAATGAATACAAAGCGGGTACTAAATTATACGGTCGTTCCACTTTAGCGGGGCAGTATAATGTTTCTCCCGAAACTATCCGCCGGGCTGTTGCTTTATTGCAAAGCATGAACATTGTTGAAGTTGTAGCAGGCAGAGGGATAATGGTAATCAATAAAGATGCTGCGCGACAGTATTTGGAAAACTTTAATCAAAGAAAAGGTTTGGCTCAGGCCCAACATGAGTTTACTGAATTATTAGAAAAACGCAGAGAGCTGGATTTGGCCATTGAGCACCAGATTAAAAAAATAATGACCTTTAGCTCTAGGCTTATAAATATATTGCCTAAGGTTGAGGAGGCCGAAATATCTAAGAGTTCCCCATTAATTAATAAGAGTTTAAAGGAAGTAAGCTTCCGAGCTCATACTGGTGCTACGGTATTGGCTGTAGAAAGAAGGGGTGAGGAATACCTTTCCCCTGATTCGGAAATGGTCATCAACGAAGGGGATATTTTAGTATACATAGGAGCGGAAGGCTGTAAAGAAAAAGTAGACTCACTCATTAGAGGCTGAGTAGTAATGCTGAAGCATTACTAAGGTTAAGGCTTCGCTCACTTCCTTTCGCTAGGTTAAGGTTGATGTTGAGGAAAGATAAGATTAGGATTTCGCTTCGCTAGATTAAGACGGATTAAGCTAGATAAAAAATCGCTGAACGGCGATTTTTTTTCTTTAAAGTGATATAATATTTTAAGATTAAATGAAATATATAGTTTGTGAGTGATTATATGGAAACAAGAATTTGGAAGATGCCGGGAGACAAGCCTAATCTTGCAATGCTAAAAGAAGCGGCACAGCTTTTAAACCAAGGTGAAATAATCGGTTTTCCTACCGAGACGGTATATGGTTTAGGGGCAAATGCTTTAAATGAGGAAGCAGTAAAAAAAATATATAAAGCTAAAGGCAGACCTGATGATAATCCTCTGATTGTTCATATTTGTAAGATTGAGCATGCAAAAGAATTGGTAAAGGAAATAACGCCCTCAGCTTTAAAACTAATGGAAAATTTCTGGCCGGGTCCTTTGACTCTAGTGCTGCCTAAGTCAGAGCTAGTACCTGATATTATTACTGCGGGCCTAGATACCGTTGCTATTCGACTCCCCGCCCATCCGGTAGCTCTAAAATTAATTGAATTGGCTCAAGTACCGGTGGCAGCTCCTAGTGCCAATATCTCAGGCAAACCCAGCCCCACTACAGCAGAACATGTCTGGCAGGATCTAAAGGGTAAGATTGCCGGAATTGTTGATGGTGGAAAGGCCGGGGTCGGTGTGGAGTCAACAGTTTTGGATATGACTGGGCAAATACCTATTATATTGCGTCCCGGTGGCACTACCCGGGAACAGCTCATGGAGGTTATTGGAGAAGTAAGATTAGATGCTTCCCTTCATGACTCCCAGGCAGCACCTCGCTCGCCTGGGATGAAATATACCCATTATTCACCAGAAGCAGAAGTCATAATCCTTAAGGGTACAAGCCATGAACAAGCTGGAAAGATAAAAAAAATTATAAAAGAAAATAGAGCAGCCAGGGTAGGGTTTATGATTTCTCAAGAACTAGCTGCAGTACTACCTAAAAATTTATCCCAAAATATAGTTTTGGAGATATTAGGAAGACAAGGAGATCTCGAGACTATAACAGCAAATCTTTTTGATGCTTTACGCAAGTTTGATCAAAAAAACATATCAGTAATTTATGCGGAGAGCTTTCCAGAGATAAACATAGGAGCCGCATTGATGAATCGATTGTTAAAAGCAGCTGGCGGAAAAAAGGTTTAAAGAAATAAATAAATAAATAAATAGGATAGGGGACACACCTGCTAAAGCTGGGGATATTTAGGTAGTCAGGAATGTCCCCAACGAATGGGACACACCTGCTAAAGCTTAATTAATTAGCCAGAGATATTCCCAAAGAATGGTACACACTGAATGTGTGAAAGTTTTGAGCCTAAGTTACATAGACTTAGTAGTAATGCGAAAGCATTACTAAGGTTAAGGTTAAGGTTAAGGTTAAGGTTAAGGTTAAGGTGTCGCTTATAGCTTCTTTAATAACGCAAGTCAAGAACCGTCCCCAAAGCGCGCATTGCGCGTCAGTTTTAAGGTTAAGGTTTCGCTTAGCCTCAACCTTAACCTCGGCCTTAATTACAATTAGGGGGTAAAAATGAGTATTCCTACTATTTTTGCAGTGGCCTTTGCACTAGGAATTGATGCTTTTTCTCTTTCGATTGGAATAGGTTTAAGCGGGGTCAAAAGGCAGCAGATGTATCTTGTTTCTGCTGTTGTGGCCATTTTTCACGTATTGATGCCCTTGATTGGGCTGTATTTAGGGCAAATATTAGGCAGCTATGTTGGCCCTATTGCCAGTAGCTTCGGTGCCGTTGTCCTGATATTTATCGGAGGACATACACTATGGGAAAGTATTAAAGAGAGCAGGAGCTCCTTTGGGCCATCGCCAGGACGTTTTGATGCCGTATCAATCAGTCATCCTGTAAGTCTTTTATTATTGGCGGTAAGTGTATCTTTAGATGCCCTTACAGTGGGTTTAGGTCTGGGTGCTCTGAAGGTAGATTTAACATTAACCATCCTTATTATGGGTATAGTGGCAGGAATTATGACCTTTGGCGGACTTATCTTCGGAAAAAGGCTAAGCCGCACAGTAGGTGAAAAGGCTGAACTACTCAGTGGCTTAATCTTAATAGGTATTGGCATCAAGCTTCTGTTTATTTAAACTCATAGGCTATACAGCGTGTCAGTGCTACAGTGCTACAGAAAAAAATTACACTTTACAGCGTTTCACTTGATTAAGATTTCGCTCCGCTAGACTAAAAAAATGTAATAGATGCCTCGAAGTCTATTGACTATCGACTTAATTATTAAGTGCTTATCCGTGTATATCCGTGTGCCCCGGAGGGGCCCGTGGTTAAATAAAGAGGGAGGGATAAAATGGCTAAAAAAGTCCTTTTTATATGTACTGGCAATACCTGTCGAAGCAGCATGGCTGAAGCTATTGCTGCCAAAATAATTGCAGAAAACCAGGACAAGTTTGCCGATTTTACTGTAACATCAGCAGGTACTTATGCCTTAGATGGTGTTCAAGCAGCAAGTCAAGCTGTTAAAGTAGCTGAGGAGCAAGGGCTGAGCTTGCATGACTTTAGATCAAAATCCATAAATCCCCGCTTAATAAGTGAGGCTGATATTATCTTAACTATGACCCGCGGTCATAAACAGCAGCTATTAAATATAGCCCCGGAAGCCAAGGATAAAATATTTCTCTTGAAGGAATTCGCAGAGATCTTAGAGAAGCAACTTGAAAAAGAGATAACTAGCCTCGAAGTAAGGGATCCTTTTGGACAATCTATAGAGGTCTATCGTGCCTGTTATTATGAAATGTACGAGGCAATTGAAAAAGCACTGGATAAAATTTAAAGAGTCAACGAAAAGACGGAATCGCCATTGGCGATTCAAAAGGAGATGAATATGTGCGAATTGCATTAGGATCAGACCATGGCGGTCTAATATTAAAAGAAGAAATAAAAAAATATTTAGTGGAAAAAGGTCTAGAATACAAAGATTTCGGCACCCATTCTACCGATTCCTGCGACTATCCTGATATTGCTCTTCCTGCGGCTAAAGCTGTAGCTGCTGGAGAATTTGACCGTGGCATTTTGATTTGTGGAACAGGAATAGGTATTGGTATCGCAGCTAATAAAGTTAATGGGATCAGAGCTGCTTTATGTCATGATACTTTTTCAGCACGAGCCAGCCGGGAACATAATAATGCTAATATCCTGACCATGGGAGAAAGGGTTATTGGCAGAGGCCTGGCGCTAGATATAGTTGACATCTGGATAAAAACCGAGTTCTCTGGAGGTCGTCACCAAAATCGGGTAGATAAAATTCATCAGATAGAAAATAAATAAATTATTTATTTTCCTGTAGGGGCGCGCATTGCGCGTCCGCCCTGATCGATAATTAATAACCACGGACGCCCAGTGGGCGCCCCTACAAAGAGAGGTGTTACCATGATTGATCTAGAACAAATAAAAGCAGATACGAAAAAGGCTCTAGCAGGCTTATTAGAAGCTGCTAACCTTAAAGCAGGGCAGGTTTTGGTAGTGGGCTGTAGTACCAGCGAAGTAGCAGGTGAAAGGATAGGTTCCGCCGGCAGCCTGGAAGTTGCAGAGGCGATTATCTCAGCGCTGTTACCGCCCCTTAAGGAACGAAATATTTATTTAGCTGTCCAGTGCTGTGAACATTTAAATAGAGCCTTAGTCGTTGAAAGAGAAGCACAGGAAAAATACTGGTGGGAAGAGGTTACTGTAGTTCCTCACCAGAAAGCAGGGGGTTCCTTAGCAACAATTACCTATGGAAAGATGGAAAAACCCGTCTTGGTAGAAGAAATAAAGGCCCATGCTGGTATGGATATCGGTGATACATTTATCGGTATGCATTTAAAAAAAGTGGCTATACCTATCCGCCTAGAAATTAAATTTATCGGCAATGCCCATTTAACAGTAGCAAGAACCCGCCCTAAGCTGATCGGCGGAGAAAGAGCGAAATATTGCTTATAGCTTAAGGGTGAACATAACGCGTCTGACACTACTCTTGGGTAAAGATATTGCGTCTGACAATACTTCTGGGTGAAAATATTGCGTCCGATACTATCCCGGGAGAAATAACACGCCTCTTACATATTTTTTGTACTTATGCCCGTGTCAGACGCAAAAGTCTGCCCCCATAGTATTGTCAGACCAAAAAGCTAGACCATTGAGTACTGTCAGACGCAATAATCTGCCTCCCAAGTAGATGTCAAACGCAAAAGTATATCCCGTAAGTAACTGTCAGACGCAATAAAATGTCCCCAAAGCAAAAAACAAGGAGGAAAAACAATGGATTATATTAAAGAATATTTACTGCCCGTAGACCCTGAATTGACTGAAGCCATTTATAATGAAGAAAAAAGACAGCTCAATAAAATTGAACTAATTGCCTCGGAGAACTTCGTTAGCAAGGCGGTTATGGCTGCTCAAGGCTGTGTGATGACAAATAAGTATGCTGAAGGATACCCGGAGAAAAGATACTATGGCGGCTGTGAGTATGTGGATGTAGCAGAAAACTTAGCTCGGGATAGGGCGAAAAAGCTTTTCGGTGCAGACCACGCTAATGTCCAGCCCCATTCTGGAGCCCAAGCTAATACGGCTGTATATTTTGCTATTCTCAAGCCAGGAGATACAGTTTTGGGTATGAACTTAAGCCATGGGGGTCATTTAACCCACGGCAGTCCTGTTAATATTTCAGGTAAATATTTTAACTTTGTTGCCTATGGGGTTGACAAAGAAACAGAAGCCATTGATTATGATCAGGTTTTTGCTGCGGCCCAGGAAAACAAGCCTAAGCTAATAGTAGCAGGTGCTAGTGCCTACCCTAGAAAATTAGACTTTGCCAAATTTAGGGAAATAGCTGATGCGGTAGGTGCCTATCTTATGGTAGATATGGCTCACATTGCCGGTCTTGTGGTAGCGGGACTTCATCCGAATCCGATTCCCCATGCCCATTTTGTAACAACTACAACCCATAAAACCCTCAGAGGCCCAAGGGGTGGGATGATTCTTTGCCAGGAGGAGTTTGCTAAGGATATCGATAAAGCAATTTTCCCCGGAATTCAAGGTGGTCCATTAATGCATGTTATTGCAGCTAAAGCAGTGTCCTTCCATGAGGCATTAAAACCTGAATTTAAAGAATATCAGGAGAGAATACTTAGTAATGCTCAAGCTTTGGCTCAATCCTTGCAGAGCAAGGGGTTCCGCCTAGTGTCAGGCGGTACTGATAATCATTTAATGCTTGTTGACCTCAGGACAAAGGGTCTAACAGGTAAAGAGGCCGAACACCTCTTAGATGAAGCGGGTATTACCGTGAACAAAAACACTATTCCCTTTGAAACTGAAAGCCCATTTGTGACTAGCGGGATACGTGTTGGCACACCGGCTGTCACAACCCGTGGCATGGGAGCAAACGAGATGGCGGAAATAGCCAATTTAATCAATATGATTCTCGTTGATAAAAAAATGGAAGAGGCTCGGACCGGTGTAAAAGCCTTAACAGAAAAATTCCCACTGTTTAATTATTAACTAACACGCCAGTCTGGATGTCAGTGCTACAGTGCTACAGTGCTACAGTGCTACAGAAAAACAGCATATAATATTACCCTGTCATCCTGAGCGATAGCGAAGGATCTTACGTAGCGAAGGATCTTAAGATCCTTCGGTCGTTCCTCCCTCAGGATGACACATCAACAATCAATAGCTTTCATAGCAGCAACACAAGGGAGTTTTTACTATAGGGTATTTTCAAGGCAACGGAACTGGACACCGATCACCGATCAGTGATCACTCTTTTCACTTACACACCCACTAGTCACCAGTCACTAATAACTAGCCACTAGCCACTAGCCACTAGCCACTAACATAAGGAGGTAAAAATATGTCTCAGGTATTTGTACTAAATCATCCTATGATTCAGCATAAATTAACATACATTCGTTCTGAGGAAACAGGCTCTAAGGAATTCAGAGAATTAGTTGAAGAGGTCGCTATGCTCATGACCTATGAAGTAACCAGAGATTTACCGTTAGAGGAGGTTACTGTCCAGACACCTGTAGCAGAAGCAAAATGCAATGTGATTGCTGGCAGAAAGGTAGCCTTTGTCCCAATTTTACGGGCAGGTCTTGGTATGGTGGGAGGAATGCTTAGGCTTATTCCTGCTGCTAAAGTCGGCCATATCGGTTTATATCGAGATCCAGATACTTTAGAACCGGTAGAATATTATTGTAAGCTGCCTCCCGACTTGACAGAGAGGGATTTAATTGTCATTGACCCTATGCTGGCTACCGGGGGTTCTGCTGCTGCGGGCATCAAGTTTTTAAAAGACCGGGGAGTAAAGAATATTAAACTGATGTGTCTAATAGCTGCTCCCGAAGGTATCGAAAGAGTCCAGGACGAACATCCTGATGTTGATATTTATGTAGCTGGTGTAGACGAAAAGCTTAATGACCATGGCTACATAGTCCCCGGCTTAGGTGATGCAGGAGATAGGCTGTATGGGACTAAATAATATAGCTTGAGGCTATATTATTTAGTCCCAGGTTAAGGCTGAGGTTAAGGTTAAGTAGGTTTTAAAGAATTTTCTCAACCTCAACCTAGCGGAGCGAAACCTTAACCTTAGTAATGCTAAAGCATTACTACCCAACCTTAACCTAGCGAAATGCAATGTAGCGAAACCTCAGCCTTAATTAAGAGTATGGAGGAGAAAAAATGCGTCCTAATTGGGATCAATATTTTATGGAGATTACTCAAGTGGTTGCAAAAAGATCTACCTGCTTAAGAAGGCATGTTGGGGCCGTTATTATAAAGGACAGGCATATTCTTTCTACTGGTTATAATGGTGCACCTTCTGGGCTTTTGCACTGCTTGGAAACAGGTTGCATTAGGGAGAAGCTGGACGTGCCCAGAGGAGAGCGACATGAGCTATGCCGGGGTCTCCATGCTGAGCAGAATGCAATAATCCAGGCTGCAGTTCACGGAGTCCAGATCAAAGGCGGTACCCTTTACAGCACGACCTTCCCTTGTGTATTATGCGCCAAAATGCTTATTAATGCAGGAATAGTTAAAATAGTGTACCACGGTAGCTACCCTGACCAGCTTTCCCTGGAAATTTTACAGGAAGCAAACATAATAGTGGAAGAGTGGAACTATTAATAATTAAGGTTGAGGCTAAGGTTTAGGAAAATCTTAACCTTAACCTAGCGAAACGAAGTGAGCGAAACCTCAACCTTATTACTGGAGGTAATACAATGGAGCATAAGGTTATAGCCCTGCCCAAACTGAATAATCTTTCTCCTACAATGGAATCAACCGCTTTAAAACTGATGGAGGAGGCCGGAGAATTGGCTCAGGCCATAGGGAAGTTTCGGGGATTAAGTGGGGAAAAAACAACTTTAATAGAAGAAGAAGAAGTAATGCGCATGATAACCAGAGAGCTTTTAGATGTAGCTCAGACGGCGGTATCCATGATGTACGTCCTAGAAGAATATTATCATATAGATATTGGTATTATGTTAGAAGAACATATCCAAAAGCTCATGGATAAAGGCTACCTGAAGTGATGCTAAAGCATTACAAGGTTAAGGTTGCGCTAACTTTGTTTCGCTAGGTTAAGGTTAAGAAGATACCTTAAAAATTTACTTAATCTCAACCTCAACCTTAGCCTCAACCTACCCGTTAGGGTCGAGAAGGAATGATAAATATGTCCCAAGTTAAAGTAATGAGTATATTCGGAACAAGGCCGGAAGCAATAAAAATGGCACCCTTGGTTAATGCCTTGGAAAAAGAAAAGGGTTTTAAAAGCAGTGTTGTTGTCACAGCTCAGCATAGGGAGATGCTGGACCAGGTTTTGAGTTTGTTTAATATTGAACCTCAGTATGATTTAAATATTATGCAGTCCGGTCAATCCCTCTATGATATTACCTGTCGGGCCTTAAAGGGCCTAGAAGAAATTTTAGAGCAGGAAAAGCCTCAGATGGTATTAGTCCATGGCGATACAACAACGACTTTAGCGGCCAGCTTGGCTGCCTATTATAAAAAGATACCTGTTGGCCATGTGGAGGCTGGTCTTCGCTCCGGTGATATCTATTCACCCTTTCCGGAGGAAATGAACAGAAAGCTCACCGGTGGTTTAGCTGCCTTACATTTTGCTCCTACTCAAACAGCAAAAAATAACCTGCTACGAGAAGGGGTAAGTGAAAATAGAATCTATGTTACTGGAAATACGGTAATTGATGCCTTATTAGCTACTGTCAAATCTGATTTTGAATTTACGGATCCTCAGTTGAAGGCTATAGATTTTAATCAGAAGCGGGTGCTGTTAGTTACTACACATCGTAGGGAAAATCTAGGCCAACCCATGGAAAACATATTCAAAGCCTTAGCACTTTTACATGAACAGTTTGAAGATATTGAAATTATTTTCCCAGTCCATAAAAATCCTGCTGTCCGTGAGATAGCCTATAAAATATTGACCGGTCATGAGCGTATTCACCTTATTGAGCCTCTAGACTATGAACCCTTTGCTAACCTAATGGCTCGCTCCTATCTAATCCTTACTGATTCGGGAGGGCTGCAGGAAGAAGCTCCTGCCTTAGGAAAGCCGGTGCTGGTTCTTAGGGAAAACACAGAGCGCCCGGAAGCGGTAGTAGCGGGGACCGTTGCCATAGTAGGAACAAAATTTGAAAGCATTTTCGAAACTTCAAAGGGCTTACTTGTAAAAAAGGAGTTATATGATAAAATGGCACAAGCAGTAAATCCTTATGGTGATGGCAAAGCTTGTCTCAGGATTATTGATTCCTTAAAGGGCTATTCCCCCTGTCATCCTGAGCGATAGCGAAGGATCTTAGTAGCTTTTATAGCAATGACAAATTGCTAATTTGTATAAAAGATTTTTAATCTTTAAATAAAAAAAGGAATTTATTTAGATGAAGCGAATATAATATCTCTATTGGCAAAAATTAATACGTGTAGGGGCGCCCATTGGGCGTCAGGTTATTCGATATTGGTATCAGGGGATATTGATTGGTATCAGGGCAGACGCGCAATGCGCGCCCCTACTTTTTTTGAGGGTGGATTAAATGGATAGAAATAATAATGCCCTTAAATATGTCCATTTCGGTATTTCCTTTGGCACAACTATGGCAGTCAGTATTTATCTGGGATTCAAAGGTGGTACCTGGCTGGATAATCGCTTTAATACTTATCCTTTGTTTTTGATAGTGGGTATACTATTAGGAGTAGGTGTAACTTTTAAAAACCTATTGGACAACCTAAAGAGGATAGAAAAAAAACAAGGCTGAGGTTAAGGCTGAGGCTAAGGTTCAGTCAGTTTTAAAGTTATTTTCTTAACCTTAACCTAGCGAAACGAAGTGAGCGAAACCTTAACCTTACGAAGGATGAGTACTATGCTAATATCTATAATAATCGGTTTTAGCTTGGGTTTGATTGTTAGCATTATTAATCACTTTCTAACTACCCGAGCGTACAAAAAATTTGAGGCTGAGCCTGATACTGAGCATAAAAAGAAGCTTACAAATTGGTTCTTCATCAGACAAATTTTAATTATTGTTGTTTTATTTTTGGTTTATAGGGACATGTGGATGCTAATTTCCGCTGCTGTTGGCTTAACAATGGTTAAAAATTATATATTACTTCAATACACTTTAGGTAAGAAAGGGGTGAGCTGATTGTTTTGGACAAAGGCTGCCTATGCTGCCGAGTCAGGTGGGACTGACCATGGGCCCCAGATTTTATTTAGTTTATTTGGCTTAGATGTTACAAGTGAAACAACTACTATGTGGGGGATCATGCTTTTATTAGCTATTGCTTCCTACCTGGCTACCCGGAATATGAAACGAATCCCGTCAGGCATACAGAATGTTATGGAATTTGCAGTTGAAGGGATTATTAACCTATTATCGGGGATAATGGGGGAAGAAAGGGCTAAAAAATATCTTCCTCTATTGGGAAGCTTATTTCTATTTATTTTAATTTCCAATTATTCGGGTGTTCTGCCTGGAGCCGGTCATACTCCTGGTCTAAAGGCACCGACTAGTAATTGGAGTGTGACCTTGGGATTAGCCTTAGTAGTTTTTATGTCAACCCAATATTATGGTGTGAAAGAACGGGGATTAAAGTATTTTAAACACTTTTTTGAACCCCTGCCTTTTATGTTTCCGCTAAATATTATTGAACAGATGGTTAGACCACTATCTCTTTCTTTGCGTCTTTACGGTAACGTTTTTGGAGAAGAAATGGTTGTAGCCGGGCTTTTTGCCTTAGTACCTTTAATTGTACCTTTACCAATGATGATTTTAGGGCTTCTTTTCGGTTTTATTCAAGCTTTTGTTTTTACACTTTTAGCATCAATATACATTGCTGAAGCCACTGAAGTGCACCATCATTAATTATTGGGGTCCTAAAAAATTTATTTAAATCACATTTTCTGATTAGGGAGAAAGGAGGGAATATAAATGGATATCGGAACAGGTTTAATTGGTTTAGCTGCTGCATTTTCTGTTGGAATAGCTACAATAGCTCCTGCTTTAGGGCAAGGTAATACAGCAGGAAAAGCTATGGAAGCAATTGCTCGTCAGCCTGAGGCTGCAAATGAAATTCGTACTTCTTTAATCATTTCCTTAGCATTTATGGAGGCTTTGACCATTTACGGTTTACTAATTGCCTTCTTACTATTAGGTAAGATAGCTTAGTAAGGCCTAGGCAGGCGATTGGTTTTATCCAATCGCCTCCATGATATTTTCAAGCCCGTTTACGAGAGGGGGATTCATGTATGGAAATTCATATTCCTGATATAGTATGGGCTATCATCAACTTTTTGATTTTGGTAGCCATTTTAAATAAATTCTTGCATAAACCAGTGACCAAAATGTTGAATGAGAGACGAAATGAAGTTATTAATAACCTGGATAAAGCAGAAAAGGCTAAAATTGATTCTGAAAAAATGAAAGATGAATACGCCAGCCAGCTGCAAAATGCCAAATCAGAGGCCCAGGAAATTATAGCTAAAGCAAGTAAAATGGGCGAAGAAACAAAAAACGAAATCGTTACTCAAGCTAGAGTGGAAGCCGAGAAAGTTAGTGCTAAGGCTCAGGACGAGATTCGCCTGGAAAAAACCAAGGCCTTGGCAGAATTAAGGGATGAAGTAGCAACCCTGGCTGTTTTAGCAGCGGAAAAAATAATTTCCAAGAGTATTGACAGCAAAGACCATGAAAAAATGGTGCAGGACTTTGTTAAAGAGGTAGGGGAAGCTCAGTGAATAACAAAACCGTAGCCAAGCGTTATGCCCAGGCTCTCCTCCAAATAGCCCAAGAAAAAAACACCATAGACCTTAACGAAAAGGAAATTAATGATTGCCTTGCTAGTATCAATGCCTATGAACATCTAAACCGTATCTGGTTTAGTGAAAAAATCATGGCAGCCGATAAGAAACAGGCAATCCGACAATTATTTAAAGGCAAGGTTTCCGATATTATTATCAATTTCCTTATGGTATTAATTGATAAAAACAGGGAGGCATTTCTCCCCGATATCTTTACCGAGTATAAAAAGCTGGCAGATATCACCAAAAATATCACTAATGCTGAAGTCCGGTCAGCGGTAGCGCTCACTGATAAAGATTTTAATGAATTGGTGACTAAGCTTTCTTTAATGAGTGGGAAAAATGTCCGATTGCGGGTGACTGTTGATCCTAGTATTATCGGTGGCTTAGTGGTAAAAATGGGTGATAAAGTTATTGATGGTAGTGTTGTAAAACGCTTATCTATTATGAAGAAAAGCCTAAAGAATATACAGTTTTCCAAGATTGGGGTGAGGGACTAAATGAGTATAAGACCAGAAGAGATTAGTTCCATTCTAAAAAAGCAAATCGAAAATTATGATACAGCAGTTGAGGTATCCAGTGTGGGTACCGTTATTCAAGTAGGGGATGGTATTGCCCGGATCTATGGTTTGCAAAATGCCATGGCCGGTGAAATGCTTGAATTCCCCGGTGGTATTTACGGTATGGCACTAAACCTAGAAGAAAATAATATTGGCTGTGTTATCTTGGGACCCTTTACTGATATAAAAGAAGGGGATGAAGTAAAAACAACGGGGAGAATCGTTGAAGTTCCCGCTGGGGAGGCTCTCATCGGTCGGGTTGTTAACGCCTTGGGTCAGCCCATAGACGGCAAAGGACCTATTATAACCGATAAATTCAGACCTGTTGAAGGACCGGCACCCGGTGTTATTTACCGCAAGTCTGTTCACCAGCCTTTACAAACAGGATTAAAAGCTATCGACTCCATGGTTCCTATCGGTAGGGGCCAGAGGGAATTAATTATCGGGGACCGGCAAACAGGAAAAACTGCCGTTGCCGTTGATACCATTATGAACCAAAAGGGCCAGGATGTTATCTGTATCTATGTTGCAATCGGTCAAAAAGCCTCCACTGTGGCAGGTGTTGTCAACAGATTAGAAGAGTCCGGTGCTATGGATTATACAATTGTAGTTGCTGCAACAGCATCTGAACCTGCACCATTGCTCTTTATTGCTCCCTATGCCGGCTGTGCCATGGGTGAAGAGTTTATGTACAATGGTAAGGATGTCTTAATCATTTATGATGATTTATCTAAACAGGCTGTTGCTTATCGTGAGCTTTCCTTGTTATTACGTCGTCCACCCGGTCGGGAAGCTTACCCGGGGGATGTTTTCTATCTTCACTCCCGTCTATTAGAGCGGGCAGCTAAATTAAGTGATGAGATGGGCGGCGGTTCTATGACTGCCCTACCTATTATCGAGACACAAGCTGGAGACGTATCAGCCTATATTCCCACTAACGTTATCTCCATTACCGATGGGCAGATCTTCCTGGAATCCGACTTATTTTATGCCGGGGTTCGTCCTGCCATTAATGCCGGTATTTCCGTTTCCCGGGTAGGTGGCGCCGCTCAAATTAAAGCTATGAAAAAAGTAGCAGGCTCACTTCGTTTAGACTTAGCCCAGTATCGAGAGCTAGCTGCCTTTGCCCAGTTTGGTTCCGACCTGGATAAAGCTACTCAAGCCCGACTGGCCCGTGGTGAAAGAATCGTTGAGATATTGAAGCAGGGTCAATATGAGCCAATGTCTGTTGAGGAGCAAATTGTCATCATTTACTGCGGTGCAAACGGCTATCTAGATGAAATTCCCATTGAAGGTATTAAAGGCTTTGAAGAAGGGTTTTTAAAATTCCTGAAATCCTCTGATTATAAAGAATCGGTATTAAAAGCTATCAAAACGGGCGGCAAGCTTGATGAAACAATAGAAGAGGCTATGAAAAAAGCTATTAAAGAATTTACCCGATAGCTAGTCGTCCTAACCTCCCACCTAAGGACATTGTGGGAGCTAAGGACGTCACGCTCCTGGATAAGCACACTAAAATTCAGCCGGAGAAAAACACTCCACCTGAATCAAGTTTTACTTTAAAGATACCTTCCAGGCGTAACCTAAAAAGCCCCCAAGAGAAGGTGGTGAAATGATTGGCTAGTGTTAGTGATATAAAAAGAAGAATACGCAGTGTCAAAAATACTCAGCAGATAACTAAGGCTATGGAGATGGTGGCTGCTGCAAAGCTTAGAAGAACCCAAGGCGCAGTAGTTTCCGCTCGCCCTTATTCAAACAAATTAGAAGAGGTATTATCCCGTTTGGTTGCCTCCTCACCGGATTTAAAAGATGCCCTTTTGGAGGTCCGTGAGCCCAAAAAGATTGGTTTTATTATAGTTGCAGCAAATAAGGGTTTATCCGGCGGCTATAATGCCAACATAATCAGAAGTGCTGTAGTGTCTATGGCTCACCATCGAGATCAAGAAATAGGTATCCTAGCGGTAGGCAAAAAGGCTAGAGACTTTTTTAGGAAAAGAAACTATAAGGTTGAAGGCGAGTTCATTGGTATTTCTGATATACCTAAGCTTAGTGAAGCTAAAGAACTGGCAGACGCGGTTAAAGCCTTTTATACAGAAGGAATTTATGATGAGGTCTATATAGTCTATACCCAATTCATTACTGCTATGCAGCATAAGCCAAAAACCAAAAAGCTTTTACCCATAGAAACACCCCAAGAGGAAACAGGTGGGGAATTGGATTATATCTTTGACCCCTCACCTCAAACAGTTTTAAATCAATTACTTCCACTATATCTCACCAACCAGGTCTTTAGTGCATTCACGGAAGCCAAAGCTAGTGAGCATGGTGCTACCATGACCGCTATGGGCTCAGCCACCGATAACGCTGGCGAAATGATCGATAAACTGACCCTAAAATACAACAGGGCTCGCCAAGCTGCTATCACCCGGGAAATATCCGAAATAGTCGGCGGCGCCAATGCACAGCAGGGGTAGCGATGCTACCGGACCAAAAGGTGAAATTTTGGGTGAAGTTACTGGTGACTAGTCACTATTGTAAAGGAGGTTTATTTGCGTGAACTACGGTAAAGTACTGCAAGTAATCGGCCCAGTTGTCGATATTGAATTCCAGCCCGGCCAATTACCTAATATCTATAACGCCATAGTCATCAGGTCAGAAGATCAGGATGATAAAACAGTAAAAGTTAATCTTACTATGGAAGCAGCACAGCATTTAGGCAATAACACTGTCAGATGTGTGGCTATGTCGTCCACCGATGGTTTGATCCGGGGGATGAAGGCTGTGGATACCAATGAGCCAATCACTGTACCCGTCGGGGAAGCTACCCTAGGTCGCCTGTTTAATGTTATAGGTGAGGCCATTGACGAGATGGGTGAAGTTAACACTAAAGAGCGTTGGTCCATCCATAGACCAGCACCAAGCTTTGAAGAGCAGTCACCCTCCACAGAAATGCTGGAAACAGGTATCAAGGTCGTTGACCTTTTAGCACCATATGCTAAAGGTGGAAAAATTGGCCTCTTTGGTGGAGCCGGAGTTGGTAAGACAGTTTTAATAATGGAGCTTATCCGAAACATTGCTTATGAGCATGGCGGCTACTCTGTATTTGCCGGTGTTGGTGAGCGGACCCGTGAAGGTAATGATCTCTGGCATGAAATGAAGGATTCCGGAGTTATTGATAAAACTTCTCTGGTCTTCGGTCAGATGAATGAACCGCCCGGTGCCCGTCAGCGGGTAGGTTTAACTGGTTTGACTATTGCCGAGTATTTTCGGGATATGCAAGGGCAGGATGTTCTGCTCTTTATTGATAATATTTTCCGCTTTACCCAAGCGGGTTCTGAGGTATCAGCTCTCTTAGGTCGGATGCCTTCGGCGGTAGGATATCAGCCTACCCTAGCTACCGAGATGGGTAACCTCCAGGAGCGTATTACGTCAACTAAAAAAGGGTCAATCACTTCGGTACAGGCCATTTATGTTCCTGCCGATGACCTCACAGACCCGGCACCGGCAACGGCCTTTGCCCATTTGGATGCCACAACAGTATTATCACGGCAAATTTCTGAGCTGGGTATTTACCCTGCTGTTGACCCACTGGACTCTACCTCCCAAATTTTAAGTCCTCAGGTAGTAGGTGAGGAGCATTATAAAGTAGCCCGGGATGTCCAGAAGGTACTGCAGAGATATAAAGAACTGCAGGATATTATTGCTATCTTAGGTATGGATGAATTATCTGACGAAGATAAGTTAACAGTTTCCAGGGCTAGAAAGATACAGCGTTTCTTGTCCCAGCCCTTCTTCGTAGCTGAGACCTTTACAGGCTTCCCAGGTAAATATGTATCTGTTAAAGAAACAATCCGCGGATTTAAGGAAATATTAGAAGGTAAGCATGATGATCTGCCGGAGCATGTTTTCTTGTATGTTGGTACTATTGACGAAGCAGTAGAAAAGGCCAAGAAAGGATAGGGGGTAGACACATGCCTGATAAAACCCTCACGCTGGAGGTAGTTACTCCAGAGCGCAAAGTCTTATCTGAAGAAATTACATCCATAATTGTACCTGCTATAGAGGGGTATATGGGTATTTTACCTAACCATGCCCCTATGATTTCAGGTCTAGAACCAGGTATAATTAAATATAAAGTAGCTGGTAAGTATAAAAAAATGGCAATAAGCGGCGGTTTTTTAGAGGTATCAGATAATAAAGCCAGCATTTTAGCAAATACTGCAGAACTGGCTGAAGAAGTTGATCCGAAAAGAGCCCAAGCGGCAAAAGAGCGAGCAGAACAACGTCTCCACAACAAGTCAGGTGTTGATCTATTACGGGCAGAAACGGCCTTAAAGAGAGCTATTGCCAGATTACGAGTGGCAGGCGGAGATCAGCATTAATTTTTAGTGGGGCAAAAATTACCTTGCGAAAAAAGAAGGAATTTCAAAAAACGAGTAGAATAAATAATATGATTGCTTGATACTTAAGCAATTAACCTAAAACAGATGCACCGCAGTCACTAAAAGACTGCGGTGTATCTGTTTTAGGCAAGTGGGATATACTGAATGTCAGTGCTACAGTGCTACAGAATAAAGATTACACTCCACTCCGCTTCGTTAGATTAAGATTCCGCTAGCACTAGATTGAGGAAATTTTAAATTGCTATATGCTATGTTACCCAAAACCGTAGGGAACGGTGTCCTCACCGTTCCGCTGGTCTCTGGTCTCTGAACACTGTTCACTAATCCCTTAACTCTGGCTACCGGTCACACAGTACTGATCCCGGTCACGAGACATTCAGATTATAATTGGAGGGTTAAGAAAGATGAGTAAATCCGAGCTGGAAAAAGCCTTAGAAAGAGGAATCTACGGTGCTCCCGAGTTGAGGAGAGAAGAAATAAAAAAAAACCTGGGGTGTTTTCGCGAAAGGGTATTAAAAGCCCTTACGAAAAAACAAATTCTTGAGCCCGGAACATATAAAGAAATACTAGATGCTATTCTTGATCCTAGAGCCAAAAGGCTAGTTATCACCAATGATGTCCAGCTTTCCTTCGCCATGGATTATATAAATCTAGCTCATAAAAACAAGGTAGAATTCACCCTAGTTGACGGCCACGACTACTCAGGCGACATTGGCCTAGTAGTAGTCAGCGATACTGCAGTAGATATCGAGAATATCTTTGTTACTCAAGGGTCGAGCTAACGCGTCTGATGTACTTTAGGGTCACATTATTGCGTCTGACATCTACTTCTAGGTCGAAGCTTGAGCGTCTGACAATTACTTTGAGGACAAATTATTGCGTCTGATGTACTCAAGGGTTAAAATTTTGCGTCTGACATCTACTTATGGGTCGAAGCTTGAGCGTCTGACAATTACTTTGGGGACAAATTATTGCGTCCGATGTACTCAAGGGTTAAAATTTTGCGTCTGACATCTACTTATGGGTCGAAGCTTGAGCGTCTGACAATTACTTTGAGGACAAATTATTGCGTCCAATGTACTCAAGGGTTAAGATATTGCGTCTGACACTTTCCTTGGGGTAGGGGTCTTGTCATTGCGAAGGCGTTAGCCTGTGGCAATCTATGGCCTTCCGGGTGGAGATCGCCACGCTACGCTCGCGATGACATTCTATGGTCCACGCAAAGGTTTTTTATCAGACGCAAAATATCCACCCAGTAGTACTGTCAGACGCAACAGCTAGACCCCTGAGTATTGTCAGACGCATAATATTCACCCAGCAGCATTGTCAGACGCAATAGCTAGACCTGTGAGCATTGTCAGACGAAATAGCTAGACCCCTAAGCACCGGTCACCGGTCCCTGGTCCCTGGTCCCTATTCCCTGAGCACGCTTCCCTCAATGAATCCCAATAGAAAAATCCGCAGTCACTTTCGCCTCAAATGTCCTGCTCCACGGTAGCACCATCTGTGAGGAAATACTTTCCACAGTAAAGCTTATCCCACCTATCTTAAATTGCTCCCCTATAAAAGCATTTGCTAATTTCTCCTCATAGGGGGCATATAATTCAGCCAGGATATCATTAGCCTCAGCATGCCTCTCACCGATATTATGGGGATCAATATTCAGCTTTTTTAAGCGTGTATTTAATTCTTCCCTCAAAATCCCTTGGTAAACCAAATCCTCTGCAATTCGAATAAATCTAAATTCTAGATAAGCTCGCAAGGCTTTCGCCTGAGCGGCCTTATTGTATTTTTTAAAATTATCAGCTAAAGAGTGATAAAAAACAGCATGGGACAGTTCAGTTCCGATTGTATTGCCTGCCGTATTCCAGCCAGCATAGCCTGTCACCTTAGCAAAGGTATCAGTACTTAAAAGATAATCCAATAGACTAATATCACCTTTATTAGTGTGAGCAATGTCCATTATTCCCAGGTAAGGACTAGTGTTCTCTTGGATTATAGCTTTTAAAGAAGCTGGCAGCTCTGCATCATTATGGATAATAACCTTTTTGGCGGAATCAGCAGCTTCCACTATATTTAAATAATTTAGCTTAGTTTTAACAACATTCTCCAGGCTGGCTGCTTCAAAGGGAAAATAAGCTTCCTTTAGGCCCTCATTAGTATATTGAATATTTAAACCTAAGTTCTCTTTTAGAGGTAGCTGTCGGGCTAAAACCATCATCGTCAGCTCATCGGCACCATGTACGAATTGAACCCTATCGTTAAGTTTTGGTGCTAATGCCCGTACTATTTTATTACTTAAGCCGTACTCCTCAGCATCATCCTGACCTATAAGGTATTGATCAATTAACCCCTCATTAGCTAAAATAATTAAACTTTTAACTAAGAGCTGAGTATTTTCATAAATACTTAAATATTCATTTAAGATATCCTTCGGTATGTTTTTTGGAGGCTCAGGAGGTTTTTTCCCTTCCCGGTCAGCCAGATCTATCTTTTGGGCATATTCAGCGAGAGTCTCATTATAAGGCCACAGCTGGGTAAATTGACTGGGCAAAAGCCGGGGCAGTACTGTGATTACTGTAATGTCCTTCTTTTGGTTTTCCTGAGAGAAGCTTCTAAAGCGAGCTATTTGAGCTTCAAGGTCTTGGTAGGACTGAGGATCCCGGGAGGCAATTAAGCCACCATTAAAAAGCTCAGTGGTATTTATAATAATCCTATTAAAACCTTTGCTATTGGCTTCCAGCCAAGACCAAAGGTTTTCAGTTTGAGCTGGCTCAAGAAAATTATCCAGGTATGCATATGGTATATCCAGCTGCATATTCCCCATTTTCCCTAATATTTCTGGATATTGAGTATTACAAGGTCGGCTGTCCAAAGGAATTAAACCTACCCTTTCAGGAACTCTAGTAAAAAAGCTGCACCCCGAAAGTAAAGACATAATTACCGCTATTATAATTAATTTTTTCATATAATCAACCTTTCGTGCTAGTGAATATTAGAGTGACCAGTGCCCAGTGCCCGGTGACCAGTGAAAAGAATAAGGACTTTTGTCATTGTGAGATTCCCATTCAGTTATTATTTATCCTGGTTTGATAATAAATAATCGTAGGGAACGACGCCCTCGTCGTTCCTCTCCAGCGCCTATACATCCAAATGAAAAAAATACGTAGGGGCGCGCATTGCGCGTCCGTCTTTGCACTGCCCCCTTGTCATCTTAACATAATCTAATAATTCTGCCTATTAATCATCCGTATACGCCCATAATAAAATCGCATTAGCGATTTTATTATTAAATTACGAATAATATACCAATTTATGGTGAATACTAAACTCATAACATTAATCCAAAATTTCACTGTACTTCGATCCCTGATCACTGGTCCCTGGGCACGATTTCCCCAAAAGAATTGCCACAAATTCCAAAAAGGATGTGTTTCACCTTGAAAAACCACTCCTCCATAATAGCTTTCCTAGGAATTTTAACATTTATAATTATTCCTATTTATCAGATTAATGCTGCCAATCAGGATTATTTAGACATTGTTACTAAAAGTTTTCAAGTTACAAATGGGGAATTTAGCGAATTAAATATAGAAGCCTGGGCACAAATAAATAAAAAGGGACTTCCAGCTGGTGAACTCCAAGCTATCTACCAGGATATAGCAAAAGAATTATCTCTAAGCGCTAACCCTTCATATGAGAAATATGTTGATTCTATTAGTATCTACTATGGGCAAATACTTGAGGAGGGAGTATATCTGCAGCTGTCATTACAAAGCTTTCAGTCCGAGGGATTAGAGTCAGGAACATTTTTAGGGATGCAAATTAGCTGCATTAATTTGGAAAAGGGCAGAAAGTATTTTGACCTGTTTACCAAAATCTTTGATTCCCTTAATGCCCAGAACGAGATAGGTGTAACTATAGTGGGTACTTTCCCCGGCCAACTAAGCCAGGAAGAGCGTTTTAGAAAGTCGGATTTAGCCTTTGCATCGGTTAGCGCCCAAGTAGTAGAAGGAATTGAGACCGAAGAACTTGTAAGTTTGAGTGGCTATACACCTCTATGTACTAGCTATCTTGATGTAGCTGATAAAAAAATCAATCTGAATGCAGCCATACGCTACCATGCTATCGACAATAAAACATATATCCACATAGGTGCACCCTTAATATTCCAAGAATATTAAGGGTGCAGGCTGAGGTTAAGGTTAAGGCTAAGGCTGAGGTTGAGGATAAAGCTAAAGGATAAAAGAAGAGAAGAGAAGATTAAGATTTCGCTTCGCTAGATTAAGATTAATTCTTAAAATGACAATACACTGTATAGACAAAGACATTTTCCTAGCCACTAATAACTTAGTAAGGCAGGCTAAAGTTACTAAAAAATGTTTAAGATAAATTTCTCAACCTTAACCTCAACCTCAACCTTAGTAATGCGAAAGCATTACTACTAGGTAATTTGTCCCAAATTGCATTTTAAGGCAGGAATTGGATACATTTTAGCGAATATCTATCTTGACACTAAGCTATAAATATCACATACTTATCAAGAATATGCATTTATTTATATTATCTATGCAAGAACGATAGATATTTTCTTATCTTTTCCTGGTCACTGGGCACTGATCAACCGGGCACGTTACCCAAAAGATTGTCCTAAAATACCTAGTCACCAGTCACTAACAATTAAACTACGGAAGGAGGTGCACCCTGTAACAAAACTCTTTGGTATTAATTTTGAAGGTTTTGTAAACAGGAATAGTATTGGATAAAATTATCGTAACTGGTGGTGCCAGATTAGAAGGAAATATTACTATAAGCGGCGCCAAAAATGCAGTATTACCTATTATTGTGGCCTCATTATTATCATCTAGTAAGTGTAGAATACAAGATGTTCCCAGATTAGCTGATGTAAGTACTATAAGCGAAGTATTAGAAATGTTAGGGGCAAAGGTTAATTTCGAGGGGAACACTTTGGATATAGATAGTAGCAATGTTAATGGTTTTGAAGCCCCTTATGAGTATGTTCGGAAAATGCGCGCCAGTGTTCTTGTGATGGGACCACTACTGGCCCGACTGGGCAGGGTTAAGATATCCATGCCTGGTGGTTGTGCTATTGGAACACGGCCCATTGATCTACACCTAAAAGGAATGGAAGCTTTAGGTGCGAGAATTTCTCTGGACCACGGCAATATTGAAGCTCGAGCTGAAAAGCTTAAGGGAGCAAAAATATACCTTGATTTTCCCAGTGTGGGAGCAACAGAAAATATTATGATGGCTGCTACCTTAGCTGAAGGTACAACAGTTATTGAAAATGCCGCTGAGGAACCGGAAATAGTTGACTTGGCAAACTTTTTAAATAGCATGGGTGCAATAGTCAAAGGTGCCGGCACAAATGTAATCAGAATAGAAGGTGTAAAAAGTTTAGGTGCAACTACCCATACGGTTATCCCAGACCGGATAGAAGCGGGCAGTTATTTAGTTGCCGGAGCAATTACCGGAGGTAATTTATTACTAGAAAATGTAATAGTTGACCATTTAAAGCCCATCATTTCCAAGCTGCAGGAATGTGGAACAGAAATATATGAGGAAAATAATGCTTTGCGGGTTATTGGTAAAGACATTCTTAAATCAGTGGATATTAAAACATTACCATATCCCGGCTTTCCCACTGATATGCAGGCTCAGTTTATGGCCTTAATGACGAAATCAGCTGGGACGAGCCTTATTACAGAAACGGTATTTGAAAATCGTTTTATGCACGCCGATGAATTCAAGAGAATGGGTGCGGATATTAAAATTGAAGGCAGAAGTGTTGTAATAGAAGGTGTTAAAAATATCTACGGCTGTCCTGTTAAGGCCACTGACCTCCGAGCAGGGGCAGCTCTTGTTATCGCAGCCTTAGTAGCTGAGGGTGATACTGAAATAAGCTGTGTTCACCACATTGACCGTGGTTATGAGAATATAGTAAGCAAGCTTCAATCAGTAGGCGCGAAAATACGACGAGTTTAGTAATGCTAACGCATTACTAAAGGTTTTGCTACGCTAGGTTAAGGTTGAGATAAAGTAAGATTAAGATTTCGCTTCGCTAGATTAAGATTCCGCTACGCTAGGCTGAGGTTAAGGTAAAGTTAAATAAAGGTTAATAATTGGAGCCGGGCGTAAGCTCGGCTTTTGTTCGTTTGTTCGTCCCTGTCATTGCGAGGGGAGCGAAGCAATCTCAGACCGGGGTTTACGAACATAAAGAGAAAAACAAATCAAAGCTGGTTCAAGGCAGAAAAAAATTGAATTAATAAATATTTCAAATGCTACATGGGATGATTTGTATATTGATTTATGAGATTGCCACGCTCCTTACACTCACTCGCAATGACAGTGAAAAAGGTTGCGACGAAGCAAGCTCTTTTTTAATTCAAATTTCCCTTCCACCTCATAAGATTAATAGACAACCTTCGTCCCCTGATTTTCCTTAACCTCAACCTTAACCTTAGTAATGCTTTGCATTACTACTTAACCTAGTGAGCGTAGGTGAACGCAACCTAAACCTAGCGAAGCGAAACCTAACCAAATTTGCTTTAACAAATTTGGTTATTCTATTTTCCCTCCCCACCTCATAAGATTAATAGACAACCTTCGTCTCCTGTTTCTTCCCTAACCTCAACCTTAACCTCAACCTAGTGCAGTGAAACGAAGCGAAACCTAACAAAACTGCTAACAAGCAATTTTGTTCACTGAGGTGAAATCAGAATGCGTAAATACATTTTAGGGGGAATAATACTTATTTTATTAATGATAATTATTATTCCCCTCTGTACTTTGCTGCTTCTAGAATTAGATTACGGTAAGGTGGAGATAACACCCATGGGTAGAGCAATAAATGTATTTAATTACCAGACGGGTAAGCTAATGACTATGGATTTCGAAGAATATATAGTCGGGGTAGTTGCAGCCGAAATGCCGGCATCCTTTGAAAAGGAGGCTTTAAAAGTTCAAGCTGTAGCGGCTAGAACCTACGCATATAAACGTTTGATAGAGCCCGATGCTCTAATAAAGGAATATCATCCTCAAGCAGATGTCATAACAAGTCCTTCAATTTGTCAGGCATGGGTAAGTGATGCTGAGCTCAAAGAAAAATGGGGTCGTCTGGACTATCTAAAATTCAAAAAAAGGATAGTTGATGCCGTGGAGGAAACAAGGGGGGAGATTTTAGTTTATCAGAATAAGCTCATTGATCCAGTTTATCACGCCAGCTGTGGAGGGAAAAGAACAGAGGATTCAGGTGATGTATGGAAATACAGTTTTCCCTACTTACAGAGCGTAGAGTGTTCCGGCCATGAGGATAAACACCTGCAGGATACAAAAACTATTCCCATCAGGAATATTGATGTGGCGTTAGCTTCTAACCTAGAAGCTGTTCCTGCCGCTAAGCTTCAGAGCAGTATCAATAATTACCTTCAAGTCGTGGAAAAGACCAAAACAGGCAGGATAAAAACCTTAAGTATAAATGGCAAAAAGCTGCCTGGCACTGAAGTCAGAACTAAACTAGGCTTAAAATCCACCTGGTTTACCTGGCAGATTAACAATAACAATATAACCTTTACCACCCGGGGCTATGGCCACGGTGTAGGCATGTGCCAATATGGAGCAGATGGTTTTGCCAAACAAGGCAAAAAATATGACACAATACTGAAACACTACTATCAGGGTGTGGAGATTGTTAAGATAAAATAAGGTTAAGGTTTCGCTCATTTCAATTCGCTAGGTTAAGGTTAAGAAAATAATCTTAAGAACTTACTCAACCTCAACCTTAGCCTTAACCTAGCGTAGCGAAACCTTAACCTTAAAAATAGACGTAAGAAACGGCTCTCAATAAGCCGTTTCTTACGTCTATTTTTACCCAATCCTGGCAATCATATTGCTAAGGAGCGTGATTAATATGAATAAAGAAAAATATAGTAAAATATTAGACAAATACAGTGACAGCCTAAAGAAATACGGCGTTTATCTGTTGATTATTTTATTTTTTCTGACCTTTAGTCTAAACTACTTGCTAGGTAGAATGAAAGACAACAGTATGGTGATTAATTCTGATTCGTTTTCTGAACCAGAAATATTAATCGAGGAAGTTGGTAATAATGGCAGTGAGGAAAAATTGGCTGTAGAAATTGATAGCGAACAGCAAAAAACCGAAACAGCTGTAACAACAGTAGCAAATACACCACAAAAGCCTGAACCTCAACAAGCAGAAAAACCAGCAGAGAATATTACGCAAAAACCAGCAGAAGATACAAGCCCCATAATTAACACCGAAACGCGCCCACTAGACCTTATTTGGCCTGTTAAGGGTGATATAATAAATAATTTTGGTATTAGCTACTCTAAAAAATACGATGACTATCGCTTGCACCCTGGTTTAAACATCAGAACAAATCCAGGGGTGGATATCAATGCGGCCTTTGAAGGTAAAATTACTATGGTGGAAAATACTGAGGCGGAAAAGTTTATAATCGAAATAGATCACGGAAAGGGATGGCTGAGCCGCTATTCCCAATTAGCTCAAGCAGTTGTTAAAGAAGGACAAACTGTTAAAGCCGGAGAAAAAATTGGCCAAGCAGGAGCACCAGGCACAGAAGGAGTCGAAGAATCCCATCTCCATTTCAGAATCAAACAAAATGACCAATGGAGCGACCCACTAGAGTACCTAAAGAAATGAGCATGACGGCTAAAGAGTTAAGTTTTTAGGTCAGCGTGACGTCTATGGGGATAAATATAATGTCGGCGTGACGGCTAATTGGTTAAGTTTTAGGTCGGCATGTTGCCTCAAAATAAATTCTACATTCTAAATTCTACATTCTACATTTTCACTTCTCCATTCTACATTTCTCAATTAAATCCTTAGCCTTATTCCTTGATTTTACATGCCGACCTACAGGCTGGCTCATAAGCCGTCACGCCGACTCACAAATTATCCCAATAGTAAAAGAAAATTAAGGAATTAATCATTTTTTCACCCAACCTCCCATATATATTAGTTGAAAAGATGTAACGGGGAGGTCAAGTAATGCAAGAATACATACGTAAACGGGTATTGGAAATTTGTGAGTATATATTAGAATCAGCCCATACTGTGCGGCAGACAGCAACTGTATTTGGGGTAAGTAAGAGTACTGTACATAAAGACATGACGGAAAGGCTGCCAATTATTAGTAAAGAATTGGCCAACCAGGTTCGGGAAGTATTAGAAAAAAATAAAGCAGAAAGGCATCTCCGGGGTGGAGAAGCCACAAAACGTAAATACATGAATGATCAAGATGAAGAAATAGCTTAAAAGTACCAAATTTTCAGAACGTAAGCTACTAAACACTAAAAAATCTCCATATTGGAGATTTTTTAAAAATTACAGAGAATAATAGAGGAAAAAAATAGGTCTTGTAGAATAATGTGTTAAGGCAAATATAACCATATTTATTAATTAAGCTTAACCATTAATACTTCTAATAATGTTCTTTAACCTGTAGAACTGTAGAACTGTAGCACTGTAGCACTTTCGGTACAAAGGGGATTTTAGCCCTTTTCTTCATATGTAGGACAAGCACATCAAGGGGGGATAAGAGTGTTTTTTGATTTCGGTGAAGACATCGGCATAGACTTAGGTACTGCAAGTGTACTTGTCTATGTCAAGAAAAAAGGAATCGTTTTAAATGAACCTTCCGTAGTAGCCTTGGATAAAAACAGCGGGCAAATTATTGCAGTAGGTGATGAGGCCAGAAAAATGCTAGGGAGAACCCCTGGCAATATTGTTGCCATCAGACCGCTAAGAGATGGGGTAATAGCTGACTATGAAGTAACTGAAAAAATGTTAAGGTATTTCATCGATAAGGCTGTTGGTAAAAGGCTTTTCTTTAAGCCCCGGGTTATGGTCTGCATACCATCCGGTGTAACAAGTGTGGAAGAGCGGGCTGTTCGGCAGGCAGCTATGGCAGCCGGTGCCAGACAGGCCTATCTCATAGAGGAGCCGGTAGCAGCTGCTCTAGGTGCAGGAATTGACATTTCCGAACCCAGCGGTAGCATGGTTGTCGATATCGGTGGTGGTACAACTGATGTAGCTGTACTATCCCTCGGAGGAGTAGTATGCAGTAAATCCATCCGCATCGGTGGCGATAAGTTTGATGAAGCTTTGGTTCGATATGTACGGCGGCAGTTTAATTTGATGATTGGTGAAAGAACCGCTGAGGAAGTAAAGAAAGAAATCGGTACAGCATATCCAGCCAAAAGGCAGGGTGACAAGATGGAAGTCCGTGGTCGGGATTTAGTAAGCGGTCTTCCCAAAACAATTGTTGTTACCGCTGAGCAGGCTTTTGACGCTTTAAGTGATACGGTGGATGCTGTAATAAGTGCTGTCAAAGAAGTACTGGAAAAAACCCCCCCTGAACTTGCTGGCGATATAATGAATAAAGGTATCGTAATGACCGGTGGTGGTGCTTTGCTAAATGGCCTCGAAACTTTGATCACTGAACGGACAGGCCTGCCCACCCATGTCCCCGATGATGCCATTTCCTGTGTCGCAATAGGCACAGGCATTGCATTGCAAAACCTAGATCTTTTACAAGACAGCAAGATCTATACAAAAAAAGTTATATAATCCACCCGGGGCGGTTCCCAAACCGCCCCATTAATGTTTATTTTCCCCGAACGGGTGGTTAAACGCCCTCCGTTAATATTATTATCGTAGGGGGTATAACCGCCCCTTTCTATGTTATAAATAATAACCCCGTAGGGGCGCCCAGTGGGCGTCCGCAAATATTCTCAATAATAGGGTGATATAATGAACGGTGAATACCAAGAAGAAAACCAAATCGTTTAAAGGATTATGATTATTCCCAAGCAGGAGCATATTTTATCACAATATGTGTAAAAGACCGAAAAAATATTTTATGGAATAACATTGTAGGGGCGTGCATTGCACGTCCGCAGCTATCCAATATAGGTAATATAGTGAATAATACGGTTCAAAATGTTCCACATATATATAAAAATGCAGTTTCCATAGAAAAGTATGTGATTATGCCTAATCATATTCACATGATAATTATTATACGAGGAAATGAGGATGGACGCGCAATGCGCGCCCCTACGATTTCTAATATTATAAATCAGATGAAGGGTAATGTTACAAAACAAATTGGATACTCCATTTGGCAGAAATTATTCCATGACCGTATCATCAGAAACCAACAGGAATATGAAAAAATATACGAATACATAGAAACAAACCCATCAAAATGGCAAGAAGACAAATATTATATTTAATTGGTTCATTCCCCCTAAACAAATCCCAAATCCAACCGATATAATACATAAGAGTTTCCAAAATGTTCGTGTCAGACGCAAGATGTTACCCAGAAGTACTGTCAGACGCAAAATGTTCACTCAGAAGTATCTCAGACGCTCAAATTTAACCCATAAGAAATTGTCAGACGCAAAATATTAACCCCAAAGCAATAAAGTGTGGAGGTGCAAGAATGCTTAGAGGTCTATATACAGCAGCTACCGGCCTAAGTGCTATTATGTTCAGAAATGAAATTGAGACAAATAATTTGACCAACTCTAAAACCGGTGGTTACAAAAAGGAAGAAGTTCTTTTTAAATCCTTTCAGGCCATACTGAATAATAGAATAAGCTATGAAAGGCCTTATACTGAAGGGGCACCAATTGGTACTTTGGGTCGAGGTGTCATGGTTGATGATGTAATAACCTATTTCGATATCCAAGGTGAATTAGTCAACACAGGCAAAGATTTTGATTTAGCAGTAAACGGTAACGGCTACATGGTTATTGAAAACGCGGACGGTCAAAGGTTCTATACTAGAAACGGTTCCTTTGGTGTAGACTATAACGCTCGGCTGACTAATGACGATGGTTATATGGTAATGGGACAAAACGGTTCTTTAGAAATCACAGGACTGCTTATAGATATCCACGATGATGGCAGAGTTTATGTAGATGGAGAATATGTTGACACCCTATTGATGGTAGACCTCATTGACCCCAAAAAAGTAGGAAGCAACCTATTTGATACAGATAATCCTCCAATAGAAGCAAAAGGCAAAATTCTCCAAGGATATCTAGAGCAATCCAATGCCAACCCTATCGAAGGGATGACAAAGTACCTGAAAAACCTAAGGGCCTATGAAGCTAACCAAAAAGTTGTCCAAGCCTATGATGCTACCTTAGAAAAAGTAATAAATGAAGTAGGACGTGTATAAAAGCCGCAGGCTTTTAGGTTGAGGCTAAGGCTAAGGTTAAGGTTAAGGCTGAGGTTGAGGCTAAGGCTAAGGTTGAGGCTAAGGCTAAGGTTAAGGTTAAGGCTGAGGTTGAGGCTAAGGCTAAGGTTGAGGCTAAGGCTAAGGTTGAGGCTAAGGCTAAGGTTAAGGTTAAGGTTAAGGTTAAGGTTAAGGCTGAGGTTGAGGCTAAGGCTAAGGTTGAGGCTAAGGCTAAGGTTAAGGTTAAGGCTGAGGTTGAGGCTAAGGCTAAGGCTAAGGCTAAGGTTAAGGTTAAGGTTAAGGCTGAGGTTGAGATTAAGATTAAGATTTCGCTACGCTAGATTAAGTGCCGAAAATAAACAAGCAATGATCGTGTCAGACGCAATATATTACCCATAAGTAAATGTCAGACGCAAAATCAAGCAGTGGTGTATGTCAGACGCAAAAGACTGTCCCCAAAGCATATCACTTCACTGAACACCGAGCACTGATCCCTAATCCCTGGTCACCGGGCACTGGTCCCTGATCACCAATCACCAATTACTATGTAAGATGAGGCTGGACTGCTTTGCAGAAGCCGCCCCAAGTTTCCAACCGACAGAGGAAACTAAAATTCCTTTATATGTCATCGCGAGCGTAGCGTGGCGATCTGCATTTTTAACGGGTCTGAGATTGCTTCAGTCGTACCTCCTTCGCAATGACACCACCGCGCTGGTCACCAGTCACCAGTCACCAGTACCTTGACCCGACAGATTAACTTTCAATCTAAGGAGGCTTTTCAATATGTTACGTTCCCTATATACCGCTGGTTCGGGTTTGAATTCCCAGCAATTACTCTTAGATACAATCGCCAATAACCTGGCCAATGTAAACACAACCGGATATAAGAAAAACAGAGTTAACTTTCAGGACCTTATATATCAAAAAATGCAGATAGCCACAAAGGAAAAACCAGTACAGATTGAGGTAGGTACCGGTGTTAGACTATCTTCAACCCTTGTTGATTTCAAACAGGGTATTCTCCAGCAGACAGGAAACAACCTGGATATTGCCATAGAAGGTGCCAGCTTTTTCAAAGTAATGATGCCTAATAATATGATTGGATATACGAGAAATGGCGCCTGCCGTTTGGATGATGAAAATTACATTGTAAACTCTGATGGCTATCGACTCCTAGATCAAAGCAATTCATCTATTCAAGTTCCTGAAGGAACCAGAGAAATTCAGATGGATAATGGCGTTATTTTTGCCCTGGTTGACGGTGAGCAGGACTCACAAGAGATTGGAACAATAGGTCTAGCTACCTTTAATAATCCCACTGGTTTAGAAAAAAACGGCGGCAGTATTTACTTACCAACCTCCGCCTCGGGAGAAGCCCAGGATGGAGTTTCCGGTGAGGTAGGCTTCGGTTCGATTATGCAATTCTTCCTGGAAAATTCCAACGTAAACGTAGTAGAAGAAATGGTACAAATGATTACAGCTCAAAGAGCGTATGAAATAAACACAAAGACAATCCAAACAACAGACGAAATCCTCCAAATGACGAATAACCTGCGGAGATAGATTTTGACTATGGGGACAGTTTAGTGGGTCTGACAACTACTAATGGGTGAACATTGTGCGTCTGATATACTTCTGGGCGAACATAGTGCGTCCGACAATTACTCCCGGGCGAACATTAAGCGTCTGACACAAACGTTTTGGAATACAAAGAAATGCTTGTATCAGACGCAATAAATTGACTTAGAAGTAGATGTCAGACGCTTCGTAGATAAACCGTAGGGGGCGGTTTCGTGCGCCACGAGGCGCACTAATTGAAGTAACTGCGAATGTTACATGGTAAGGAATAGCCAACCGCCATTACCTAGCCTTGGAGCCAAAAGAGTAATCTTAGGTTTAAGCGTAGGCAAGGGAGATAGC
>Ga0209643_1000694_pt1 | contig 47230 bp, 38 predicted proteins | sample AutmiccBRH37_all_FD_187383 | JGI IMG/M metagenome (GOLD analysis project Ga0209643, IMG submission 187383) | Deep subsurface microbial communities from Mt. Terri, Switzerland - Autotrophic microbial communities BRH/37_all (SPAdes) (version 2) | ecosystem: Environmental > Aquatic > Deep...
GGCGGGCGCCTTCCGATCGCGAACTATGCCGCCGTCGGCGCGGGAAAGGCCGTCGCGGAAAGCCTTGTGAGGTATCTTGCGATGGAACTCGCACCGCTCGGCGTGCGGGCCAACTGCGTCGCGCCGAGCGCCGTCGATACCGACGCCCTGCGTCAGGTTTACGGGCCGCAGACCGACGAGATGCTGAAAAAGTCTGCGCTCGCCAATCCCAGCGGCCGAAATGTCGAGCATGACGATTACTGCAGCCTGATCGAGTTTCTGGCGAGCCCCGCGGCGCAGATGATCCAGGGGCAGGTGATCTTCGTCAACGGCGGGGCATATCTCGCGGCATGAGGCCGCCACCGGGGCTCGGCTTTACGGACGAGTAGATTGCGTGACCGGGGATCGTCGTCTAGCTTCCACGCCGATTGATGTTCAACGGGGATTTTGAAGATGGCGAAGAAAACGGTCACCTTGTTCGGGGCTACGGGAGAGGCAGGCATCGCGTGCGTCGAGGAGCTCATCCGCCAGAATCTGTTCGACGTCGCGGTGCTGGCGCGCAAGCCGGGCCAGGTTGAAAAATCCTCGTCGGGCCTGAACCGCAGCGAGGGCAAGAAGAAGCAGCAATATGACGCGTGGGCCAAGAAGGGTGTCGCGATCAAGCACGTCGACGCGACGTCGCAGGAGGATCTGGTCCCCGCGCTCGAGGGGACCGATTATCTCGTGTCGTGCGTTCCGATCAACGCGACCGAGTCGCAATACCCGTTGATCTGGGCCGCCAAGGAGGCCGGAGTCGAGCGCTTCGTCCCGTCCGAGTTCGGCTATATCTACGAGTTCGAGCAGTTTCTGCCGACCAAGACCATTCACCGCACCATGGCGCGCCAGAAGGCGTTCATCCGGCGCGTGATCGAACTGGCCGGTCTCGACTACACGATCATCCCGGCCGGCATGTGGCCTGAATATTATATGCTCGAGCCCGTCGCCGTGATGGGCAATGGCGAGAACAAGGTCTCCTGGTCGACCGGCCCGGATGTCGGCCGGATCATCCCGCACGTGCTCGCGCACCCCGCGTCGAAGAACGCGATCTGCCCGGTCGCGGCGACGGCGTATTGCTCGTGGAACGAGATGCTTGATGTGCGCGAGAAGGTGCTGGGCCGAAAGGTCGAGCGCCACTATCTCGGCGTCGACGAGTGGCGCGCAGCCTATGCCAAGCAGCCGCCCGGGGCCGTGCAGTTGCTGATGGCGATCGGCGTCGCGGCGACCGAAACGCCCGAGGGCATGTCGCTATGGGGCAACTGGAACAAGACGTACTTGCCCGACTTCAAGGGAACGCCGCTCGATGTGGTGTTCCGTGACCGGATCGAACCTTATCTGGTGGAGCTGCGCGCGGCGCTGGTTGCGGCGGGCGAACTCTAGGGGGCGCGGACGCGGCCCCCGCTGCGCGGGCCGCGTCACTCCGTGTAGAGGAGGATCGCAAGAAACTCGATGTGATCGTCGAGCAATCGCTCCGGTCCATGCAGCGTGCTTCCGGAAAACGTGAACGCATCCCCCGGCTCGATCAGAAACGTGCGGTCGCCGAAGCGATATTCCATCCGCCCGCTGAGCATGTAGATGAATTCGGTACCCGGATGCTCGAAGCGAGGATAGCTCTCGCTGTCCTTGTCCATGCCGATCAGAAACGGCTCGAATGCCTTCTGTGGACCGCGGTTGTAGGACAACAGGCGATAGGTGTGTCCGTGCTTGGTGCCCGAGCGGACCACTTCCATCTGGTCGGCAGACTTGATCAGTTGCGCGGTGCCGCTGGTCCCCTCGACTTCGCGAAACAGTGTGGCGAGGTCCGTGCCGAGCGCCGAGCACAGCCTCTCCAGAAGTGCCAGACTCGCTGTGGACTGGCCATTCTCGATCCGGCTGAGCATCGGCACCGACATGTTCGCGGCGAGCGCGAGATCGCTGAGCTTGAGCCCCCGCTCCAGACGGCTGCGGCGAATGGCGGCGCCGGTTCGCTCGTCGATCGGCGCTTTCGAGACAGCGGTCTCCGCAACCGGCTGTGCGGCGAGGGGCCCACCCGGTGGGGCCGCGTTGGTTCTCCGCTTGCGCGCCGTGCGTTTCGTTTTCGGCGTGGGGTGTGTGCCCTTGGACAGTGCTGACCTCGATGCGGCGGGAGCCGCTGTGAATCAGCGGCAGATTGAGGGAGACTATTGCGCAATGCGGCACGACGTCCAGCGCATGCGCGGGTGAATCTCCGGCCTGCGCCCCTGTTCCGCCTGCTTGATCCCGGCACACCCGTTCACTTAATGACGACCGGATTGACCGGCGCGCCGGTGCCGTTCACGACCTTGAGCGGCGCCGCCACGTACATGAATGTCCATTGGCCGTCCTTGGCGCAGTCCTCCGAGAGCTTGGAAAGATCGCAGATTTCCGTGAATGCGACGCCGAGATTGCGCATCAACGCGCAATGCAACGGCAGCGCGACACCGCTTGTGGGGTCGAACGTCACCTCGTTGGCGATCGTGTCGGTCACGAGATTGGGAATCTCCATGTCCTGAAACCACTTCACCAGCTCCGGCGAATAGGTGAGCCCCGGTTCGAGGAATCCGTCATAGAAGGCCACCTTGCCCTGCTCGTAGAAGGATTCGACGAACCCGGTCCTGAGGATGAGGATGTCGCGCTTTTCGATCGCCGTGCCCTGCGCCGCTGCAATCTCCATCAGATCGTGATGCGTGATGGTTTCGCCCTTGTCGAGACTGGCCTTTCCGCGGTGCCGCGCCACATCGAGCAGAATGCCGCGCCCCACAATGCCCTTTTCGCCGATCGGAAGGACGCTCGCCTTGGCCTGCCCGCCGATTGTGGTGTTGGCGTCAAAGCCGTTATAGAGCTCGCCGTCGTACCATACGTGCCCGAGCGCGTCGTATTGCGTCGAGCCCTGCAGATAGGCCGAAATGGCGTCATCGGAATAGTGCAGTCCGCCGGGAAATGTCGGGCCCTTGCCGCACAGCCAGTGGCCCTCATCGAGAAGCTGATAGCGCTCGGACCCGCGTCGTCCCGGCCACACCGGATCGCCGGATGGTGAACCCATCGGCACCTGAAGCGTGAAGATCTTGCCCGAGCGAACCAGTTTGACGGCTGCGAGAACCTGCTCGGGGCCGAGATAATTCAGCGCGCCGACTTCATCGTCTGCGCCCCATTTGCCCCAGTTCTTCGGCGAGTCTTTAAGCAAATCTCCGACGTAGGGTACGGTGGTTTCCGGAACGGACATCGACTTCTCCCTTGAAAGCTGTCGCGTAAGCGATCTTTGCACTCGGTTCTGGGGCCATCGCTCTGGTTTCGCACAGTCGAAACTGGTTCCGGCGCCGCATTCCGCCCGACTTTATCGTGAACTTTTTGGGGGCACGAACAAAAACTGCGGGTCGCGGCGCGTGCGTCGAACGGAAATCCCGCTATTTGGAAGGTTCAAACCGGTCAGTGCGGAGGATGGCGGCCCCGCTCCACAACACCATGCACGGAACTCGCCTGCGAGTGTGCACCGCAACGCAAGCGCGCGGGCTGGCCGGGTGTGGAATTGACGGCCTCAGGGGCGCGCGGTTGCCACCCTGCCGCACAAATGATAGAATTATCAGCAGTGTCATAACAAACATATCAGAAGATATCGGCACACGGAGGAGGCAGCGCCTTGGCGAAGAAAATTCACCTGAACGCGTTTACGCAATGCAGCATCAATCACCATTCCAAGGGACAGTGGAAAAATCCGCTGGCCCGCGATGCGGATGGCTATCGCAATGTCCACTACTGGATCGAGCTGGCGCGGACGCTCGAGCGCGGTCTGTTCGACAGCCTGTTCCTCGCCGATGTTCACGGCACCTATACGGTCTACAAGGGCTCGGCGAGAACGGCCATCGAGCAGGCGGTCCAGATTCCCGGCACGGACCCAACGCTGGTGATTTCGGCGATGGCCGCAGCCACGCAAAATCTGGGCTTCGCCTGCACGTTCAGCACAACCTACTTTCCCCCCTATCACACCGCCAAGGTGTTCTCCACGCTCGATCATCTGACCGGCGGGCGGGTGGGGTGGAACGTGGTGACCTCCTACCTCGCCGACGGGCTTGCCAATTTCGGTCTGAAGGACGATCTCACCCACGATGAGCGTTATGACCGCGCCGATGAGTATATGGCCGTCGTCTACAAGCTGTGGGAGCATTCGTGGGAGGAGGGCGCGATCGTCCGCGACAAGATCCGCGATATCCACACCGACCCCGATCGCGTCCACACAATCGACCACGTGGGCACATGGTTTTCGGTGCCGGGCCCTCATCAGTGCGAGCCGTCGCCGCAGCGCACGCCCGTCATCTATCAAGCGGGACAGTCGGGCCGCGGAACGGCATTCGCCGCCACGCATGCTGAGGCGATCTTCTGTGTGCATCCCACCATCGCGGCCGCGACAAAAGACGTGAAGAATCTGCGCGCCGCGGCGGTTCAGGCCGGACGTCTGGCTGACGACGTCAAAGTCATCCAGGGCGTGTCGGTGATTGTCGCGCCGACGGACGAGGAGGCGCGTCTCAAGGCCGAGCAATGCCGGCGCCATGCCAATATCGAGGGCGTTCTCGCATTGTTCAGCGGCTGGTCCGGAATCGATCTGTCCACGCTTCCGACCGGCACGCGCCTTGAGGATTGCGAGTGGAAGGCGATCCAGGGCCTGCGCGGCTTTTTCACCAAGGTCGACCCCGATCGCGACTGGACACTTGAGGCGATCGGCGATTTCCTCGCCGTCGGCAGCGTCATGCCGAAGATCGTGGGCAGCCCGCAGACCGTGGCGGACGAACTCGAGCGCTGGATGGACGAGGCGGATCTCGACGGCTTCAACGTCCACCCCGTCACGCAACCATCGGGCTTTATCGACTTTGTCGATCTGGTCGTTCCCGAGCTTCAGCGGCGCGGGCGGATGCGGACCGCCTATGAGGGTTCGACGCTGCGCGAAAGCTACTTCGGCACCGGGCACCGACGTCTGAATGCGCGGCATACCGCGCATCAGGCACTGCCTCCCTGGAAGACCAAGAGCGGCGCATAGGCGCACCCGGTGATTCAATCGCAGCGGGTGTGCATCGGACGGGGGGCGTTATGATACAAGGGGCGTCTCAAGCGGCGAGGCGGGATGAAAGCCAGCAGGATACCACGTCGCCTTCCTCAGGAAGAGCGTCGGGCACAGATGATTCGATCTGCAGTGAAGGCTGCCGCTGCGAAGGGGCTCGGCCGCGTCGTGCATGCCGATATCGCGCGCGAATGCGGCGTGTCGATCCCGACCGCGTTCCTCTATTTCCGCGATCGCGAGGCGCTGCTCAAGGCGATCATCGACGAGGTCGGCCGCTACTACAAGGCGATGGCGCGCGATCATCACGATTCCGATCGTCCGGCGCTCGACCGCGTGCGCGACCATGCGCATGTGTTCAGCGACTCGATCGACACAAATCCCGATTACGCGATCGTGTGGCTGGAATGGAGCACGTTGCTTCGCAACGAGTATGGATTGTGGGACGCATTCCTGGAGTTTCAGGAGTACGTCATCGCGGCACTGGCACGCTCGATCCGCAAGAGCCAGAAGGAGGGTGCGGTGTCGCCCTCGATTTCCGCACCCGACAGCGCGCGCCTGATTGTCGCCGGCTCCTACGCCCTGACGCAGCTCAAATTCATGAAGCGCAGCCGCGCGATGGTGGAGCGCTATGTCCAGCAGATGTTGCAGATGGCTCTGGGGCAACACTGACGCGTCGCGCATTGAGCGCGCGGTACTGTGGAGCGCGCGCCCACAATCGTGCACGGGATCGGCTGAGCCCAATCCATCGGGAGGTCACGGATGACGGTCGATCCTGAGCCTGTCGCACATGCCTCGCAGCACTACGAGGCGAGCCGACGGGATATGCCGCATGCGGGTGCGGACATGCTTTCGGAGGCGGACATTCCGATTGCAATCGTCGGCGCCGGATTTTCGGGATTGTGCGCGGCCATCAAGCTCAAACAGGCCGGCATCCGGTCGTTCACGATATTCGAGCGTGCCGGAGAGGTTGGCGGTACGTGGCGCGAAAATGTTTATCCAGGTGCGGCGTGTGATGTGCCCTCGCACATCTATTCGTACTCCTTCGAGCCGAGCCCGGACTGGTCGTGGGGCTTTGGGCGGCGGGAGGAGATCCAGGCCTATCTGCGGCACTGCGCAGATAAGTACGACATAAGGCGACACATCCGATTCAACGTGGCCATTGTCAACATGCTGTTCGACGAAGAAACGGGCATATGGTCTCTGGGCGATGACAAGGGCGTCACGTGGCGCGTGCGCGTCGTGGTGGCGGGGTTGGGACCGTTGTCCGTTCCGTCATTTCCGCAGCTCCCGGGGATGGACCTGTTTCGCGGTGAGGTCTTCCACACGGCGAAATGGAATTCGGCCTGCGATCTGCGCGGAAAAGCCGTTGGCGTGATCGGCACGGGCGCGAGCGCGGTTCAGGTTTCGCCGGCCATCGCGCCTGACGTCAAGCGGCTCCAGATCTTTCAGCGCACAGCGCCCTGGGTGGTGCCGAAGATGGACCGCCGTATCAGCGACCGCGAGAAGCGCCTGTGTCGCCGCTTTCCGGTCCTGATGCATTGGCAGCGGATGAAGCAGTACTGGTTGCGCGAAGCAATCTTCGCGCCCTTGGTCTTCAAGAGCAATTCCGTAGCCAAGCGGATCGGAGAAGCGATCGTGCGCAGCCACTTCAAGCGGCACATCAAGGACCGCGAGCTACGCAGCAAAATCACACCGAATTACAGGTTCGGGTGCAAGCGCGTCCTGACCTCAAACGACTGGTATCAGACCCTCGCGCGGGAGAATGTCGAACTCGTCGATCGTGCGATCGTGCGGATCACAGAGCGTGGCGTTGTTGCGTCCGACGGTATCGAGCACGAACTCGATGTGATTATCTTCGCGACCGGCTTCCACGTCCTGACAGCAGGCGCGCCCTTCGAGATTCGCGGGCTTGGCGGGAGAACGCTGGCGCAGGATTGGAAGACCGCGGCCCAGTCGCATAACGGCGTCACCATCACGGGATATCCCAATCTGTTCTTGCTGCTGGGGCCAAACAGCGCGTCGACTCACACGTCGCTCATTCCCGCGATCGAGGCGCAGGTGGATTACACGATACAGGCGATCCAACTCCTGCATCGCCGCAACCTGAAATACGTCGATGTCAAGGCGTCGGCACAGAAAGAATTCAATGCGGCGCTCCAGAAGCGCATGCGCAACACGGTCTGGATCAAAGGCGGATGCACCAGCTTTTATCTCACCGATGCCGGCGAAAACGTCGCCCTATTTCCCGGATTCAACTGGCAGTATCGCGCGCGCCTGCGCCATTTCAGACCGCAGGAGCATCACCAGGTTGCTCAGGGTGACGACCATTGACGAGTGAAAGCGGTTGGGGCGAAGAGCTGTCCGCCAGCCGCGCCAGCCAGCCGGGAGGATCAATACCATTATTGAACAGCACGACGTGGCCGCGTAACCTGCGGAACCAACAAGACAGACCGGACGATCTTCGCATGGTTCGGGAAGCCCTTCAGGGGATGTCGACGAATTCGGGAGAGAGAAATATGCCGTCAAGGGAATCCGAATATCTTGAAGATCTCTACAAAAGCTGGACGGCGCGCATGGCCGAGAGACCATCGATGCCAATCGCTGACTTGCGCGACATTTTCGAGGAATGGGAGCGGCCGACAGCCGAACCGGAAGACGTCAGCTACAAATCCGACAACCTGGGTGGCGTTGACGTAATCTGGACGCTTCCCAAAGGGTGCGACAGGTCCAAGGTTCTCATGTTCTATCACGGCGGGGGTTTTGCGGTCGGTTCGTCGTCCAGCCACCGCAAGCTTGCCGGTCACGTCGCGAAGGCGCTCGGCGTATCCTCGGTGGTCCTCGACTATCGGCGCAGTCCTGATCATCCGTTCCCGGCGCAATTGGACGATGCGGTCGCGACCTACAAGGCACTTCTCGCATCTGGCATAAAACACAGCAATATCGGTACGATCGGAGATTCCGCCGGCGGTAATCTCGCGGTGGCATCGGTGCTCAAGTTTCGCGATCTCGGTCTTGAACTTCCACACTGTGTCATCGCCTTTTCGCCGTGGCTCGATATGGAGATGGAGATGAGCGGCACCTCCCTGGAAACCAACGCGGCGACGGACGCGCTCGCATCGCGCGAGGTTCTGAACCACATGCGCGACATGTTCATCGGCGGGCCGGGGCCGGCCGCACGCAATCCGCTGGCCAACCCGCTCTACGCTGATTTCAAAGGCTATCCGCCGCTGTATATCAACGCAGGGGCTGCCGAAACGCTGCTTGACGATGCGCGCCGGCTCCATGCGCGTGCGCGCGAGGCGGGCGTGCGGTCAGAGCTTTCCGTCGTCGCCGACATGCAGCACGTGTTCCCATTCCTGGCGGGCCGTGCGCGTGAGGCCGACGCGGAAATTAGCCGGATCGCCGCGTGGTACAAGGCCCTGTAAAGCAGGCCGCAGTCGTCGCGCATCCAGCGAGACCGTGCGCGTTTGTGAATGCAAGAAAAACATCGACGCCTGAGATGCACTCATGCGCCAGCAACAATGGAGGAACGGATGAGAGAACTGAAGCTGGACGAAGTCGAAACCTTGCTCAAAGAGGGCATCGCCTGGTGCCGCGAACGGGGTCGTCCGTCCACCATTGCGGTGGTCGATTTCGGCGGGTACCTGCGCGGGATATTGCGGCCGGAAAAGGGGCGGATCGCGAACGTCGATCTTGCCGAGAAGAAGGCCTGGACGGCAGTCGCATTTCAGCGGCCCTCGCAATTCGTGCGCGACATTACGGTTCCCGGCGCGATTGCCTATGGTCTTCAGCATACGGACCCGCGCATCTGTATCGTGGGCGGAGGTTTCCCCCTATTTGACGAAGCGGATGACATGATCGGCGGTGTCGGCGCGAGCGGCGGGTCGGTCGAGGAGGATTGCGAGGCGTGCCTGGTGGGAATGCGAAAGTTGGGATTTCGCACGGATTTCGTCAATCCCCATAGCGTGACGAAAGAAACCAAGAAGAGCTGATCCGCACACGCACAATCGCGGCGCGGAACTCCGGCGCGGAAGGCCGAGACATGGTGGATGGCGTGATTGAGGTCGCCGTGATCGGCAGCGGCTTCGGCGGTTCGGTGATGGCGGGGCGACTGGCGGAGTCCGGCGTCAAGGTCACTGTGCTCGAACGGGGACCGTGGCGCGACACGGTCCCGACGCGTTCGATGGGCATCGAACACCGCGCCAAATTTCCGCGCGGGGTCGGAATGCTGACGGGCATGCTGAGGGATGTCGGCGGCAGCCGGCCATTCTCCTGGCAGATGCGGTTCTCCAAGACGGGATTATTTGAAATTTTTTTCGGAAACGGCGTGAACGTCGTGAGCTCATCCAACGTGGGTGGCGGCAGTCATGTTTATTCCGCCGTCCACTGCAAGCCCGCGATGGACGACTTCTGGGACGGACATGCCGACGGCGTGTCCGCGTCCCAGATGGAGCCCCACTATCAGGCGGTTCTGGCGCGCATGGAGTCCGTTGCGCCCACGCCCGAGCATCGCCTGCCGAACACGACGTATCGGCGCTATTCCGGCGACAATATTCTGGAGCCCGCGCAGCCTTATGCGCAGGCGCGGATCGGCTATCTCCTTCCCGCCGACCCCGATCATCCAAAAACCGTCGTGGACAAGGCCGGCGTCGAGCGCGCGGAAGTCGATTATGCCTCGAACGACGATGGATTTCTGGGGTCGCCGGGAGGCGGAAAGACGACGCTCGATGTGACATACCTGTGGCCCGGGATGAAATCGGGAAATCTCGACGTCCGCGACATGTCGCAGGTGCTGGAAATCCGCCGTCTCGATGGGCGCTCAGGCGCACGGTACCAGATCACGTTCGCGGACCTGCGCCGTGGCCGCCGGGACACCGTCCTTGCAAAGAATGTTGTGGTCGCGGCCGGCGGGCTCAACACGCTGCGCCTGCTGCTGGCGAGCCGCAATGCGGGCGCGCTGACGGGAATGCCGAGGCTGGGTCACAAATTCGGGACGAACGGGGACGTCCTCGCGTTCTGGGATTATCAAAGCGAGATGGATCTGTCGGCTGGCCTGCCGACGCGCGGCGGCTTCAAGTTGCGCGGCGTCGAGGACACGGCGATCCTGGGTGGCGGCGCTTTCCCCAGTATCGATCATTATCCGTTACCTGCAGGATTGAAGCGGCGATTCAAGCGCTCTTTGATGATCGCGGGACTGGGAGAAGATGCGATGGACGGGCAAGCCAGCTTCGACGCTGGTTCATTTCGGCTCGCATTTGACGCCGGGCACAGCCCGGTCTTCGAGAAAATCTGGTCGACGCTCGACCAGATCGCCGCGCAAACCGGCAAGCCGATTTATTTTCGGCGCTCGGCGACGACGGTCCATCCGATGGGCGGCGCCGGCCTCGGCCGGGATGAGACAACCGGTGTCGTCGGTGCGGACGGCGAAGTATTCGGACATCCCGGGTTGTTTGTCTCGGATGCCGCCGCCTTTCCGATCTCGCCCGGCGCACCGCCGACGCTGTCGATTGCGGCATGGGCGGATCACATGGCGAGCCGGTTCCTGGCACGTGCGGGGGCATCCGCCGGTTCGGCTTTTCATCAGTCCTGACAAGTTGGATGCAGCACCATGAGTGACGAATTCGCTGGATCTGGTGCCCCCTTGCCGCATCTCGAACCGTTCGAGGAAAATTTCTATCATTGCAGCGCGTGCAATTACTGCGTCGAGATGACGTGGGAGGAGTGGGGCATTGACGGTGTGTGCCCGACATTGCGTCACCATTCGCCGGGGCAGGGTTATTCGGGGAAGGGATACATCGCCGCCGCCCGGGCGTGGTACGAAGCTGCGCCGCCCGATTTGCCGAGCCTCATCGAGCGTGCGTTTACGTGCACGGCTTGCGGCAATTGCGAGGAGGTCTGCCCGATCGGCATGCGTCCCCGGCAGATTGCCGTCGCGTTGCGATCTGAAATCATCGCACGCGGATTGGAGCCCGACTGGGCGGCGCAACGTGCCGCCGCGTTTGCGGCACAAAACCTGCCAGCCTGCGAACCGCAGCTCACTCCTGACCAGATTGCCATCATCTGCTCGCCGGCCCAACCGCACAGCCTGGCGGAGGGAACGGCGGCCGCCTCGCTGCTCGGTGCGTGCGGCAACGTGCGTCTCGTTGAGATGCCGCTTCACGATCTGGCCGAACTGTCTGCGCTTGGATATGCAGCGCAGCTGACGGAGCCGTTGGCCCGGCTTTGCAACCGGTTGGCAGAGATGGGGACAAGGCAGATCGTGCTGGTCGACGCAGACGGCCTTTCGCTTCTCGCGGCGTCTGCCGGCGAACTCGACGTTCAAAGCGCGCTGTCGCTGCTCCTCGCGTCGTTGCGCAGCGGTCGGCTTGTTCTGACGCCGCGGCCGGACAACCCGCCGCCAGCCGAGGTCGGTTATCTCGACTCATGCCACCTCACCAAGAAGACCCACGGCCTGGCGTCGCTGCGACTCGCCGAACAGGCCAGGGCACTGTTGGACGTCCTGGGGATCGGTGTCATAGGCGCTTCGGGCGCCGCCGCGCGCTTTGCGATATGTTGCGGCGCCGCAGGCGGGATGCCGGCATCAAAACCTCAGGCCGCGCGCAGCATGGCAAACGCGCGCCTCGCCGATCTTGGACATCAGGGCGCACGACTCGTCATAACGGCAAGTCCCTTGTGTTCAGACCATCTTGCGAGCGATGGCGGCGAGGGCGTCGGCGTTCTGGGGCTCTACACATTTCTTGCGAGGCATTTCCAGCCGCGTGCGGGGAGGACTGCTTCGTGAGACCGAATTCCTGGGTTGATGAGCTTGCCGGCCTCGTGCGGACCGAAACTCTGTTTCGCGACGGCGTCGATCTCCTGAGCTTCACGCGCGACGCGTCGGTGGTATCGCCGGGCATACCGCAGGTGGCCGTCCGGCCATCGACCCCGGAGGAGATTGGAGCGGTCCTCGCTTTCGCGCAAAGCCGCGATGTGCCGGTCTACGCGCGCGGCGCGGGGTCCATGTACGCCGGCGGCGCGATTCCCAGCGCGGGCGGGATTGTTCTCGATCTGACCGCGCTCGACCGGGTTATCGAGATCGACGAGGCGCGCGGCATCGTCATCGTCGAAGCGGCGGTCACCTTCGGAACGCTGTTGAAAGTGCTGAACGCGCGCGGATTGACGATCGGCGTCGTGCCGATGACCGGCGCGTCGGGCACCATCGGCGGGGCGGTTTCCTCTCACGGGCTGGGTACGGGATCGCCGAAATTTCAAAGCCTTGGCGACGAGGTCGCGGGGCTTGAGGTGGTGCTTGCCGACGGGTCGATCGTGCGCACCGGAAGTGCCGCATCGCGCGGAGCCGGTTTTTTCCAGCGCTATTGCATCGGCGCGGATCTCACGGGTCTGTTCATCGGCGCGAATTCGGCATTCGGCGCGATCACCAAAATTGCATTGTGGCTGCACCGCGCGCCCGCTCATTTCGAAACGCTGTGCGTCGGCTTTCCCGACGCCGTGGGTGGAACGCGGTTTTTGATTGAGCTGCAGGGCCGGGAAATGACCCGAAATGTCTGGTATGGGGCGGTTTACGATAGCCCGGCGATCAAGGGCAAAATGGCCTCGCTGCGTCCCGACGTGGTCCAGGCGAGCCTGCCGGCCTTGTGTGTCGGCCTTGATCTGCGCGGCGATCGCGACGAGGTGGCGCGCGACCGGGCCACGATCATCGCGATGGCGCAGGCCCAGGGCGGCGATACCTTCGACATCTACGACGAGATTTTTTTCCGGAAGCTGCGCCGGGACTATACGTTCTGGTACGCCTTCGCCGGTTACTGCACGCTCTCGCGCAGCGCGTTGTTGATGACCTCCCTTCCGACAGACACGGTGCCGGCCTTTTTCGAGAAAGTTGCCGATATCCGTGCGCGTCACGCGCAATTCGTCTGGGGAGGCGGGATCGTCCTGTGCCGGCGCGGCGTTCACGGCGCCTTGATCGGGTTCTATGACGAAGCGAAACAATGGCAGGAGATGCAGAATGTCCTGACCGGCGTCCGGCGCGAGCTGCTCGATCTCGGCGCTGTTCCCTACAAGAGCGGCCAACTGTGGGCCGATACGGCGTCGTCATACCCCGAGTATCAAAATCTCCTGGGCAGACTTAAAGGAGCGATCGATCCCGCGAGGATCATGGGCCGCGGCAATCTGGGGACATAAAGCTCCCCGGGCGGGCCATCATGCCGCGCTCAATTTTTTCTGTTCTTGCCGTTCAAGACCTCGATTAGGATCAGGCGGACAGCTGACCCCAACCCCGCCGGTGCTCCTTGGTTTGTTCTGCGTTCGCACTGCGACCTAAAGGAATCGATTGAGATGACAACCGATGACGCCAAGTCCCGCCGCCAGGCATCGCTTCAGACTCCAACCGATCTGGGTTCGAACGCGACGCGCGATATCGCGGCGGCCCTGAACCTCCTCCTGGCCGATGTTTTCGCGCTGTACATGAAAACCAAGAACTTTCACTGGCACATGTCCGGTCCCCATTTCCGGGACTATCATCTGCTGCTCGACGAGCAGGCCGACCAGATTTATGCAACCTCGGACCCGATCGCGGAACGTGTGCGCAAAATCGGCGGACGGACGCTGCGTTCGATCGGCGAGGTGAGCCGTCTGCAACGCGTCCTCGACAATGACGCGGAGTTCGTCACGCCACTCGACATGCTGGCCGAGCTGCGCGAGGACAACAAACAGCTGGTCGCGGCCATGCGTCAGGCACACAATGTGTGTGACGAACACGGCGATGTGGCAACCGCAAGTCTCCTGGAAGTGTGGATCGACGAGGGGGAACGGCGGACGTGGTTCCTCTATGAGGCGGGTCGCGCCGGCGAGGCCCCCGGGCGCTAGCCCGGTAACGCGGCGCGCCTCACGGGCGCTCGGCGAACCGCCGGCACAGATCTGAACGGGACCACGATGGCAAACGACGCGGGCGCCACGCCGGCGATCCGCCTGCAAAGGCCGATCGACTTCCAACGCGATCACGCGCGCGGCGGCAACGCCGACAGGCCCGTGAGCGTCGTCGTTTATTCCGATTATCTGTGCCCCTATTGCCGTCGTCTCAGGTATGTCCTCGCCCGTTTGCGGCAGGCGCTCGGCGAGCGCATGGTCTACGTCTTCCGTCACTTTCCCAACGAGCAGGCGCATCCCGGCGCGGAATATCTCGCGCGCGCCGCCGAGGCGGCCGGCATGCAGGGGCGGTTCTGGGACATGCACGACCGGCTCTATGCGCAGGAGCTGCCCCTCACAGCTGATCATGTAGAGGAGATCGCGCGAGATCTCGGCCTCGATCTGGAGCGCTTCGCGCGCGACATCTCCTCACCCGCTGCGGCCGCGCGTGTCGCGAGCGATCTGGCCGAGGCCAGAAGCAGCGGCATCGCGGGCACGCCTGCAATCTTTGTGGATGGTTTGCGATATGACGGGGCGTGGGATTTCTATTCGATGCTCGAGGCGTTGGAGCGCCCGGTGGCCGCGCGGGTGGAGCGCCGGGTCCGTGTCTTCGCAAGCCTGCCGGCCTCGGCCGGTCTGGTCCTGCTGCTCGCCGCCGCCGCGGCCTTGATCTGCGCGAATTCGCCGATCGCGCCACTCTACCGGATGTTCGTCGAGTCTTCGTTCGGCATCGGGCCGCCCGGCGGCACGCTGTCGCTGACGATCGGGGAGTGGTTCTCCGAGGGCCTGCTGGCTATTTTTTTCCTCCTTGTGGGCCTCGAGATCCGCCGCGAGATGACGGTCGGCGCGCTGTCGGATCGGCGGGCGGCGATTTTGCCGGTGGTCGCCGCGATCGGCGGCGTCGTTGCACCGGCGCTGGCCTATCTTGCGCTCAATCGCGGGCCCGCGGCGGTGGGCTGGGCCGTTCCCACCGCCACCGATATCGCATTCACGCTGGGGATCCTCGCCCTGCTCGGCGAGCGGGTTTCACCGTCGCTGCGCGTGTTCGTTGCCGCGCTCGCGGTGGTCGACGACATCCTTTCTGTCCTTACGCTCGCGATTTTTTATCCTCACGAGTTCGAGCTGAACTGGCTGGCGGCCTGCACGGGCGCCGTGCTCGTCCTGTTCGCCCTCAATCGGTGGCGTGTGTATGTCACCTTGCCCTATGCCATCGCGACCGCCGCGCTGTGGATCGCGCTGCACGGCGCGGGCGTGCATGCGGCGCTTGCCGGCGTCATCCTTGCCGCGTTTCTGCCTGCCCGTCCGACGCCCAAGGCGGGTCCGCTGCTAGCGCAGGCAGCCACCGCGCTGGCCGCTCTTGAACAGGCGGAGGTCGATGCGGAGGCGAGCGACAGCAAGCGCCGTCTCGATCAGGAACCGCTCTGGGACTGGGCGAGCCGCCAGCTCTCGGCCGCGAGCGACAGGTTGCTCTCGCCGGCAGACCGGATCGAGCGCGCCGTCGCACCATGGGCCGCCTATATTATCCTTCCGCTGTTCGCGTTCTCGGCAACGGGTGTTTCGCTTGCGATCGATCAGAATGCGCCCGGCGCACGCACGATCATGGCCGGGGTGATTTTGGGGCTTGTCGTGGGTAAGCCGGTCGGAATCCTGTTTGCGTCGTTTGTCGCCATTAAAACCAGGCTCGCGATCTCGCTCGACGACGTCAACCTGCGCAAATTTATCGGCGCGGCGTGCCTGTGCGGCGTCGGCGACACCGTCGCGTTGCTGATGGCGGACGAGGCGTTTTCCGAGGACATATACTCGTCGGTGGCCAAAATCGGTGTGCTGATCGGTTCGTCGGCAGCCGCAGCGCTTGGCGCGGGTATCATCTTGTCCGAGCGGCGAGGCGCAGTCACCGAGAGCGCTGCGACGCCGGGCACCTAGCGCTTGCCAGTCTGCAAAGGACAGCCGACACCCCCCTGCGCCCGACGGGCCTGCCGGTTCGCGACGCAATCGGCGCTCGATGCAAATTTCCTTTTGGCATCAATTTATTATCCCATTCTAACGGGAGGTGCAGGCGGTTCGGTGGCACCGCTGAGACAAAACACTATTGACTCAATCGAGTTAATCGTAATGATGGATGTACGCGTGAACGGGGGTTCTCGCTTTTGGTGTCGCCGACGGAGGTTAATCCCCCACCTTCGTCGGTGTCTCGCCCGGCATCTGAGAGAGAGTTAAACCATGACTTGGTACCAGAACGGCACGGTGCTCGCCGTGACGATCGCGGGGATTGCGGCGTATCCGCTCGCCCCGGCAGTGGCTGCGTCGACGGATAGAGCAGATCGGATTGAGCTCCTGGAAAAGCGGATCGACGAGCTTTCCGATCAAGTGCGGGACCTCAAAGCAGGGACGGCAAGCAAGTTCGCCGAATCCAAACGTTCGGTCGAGGCATTGCCCTCCATCACGTTCAAGGATGGCCGCCCGACGTTCCAGACGGCAGACAAGGATTTCACGGCATCTCTGCGTGTGCTCGCGCAGCTCGACAGCGCATACTACATTCAGGACAATGATCCGATCGGCGCGGCCAATGGCCAGGATCTTTCGAGCGGAACCAATTTTCGACGTGCTCGGTTCGGTATCGAAGGCACATTCTTTCGCAGTTGGGACTACGCTTTCACCGGCGAGTTTGGTGGTAGCGGTGCAGAAGGGAACGCGTCGCTGCAGCAGGCGTGGCTGCAATGGAGCGGCTGGAAACCGCTTTATGTTCGGGCCGGCGCGTTCCGACCGAGCGTCGGACTTGAGGACTCGACCAGCTCCGGTGACACGTTGTTTCTGGAGCGCAGCTCGGTATCCGAGATCACCTCGCAGATCGCCGGCGCTGACGGACGTGAAGGCGCGAGCATAACCTATGCCCCGGGTACCGCGGACATCCCGGGCCGGGTCTTCGCCCAGCTCGCTTATACGGGCAACAAGATCAATTCGAATTCCGCAGCTGAATTCGACGAGCAGCAGGGCGCAACCGGGCGTGTCGCAGGGTTGATCTACACCGATCCAACGGTCAACATTCTTCTCGGCGTGAATGGTTCGTATGCGTGGGATCTGCCTGATGCGTCAGCGGGGCCGGGTTCTGCAAGCAATGTGCGCTTCCGCGACCGGCCGGAGCTGCGCGTCGACGGGACCTATCTCATCGACACCGGGAACCTCAATGCCCAAAGTGCCTATCACTATGGCATCGACGGCGGACTCAATTACAGGAGCCTCTATGCCGAGGCCGGCTATTTCCGCTTCGGCGCGGACCGGCGCGCATCGTCGAGCGATCCTGAATTCAGCGGCTACTATGCGCAGGGCAGCTGGGTCATCACCGGTGAGCCGCGTCGCTATGACTCCCGGACAGCATCATGGCGTGTACCCAAAGTCGCGAACCCCGTTACGGGCGGCGCGGATTCAGGCTGGGGCGCGTGGGAAATTGCGGCGCGCTACAGCACGATTGATCTCAACGACACGCCGGGCGCTCCCGGCACCGCATCGACGGGCACGAACGTGCGCGGCGGCGCGCAGAGCATCTACTCCGGAATCCTCAACTGGTACGCCAACGCCGCCGTGCGCGTCGGCCTCGAATATCAATTTGTCAGTATCGACCGCCTGAGCGCTGCCGGAGCGCAGATCGGACAGGACTATCAAGCCCTGGCGGCTCGCGTTCAGTTCGGTTTCTAAGCATTCAAGATCACAGGAGGCTCCAGCCTATGTTCACGAAGAAAAGCATGCTGCTCGCCGCGGTTATCGCGATGGTGGCACCGTTCGCCACGCCTGATTTGGCGGCGGCCAAAGACGTCAAGCTCCTCAATGTGTCCTATGATCCGACACGCGAGCTTTATAAACAGATCAATGCGGCCTTCGCCGACGAGTGGAAGGCGAAGACAGGCGACAATCTTAAAATCGATATGAGTCATGGCGGGTCAGGCAAACAATCGCGCGCCATCATCGACGGTCTGGATGCAGACATCGCGACGCTCGCATTGGCCTATGACATCGACGCAATCGGCGAGAAGGCAAAGCTCATTCCCGCCGATTGGCAAAAGCGACTGCCCGACAACAGCGCACCCTATACTTCGACGATCGTGTTCCTGGTGCGCAAGGGGAATCCGTGGGCGATCAAGGATTGGTCCGACCTCGTCAAACCGGGCGTCGAGGTGATTACGCCGAACCCAAAGACATCCGGCGGCGCGCGCTGGGTCTTTCTTGCCGCATGGTCCTGGGCCGCGCACCAGCCCGGTGCGAGCGACGACACCGCCAGGGCGTTCGTCGGCGATCTCTACAAGCATGTGCCGGTCCTCGATTCAGGGGCGCGCGGCTCGACGACCACATTTGCCGAACGCGGCATCGGTGACGTCCTGCTTTCGTGGGAGAACGAAGCCTATCTGGTGCTTGACGAGTTGGGCGCGGACAAGTTCGACATCATTTATCCCTCGTCGTCGATCCTGGCCGAACCGCCCGTCACCATCATCGACAAGAATGTGGATCGTCACGGGACACGCGACGTAGCGGAAGCCTATCTCCGGTTCCTGTATACGAAGCAGGCCCAGGAAATCGAAGCGAAGAACTATTACCGTCCGCGCGATCGCGCGGTGACGGCCGCATATGCCGCGCAGTTTCCGGCGTTGAAACTCTACACCGTCGACGTCGAATTCGGAGGATGGCAGAAAGCCCAGGCGCACTTCTTCGCTGACGGCGGCGTCTTCGATCAGATCTACACACCCGGACCGTGAGCATGACCACCGCCGCACCAAGGGCTACGGGATGGCGAAAGCCGGGCGTGCTTCCCGGTTTCAAGTTGTCGCTCGGCTTCACGCTGTTCTATCTCTCGCTGATCGTTCTCATTCCGCTGGCCGCCTTGTTCCTTCGGCCGTGGACACTGGGTCTGGGCGGGTTTTGGGCGGAGGTGACGTCGCCTCGTGTCCTTGCCGCCCTCAAGCTGTCCTTTGGGGCCGCGGCGATCGCCGCGGCCATCAATTCCATTCTTGGCCTTGTGATCGCCTGGACCATGGTGCGATACCGCTTTCCCTTCAAACGCCTTGTCGACGCGCTGGTCGATTTGCCGCTTGCGCTGCCCACCGCGGTTGCGGGCATCGCGCTCGGCGCGCTTTACGGGCCGCATGAATGGCTCGGAGCGCCACTTCTTGCCTATGGCATCAAGGTCGCGTATACGCCCCTCGGCATCATCGTCGCCTTGACATTCATCGGTCTGCCATTTGTCGTTCGCACCCTCCAACCCGTTATCGCGGAGCTGGGGATGGATGCCGAGGAAGCGGCGGCGACGCTCGGCGCGTCACGTCTGCAGACGTTTATACGCGTTATATTTCCAACGCTGGCCCCAGCGCTGCTCACCGGAACGGTTCTCGCGTTCGCCCGTGCCGTTGGGGAATATGGCTCTGTGATTTTCATTGCGGGCAACCTTCCGATGGTGTCGGAAATCGCGCCACTCCTGATTATTATCAAGCTCGAACAATACGATTACGCCGGCGCGGCCGCCATCGCCGTTGCCATGCTGACGGTCTCGCTGGCTATCGTCCTTCCTCTGAATATCATTCAAGCCCGACTTTCGGCGCGCCGCTAGGGAGTGAGATATGACACCGAGACGTCCGACCGAGGACCCTGTCGCCGCCAGATTCTGCCTGATCGCAGCAACGATCGGCATCGTGTTCCTGTTTCTCATCATGCCGCTCGCGGTCGTGTTTTCCCAAGCCGCGGCGAAGGGCGGGGCAGCTCTGCTCGCCTCGCTCAGCGACGAGGACACGCTGTCGGCCGTTCGCCTGACTCTGGTTGTGGCCGCGATCGCCGTGCCATGCAACCTCGTCTTCGGCATCTGTGCCGCTTGGACGATCTCCAAATACGACTTCAGGGGGAAGGCAGTTCTGATCTCCTTGATCGATCTTCCCTTTTCGGTTTCCCCGGTGATCTCCGGGCTCGTCTTTGTGCTGATCTTCGGGATGCAGGGCTGGTTCGGACCCTGGCTGCGCGAACACGAGATCAGGATCATTTTTGCGCTTCCGGGAATTGTACTCGCGACGATATTCGTCACGTTCCCCTTCGTGGCGCGCGAGCTCATTCCTCTCATGACCGATCAGGGGCGCGATGAGGAAGAGGCCGCGATCTCGCTCGGTGCGACCGGTCTCCAGGCTTTCTTTCGGGTCACGCTGCCGAACATCAAGTGGGGCCTCCTCTACGGCGTCCTCCTGTGCAACGCGAGAGCCATGGGCGAATTCGGCGCGGTGTCTGTCGTGAGCGGCCATATCCGGGGACAGACCAACACCATGCCGCTACAGGTGGAGGTGCTTTACAACGATTATAATTTCGTCGCCGCGTTCGCTGTCGCGTCGATTCTGGCTCTGCTCGCGCTCATCACGCTCGCTCTCAAATCTGTCCTCGAATGGCGTTACGCGGACGAGATCGCCGCCACCCACCGTCACTGATGGAGTACTCCATGTCTCTTGTTGTCGAGAATATTCGCAAACGCTTCAGCACTCATCCGGCGCTGGACGGCGTCAGTTTCACGGTGCCGCAGGGCGCATTCGTCGCGCTGCTCGGACCGTCAGGCTCGGGCAAAACGACGCTTCTGCGCATTCTGGGCGGGCTCGAATATCCCGACGACGGCGTCGTGCGTTTCGCCGATCTGAATTGGCTCACGGTTCCCGCCCGCGAGCGTCGCGCCGGCTTTGTGTTCCAGCACTATGCGCTTTTCCGCTATATGACGGTGGCGCAGAACATCGCTTTCGGTCTTTCCGTCCGACCGAGGCGCGAGAGACCGTCACGCGCTCAAATCGGTCGGCGGGTTGAAAGCCTGCTTGGGCTCGTTCAGTTGGAAGGTCTCGGCAAACGCTATCCAAGTCAGCTCTCGGGCGGCCAGCGCCAGCGTGTTGCGCTCGCTCGCGCGCTTGCGATCGAGCCACGCATGCTCCTGCTCGACGAGCCGTTCGGCGCGCTCGACGCCAAGGTTCGCAAGGACCTGCGCGGCTGGCTGCGCAGTCTTCACGAGCGCCTCGGTATCACTTCGATTTTTGTCACCCACGACCAGGAGGAAGCGTTTGCTATCGCCGATCTCGTAGCGGTGATGAATGCCGGAAAGGTCGAGCAGTACGGGACACCCCAAGAGGTCCGCGCGGCACCTAAAACGCCGTTCGTGGCGGACTTTCTCGATCATGGCGGGATGGACGCTTCGCGACTTTAGCCATGAATCAGTTCGTCACCGCGCGAATACCATTACATTCGTCGATGTCGGGCGGCTAGTTCAATCCGAACTGGACGGGAATGGTGAAAACCTGTTGCGCTGCACCGAGTTCGGCAGGCATGGGCGGGAGCGGCTCCGCGCGGCGGATCATTTCAAGCGTCTCCTCATCGAGCGCCGCGAAACCCGACGAGGTCGCGATCGCGCTCGATAGGACCGTGCCGGTGCGGTCGACAACGAAGCGCAACGTTGCTTCGCCGGTTTCTCCACGCAGCCGTGCCGCGCGCGGATAACGCTTGTAGTGCTCCAGATGTGCACGCAGACGGGCCTGCCAATCCATCAATGCGTCGGCCTGGTCGGCGCTGACGCCGGCGACCGGCGCGGCCGCTACCGCAGCCGTGTCAGGCGCGGCCTGCGGGGCACTTGTCGTGGGCGCCGGACGGTCGTGCTTCGGCTCGTGCGTTGGGCGGCGCAGCGGCTCCGGCAGATCCGCATGCTTCGCATCGACCATTTCCTTGGGTGTTTTCATCTCGGGCGCCGGGTCCGACTCGACCTGCCGGGGTCCGGGCGCGAGGTCGGTGCGTTCAGACCCAGGCGCAGTCGGCAGGGGGGCGAGGGTGAGCATGATCGGCGCGGGCGGGGGGCCGTCCTGGCTTTGGTGACGATCGAGATAGAGAAAGGCTGAGACTGCGCCCGCGTGCGCCGCGAGGATGATCCCCAAAGCCGCGCCCCAGCGCCAGTAGAAAGCCTTCGGCGCATCATGGAGCTGGGCTGCATCCGCCGCGATGCTCATGGGAGCGCCGCTTCGGGATCGACCGATTCGAGCCCGACAAGCGCGAGCTGAAAATAGCCGGCCACGCGCAAGTCATTCATCACGCTCATGAGCTCGCCATAGGAGACGCTTTGATCCGCGCGCAGGAAGATGCGCGCCTCCTTGTCGCCTTTGCTCGCCGCGTCGAGCGCTGCCGCAAGTCCGCCCTGCGCGACCGGCACGTCGCCGAGATTGAGCGTGAGATCGCTTGAAATGGTCAGGTAGAGCGGCGCATCGGGACGCGGCTGTGGCGCGGCGTTGGCCTTCGGCAGGTCGACCGGAATATCGACCGTGGCGAGCGGCGCTGCGATCATGAATACGATCAGCAACACCAGCATGATGTCGATAAACGGCGTGACGTTGATCTCGTGCGTTTCGGAAAGTTCGTCCGTATCGTGATGAAGCCGTATCGCCATCGTCTATTCCGCAGCCTTGAGGCGCGGCTGGCGCGCACGGTCGAGGTCGCGGCTGACATGACGCACGACCTCGGCGGACAAATCGGCGAGCTGACCCTTGTAGGCGGAGATGCCGCGCGCGAAGACATTGTAGATCACCACGGCCGGGATGGCGGCGATGAGTCCGAGACCGGTGGCGAGCAGGGCCTCGGCGATGCCCGGCGCGACCACCGCGAGATTAGTCGTATGCGCCCGCGAGATGCCGATAAAGCTGTTCATGATGCCCCACACCGTGCCGAACAGGCCGACAAACGGTGCGGTGGCGCCGATTGTTGCGAGCAGACCCGTACCAAGCCCGATCTTGCGGCTCGCACCGGCCTCCAGGCGTTCAAGACGGATCGCGATGCGCTCCTTTATGCCCTCGGCCGGCATGTTGAGCGCGAGCTGAAGCTCATCCAGACTCGACGTCACCAGCAGCACCTCCGGCGATGGCCTGGTGCCGAGCCGCACGGCCGCATCCTTAAGCGACGGCGCCGCCGACACGATATCGAGTGCGCTGCGTATCGCGCGCCGCGCACGAGCGATTTCGATCGACTTGGCGAGCCAGATCGTCCAGGTGGTGACAGACGCGATCACGAGCCCGACCATCACCGCCTGCACCACAATGTCCGCGGACAGAAACATCTGCCACGGGGAAAGATGATCCGGCAGAATCATCCCTGCCGCCAGCCCGCCGGCCTCGACCGCCGGTGTCGCGATCGCCGCCGGTTCCATCCCTGCGGCCGCGGCGCTGCCTGCACCCTGTTCAATTTCTCCCATGCTCTCGCTCCGCCCCTTCACTCTCGTCAAGATTAACTTAAACCTGCGAACGGCTGGCCTTTACATGCTAGCCGCAATATCTTCATCCGTCATTGCGGTTCAATGTGACATGAAGGCCGCGTTGGCGGGATGCCGTCGTGCGGCCCGCGTCGTCCAAAGCTCCCGGGTTTGTCCATCTGGTCACTCGCACTGTGCGCCGCGCCGTGCCCCAGCCGATCAGCCCCGCGATCGCCGGGATCAGTGGAATTGCAAGTGCGACCCAGGCAACTACATCGAGCATCCCATCGCCGATGAGCGCAAGCAGCAGACCGACTGTGCTGACGATGATGAACAGCACGGGTTTGCCGAATATGCGCCACAGATCCTTCATCCCTCGCTCCGTCTCAACGCGCCGGGCGCGCGAAGCTCGCTCGGCGTGCCGCGCCGCGCGCGCCACAGGTAAAGCCCGCTGCCGAGCACGAGAATGGTTATGATATCGAGCAGCGCCCAGATGAATTTCATGATCAGTCCTCCATAGTCGCCAAAATGCAGCGGCTGGGAGATGAACAAGAGCACCGCGTACCACGGCATGTCACGCATGTCGGTCAAGGCGCCCGTTTCGGCATCGATCAATGCAGGCTTGAGGAGCCGCGACGTCAGCGGTGTCGAACCGCGCATGAACACTGCATAGTGATGCGCGCTGGAAAAATCCGTACCGGGATAAGCGACGAACGACGGCTCCATGCCGGGGGCGGCGCGGCGGGCTGTTGCAAGGGCGGCGTCGAGCGAGGCGAGGTGCGCGGGCGCGGGCTGCCCGGCATAAGGTGCGGTCATTTGTGCGAGTTGTCCGCGCTGCCACAGTGCCACGATCGGCGTCGACAGCGTATTGATGACGCCGGTGACGCCGACGACGAGAACCCAGGCGAGCGTGACGATTCCAAGAAGATTGTGAAGATCGAGCCATTTAAGGCGAGGGCTTCGATCCCGCCTGACGGTTCCAAATTCAAGTTTGCGCATGAACGGTGCGTAGAGAACCGCGCCCGAGATCAACGCGGCGACGAAGAGCAGCCCCATGAATCCGAGGAATAGCATGCCGGGCAGCCCGGCAAACAGATCGACATGGAGCTTGAACATGATCCACATGAAACCCTCGTCAAAGGGCGGGGCCGGCGCAAGGTCCGCGGTGCGCGCATCGAACTGCGCGAATTGCTGATCGCTCTGTGCGGCGCGGCTTGGCGCGGTCGTCACACCGACAAGCGGCTCGTGAGGGTCGAAGCTCACGAATTGGACGACGTCGCCGCTGTGGGCGGAGAGCGCATTCGCGACGATCAGATCGACGCTGACGGCGGGTGTTCCCGGCGGAACGTCGGCGGGCTTAGCGTGGCGCCCGGATAAGTGCTCAATCTCCTCGTAGAAAATGAGCGGCAGCCCGGTGACGCACAGGAGCAGCAAAAATGCGGTGCACACGAGGCTCGTCCATTTGTGGACGAACGACCAGGTGCGCACGGTTTCGGGTCTGAGCATCGCCAACTCCGCCGCCGCGATCAGAAACGGTAGGTCGCACTGCCGACCACCGTGCGCCGTGCGCCGACAAAGCAATCGCCGCGCGCAAGGCAGGTTGCGTCGTAATCCTCGTCCAGCAGGTTGTTGCCGTTGACCGCGAAGCGCCACGGCCCAATTTCGGTCGCGACCAGCGCGTCGACAAGCGTCACGTATGGCGTCTTCAGAGTATTGGTCGTATCCCATGACGGCCCGGTGTGGCGCACGCCAGCGCCGAGTTGAAGGCGGACAGCATCGCTCAGATCGAAATAGCGGCTGGCCCAGATCGAACCGGCGTGCTTGGGCACGCTTTCGAGTTGAAGATCACCCTCCTGCGCCTTGGTGAAGGCATAGGCGAAGATGATCTCGTAGTCCCTGGCGACCCACGCCGTCGCTTCGATTTCGACGCCGCGTGTTTTCACCTCCCCGGCCTGGATGGAATAGAACGGGTTGTTCGGGTCGGTGACGAGCCGGTTGGTGTCTTTCATGTCATAGAGCGCGAGCGTCGCGAAATAAGGCGAGGCCGGGGCGGGCTGCCATTTGAGGCCGATTTCGTACTGGCGTCCCTGCTGCGGCTTGAACGTGTTGCCGGCGGCGTCTGTGCCGATGACCGGCAGGAATGCTTCGGCATAAGAGAAGTAGGGCGCCAGACCGAGGGGAAGATTCTTGCCAATGATCCCGAATCTTTTGGTCCATGCCGTGTCGTCCTGGTCGGGCGTGCCCTCGACCTTGTTGGTTGCGTTGTCGTGCCGCCCGCCCAGCATGAGGTCGACATGCTCGCCAACGCTGACGATATCCTGAGCGTAAATGCCGAGCTGGGATTGCACATTGTCGGGCTGCGCGAACACCGCCGGGTAAACGTAGTTGCCATAGACCGGATTGAACAGATCGATGGGCGCCAGAGAAACGCCAAAGCCGACGCGGCTGATTTCGCGAAACCGCTGATAGTCGATCCCGAGGAGGAGCGTGTGGTCGATGGCGCCCGTGGTGAAGTGGCCTTCGATCTGCGAGTCCTGTGTCAGCACGCGGGTGCTCGCCTTCTTCACGTAGAAATAGCGGTCGAGCATGCGATCATTCGGATCGGTAAACGGATCCGCGGGGTTTGAGTAAACGTTCGGATAGGACGACTGATAGCTGATTTTGCTCCATACTTGGCGCAGGTTCTGGCGGAAGGTCACCGCGTCGTTGAATCTGTGCGAGAAGGCGTAGCCGATCGACTGCTTCTGCGTGTCGTATTCCTCGAAATCCGGTTCGCCGATAAAGCGGCTCGAAGGAACGTGACCGTTGGGATTGGATTTGATCCGGCCCGAATGAGGCAGGAATTGCGAAGTCGATCCGGTGTCGTCCTCCTGCAGCACGGCAAACAGGGTGAGTTCGGTGAGCGCCGTCGGCCGCCACGTCAATGAGGGCGCCGCGAGCAGCCGGTCGTCGTCGATATAGTCGACCTGACTTTCGCCGTCGCGCAGCACGCCGACGAAGCGCCCCGCAAGGGTCCCGTCGCCCGTGAGCGAGCCGGTGATATCGCCCAGTAGCTCCTTGCGCTCGAAGGTTCCGTAAGAGGCTGTGACCTCGCCGGCGACATCCCCGAAGACCGGACGCTTCGACACGAGATTGATGACGCCGCCGATCGTACCCTGGCCATAGAGGACCGATGCCGGCCCGCGCAGGACCTCGACACGCTCAAGTGTGTAGATGTCGGTGCGCGGCGTGTTGTAGTACCCGAAAAGCTGGCGCATCCCGTCCTGATAGAGGGTCGGATCGAAGCCGCGGATGAAGCCCCAGTCGCCCCGCGCATCCAGACCGTAAGACTCTGTCCGCACACCCGCCGTGTAGCGCAGCGTCTCCTGGATCGACTGGGCCCCTTGCTCAAGCGCGCGGTCCACCGGGACGACGCCGATCGACTGGGGTGTCTCGATGAGCGGGGTGTCGGTCTTGGTTCCGACGCCGCTGATCGTGCGCTCCTGGCCCGCGGTCACGTCGAGAACGGGGAGTTCGATTGTGTCGTTGCTGTCGGGTTCGTCCCGCTCGCGCCGCAGCTCCCCTGCACGGTCGTCCACGCCCCACGCCGGTACAGCTCCGGCAACGGTCAGGCCCATGATCAGCCCGGAGAAGACGAGCACGTTCATCGGCACCAAGGGGCCCCCAAGTCCAAAACAAGAATGATTCTGCGACGCAATCGCATTATTTAAACGCAACATGGTGCCCCCGCTCAGTATTTGTGGTGGGTCATACGATGATCGCTGCTACCCCCAATCCGGCGGACACTAACAAATACGATAATGACTCGCAATAGCGCTTTATTCGCGCGCCCCGTTTTATTCTGATTCCTGCGCGGCAACGCCGGGACGTGCGGCGGCGAGGCCGCAACGGCACGCTAAAGCATCGTCCCCGCATGTGCTCTTCGAGGTCGGTTAACCCGCCGCTCCACCGGATACGCGAAGGCAGTCGCAGACCGCGAATGGTAAGGACTGAAGTCCACCAGACCGGCGGCTTGCGTCCGCTCCCGCTATCGATCCTCCGCGTGCTTCCGTTCATCGCGCATACCGGTCGCAGGCGCGATCTCGTTTGGAATTGCGGGGATCAAAATTATCGAGCGGAGGGGCCAGCGGTTCGCGTCCGGATCAGGGGACCAGCACGGCGGCGCCCTCGAAGCGGCCGCTGCGCAAATCCGACAGCGCGTCGTTTGCATCACGCAATGCGTAACGTGTGGTTCGAGCCTCAAGGCCGATCTGCCGAGCGACGGCGAAAAAATCGAGGCCATCCTGCCGCGTGAGATTGGCAACGGAAAGCAGCTGCCGCTCGCCCCACAACAGGTCGTAGGAAAAACTGGGGATCGCACTCATATGGATGCCGGCGCACACCACGCGCCCGCCCTTGCGCACGACCTTCAGCGCGGCCGGTACCAGTGCGCCCACCGGCGCATAGAGGATGACCGCATCGAGCGCCTCGGGCGGCATTTCGTCGGACCCGCCCGCCCAGACGGCACCAAGGGTGCGCGCAAAGGTCTGGCTTGCCATATCGCCGGGGCGCGTGAACGCGTAGACCTCACGCCCTTGCCAGCACGCAACTTGCGCGATGAGATGGGCAGCGGCGCCAAACCCGTAAAGACCAAGCCTGCGGCCTACGCCCGCCATGACCAGCGAGCGCCAGCCGATCAGGCCGGCGCACAGCAGTGGCGCAATGGCTACGTCGTCGCCATCCTCGCCGAGCGGAAACACATAGCCCGCATCGGCCACTGTCATCGTCGCGAAGCCGCCATCACGGGTATACCCGGTGAAAAGCGGGCGGTCGCACAAATTCTCGCGATGCGTGAGGCAATAAGGACAGTGTCCGCAGGTATATCCGAGCCAAGGAATGCCGACACGCGCACCGACCTCGAAACCGGAGACACCGCTTCCGATGGCGTCGATGCGGCCGACGATTTCATGACCGGGAATGATGGGCAAGCGCGGGTGCGAAAGATCTCCGTCCACCACGTGGAGATCCGTGCGGCAGACGCCGCACGCGCAGATGGCCACGCGCACCTCGCCGGCCGCAGGCTGGGGATCGGGACGCTCGATCCACTTCAACGGGGTGCCTGGCGCATTCAGAACCATTGCGTGCATGACGATCTCCCTGTGACCTGTGTGGCGCAGGTTGTCAGGCGTTCAAAATGGCCCGTGCCTACGCCTCGGCAAGAATCCGTTCGATCTCTGCCACCGGATGTTTCGTCAGGTCCTTGACGATTTCTTTCACGATCCGTTCCCGGACGCGATCGGAAAGGCAATTTCTCAGTTCCGCCAGAGTCTTCGGTGGTACGACTAGGATAAGCCGTTCGATAGCACCAGTGCCGACCCCGCTTTCAAGCTTCGCGGCAATTTCACGGGCGAAAGCATGTTCGGCGAGTTCGTGCCAGTCTGTTTGGTCGACCGCGCTGCGGCGCCCACTTGCGTGATCCAGTACGCGCCCCGGCCTGTCCGCCCCGAGTTCTGCCGTGTGCGGCCGATACTCGTCCTGAAACACCTGCTCGACGCGCAGATCCGGGCGTTTGCTATTTCCGGTGTTCCGCAGGAAGAGCGCCTTGCGTCCGTCGCCAACGAGAATCAAGGCTTGAGGAGGAATCTCGGTCATCTCATTCTCCTGATGTGTGCGAGGATGGGCCACGCGGTAGGTACTTGTCGAGAATGGCCTCGACCTCATCGTCACTGACCTGATGAAAATCCTGATAGAATGCACCAACCCCACCAAAATCCGTAACGGCTTCGAGGCAGACAATTTCATCCGCATCGGCCGTCATCTCGTCCAGAAGTTCTTTGGGCGCGACCGGAATGGCGAGAACCAGCTTGCGCGCGCCCCGCTGGCGCAGGCTGCTCAGTACCGCGCGGGTCGTTGCTCCCGTGGCAATGCCGTCATCCACGACAATAATATTGCGGCCACGAAGGTCAACGCGCTCGCGGTCTCGGAGATAGGCGTCTCTGCGACGATCGATTTCCCCAAGCTCGCGCGCGACAACGATCTCAAACTCTGCCTTACTGACCCGCGCGGCACGAATAACGGCCTCATTGCGAACAACGACGGGGTCCCTGCCATCAACGACCGCGCCCATCGCAAGTTCGGGCTCGCAGGGAACGCCGATCTTGCGCACGAGCACGATGTCGAGTGGCGCTTGAAATGCGCTCGCAATTTCAGCTGCGACGACTAGGCCTCCGCGCACCAGTGCGAGGATGACCGGATCTTCCTTCCTGAAACGCGCAAGCGCGGCAGCGAGCTTACGTCCAGCGTCGACTCGATCGATAAAAGGCATCTGTGTTATATCCCGTCTTGCCGGGCGGTGGTGAATGCGAAAAGCAGGCCCGGATTGATCACCATCAAATCTGCGAATGTCGGGCCCTCCATACCCCGCTTGCGCAGTTCAGGCGGGGTGAGAATTCAATCTAAGGGTATCAATCGTCTCCAGTGCCCGGAGCACTGTTACGCACGGCAACATATTCAATCTAGCTCAGGGCCGATCCGCGGCGTATCCAAACGCCGCCTTGCTTCATGTAAGACCTCTTGACGGCGCCCCAAGCGATGCGACACGCAGCTTCTTCTTGCCGCGGATCGCCACGATGCGCGGCGAATGCATGATTGAACGCCGCGCGGTATATGTCCTGCGCGTGGAGCGGCAGCGCGTGGCGGACGGGCGCCGGCAAATCCAAATTCGTACGATAGGGCACGATAACCTCATCCGTGACGCCTAGCTATGAGCGCTCAATTCCGATCTCCTCCCGGCACAATTCAAAATGGCCGCGCCGCTCCTCTTTGGGATCATTGCCCGCCGCGCGCCGAGCTTGGAAGACCCCACTCGCGGCGAGGTCTGAGATATGCCGGGCGCCGAAAGCGGATATGCGGAGAAAGCTTGTGTCAGCGGTCCGCGCTTCGACAAACGCACCTCAGCCGGGTTTCACCTCGATCGTCTTCTCCGTCTTCTTGGCCTCGGGAGTCTTGGGGAGCGTAACGGTAAGGACGCCGTGCTTGAAGCTTGCCGCGATCTTGTCGGTGTCGACACCTTCGGGAACATGGAGGAAGCGTTCGAACAAGCCATAACGGCGCTCGGAGAGATAGTAATCCTTTTTCTTCTCTTCCTTTTCGTGCTTTTTCTCGCCACGGATCGTGATCCCGCCATTGGCGAGCTTGATCTCGATGTCCTTTTCGTTCATTCCCGGCATCTCAACCGTAACCTCGAAAGCCTGATCCGTTTCGCAGATGTCGATCGCGGGCACATTCCCCCAGGAGATTTCCCGGCGGAAATGCGGCGCGACATCGAACACCGAGCGGCGGAAGGGAGCACGCCAGAAGCCCTGATCGAAGTCTTCGAACAGGTGGTCGATTTCGCGGCGCAAGGTCTCGATCGGGTGCCGAAGTTTAGATGGTTCTGCTTTTTCGGTGGTTTGGATGGGGAGGTTGGGAGCCGCATCACCCATGGAAGGTTCTCCTTTCGATGACAGTCCGTCGTTGCCTCAAGATAATACGCAAACCATCGCCGGCAAATTTGATGCTGATCAACGTTGATGTCGGGTACGCGAGGCATAAATTTTCTGTCAGCTCCAAAATTCTGCCGGAGGATGCGTCATGGCCCATCTGAAAAGCCTCGATACAAGCATTCAAAAGACCAATGAATGGCTGCATCAAATCGGTGACGCGCTGAAAACGGAGGATCGCAGAAGTGCATATGCGGCACTGCGGGGAACTCTTCACGCGCTGCGCGATCACCTCTCTGTTGATGAAATTGCCCAGCTCGGTGCGCAGCTTCCCTTGGTCGTGCGCGGAGTCTATTACGAAGGCTGGAACCCAGGATCGCTCCCCCAACATCCGCGCGGAAAGGAAGAGTTCTTGACTCGCCTTCATCACGAACTGCGCGGTCACAATGAACTATGGAATACAGAACACGTTGCCCGCGTTACGCTCGCGGTCATCGCGGACCGTGTTGGCGAAGGCGAGATCACGCAGCTCCTTCATCAATTGCCATCCGGCATTCGCGAGCTGTGGCCTCATCCATAGGCTTGAGCACGGCGGAGCGACGACGCGGCCGTCCATCTGGGTCGTTCTCGGGCTTCGGCGCTTCGCTGGAGCGTATTGTCGGATTGCGACCGCCCCGCAGGTGCGCTTGACGGCGGGATAAGCGGATGCTTGCGACACCCGGAAAGCCTCTCGTGCCTTCGTGTCAGGAGGCATCACTGCGTGCCAGTTTCTCGGTCAGGCGCTTGTCGCGTTGATAGATATCGGGCCGAAAGCCGATGAGACCGTCAGCATCCGCAATGGCAGTCCAGTAGAGCAGGTAGACAGGAAGCGGCGCCGGAAGGTCAATCCGGGTGGTTTTCTCGGTGGCGATTGTGCCTTGGAGCATTGATTGAGCCGAATTCACGTCCCCTGTCAGCGCGAACGATGCGAGGGGAAGGATTTGCTCAACGCGGACGCAGCCATGGCTCAACGCGCGATCAGATGCTGAGAAAAGCGAGCGGTGCGGCGTGTCGTGAAGATAGACGACGAACCGGTTCGGCATTTCGAGCTTCAGGCGGTCGAGCGCGTTATCGGGTCCGGGAAGTTGCTGCACGCGATAGCGAAAGTTCCGCGCAGTGACGGTCGTCCAGTCGATGGTTTGCCCATAGGGGTCGCCCACCGGCCCGTTCAGCAACACCATATTGTGACGCACAAGGTAGTCGCTGTGCCGTCGCAGCAGGGGGAGGATCTCGCTGACCGCGATCGTGCGGGGTACGTTCCACGGCGGGTTGACTGTGATAGAGGTTGCTTCGGCTCGCAATACCGGGGTCGGATCATGCGGGCGTCCGAAGATGACTTTCGATTCCAGCGCGACATGTCCATTGTCCATAACGCGCAAAACTCCGTCCGGTAGCTGCACGAAGATATATAGATCCTCAAATTTGCGGGGCAGCCAGCGCCAGCGTTCCATGTTCGCGACGATCTGGGCAATGCGATCCGTGACCGGAACGTTCAGCATGCCCAGAGTCTTTGGCCCAACGCGCCCGTCTGCGACCAGCCCGTTGCGCGCCTGATAGCGCAGAACAGCGCGTTGGAGATCGTCGATCGTGTCGCCGCCGATCTCCACATCCTCCGCATTAAGGCGCTTGCGCAACAGCGCCAACCGCTCGTCACTTCCATCCCATTCGATCTCGCCCTTGCCCGGGAGAATGGTGGGCCATCCGCCCTGCGCCGCGATTTCGCGATAGCGCGCGAGCGCGCCGGCAAGTCGCTCGTATCCAGGGTAGGGCGGCGGTACGTGCGTCAAAAAATCTTTCAACTGTCCTTGCGTCAGAGCGGCCGCCAGTGCCGGGACTGCGTCGAAGGATTGCAAGGGGAGGGCCCGATCAGGGTCCGTTGAATCGGGCTGCACGCGCCCGCGCGAGACGTCTTGCACGTAACGTAAGAGTCGATCGGTTAGAATGAGCTCCGTCGCAAACGGAGTGGTCGTTCCGGCCGGCATTTCAACTGCGCCGACCACATCATATATCGCGTCGAGGCCGTGGTCGCTGGCCGACGCGAGAACTGCGCGAGCATGCATGGCATTCTCACGCGCCGTGTCGCTTCCGGTCCAGGCGGGCTCGCCGTGCCGCATCGCGTAGAACGTGCGGAGACGCGGCCAGTCGAGAGAACGTGGAAAAACCAATTGCAGACTTGGATCGGATAAAATCTGCTCGAATTCTGACTGACCTTCGCGTGCCGCGATATTCGACGTCTGCGCATTGGTCAGTGGAGCAGATAGACCTTGCTGCGCCAGCGCCACGGTCAGAACAACAAAAAAAGTGAGTGCCCGCATATCAGTGCTCGATGTCATATTTACGCTTCGTGTGAAGCGGGCCATGTGGATGCCAGAAAAGAGGATACCATCATACGTACCGACCGCGCCGCTGCGCATACCTGCCCGGCCTCAGGCATCCCGCCGCATCTGTGACAAAGCACACTGGCGGCGAAAACTTGAAACTGTCCCGACGGAAATGGGGAGGAGTCGTAGCCGTACGCGTCGAAGTCACGCCGAATTTACCGCGAGTCGTCAATCGCGATTGCGTTCGTGGCGTCGCCTAGGGCGTGTGAAGCTTGCGGTTGAGGCGTGCTCGGCGCAGCGGGGCTTTTGGGGAGCGGCACCCGAGGCGCAGCATAGCTTCCCTCCTCAATTGTATCGGACGGGTAAAGGATCAGCATATCGCCAGCCTCGAGCCCGACGAGAATCTCGGTGCTCTTGGTGTTGCGGTGCCCTGCTTCGATCTTGCGGAGACGTGCGTGCCTATTTTCGATAACGAAGACCGCCCAGGTCTCACCGTCACGGAACAACGCGCTCAAAGGCGCCTGAAGGACATTCTCGCCGCGCCATGTTTCGATTTGCACCTCGACCCGAAATCCGTGCCCGAGTCTGGAGAGTGCGGCTGCCTTGTCGTCGAAATCGATGAGAACATTGACCCGTTGCTCTTCGATTCCGAGCGCCGAAACTTTCGTGAACCCATAGGGCTCGACCCGGCGCACGCGGCCCGCGAAGATCTGTGCTTCACCCCATCCGATAATCATCACCGGTGCGCCCTCCCGCACCTGTACAGCATCGGTCGACAGAAGATCGGCGACGACTTCGAGATCATCCGAATTTCCGATTTCGACCAGTGGGTCGCCGGCCGCGACAACACCCTCGCTTTGGCGCATCACCCGTAGGACTTTCCCGCTTACTGGCGCCGTAAGCTCGATACAGCAGCTCTGGCGGACCCCACCTTCCGCCGATCCGGGCGCGATAAGGCTCGCGCGAGCGGCCGCGAGTTCGGATCGCTTGACTTCCAAAGTGGCATTCGCAGCCGCGCGGGCAGCGCTGCGCGTCTTCACCTCGATTTCACTCCGTTGTAGCGCACGCGCCGAGATCGAGTCTCCGACTTTGAGACTCCGCGCTCGCGCAAGATCGGCTTCGGCAAATTCAAGTTCCGCCTCCGCGCGCTCGACCTCGGCGCTCGCCAGGTCAACGGCTGCTTGCGCCGCATCAACGGTTGCCTTGCGTTCGGCTTCCGACCGGCGATCGAGAAATGCCGGATTGATCGGACGCAGCGCGGCAATCTTCGTTTCGCCCGCCCGCACTTCGTCTCCTACTTCGATCTCGATGCGCGCCATGTCGCTGGCGACTGGCGCAGAAACCACGTAAACGTCGTGAATTCTGGCCTCGCCGTCCTCCTCAATCGTGACCTGCATGGTGCCTTTCCGGACGCGCGCGACATCGACCAGAACTGGCCGCGGCCAAAATGCATAAGTGAGACCCATCCCAAGAAGCACCGCAAAAGCGGCCCAGAGCGCATAGCGATTGCGGCGATGGCTCATGGATCAGTCCCGTGTCTTGAGAACGGCAATCAAGTCGAGCCGATCGATTCTCCGGCGAACAAAAAGCGCGGAGGCGATCGCCGCCGTGAGCACCACAATGATCGCCTTGCCATAGCTCGCGGACGCGATCACCAACGGAACCTGATAGAGATCGGTGCGCAAGCCGGCCGCGATTATGGCCGCGATACCATAGCCCGCAGCACAGCCGAACGGCAGGGCCAGGAGCACGAGAATCAGTGATTGTCCGAGCAGGATGTACGACACTTCGAGCTTTCTGAATCCGAGTACCCGCAGACTTGCGAGTTCGCGCGCGCGCTCGGACAGGGAAATGCGCACGCTGTTGTAAACGACGCCGGCCGCGATCGCCGCGCTCAGGATCTGGTAGATCGTCATCATGGTGTTTTGGGATCGTGCGAGCGTCTCGCGAAACATTGTGCGCGCGATCTTCTGCAGAATCACGATTCCGACCGCCGGCCTCGCCTTGACGGCATCATAGAATGCATTTTCGTGCGCGGGATCGAGTTTGAGATAGGCCCCGCCCGCCATCGCACTTTCTCCCATCATGGCGTTGATGGCATGGCGATCCATGTACGCGAGCGCCCCGATATAGTCTTCGTTGATAGCGGAAACATAGACGTTACTTTTTGGTCGTTTCCCTTCGAGCACTTCGAGTGTCACCCGGTCGCCTCGTGACACACGGAGGACGGAAGCGAGCTGGGACGACAGCGTGAGGCCCGCAGGGGGGACCGAAAAGGCATCAAGGTTCCTGTCGACGATTTTCTTCATGGTGGCTTCGGGACCGATGCCGACGACAAACGCGTTCTCTTTGATGGGGCCGTGAATCATCCGCACGGACAAATCGCGGTGGGCCTCGACGGCCAGCACGCCGGGCAGCTTGGCGAGCTCCCGGACAGCCGCGACCGGCTGCGGCTCGATAAAGTTGACAACGGCATCGTAGGCGCTGGTGCGCTCGAAGGAGTGACGGATCATGACGTCCGTCGCGTCAAACGCAAAATAGGTCGAGATCAGGAGGCCGCTTGCGGACGCAACGCCAAAGACGGTCGTGGCCGCGCGTCCCGGCCAGCGCATCATGTTGCGCAAAATCATTCGCGTCGGGCCGTCAAACCGGCGCGAAATGTCCGTCCAGGAAAACCTGCCGCGCCCATAGACGGTGGGCATTGGTGGGCTCATTGCCATGGCCGGCGTCAGTTGGGCGCCACGCCGCACGCTCCCCAACGCGCCGAGCAGGGCCGCCGTGCACGCGACGAGCGCACCGATCAGAAACGCACCCGGGCTGGGGCGCGCCTCAAGGGAAGGGAAGCGATAAAACTCCATATAGAGCTTTGTCATCAGATTCTGGAGCACCAATCCCAGGCCAAACCCCGCGACGATCCCGATTGTGGCGATGATCAACGCATATTTGACGTAGTGCTCGCCGATTTGCAGATTGGTGTAGCCAAATGCTTTGAGCGTCCCGATCTGCTCGCGTTCGACCTCGACCAGCCGACCAAGCACAGTGTGGAGTAGAAAGGCGGCAACGACGATGAAGATCGGCGGGATGATGGTCCCGATCGTACGCAATTGATCCATCTCGCTTTGCAAAAATGCATGGCTCACATGATCCTCGCGCTGGTACGCGCCGAGTCCGCCAAAGCGATCGAGAAGCGTGTCAAGTTCATCGATGACCGCATCGCCAGACGCGCCGCGCATGAGTGAAAGACTGATATCGTTGAAGGCGCCGTCGAGATCGAAAGCGGCTTCGAGTGCTTCACGCCCCATCCACACAATGCCAAACCGGCGATCGTCGGGCATGGCTGCGCCCGACGGCAGCGCGTAGATGAATTCGGGGGAGAGCCCGACACCGGTAATCACCACCTGGCGTTTTCGCCCGTTAATCAGCGCGGAAAAGCGGTCGCCCGGCTTGAAGCCATTCGCAAGGGCAAAGGCCTCGTTGACCATGGCCTCGTCTACGCGCACGGGATTAGGAAGCCGCCCTTGAAGCACGGTCACATTGTTGAGATCGGCCGCGCTATGACGCGGCAGAGACACCAGCCTACCAAGCGCTGGCTCCTTCAATCCCGGAAGATCAAGCGTGACATTATGAACGATTCGCGTTTCGATGCGATCGACGCCTTTGATGCGCTCGACTTTTTCCCGCAGCATCTCGGGCGCACGTTTGACGTTGGCGAAGACATCGGCAAACCGGTTCTGTGCGTAATAGATATCACGGCTTTCGCGCAGCGTGTTCAGCGTTCCCTCCGACATCACCAAAATGGCGACGCCGCAGGCAACGATCGTGGCGATGGCGATCACCTGGCCAATATTGCCTTTGACGTCACGCAGGAGCTTCTTGTCGAGCGCCGAGATCATCGCTCACCACGTCAGTTCGTGAGGCCGGCGCGCGCGGCCTTTGTCTTCGCATTTGAAGATTCGTCCGTCTGCGAAATAGATGACGCGATCGGCCATGTCAGAGATCGCCACGTTATGCGTTATAATAAGCGCTGTTGCGCCTAGCTCACGATTGACATTGTCGATTGCTTCCAGAACCTTGACCCCGGTCACGCTGTCGAGTGCACCTGTCGGCTCGTCGCACAGAAGAATATCGGGCCGCTTGGCAATCGCACGTGCCACCGCCACGCGCTGCTGTTCCCCGCCGGACAATTCCGCAGGAAAATGACTCACCCGTTCGGAGAGCCCGACAAGCGCAAGTGCTGCTTCGGCGGTAAGCGGATTGCTTGCAATTTCCGTGACGAGCTCCACATTCTCCCTCGCCGTCAGGCTCGGAATGAGATTATAGAATTGGAAGACAAAGCCGACATGGTTCCTGCGGTACGCCGTAAGCGAACGATCGTCATGGGCGTTCAGCGTCACCCCCTCGAACCACACGTCGCCGCCCGTCGGGCTGTCCAGCCCACCCAGAATATTGAGGAGAGTGGATTTTCCGCTCCCCGACGGTCCGAGCAAGACGATGAGTTCGCCTTTCTCGACCTCAAGGTCCACACCGCGCAGCGCGTGCACCTGCGCGTCGCCCGTCCCGTATACTTTGGTCAGCCCGCGTGCTTTTAGAATGCAGCGACGCGTCCCGTCTGCAGTGAAGGTCGGTGTATGCGATCCAGCCGGGCTCGTCATTTTAGCGTAGGGCCTCGCGCCAAACGCTCTTCTGCAGCGGCAATATGGTGTTTGACCGCGACAAAACTGTCAGGCGTCACCGATACCGAATCGATTCCGCATTCCACGAGAAACTCGGCAAACTCAGGATGGTCACTTGGCGCCTGACCGCACAGCCCGATCGGAGTGCCGCTCTTATGGGCCTCTTGAATCACCGTACGGATCATCCATTTGACGGCCTCGTCCCGCTCATCGAACAAGGCGGCGAGGTCCGCCGAATCGCGATCGACGCCCAGCGTCAGTTGTGTCAAGTCGTTGCTCCCGATCGAAAAGCCGTCGAAGCGCTGTGCAAATCCGCCCGCCAATACGACGTTCGCCGGAATTTCGCACATGACATAGACCTTGAGGCCGTCGTCGCCGCGCACAACGCCGTTCTTCGCCATCTCTGCAAGCACGAGATCGGCTTCGCGCAATGTGCGGCAGAAAGGGATCATCACGATGACATTCTTGAAGCCCAGTCCCTCGCGTAAACGCTGGATCGCCCGACATTCCAGCGCGAAGCCTTCGCGGTAGCGCGGATCGTAATAGCGCGAGGCGCCGCGAAATCCGATCATCGGATTTTCCTCATGCGGCTCGAAAGCACCTCCGCCAATTAGATCGGCATATTCATTGGTTTTAAAATCGCTCATTCGAATGATGACCGGACGAGGGTGATGCGCAGCGACGATCCGTGACAGCCCGCGCGCCAGGCGCTCGACGAAATACTCGCTCTTGTCAGAGTAGTCCGACGTCAACTTCTCGATCGCGGAGCGTGCCGCGTCGTCCTTGAGCGTATCGAAACGAACCAGCGCCATGGGATGAATCTTGATGTGCTCGTTGATGACGAACTCCATCCGTGCCAGTCCCACCCCATCCGACGGCACCCGCCACCAGCGGAATGCTGCAGCGGGATTAGCCATATTGAGCATGACCTTTGTGCGTGTCTTCGGCAGGTCGTCGAGCTTGAGCTCCTCGACCTCAAACTGTGCCTCTCCTTCATAGATAAATCCGATATCGCCCTCGGCACATGAAACCGTGACGTCCTGGCCCTGATGAAGCATTTGTGTGGCATTTCCGGTACCCACGATTGCCGAGAGTCCAAGCTCGCGACTCACGATCGCGGCATGTGACGTGCGTCCGCCGTGATCGGTAATGATGGCCGAGGCGCGGCGCATAATCTCCATCCAATCAGGATCGGTCGTCGGCGCGACGAGGATCGCGCCGTCTGGAAACCGTGCGCCTTCGCCGGGGCCGTCGATGAAACATGTGCGACCCGCAATGATGGCATCGCCGACCGCAAGTCCGGAGACGAGGACTTTGCCTTTTGACTTGAGGCGGTATGATTTGAATAATGCGCCGCTTCGCCGTGACTGCACGGTTTCGGGCCGCGCCTGAAGCATGTGGAGCGTGCCCGTCTCGCCATCCTTACCCCACTCCATATCCATCGGGCAGCCATAATGCCCCTCGACGATTACCGCCCAGCGGGCGAGCGTAAGGATGTCATCGTCTGAGAGAACAAACGCACGCTGTTCGGCGCGGGAGGTCAGCACTTCGCGGGTTGCTCGCTCGCCCGCACCGCCATAGATCAATTTGTTCTGCTTGGCGCCGCATTGTTTTTCGATAATGGGAACGGCGTCCGGCGTCTCAAGCAGCGGTTTGAAGACCACATATTCGTCCGGGTCGACATTTCCCTGTACGACCATTTCGCCAAGGCCCCAGGCGGCGTTGATGAGCACGACCTTGTCGAAGCCGGTCTCCGGATCGATCGAAAACATGACGCCCGCCCCGCCGATATCCGAGCGCACCATTTTTTGCACCCCGATCGACAGCGCAACTTTCATGTGATCGAAGCCGTTGACCTCGCGATAGAGTATAGCGCGATCGGTGAAGAGCGACGCATAGCAGCGCCGGCACGCATCCAATAGTGCCTGTTCGCCGCGAATGTTGAGAAATGTCTCCTGCTGTCCCGCAAAGCTCGCGGTCGGCAAATCTTCCGCCGTAGCGCTCGAACGGACCGCCACATCGGCCTCGTCGGATCCGACGCGCTGGCAGAGTGTACGATACGCGTCCTTGATCGCACGCGCGATCTCCGGGGGCCAGTCGGCGCGCATGAACGCTTCGCGGATCGCCTCGCCCGCCGCTTCGAGCGAGCGCTTTCCCAGGGTACGTTCATCAAGGATGCGTGCGATAATGTCGCGTAATCCGTTTTCGTCGACGACAGCCCAATAAGCCTCGGCTGTGGTCGCAAAGCCCGAAGGAACATTGATGCCGCATGCCGCCAGCGTGCATACCATTTCGCCAAGCGAGGCGTTCTTGCCGCCGACTTTCGCAACATCGCCGCGACCGATTGCGTCAAACCACATTACTGCGGGCTGGGACAGGGCCATCGTCTATTCTCCTGCTTTTCGCCCTGATTGATCATAAACATCACCGATCAGAAGCCTTGTTGCGTTTGACCCGGAGCGCACGGGAAGCTGGACATACCCCGGAACGTCGGGGTTAAGCACGCTTGCGAAGATAGATGAACCAATACACAGCCCCGACCATGAAGCTCCCACCGACAAGGTTGCCGAGCGTCGCAACGACAATGTTGTGACACGCGCCATAAATCGTGAGCTGCGGGTAGCCTCCGGCTGTCCCAATGGTTTCCCAGAACTGCGCTCCCGCCCAGCTCTTGATCGTAAGACCATAGGCCAAGAAATAGAGATTGGCGATCGAGTGCTCAAATCCCGCAGCGACGAACGCTGCGACAGGTAGAATAATAACCATCACTTTGTCCGTTGTGCTTCGTGCCGAGAAGGACATCCAGACGGCCAAGCACACCAGCACATTGCAGAGCACCGCAAGGAAGAAAAGTTCGCCCGTTGGGAGCGTCGCCTTGGCCGATGCGATGGCGAGCGCGGTCCTGCCAACAGCGCCTTGGGCAAATGTGTGCTGGCCTGAGAAGAACATCAGAAAGGACGTGCCCACGGCACCGGCGACGTTGCCGACATAGACGAGAGTCCACGCGCGCAACAGTGCACTGAGCGTAATGCGTTGGCTTGCCCAGGCGACGACCATCAAGGAATCGCCGGTGAAAAGCTCGGCGCCGCCTACGATCACCAAAATGAGGCCGAGGGAGAAGACAAGTCCGCTCAGAAGCCGTGCCACCCCCCATGGCAGCCCGTCTGCACCGGTCAGCACGACCGTCATGAAGATCGCGCCGAACGCGATAAAGGCGCCGGCGAGGATTCCCAGCACGAGGAGTGTCACTGCGTCGAGGCCAGCCTTCGCAACACCAGCGCTCTCGCAGGCGATCGCCATGTCGGACGGCAGCAAGCCATTTGCGATGCCGGCCCCAAGACTAGTGTTCGGCACTTCGGTCATCCGTATATTCCAGGGGAAGTGGTGGCATAAAACCCAAAAAAGAATTATGCGCCTACAGAAGATCAATTTCCTTGAGATAGATCATGTCGCGCATCCATCTTCGAAGAACCGAGCGAGCGGCAGGCTAGGCCCGCAGCATGACGCGTGTCGCGAGGAGGGCGGTCCGTTCAGCTTTCGGTCCCACGAGAATGTCGAATGCTCCTTGCTCGGTGATCCACGTGAGGTCCGGGCCCACAAACGCAAATGCCTCCGGCGGCAATGTGACGGCGACCTCAGCCGTTTCACCCGGCGCGAGCGTGATTTTTACACTCGCCCTGAAGGAGAGCGCCGGCTGGGCAATCGTAGCCACCAGATCATGGATGAACACCAAGACCGTCTCCTCGCCGGGGCGGGTGCCGCAATTGGTCACTTCAACAGACACATCGAGCGCCTCGCCGATCTTGATCTCACTGCGAGAAACTTTCAGGCCGGAAAGACGAAACTGCGTATAGGAGAGCCCATGACCAAATGGAAACTGGGGGTCGTTTGCGACATCTCGATATTTGCTGGTGAAAAAATCTTGTGGATTTTCTGGGCGCCCTGACGGGCGTTGGGCGTGGAATATGGGGATTTGACCCACGCTTCGCGGCCAGGCCACAGGAAGTCTTCCTGTCGGGGCGCTCTTGCCAAGAATGATGTCGGCAATCGCATTCCCGGCCTCATTGCCGAGATACCACGTCGCGAGCACCGCCCCTGCCGCATCGATGAGATCGGGAATGATCAGAGGTCGCCCGCTTGTCAACACCATCACCAACGGCTTGCCAGTCTCAAAAACGGCGTGCGCGAGGTCGGCCTGCCGGCCCGGCAGGCCGGGTTCCGCGCGACTGGCAGCCTCGCCTGAAAGATTGCGGCTTTCGCCGAGGCACAGGATTACCAGATCGGCGCTTTGCGCCGTCTGAACCGCCTGCATAATTCCCGTTTCATCAGTGCCTTCGACCGCGACGCCTGAGGCATATGTGATCTCTCGATCAGGCAGCGCGGCACGCAGACCGTCCAGGATCGTGATGGCATCGCTGGCCGTGCCCGCCGCGGCCCATGGGCCCAGCATGTCGTCGGCAGTATCACCCAGGGGTCCCACGACCGAAATCCGGCGAACGGAAGGATCGAGTGGCAGCACACCGTGATTCGTCAGGAGCACGATCGATCGCCGCGCCGCCTCGCGCGCGAGCGCCCTTGTTGACGTATTCGCCGCCGGTATCAGCTGGCCATTTCGTCTCGGGGATGTGTCGTCGAACAGGCCGAGCCGCTCCTTCAGGCGCAGCACGCGTCTTACCGCGTCATCGATCAGCGCCATGAGCGTCGGATCGCGCTTGAGCGCAACCGGCAAGCCGCGCTCATACGCCCGCGCCATCATGTCAATATCGACGCCCGCGCGCAGCGCGAGCTCCGCTGCCTGCGAAATGTCGCCGGCCACCCCGTGATTGATGAGCTCCGCTATCGCGTTGTAATCGGAGACGAGAACGCCCGAAAAACCCCACGTCCCGCGCACAAGGTCGCGCAGGATTGCCCGGTTGGCGGTCATCGGCGCGCCGGCGATGTCATGAAAGGCCGGCATGATCGCAGCGACGTTTGCGCGGACGGCCGCCTCGAATGGCGGCAGGTAGATTTCGTGCAGCGTGCGCTCCGAGATGTCGACGGATGCGTATTCGCGCCCTGCCTGCGGTAGCCCATAGCCCGCAAGATGCTTGGCGGTAGCGCCAAGGGTGTCACCGCTCGCCAGATCAACGCCCTGAAATCCGCGTATTTTCGCGCGGGCCAGGCGCGCACCGAGAATGGGATCTTCCCCCGGCCCCTCGGCCATCCGGCCCCACCGCGGATCGCGCGCCACGTCCAGCATCGGCGCAAAGCTCAAATGAATGCCCGCCGCGGTGGCCTCGCGCGCTGCCGCACGCGCCGTGCGCTCCCAAAGGTCGTCATCGAAAGCGGCCATCTCGGCGAGCGGAATCGGGAACAGGGTCTTGAAGCCGTGGATGACATCCAGGCTGAACAGTATGGGAATGCCGAGTCGGCTCTCACGTATCGCAATTCCCTGAAGGGCGCTCGTCGCTTCTGCTCCCCACAGATTGATGACGCTTCCGGCGCCCCCGGCGCGCACGATCGCGGCGAGATCCTGAAAACCCGAAGGTCCCGTCACCGCGAACGTCCCCGACGCCATGGTAAGCTGGCCGAGCTTTTCGTCTACGCTCATCGCGCCCAGAAGATCATCGATATGGCTCATCGCGCGTCACGTCATGATCTGAGGCTTCGGGACGGAGATGCTGAACATATTCAATCGCGCCACCACTTGCACGCCTTGAGGCATCTCAAGACAATGCGCGCACAATCGAACTAGGAAGTGCCTTTACCGGCCTGCAGGCGCGTCGAATGAAAAATGTCAGAAACACTACCATAAATGCCCGATGCACAAGCGGCGTAGGCGTCGATGTTGGCTCGGACCCGCCTCCACCGGGGGAGCTTGCATCGCACCTGAGAACATTCGGCGCTGTGCTCTGGTCCGGCCCCCGACGCACGGCGCTGGCATTCCTCTCGGTCGCGATTCTCGGGGTGATCGGCCTGACGGTGGTCGGACAGCTGCGCCTCAATAGCTGGTTCAAGGATTTCTATGATGCCATCGAAATCCGGGATCTCGGTGCCTTCTGGACTCAACTCCTCGTCTTCGCCGTTCTCGTCGTCGCGCTGTTGATCTTGAATGTGGTACAGACTTGGCTCAACCGGATGATCAAGCTGCGCACTCGCGAGCGCCTGACGCGCGACCTGATCGCGCAATGGCTTGTTCCTAGGCGTGAATTTCTTCTTGCAGGAGCCGGAACGATTGGACGCAATCCGGATCAGCGCATTCACGAGGACGCCAACCATCTCTCCGAACTTACGGCAGATCTCGCAATCGGATTCGTGCAAGCCTTTTTCCTGCTTGTCAGTTTCATAGGCGTTCTATGGCTGCTGTCGGGTGGCGTACAATTCACAATCGAAGCCCATACGTTTTCCATTCCAGGCTACATGGTGTGGTGCGCACTTATTTACGCTGCTGTCGGATCGCTCTTGAGCTGGCTCGTTGGCCGGCCTCTCATTTCACTTAACGCGGAGCGCTACGCACGAGAAGCGGACCTGCGCGTGGAGCTGGTGCGTACGAACGAAAATGTTGATGGCATAGCTCTCTATGGCGGGGAGGCCCGCGAGGAAACTTGGCTCAACGCGGAGGTTGATCGGCTGCTCGTGATTGTCCGGCGGATCGTCGATGCGATCACCCGGTTGACATGGGTCACGGCGGGCTATGGTTGGTTTGCCATCGTTATCCCGATCATGGCCGCGGCGCCGGGCTATTTTCAAGGTCACCTGACCTTTGGCGATCTGATGATGGTCGCTGGCGCGTTCAATCAGGTTCAGCAATCCTTGCGTTGGTTCGTCGACAATTTTGGCGCGATCGCCGATTGGCAGGCCACGCTGCGCCGCGTAATTGGGTTGCGGCAATCGTTACTCAAGCTCGACACGCTCCGCCCAGGGACGAGCTGCGTCACGCTCACCGACAGCGCGTCAGGCAGCATCCAACTTGAAGACGTCGTGGTCGCGCTGCCGACCGGCCGCGCAACCCTTGAACCAGCTCGCCTCGAAATTCTGCCGGGTGCCCACGTCCTCATTCTCGGTAAGCCCGGCGTAGGGAAGAGTTATGTGTTTCGCGCCATCGCAGGACTGTGGTCGTCGGGAAGCGGCAAGATTTCCATCCCGCCCGGCGCGCGCCTCTCGTTCCTCCCGCAGCGGCCTTATGTTCCCCCCGGAACACTGAGATCAGGCTTGTGCGCGCCGATCATGTCGAAGCCGCCCGAAGACGCCAAAGTCTTCGCGACACTGGCTCGGGTCGGCCTTGCGCGCCTGTGCAATTCGCTCGACACCTTCGAACGCTGGGACAAGGTTTTACCGATTGACGACCAGCACCGCTTGTCCTTCGCGCGGCTGCTCCTATGCGAACCGGATTTCGTGTTTGTTGACGAGACCTTGGATGTCCTCGACGAAGAGAGCCGGGCTCTCATTACGGACATCTTCGACACGGAGCTTGCCCGCGCTGCGGTCGTCGTCTTTTCGCGCAATGCCGCACAGGAAGACGGCTTCAAACGCCTCGCACAGGTCGTTCGGACCGAATCTCAATCGGTGCCCGGTGCCGCAAGTTCCGAGCGCGAGCCTGCGCCGCTCAGTTCAACCGCATGACAGAACCCGGTCCTCACTTCGCTCCGCACCTGTCCGACACGGAACTCCTCGACTTGGTCCAGAGGCAGACCTTTCGCTTCTTTTGGGAACTCGCGCACCCTATCAGCGGTCTTGCAAGGGATCGCTCCAGCGACCCGCGCGACGTCGTCACCGTCGGGGGTTCCGGCTTCGGCATCATGGCGATCATTATCGCCTCAGAGCGCGGCTGGATCACGCGCGATGAAGCGCTTACGCGCATCATGCGGATGGTCGCGTTTCTCGAAGGCGCGACCGCATATCACGGTGTCTTTCCACATTTCATGAACGGCACCAACGGAGAAACGGTCCCATTCGGGCCGCTCGACGATGGCGGCGATCTTGTCGAGACGAGCTTTTTGATGACGGGCCTTCTCACCGCCCGTCAATATTTCTCTCGCGACGACAACCCCGAGGCGACGCTACGTGCGAAAATTCAAGCCCTGTGGGATCGGGTGGAATGGGACTGGCACACGCGGGGCCAAACCTGTCTGACCTGGCACTGGAGTCCAAATCATGGCTGGGCGATGAACCACCGAATTCGCGGCTGGAACGAGTGTCTGATCACTTATGTCCTCGCTGCATCCGCGCCACGCCACAGGATCGCACCAGCTGTCTATCACGAGGGTTGGGCCCAAAGTGGAGCGATCCGCAACGGCGAATGCTATTACGGAATAGAGTTGCCGCTCGGGCCACAACTCGGTGGTCCCCTGTTCTTTGCACATTACTCATTCCTCGGGCTTGATCCACGCGGCCTCAAGGACCGCTATGCGGATTATTGGCAGCAAAACGTCAATCACACGCTTATCAATCGCGCGTACTGCCTCGAGAATCCAAAGCGGTGTCACGGTTATGGAGAGACATGCTGGGGTCTGACGGCCAGCGATAATTCAACGGGCTACAGCGCCCACGCCCCGACCAATGATCACTGCGTGATCACGCCGACGGCGGCGCTTTCGAGCATTCCCTATTGTCCAGACCTTTCGCTCTGCGTGCTCAGACATTTCTACACGTCGTTGGGCGATCGCATTTGGAGCGCTTACGGATTTACAGACGCCTTTAGCGAAAAGGAAAACTGGTATTCCCACGATCACCTCGCAATTGATCAAGGACCGATCGTCATCATGATCGAAAATTACCGCAGTGCGTTGGTGTGGCGCCTGTTCATGAGTTGTCCGGAGATTGAAGATGGCCTTCGCCGGCTCGGCTTCGAGAGTCCGAATATCTTATGAGCGACCCGTTGCCGGATACCGATCGACAGGAACTGGAGGTGTGGCTGCGGCGAGAATTCCGGTTTGCCGCGACCGCCATGCTGAAAAGCATCTCGGCCGAACATCTCACACGGCGGCGCGAGGCGCTGGCTCAAACGATTACGCCAAAGCCCGGCTCAATCGTCGCGTCGCCTGGATTTGCCGACTACGATCCTGAGCCGGATTATTTTTTTCACTGGCTGCGCGACTCGGCTCTGGTGATGGATGCTGTGCGCGAGGTGATGGGTGCTGGTCTCGTCGATTTTGATGGCCACCGCGTGTTTGCTGACTTCGTCCGCTTCAGCCTTGAGCTCCGACAAATTGATGTTCGTTCGGCGCTCGCCGGGACATCAGGAGTCGCTCCGCATGCTCGCAGATACCTTCGTCCCCCGACCGACATCCTCAGCACTCAAGGAGAACGCCTCCTCAGCGACGCACGCTTCAATCCCGATGGTACGCTCGACATATTGAAATGGGCGCGACCACAGCTCGACGGACCGGCGCTCCGCGCCCTGACGCTGATGCGATACTGGGCGATCTCGCCGCCGAAAGAGGTCGGCCCTGAGCTTCACGAGCTTATTCATCAGGACCTTGCATTTGTGAGGTGTCACGCAGATGAAGCATCGTTCGATATTTGGGAGGAGGAGTTAGGGCATCATTACTACACACGTTTGGTTCAGCTTG
>Ga0209643_1000695_pt1 | contig 47212 bp, 46 predicted proteins | sample AutmiccBRH37_all_FD_187383 | JGI IMG/M metagenome (GOLD analysis project Ga0209643, IMG submission 187383) | Deep subsurface microbial communities from Mt. Terri, Switzerland - Autotrophic microbial communities BRH/37_all (SPAdes) (version 2) | ecosystem: Environmental > Aquatic > Deep...
TTCTCATTTTCTGCCGGCGTTTCTGCCGCCGACCTTTATTATGTTACCACATCAGCAAGTCAGTGTCAATACTGTTTTTACTGGTTTTTCGTGGTAATTCGTGTCGCTTCTTTCTTGTCTGTTTTCCGCCCCGTTTCTGAGGCAGGAATTATATCTTATCATGTCCGACTGCCAGAGTCAACTGGAAGTTTTTCTCTTTTTGCTGTCTTACGTTTTCTGTCCGTCCCCTGCTCCAGAGTCAGGCTTTCATCCTCGCATCTCGTATCTGTTCTCCGGCAGGAATCTTATCTTATCATGTTTGCTGCTCATAGTCAATTGGAATTTCCATCCTTATTTATTTCAACAAACATCCCTAATGATGTAAAAAGGCTTATACAATATTTAATCATACAAACCTTTATATATTATGGGCAATTTATTCATTTATTATTTATATAGTAATTAAATATTTCTCAAAATTGATATGTTTATGTTTTCTCTGAGTGACAAGTCAACTAGTTTCGGCTCCTTAAGCTGCTCTCCTTCTTGATTAAAGCACACCATTACCTTTGGCTTGATATTAAATCCTTGAACCTCATCATCTATTACTACACCCATATCTTTTGTACTTAATTCTACCCACTGACCATGTCTGTATATTACTATTGTGTTTATCAAAGCTTTCACTATCTCATGATTGAAATAGAAGTTACCTGAACCTAAAAGATATTCCACACTGTCGGATCTTGAGTGCTTTGTTCTGTATGGCCTGTCACTGATTAATGCATCATAAACATCACAAACTGCTATTATCTTTGCCATTGTATGTATTTTGTCATTGACTAGTCCGTTGGGATATCCCGTACCATCAAACCTTTCGTGATGTTCAAGAATTATATTGTAGATCTCTGCACTGAAGCCTCCAGTATTTTGAACAATTTCAAAGCCGTACCTGGGATGTCTCTGAATAATCAATTTTTCTGATTCTGTTAGTGCTCCCTTTTTATTAACTATATTTCCGGGTATCTCTGTCATACCCACATCGTGAAGCAGAGCTGCAGTCCCCAATATAAACAGTCTGTTAATGGGAAAGTACATTTCCTTCCCCACGGCAATAGAGTAAAAAGCGACGCTTATGGAGTGTCTGAATGTATTCTCTCCTATTACCCTCAAGGGCGTCATCAGATTAATTATTTTATCATTTTTCAACAGATCAGTAATGATATCCTTCATTTCGTATATATTTTTCTCTTTTTTTATGAATTTCATTACCTGGGTATCTATTATCTCAATAGCTTCCTTAACGAGGATTTCTTTAATGTTTAAAAGGTCTGAAGAGTCACTATAACCTGAATCTCTAAAAACATAAACAGAATCTATGTAATTTTTTTTAAGTCCCAAAATAGTACTTTCAGATATTACATTGTTTTTTTTGGCAAGTGTTTTGCCGCTTGAACTGCAAACATCCGCTGCTAGTATGTCTCCAGACATCAATTCGGCTACATTTACTTCCAATATCCTTTCAGCCATATTTATCCCCCTTTAAATCGAAAACAGATTCTACTCTTATTATACAATAAATTACAAAATTATCAAAAAAATATGCGGCTTCTATTGAAGCATTATAACAACCAAGGAAGCCTTTTATGAAACTCATTTACAGAAAGTGGTACATTAATGAAATTTATACTTTCCTATTCGTTATAAGGAAAAAGAGCAGTTATTACTGCTCCTCCTGCTCCTCATCACAACTTATTTTTGCTATTGATACCAGGCTTTCATTCTCAGGAACCCTCATTAGTTTAACACCCTGAGTGCTTCTTCCCATCTCTGATATCTCATCTACATTTAATCTGATAATAACCCCTGACAAATTGATCAGCATTATTTCGTCATTATCCTTCACAACCTTCATACCTACAACATTTCCGGTTTTGCTGGTTATCTTTGAGGTCAGTATTCCTTTTCCTCCTCTGGATTGAATTCTGTATTCTTTTACAGGTGTACGCTTGCCGTAACCCTTTTCACTGATTACCAGAAGATCAGCTTCTTCTTCAATTATATCCATCCCTATTACAACATCTCCAGGATGCAAGGATATTCCTCTTACTCCCCGAGTTCCACGTCCCATGGATCTTACATCGCTTTCCGGGAATCTTATGGACAAACCGTTCTTTGTGGCCGCTATAAGCTCAGTTGTTCCACGAGTAAGCTTGACACCAATCAATTCATCATCATCGACAAGGCTTATAGCTGTTATGCCTGTATTTCTTGAAGTATCATATTCTTTCAATTCCGTCTTTTTGATTGTGCCGTGCTTTGTCATGAAAATGAGATATTTACCGTCCTCAAAATCTTTTATTTTTATAACAGCACTTACCTTCTCATTTGCATCAAGCTGCAAAAGGTTTACCAAGGCTGTTCCTTTAGCCTGTCTGCCGGCTTCAGGGATCTCATAGGTCTTCAGCTTGTACATCTTCCCTTTATTGGTAAAGAACAAAATGTAATTATGGGTGGAGGTTATGAATAGATGCTCTACAAAATCCTCTTCCCTTGTCTGAAGCCCATTTATTCCTCTTCCTCCCCTTCTCTGACTCTTATAGGTATCTGCCGGGAGTCTCTTTATATATCCAAAATGAGTTATAGTCACAGCAGCTTCTTCCTCTTCAATGAAATCCTCTGCGTCAAACTCCTCCATGCTTGCTGTTATCTGAGTTCGCCTTTTGTCCGAAAATTTCTTCTTTAATTCAAGAAGCTCTTCTTTTATAACCATCATCAACTTCTGTACATTTTCAAGAAGTGATCTGAAATATTCGATATTTTTTATTAATCCAAGGTATTCTTCTTCTATTTTATTTCTTTCCAAACCAGTCAAGCTTCTAAGTCTCATTTCAGCTATTGCTTCAGCCTGTAATTCCGATAATCCGAATTTGGCCATCATTCTTTCCTTGGCTTCGGCTATGTTCTTGGAGCTTCTTAGTATGTTTATTATTTCATCTATATTGTCAAGTGCTATTCTCAAGCCCTCCAAGATATGAGCCCTGGCTTCAGCTTTTCTGAGATCGTATTGTGTTCTTTTTGTTATAATGTCCTTCTGATGGTCTATATAATGGGTTATTATGCTCTTAAGGTTCAGAACCTTGGGTTGACCATTAACAAGGGCAATCATGATAATGCTGAAAGTATCCTGCATCTGGGTATGTTTATAAAGCTGATTCAATATAATGTGAGAATTTGCATCTTTTTTAAGCTCTATTACAATCCTCATGCCGTTTCTGTCGGATTCATCCCTTAAATCTGAGATACCTTCAATTTTTTTATCCTTTACCAGATCTGCTATTTTTTCTATCAAAGATGCCTTATTGACCTGGTATGGTATCTCGTTGACAACTATTCTTTGTCTGTTGCCGCTCATTTCTTCAATTTCTGCTTTGGCTCTTACAGTAACCTTTCCTCTTCCTGTACTATAAGCTTTTTTCATTCCTTCCCTGCCCATTATTAAAGCACCGGTAGGGAAATCAGGGCCTTTGATATATTTAAGCATCTCGTCCATTTCTATTTCGGGATTTTCAATGTTTGCTACAACACAATCTATAACCTCTCCAAGATTATGCGGTGGTATGGATGTTGCCATACCAACAGCTATACCGTTGGTCCCATTTACCAATAGATTTGGAAATCGAGCAGGAAGGACAGACGGCTCTTTGAGACTCTCATCATAGTTAGGAGTAAATTCAACAGTGTCCTTGTCTATGTCCCTCAGCAATTCAACAGCAATTTTAGCCATTCTGGCTTCTGTATAACGCATTGCAGCAGCGCTGTCTCCATCTACAGAGCCGAAGTTCCCATGTCCATCAATTAACATATACCTTTGAGAAAAATCCTGGGCCATTCGGACCATTGCATCATACACTGAAGCATCACCATGGGGATGATACTTACCTAAAACTTCACCAACTGTCATTGCAGACTTTCTATGGGGTTTATCAGGAGTAAAACCTAATTCATTCATTGCAAAAAGAATTCTTCTGTGAACAGGCTTCAAACCATCTCTTACATCCGGCAATGCACGCTGAACTATAACGCTCATTGCATAGTCTATAAATGACTTTTTCATTTCGTCTTCTATATTTACCGGCATTATCTTTTGATTCTCATAATCCAACTCTATTACCTCCAAAGTTAATCAGTGTTTATTAACTCAACATATTTATCATCTTTCATAGTGTTAATAAGCACTTCCTTGATTTAGCGCCTCGCATACTCAAGAAGAGATACACTTTACGAGTCGCTATATATTAACTATACATCGAGATTCCTTACATATTTGGCATTGTGTTCTATAAATTCTCTTCTAGGCTCAACCTTGTCTCCCATGAGTACTGTAAATATTTCATCAGCAGCCACAGCATCCTCCATTGTAACCTGCAGTATGACTCTGACTTCCGGATTCATTGTTGTATCCCATAGCTGTTCTGCATTCATCTCTCCAAGACCCTTATATCTCTGTATGCTGGAGCCTTCTCTTCCTACCTCCTTGAATACAGCTTCAAGCTCTTTATCGTTATATGCATAATAATCTTTATTTTTCTTTCTGACTTTGTACAGAGGAGGCTGTGCAATATAAATACATCCTGCATCTATTAACGGTCCCATATACCTGTAGAAGAAAGTTAAAAGCAGTGTCCTTATGTGAGCACCGTCGACATCGGCATCAGTCATCAGTATTATCTTTCCATATCTCATTTTTTCTATATTGAAATCATCGCTGATACCCGCGCCAAAAGCAGTTATCATTGCCCTGATCATCTCACTAGACAATATTCTATCAAGTCGGGCCTTTTCTACGTTCAGTATTTTTCCTCTCAATGGAAGTATTGCCTGGTACTTTCTGTCTCTGCCTTGTTTTGCAGAGCCTCCTGCAGAATCACCCTCGACTATATATATTTCACAAAGCCTGGGGTCCCTCTCAGAGCAATCCGCCAGCTTGCCGGGAAGTGTAGTGCTCTCAAGTACCGTCTTTCTTCTTGTGAGTTCTCTTGCCTTTTTAGCAGCATCTCTGGCTCTTGCTGCAGTCAGTGCTTTCTCTATAATAATTTTTGCATTTGCCGGATTTTCCTCCAGAAAAGCTTCAAACTTCTCTACAACTATGCTATCAACTATTCCTCTTACTTCAGGGTTTCCAAGCTTTGTCTTGGTTTGTCCCTCAAACTGGGGATCAGAAAGTTTGATGCTTACTACACTGGACAAGCCTTCCCTTACATCTTCCCCTATAAGATTTGAATCATTCTCTTTCAGAAATTTATACTTTCTGGCGTAATCGTTTATTACTTTTGTTACTGCTGTTTTAAAGCCACTCATATGGCTTCCACCCTCCAGGGTGTTTATGTTATTGGCAAAGCTAAAAATACTTTCAGCATAACCATCGTTATACTGAAGTGCTATTTCAACATCAATATCATCTTTTCTTGCTTCAAAATATATAGGCTCTTTATGCAAAACCGCTCTATTCTTATTAAGATATTTTACAAAAGATACTATTCCGCCTTCAAATTGAAAGGTCTTTTCTGTGTTGTCCCTTTCATCCTTGAGATTTATTCTTATTCCTTTGTTAAGGAATGCCAGTTCCCTAAGTCTCTGCTTCAATGTGTCGAAGCTGTACTCAAGTTCATCAAATACCTGGTCGTCAGGCTTGAAGGAAACCTTTGTTCCTGTGGTTTTAGTATTTCCTATAACCTTAAGCTCAGTAATCGGTGTTCCTCTTTCATATCTCTGCTGATATATTTTTCCATCCCTCTTTACCTCTACCACAAGCCATTCCGATAAAGCATTAACTACAGACACACCAACACCATGCAAGCCGCCTGAAACCTTGTAGCCGCCTCCACCGAATTTACTTCCTGCATGAAGTACGGTAAGAGCTACCTCTACTGCAGGTTTGCCAAGCTTCGGATGAATTCCTACCGGAAAACCTCTTCCGTCGTCTTCATTACTTATTGAATTGTCAGGATGTATTGTTACATTTATATTTTTACAAACACCCACCAATGCCTCATCTATACTATTATCTACTACTTCCCAAACCAAGTGATGAAGACCCTTGGCTCCGGTACTTCCTATATACATACCAGGCCTTTTTCTTACGGCTTCCAATCCTTCCAGTACTTGAATCTGTTCTGCTTCATATGCAGATGAATTCTTTTTTTCTACCATTTGTATTCATTTCCCCCTTTACTTCAACGATATATCATCTATGAATCCTGCTCTTTTGTATAAGGTTACAGAAGAAATGGGAGACAAATATATTATTGTCTTTTTATCCTTTTCCGCCAAAACAAAAGATTTAGCTTCGTCCTCTGATATTCTCCTTATGAAGCCCTCGTCCTCTGCGGTCTTTAAAAATTCTCTGGTGTTGCTGGATGTATTGCTGGATTCTATATCCATTATAGAAATTATATCCTTCAAGGATATCACAATATCTCCACCAAGATGCATAAACATCATCTTGCCCTCCCTTTATCCAAATAAGCACATTATGCCCATACTATATTATTATAACCTTTTATTCAAAAAACTAAAAGCATTATCTTAATTCCAATACTCCACCTTCTATAAAGTGAGGTAGAGTCCCCGTCTGATTTCCAATGTTCAGCTACGGCTGAACGAGTTCACTCTTTTACTATCGTTCCCCCTATTACTTTAAACACCCTGGAATCGTTAATATTAAGCTTTTCAAGATATTCTACATCCGTACAGGTTATAACTGTTTGTATGTTTTTTATAAAATTGACCAGGTATTTTTGCCTTTCATTATCAAGCTCGGAAAATACATCATCCAGCAGGAGTATTGGCAGTTCTTCAGTCTCTTCTTCCATGTATTTAAGCTCTGATATTTTTAGTGAAAGCAGGGCTGTTCGCTGCTGTCCCTGTGATGAATAAGTTTTGACCTCTTTATCATTAATAAAGAAAAGTATATCTTCCCTGTGTGGCCCCTTATGTGTAGCACCTCTTTTAATATCTATGCTTATAGACTTTTCAAGTGCATTTATAAATGACTTTTTAATATCTCTTTCTGAATTAGCCTGATATTCTATAGAAGAATTATACTTAAGCTTCAAAATTTCTTTTCCGTTAGATATCTTTTCATGAGTATCAGCGGCAATATTGCATATTTTATTTACAAAATAATTTCTTGTCATAATTATTTTTGTACCGAAGTCAGCCAGCTGTTCATTCCATATATCCATAGTCCCTAATATATTACTATTGTTTCTTGCTTCAAAAAGAAGATTGTTTCTTTGCTCAAGCACCTTGAGATATTGCACCAGATTGTAGTAATATCCCGGCTTGACCTGGGAAAGAATTATATCCATGAATCTTCTTCTTTCAACAGGTCCTTCTTTTATTATTTTCATATGGTCCGGAGAAAATATTACTGTATTAAGATTGCCAATAAGCTCTCCTATTTTACTAAGCCTTACTCCATTCAGTTTTATTCTCTTTTTAATATTTCTACTCATGTATATATCTATAGATTTTTCATCATTTTCTTTTTGAAAATCAATTTTAATTCTGGCATCCTCACTATTCCAGTTTATAAGCTCCGAATCCTTCTGTGTCCTGTGGGATTTTCCTGTAGAAGCCATATATACGGATTCTATAATGTTTGTCTTTCCCTGTGCGTTTTGACCGTAAAATATATTAATCCCTTCACCCAGTTCTATATCAAGAGCTTTATAATTTCTATAATTATTTAAATTAACCCTTTTTATATACAATACAAGCACCCCAACAATACTTTAGATTAGCTTTATTTCTTCACCAAAAGCCTCTATAGTGTCTCCCCTATAAAGCTTCTTGCCCCTTGAGGTTTCAATACTTCCATTTACTTTTACCAAGCCATCCTTAATTACATTCTTTGCTTCTCCTCCTGTGCCTACTATACTTTCAAATTTAAGGAACTGATCCAGTTTTATAAATTCTGTATCAATTTGTACCTCTCTCATATTTTCACTCTCTTCCTTTTTCTTTCGATTAAAACCACCCTTTTAGGGTGGTTTTCAACAGCTAATTATTCTTTTTAAATCTTGCCGGCAGCACCAGATATAAGTAGCCTGTATTATCACAAGGTCTTATTATACTTGGGCTTACATTTGTAGTAAACTCAATATTTATTTCTTCACTATCCATAACCTTCAGCACATCAATGAAATATTTAGCATTAAAAGCTATTTCAATATCGTTTCCTTCTTTTTGTATTTTTAGCTCTTCATGAACATCCCCGTTTTGAGAATTTGACATAATTATCATAAGGTCGTCATTAATTTCAAACTTTATCATGTTATTGCTGGAATCCCTTGCAAATAAAGCTGCTCTGTCGCATGCCTCCATCATTTTACTTGATGGAACCTTTATTTTCATTTTGTATTCTGATGGTATAATTTGTTTATAATTAATAAATTCGCCTTCTAAAAGTCTTGATATTATTATTGTATCCTCAACTTGAAATTGAATGTGATTTTTTGAAAAATAAATGTTTATGGGAGATTCATTTTCGCTTAGTATTTTCCCTATTTCAGAAAGAGTCTTCCCTGGAATAACAGCTTTGAAACTGTTGTCATTGATTATTTTGCTCCATTTTACCGCCATTCTGAAGCCGTCTAGAGCCACCATAGTCAAATTTTCACCGGATACTTCAAAAAGTACTCCTGTAAGTATAGGTCTTACTTCATCCGTTGACACTGCAAATATAGTATTTCTTATCATGTCTCTAAGAATATTCTGTGAAAGAGTTATACCTTTCTCTTTCTTTACTACAGGAAGCTCAGGAAACTCATCATGAGGAAGAGTTACAACTTTGAAATTAGACCCTTCACTTTTTATGTAAACTAAATTTCTTTCAGCTGTTTCTATTTCTATATCCGCATCAGGAAGTTTTCTTACAATTTCTCCGACGATTTTAGATGAAAGTACAACCTTGCCTGGTTCTATAACATCAACATTTGATAAGGTTTCTATCCCTATTTCAAGATCTGTTGCCGTAAGCTTAAGCTTGCCGTTTTTTGCATCAAAAAGAATTCCTTCCAGAATAGGAAGTGTGGTTTTTGAAGGAACTGCTTTTTGAACAATATTTATGCTTTCCAGGAGAGAGGATTTTGTAGTTATTATTTTCATTGTGGATAACCTCCGAAAATCATTTTAATATAATATAATATAATTATTTTAGTAGTAATAGTAATAGGAGCTGTTAATAAGTGCAAAAGCCAAAAATGATATAGAGCTGGAACAATAGCTGGTGTTAATAATCTGTGGAGTATTTCTTTAAAATTTGTTGATATAAAAGCATAACTAAATAACATAAAAAAATTATCAACACGTTATTAATAATATATCAACAGGATATTAAGAAATATTTTAAAGTTAACTTTCTATTTTACTTTTAAGCTCTTCCAGAACAGATTTTAACTGACTATCAATTTTCATGTCGGTAGATATCTTCTCATAAGCATGCATTATTGTAGTATGATCTCTTCCGAATTCTTCGCCTATCCTGGGTAAAGAAAGATCTGTAAGCTCTCTGCAAAGGAACATTGCTATCTGTCTGGGCAATACTATGGATTTGTTTCTTTTTTTTGCATTGAAGTCTTCAATTTTCATATCATAATATTGGCCTACAATATCTTTTATTGCAGAAGGAGTAACCATTTTGGGTTTTGAGTTGGATATTATATCTTTTAAAGCTTCATTTGCAAGATCTTCGTTTATTTCTCCGTTAGTAAGGGAGGAGTATGCAACAATCCTTATAAGAGCCCCTTCAAGCTCTCTTATGTTTGATTGTATTTTTTTTGCAATCAATTGCATAACATCATCAGAAATAGAGAGATTTTCAACTTTAGCCTTTTTTCTAAGTATAGCAATTCTTGTCTCCAGGTCAGGAGGCTGTATATCAGCGATAAGACCCTGCTCAAATCTTGATCTGAGCCTGTCCTCCAAAGTAGGTATTTCTTTTGGAGGTCTGTCACTTGAAATAATTATCTGCTTGTTGGCTTCATAAAGTGAATTGAAGGTATGGAAAAACTCTTCCTGGGTTCTTTCCTTTCCTGCAATGAACTGTATATCGTCTATTAAGAGTACGTCTACATTTCTATATTTACCTCTGAATTCATTATTTCTATCATCTCTTATTGAATTAATAAGTTCATTTGTGAAGGTTTCTGAAGAAATATAAACTACTTTTGATTTTTTATTCTGTTTTAATATATAGTGGCCTATTGCGTGCATAAGATGAGTCTTTCCAAGTCCAACACCTCCATAAATAAAAAGAGGGTTGTATGCCTTGGCCGGTGATTCCGCAACTGCAACTGAGGCTGCATGAGCAAGGCGGTTGCTGTTGCCTATGACAAAGGTATCAAAAGTATACTTGGGATTCAAAGAGGAATTGACTGTCTCTTCAACCATATTTCTCTCATCGCTGTCCTTCATCATAGAAGCATAATTTTCTTCAGTAGGTATTATGAATTTTATTTCGTAGTACTCAGTGGTTACCTGCTTTAAAGCGTTTTTAATTAATGTCACATATCTTGCTTCCAGTATGCCTTTTGTAAAATCATCAGGCACAGAGAATACAAAGAGGTTGTCCCTGACAGAAAGGGGTTGTATTGCTTTAAGCCAAGTATTGAAGCTTACTTCTGTCAATTCAACTTTTATTACATCTAAAGTCTTTTCCCAGACTTCTTTTATATGAGAATACATTTAAAGCCTCCTTAGCTATATGTTTTGCACTAACTCCTTCATAAAGTTTAAAATAGTGTAAAACATTTTCCTTGGTTGTTATAAACCGCAGCTACTTGTATTATCTATTTTTGCGATTTAAATAACTGAATTGTCAACAAGCTTATGCACAGCAACTCAACATTATTAAGAAAAGGATATGATAATATAATAATGAATAAAAATGTGTATAAATTGTTAATATAATTCTGTATAAAACAAATATGGTTTTGCTTATCAACAATAAAAAAATGTGATTATCCACATACAAATTATGGGCGTTTATTAGATTATTGACAGTAAAAAGAAAGTTAATACACAAACTTGATGAGTTATACACAAATTATACACAGTTGTTGATAACTTTAACGAAAAAATAGAGTTATACACAATCATATAATTATAATAGCAAAACGGAAGCTTAAATTCAATAGAATAAGATTATTATCCACAATATTAGAGTTGTTGATAATGCTTTATCCACAAGAATAAGTGGTTTATTAAATCAAATAATTTTATTTGGTTCTTAAACTACTATTGAATAAGAAAGATTAGAGAGCTATAATCTGTATAGAATTGGGACAAAATATTGTATTGACACGAACTGTCAATGTATATATAATTTTAATAGTAAAGTGGTGAATTATGCTTTATTGTATAAATGCATTAGAATAGATGTTAGGGGGTGTGTATTATGCTAATGACATATCAACCAAAGAAGAGGCAACGTAAGAAAGTTCATGGTTTCAGAGAGAGAATGAGTACTGCTTCTGGTAGAGAAGTTCTCAGAAGAAGAAGAAGAAAAGGTAGAAAAAGATTGACAGTATAAGGCCGCAACCCGTGGCCTTTTTCTGTAGTCATTTAGGTATCGCCGGTATAAAAGGTAAAGCCTGATGAGAGGTTCAAGGAGGCAGAATATGACAACACTGCACAAGCTAAAAAAGAATTATGAATTTAAAAAGGTTTATAATGAAGGAAGGTATTACGTAGAAAAATATGTTGTCATGTATATAATTATGAATAATTCTGCTTCAAACAGGGTAGGTTTTTCGGTAAGCAAGAAAGTAGGCAACAGTGTTGTAAGAAACAGAGTAAAAAGGCTCATGAAAGAAGTATACAGGCACTTTAGAGGGAATATGAAAATGGGTCATGATATTGTTTTTACAGCCAGAGCAGGTAGTGGAGCTGCTGATTATTCAAAAATTGAGAAGAATATTGTATCAATATTAAAAAAGGCCAAGCTCCAAAAAAGCGAGGAATAAATGAGGAAGTTTTTCATTATTATAATAAGAGCATATCAGATATTGATTTCTCCATGGTCCAGAGGGAAGTGCAGATTCATTCCTACGTGCTCTAATTATGCTATTGAAGCTATTAACAGATATGGAGTAATATACGGTATATTTCTATCTGCAGGTCGTATCCTGAGATGCAACCCTTTTAATCCCGGCGGATATGATCCTGTCCCGGAGAAGAAAGAAAAAACTTAGGTTTTAATATAAACTGAATATAAGGGGGAACAAATTTGTTAGATTTTATTGCCAGGCCATTGGGCATGTTGTTGAGATTCATTTTTGATTTTGTTGGCGATTATGGATACTCATTAATTATTTTTACTATATTAACAAAGATACTTCTGCTCCCGATCAACATTAAGCAGACGGAATCTACCAAACGGATGAATGAAATAAATCCCAAAATGAAGGAAATACAGGAAAAGTATAAGAACGACAAGGAAAAAATGAATCAAAAACTGATGGAGCTTTATAAGGAGCATAATTATAATCCTGCTTCAGGCTGTTTGCCGGCACTCATACAAATGCCCATTCTTTTTTCGTTGTTCTATGTCATAAGGGAACCAATCAAATATGTTTTCTTGGATGCTGCTGTATTTGAAGGAATAGCAAAGAACTTCTGGTGGCTTACTGACCTTGGCCAACCCGAGATGGCAACTACCATGTTTAGGGTTGCAGGATTCGGAATACCTATATTAGCAGTATTGTCGGCAGCAACTACATATTATCAGATGAAGATGATAAATCCACAAAAAGGCAAGACAGATAAGGCAAAGGCAGAACAGCCTCAGACACAACAGATGATGACGAATATTATGCCTATAATGTTTGGGTGGATTACCCTTAGTGTGCCTTCAGGACTTGCATTGTATTGGGTAGTTGGTAACGTGTTCACTATTATTCAACAGTATTTTATGATGAAACCTCAAGCTGTGAAAAAGGAGGTAGAATAAATTATGATGGTAGTAGAAAAGTCGGCGAAAACTATAGAAGAAGCGGTTCAGGCTGCTTTAGAGGAATTAAAGGCTGATAAGGACAATGTGGATATAGAAGTATTGGAGCAGCCGGCTAAAGGTATATTCGGCATCATAGGCTCCAGAAATGCTAAGGTAAGAGTATCATATAAGGAAGAAAAGACTCCTGAGAAAAAGCGGGAAGACAGGGCAGAGAAAAGAGAGATAAGAATAACCGATTTTACCTTGGAAAAGGAAAAGGCAAGGAAGTTCTTGAGAGATGTATTGGAGTCAATGGATATAAAAGCTGAGATTAGAGCCAGGGAAGCTAATGGAGGCTTGTACATCAATCTTGCAGGACAGAAGATGGGTGTAATTATAGGAAGAAGAGGGCAGACCCTTGATTCTCTTCAATATCTTGTAAGTCTGGTAGTTAATAAGGATAAGGAAAGAGATAACTTTGTAAAAGTAATTCTTGATACTGAAGACTATAGAAAAAAGAGAGAAGAGACATTGCAGAGACTTGCGAAGAGGCTGGCGGAAAGGGTACAAAAGACAGGCAAGAAGGTTGAGCTTGAGCCTATGAACCCATATGAAAGAAGGATAATTCACTCTACTCTCCAGGAATTAGAGGATATAACAACTTTTAGTGAAGGTGAAGAGCCATACAGAAAGGTCATAATATCTCATAAATAGCTAACAGAGGCCCGGTATTCTTAATATCGGGTTCTATTTTTTTTGCTGCATGATCAAATTGCAGGCATATAGATTTTATTTCCAAAACCAAGCTCAGTAATATATAATAGCATATGATAGTAAGTGAATTATTAAAGCTGTTAAATTAAATAATAAAGATGAAACTGCTGTCTCAAAGGAGATGATTTATATGTTGGACAGAACAATTGCTGCGATAGCGACGGCACCGGGTGAAGCCGGAATAGGGATAGTGAGAATAAGCGGTGATAAAGCAGAGGAAATATTAAAAAAAGTGTTCAGACCAAAAAAAGCAATTGGTATAAATGAAATAGCTTCAAGAAAAGTAGTATATGGTCATGCCGTTGATAGAAAAGGTGAGGTTCTGGATGAAGTTTTAGCTATTATTATGCGGAAGCCATACTCATATACTACTGAGGACGTTGTCGAGATACATTGCCATGGAGGTATTGTGTCAGTAAGAAGGATAATGGAAGAGGTTCTAAGAAACGGAGCTGATATTGCTGAACCGGGTGAGTTTACTAAGCGCGCTTTTTTGAACGGGAGAATTGATTTGGCACAGGCAGAAGCCGTTATTGATGTAATTACCTCAAAGACAGAAACAGGACTTAATGCGGCATTAAACCAGCTGGAGGGAGAGCTTTCAAAGGAAATAAAAGTTATTATGGATATGCTACTTTCCATACTGGCGCACATAGAAGCTTCGATAGATTTTCCAGAGCATGATGTGGAAGAAATAACTATTAATAATATAAAAAATATACTAATAGAAGCCAAATCTTCTGCTGCAGCTTTGGCAGAATCCTTCGATGAGGGTAAAATTGTGAGAGATGGCTTGAGCACAGCAATAATAGGGCGTCCCAATGTTGGAAAGTCATCACTTCTGAATTTACTGCTGAAAGAAAACCGGGCTATTGTGACAGAGGTTCCGGGAACAACAAGAGATATAATAGAAGAATACCTCAATATTGGGGGAGTACTTATAAGGCTTATTGATACTGCCGGTATCCGGGAAACCGAGGACATAGTTGAGCGTATTGGGGTAGAAAGGACGAAAGAGGCAATTAATAATTCTGATTTGGTGATACTTATGGTTGATGCTTCAAGTGAACTGTTGGAAGAAGATAATGATATTATTGATTTAATAAGGGATAGAAAGGTTATAGCTGTATTGAACAAGACTGATTTGGGATTTGCTGTCAATGAGACATATTTAGCTGAGCTGTTCGGAGATGATAATATCATTGAGATGTCGGTAAAGAACAGGATCGGGATAGACAGGCTTGAGGAAAGAATAAAGAGCTTGGTGTTTCATGGGAAGCTAAGCATAAGTAAAAATAAAATGGTAACCAGTATAAGGCATAAGAACCTTCTTGACAGAGCTTTGGAAAATATGGAAAAGGCATTGTCTTCTATAGAAGATAAAATTCCTGTAGACTTGATATCTGTTGATATAAGGGAAGCATGGAGTAATCTTGGAACTATTACTGGAGATACTGTCCAGGAAGATATTATAAAAGAAATATTCAGTAAATTCTGCATAGGGAAGTAGAGGTGAAAACATGGAATATTTAGCAGGGGAATATGATGTTGTAGTTATTGGAGCGGGACATGCCGGAAGTGAAGCAGCTTTGGCATGTGCAAGGATGGGAATGAGGACTCTGGTGACTGCTATTAACTTGGACAGTATTGCAATGATGGCATGTAATCCTTCCCTGGGCGGACCTGCAAAAGGGAATGTTGTAAGAGAAATAGACGCTCTCGGTGGGGAAATGGGAGTTAATGGTGATAATACAATGCTTCAGATAAGGATGCTGAATACCAAGAAAGGACCTGCTGTCAGAGCATTAAGAGTTCAAATAGATAAAGAAAAGTATTCGGAAAGAATGAAGAGCGTTTTGGAGGAGCAAGAAAATCTACAGATAAAGCAAGCGGAAATTGTGAAGATAAATGTAGAGAACGGTAATATAGAAAGTGTTGTAACCGGTTTGGGAGCCGTGTTTAAATGCAAGTGTGTAATTTTAGCAGCGGGAGTGTATCTCAGGGGAAAAATAGTAATAGGCGAGGTAAGCTATGATGGGGGTCCAAATGGACTATTTCCTGCAATGAAGCTTTCAAAATGCCTTGAGGACCTGGGAATAAGATTAGTGAGATTTAAGACAGGTACTCCTGCAAGAATAGATGGCAAGACGGTAGATTTCAGCAAGATGGCTGAGCAACCGGGGGATTATAATATAAATACATTTTCTTTTATGACAGGAGAAAAAGAATTGGATCAGAAGTCGTGTTATTTGACATACACAAATAAAGGAACTCATGATATTATAAGAAAAAACATTAAAAGGTCTCCTCTGTATACAGGGGATATTGTTGGTGTCGGTCCCAGGTATTGTCCGTCAATAGAGACAAAGATTATTACTTTTCCTGACAAGGATGAACATCAGATATTTATTGAGCCGGAGGGATTGAATACAAAAGAGATGTATGTGCAGGGAATGTCCTCCAGTCTGCCGGAGGATGTGCAGCTTGATGTACTTCACAGTGTTGAGGGCCTGGAAAACTGCCATATTATGAGAACTGCTTATGCAATTGAGTATGATTGTATAGATCCAACACAGCTTCAACTGAGTCTTGAGCATAAAAAAATATCAGGCTTGTTCTTTGCAGGTCAGATCAACGGCACCTCAGGGTATGAGGAAGCTGCTGCCCAGGGCCTTTTGGCAGGCATAAACGCAGCCTTAAAGCTTAAAGGACAAGAACCGCTTATTTTAGACCGGTCAGAGGCATATATAGGAGTCCTTATTGATGATCTGGTGACAAAAGGTACGGATGAACCGTACAGATTAATGACTTCAAGAGCTGAATACAGGCTTATACTACGACAGGACAATGCAGATTTGCGACTTACACAGAAGGGATATGACATAGGACTGGTATCGGAGGAAAGATATGAAAGATATACCAAGAAGAAGGAAAATATAGAAAAAGAGCTTCAAAGGCTTAGTAAGAAAATGGTGTCAATGAATGATAAGGTAAGGGCGTACTTATCAAAGAAAGACAGTGCGGACATTAAGGGTGGAATTAGCTTATATGAGCTGTTGAAAAGACCGGAGATCACATATGACTCTCTTTGTGAAATAGATGATGAAATCCCGGGGTTGGACAGGGAGACGACAGAGCAGATCGAAATACAGATCAAGTATGAAGGTTATATAAGGAAGCAACTGCAGCAGGCAGGTCAGTTTAAGAAGCTTGAAAACAAGAGGATACCCCAGGGAATAGATTTTACAGCCATTAAAGGGCTCTCCCTCGAGGCAAGGCAAAAGCTTAAGAACATCAACCCTGCGAATTTAGGCCAGGCCTCAAGGATTTCCGGAGTATCTCCGGCAGATGTATCGGTACTTATGGTATATATTGAGCAGATGAGAAGAAAAAGAAAGGGTGAGTAAGCTGGAGAACAGGAAAACACTGATTGAAGGACTTAAAGTACTGGGAACGGATATATCAATGGAAAAACTGGAAAAGCTTATAGCCTTCAAAGAAATAATGCTGGAATGGAATGAGAAGATTAACTTGACAGCAATAACAGAAGAAAGGGAAGTGTTTATAAAGCATTTTCTTGATTCGGCTACCTGCCTTTCTACAGGCTATATAAAGGATGGTATGAAGATAATAGATGTAGGTAGCGGTGCAGGCTTTCCGGGTATTCCTGTGAGTATTCTCAAGGACGGAATTAAAATGACACTTTTAGATTCACTTAATAAAAGAATCAGCTATCTGAATGAAGTGGTAAAGAAGCTTGATTTGAAAGGCATTACCACTGTTCATGCAAGAGCAGAGGAAGCAGGCAGCAGCAAAGAACATAGAGAGGCTTATGATATAGTATTATCCAGAGCTGTAGCGTCAATGAGTGTTTTATGCGAGTACTGCCTGCCTTTTGTAAAGGTGGGTGGGTATTTTCTATGTCAAAAAGGTCCGGATACAGGAATAGAGCTGGAAGAAGCAGAGCTGGCAATAAAAACCCTGGGAGGAATAGTAAAGGAAGTAAAGGAATATCAACTACCCTTTAGTGATATAAAACATAATATAATAATAATAGGAAAGACAACAGATACTCCGACAAAATATCCCAGGAAGCCGGGTAAACCGGCAGCAAGTCCAATATTATACTTAAAAAGCTAGAAATTTGTAACAAAAAAAACAGCTGAAAATGAGTAAAATCAGCCTTTCGCAGGCAGGAAGTAAAAGAGATATGGCGAATAAGTAATTATATATTATGCGGTAAGGAGAGGAATGAGTAACTTGAATGACAATAAGGAAATAATCAATATACCGATTGATAAAGTAGCTCCAAACCCATACCAGCCGAGAAAGGAATTCAGAGGACCATCCCTTGAGGAGCTGGCAGCATCAATTAAGGAGTATGGAGTGCTGCAGCCTATAAACGTAAGGAAAATTGGAGAAAACGGCTTTGAGCTGATTTCCGGAGAAAGAAGACTTAGGGCGTCAAAACTTGCAGGCATGAGCTATATACCTGCAATAGTTATTGAAGTTATTGAGCAGGATTCTGCCGTTATAGCGCTGATTGAGAATCTGCAAAGAGAAGATTTGAATTTTATGGAAGAAGCGGAAGGTTACCATAATCTGATAAATGATCATGGAATGACTCAAGAGGAGCTTGCAAAAAAGGTTGGCAAGAAGCAGTCAACAATAGCGAATAAACTAAGACTATTAAAGCTAAACAGGGGTATTAAAAAGACATTACTGGAAAATGAATTGACTGAAAGACATGCAAGAGCACTGTTGAAGCTTCCGGATGATAAGCTTCAGGAAAAGGCTCTTTTGGGCATAATAAAAAAATCTCTTAATGTTAAAAAGACCGAAGATTTGGTAGAGAAAATGCTTGATGAGGTTGCGGCATCAATTGAGGAGCCCAAGAGAAACAGGATGAGAGGCAAAATGCATTATAATATATATATAAATACATTAAAGAATGCCTATAAGGAAATCCAAAAAGCAGGCTGCAGGGTAGAGTATGGACAGATTGACAAAGGTGAGTTTATTGAGATTACATTAAAAATACCAAAGAATGTGTAGTGTAGAGAACGCTTAAATGCGTTCTTTTTATTTTTTGATATAATATTGCTGCGGAACGCATACAATGCGTTCCCTACTAGAGCTTTCCACTCAATATGAGTATGCCCATTGCTATGAACAAGACTCCGGCTGAGTTTTGGATATAGTGTGGAGGGATATACCTTGTTAGGTACGCACCTGCAAAGACTCCAATAAAGGAAGAGCATACCAGTGCTGCACTTGAACCTATAAATACTGACATTATTGAGTTTGATTTTGCAGCGAGGAGCATTGTAGCAAGCTGCGTCTTATCGCCTAACTCAGCAATAAGTACAAGAAAAAAAGTATACAATACAGATTTTAACATTTATGTCCTCCTTATTTCTATTGAATAGTGTTTTGATAGGGCTTTTTCTTTTATTTGTTTTTTCAATCTGATATAGTATAGGTATGGAATGATTTATAATATATTTATTCTATATGCCTTTAATATATTAATGGTTTATTATATTATTAGAATATATAAGTTGACGAAAAAGCAAGAAATAGAGTTAGCAAGTAAATATTGTACAAGCGCTGGTAACTATATTAGATGTAATTAAGGTTCAATAACAAACAATGATGCATTTGCGCGAAACTTAAATGGAATTAATAATGGATTTTGCGAAATGTCTACTATGTGAGGTGTATGGGATGTCAAAATCAATAGCTGTCTTTAATCAGAAGGGTGGTGTAGGAAAAACTACAACAGTCATAAATTTATCTGCTTGCCTGGCAAGCAGGGGGAAGAGGGTTCTAATGCTTGATATAGACCCTCAAGGAAACACTACAAGTGGTGTTGGGATTAATAAAACAACACTTGAGAAAACAGTTTATGATGTGTTGATAAACGATGATGAGCCCAAGGATTGTATTATTGATACAAACAGGGAGAATTTGTTTATACTCCCATCAAGCGTTCAATTGGCCGGTGCAGAGATCGAATTGACCGAAATGAATAAAAGAGAATTGAAGCTACGGGAATGTATTGACAGTGTAAAATCTGGATTCGATTACATATTCATTGATTGCCCGCCATCCCTTGGTTTATTATCGATAAATGCCCTATCTGCAGTAGACAGTGTATTGATACCTATTCAATGCGAATACTATGCCCTGGAAGGAGTCAGCCAGCTGATGAACACCATTAAGCTGGTTAAAAAAAGTCTCAATCCTGATTTGGATATTGAGGGAGTTGTGCTGAGCATGTTCGATGGGAGGACTAATTTATCAATACAAGTTGTTGATGAAGTTAAAAAGTATTTCCGGGGAAAGGTATACACCACTATGATACCAAGGAACGTAAGGCTTGCCGAAGCACCCAGCTATGGAATGTCAATTATAGAATATGATATAAAATCAAAAGGTGCAGAGGCGTATATGGATTTGGCAGATGAATTTATTGATTTATGTGAGGAAGTGATATAGATGGTCAATAAAAGAGGGCTTGGAAAAGGTCTTGGGGCACTCATACCTGAAAACGAAGAAAAAATACAGAACTCAATCATAGAAGTAAAGATCACTGATGTTGAGCCTAATGATAAGCAGCCGAGAAAGGCATTTGACGATAAAGCCCTTACAGACCTTTCAGAGTCTATAAAGGAACATGGAGTAGTACAACCTATAATAGTTAGGAAGCTTGGGAACAACTTTCAGATTATCGCAGGAGAACGAAGATGGAGAGCCTCAAGGCTGGCAGGGAAAAAGACTATTCCCGCAATAGTAAAGGATTGCAGTAATTTAGAGGTTATGGAGCTTGCGTTGATAGAAAACCTGCAGCGGGAAGATTTGAATTCAATAGAAGAAGCTATGGCATATAAAAGTCTTATTGAGGAATATAATATGACACAGGAAGAAATTTCAAAGCAGATAGGTAAGAGCAGACCGGCAATTGCAAATTCTTTAAGACTGCTCCAACTCCCAAAGGAAATAAAAGATATGATTGCAGCTGGAAAAATAACTCAAGGGCATGCCAGAGCGTTGTTAGCAATAGAAGGAGAGAAAAGGCAGCTGGAAGTAGCAGGAAAAATCATTAATCAGCAATTAAATGTAAGACAAATTGAAAAGCTGGCCAAGGATACAAAACAGAAGGAAAAAGTAGAAGCACTACCGGATAAGTATCAAATTGAAATTAACCAATTGGAGGAAAGATTAAAAACCGCACTAGGTACAAAAGTTACGATACAACATAAAAGCAATAGGGGAAAAATTGAAATAGAGTATTACAGCAACGAAGAGCTTGATAGAATACTAGATTTATTGGAAAAATAAGGGCTTTTATAAATTGCGTATAATCAATTATTTTTGTAGTGGTAAAGGGTTAATACTTAAAAAGAAAAAAAATCCGTATAAGCTAAATATATGCGTATTAGGGGGATTCGGTTAATGCAGCAGTACATTTTAAGTTCATTTGTGTCGAAAGGCGGCGGAGGCAATAAGGCAGCTGTTGTTTTCGACGATTTTGGAATGTCTGATTATCAGATGTTAGGAATAGCGAAGAAAAACAATTTTTCTGAGACTGCGTTTATAGATTTTAGAAGAAGTGATATAAACAGATTTAATATAAGATACTTTACACCGACAGAAGAAGTTGATATTTGCGGACATGCCGCCCTTGCATCCTTTCATGTTTTGAAGCAGCTTGGATATTTGGAGGAAGGTATTGCATATCACCGTACTAAGGCAGGAGAGCTTAAGGTATTGATAGAAAAGGACATAATACTGATAGAAATGAAAAAACCTGAAATTGTGATGCAGCTTGACAAGAACATTATAATGAAAACGGTTGATGCAACTATGGATGAAATAGTAACAGACGAAGAGGGAATGGTTGATGTTATATCTACAGGGCTTAAGGACATTATATTAGAAGTGAATAGTCTTGAATCATTGAGGAAAATGAATATACATAAAGAAAAAATGATAGAGATCTGTAAGGAGTATAGTCTTATAGGGATGCATGTTGTTTCACGTGAAACAATTGAGAAGAATTCTGATTTCTGTTGCAGAAATTTTGCTCCGGCAGTTGGTATAGATGAAGAAGCTGCAACAGGGACATCTAATGCATCATTACTGTATTATATGATGAAAAAGAATAGCGAATTTGATTATGGAAAGACCTACAAGATCGAACAGGGATATTTTATGAACAGTCCAAGCAACATATATGTAAAGGCTGATAAATCAAGCAACAGCATATTTGTTGGTGGTAACGCCAGAATAGATAATATGGAAGAGATCTTCTACAGTCGCTAGTCGCTAGTCTCTGGTCGCTAGATTGGGGCAGGGCTTCGAAGGCTGAGCTAAGCCTATGCCCATAAGGAATCCCAATAAATCTAGAGACTAGTGACTCGTGACTAGCGACTAATAACTCTGTCTTATTTAAGACACAGTATTATATTAATGTTTCACGTGAAACAAAGGAGCAGACATGATTTATTTTGATAACGCGGCTACAACATTTCCCAAGCCGGAAGAAGTATATAAAGCAGTGGATGATTGTCTGAGGAACTATTGTGCAAATCCTGGAAGAGGTGGGCACAGGCTCTCACTCCAGTCGGGCAGAGTACTTCTTGAAGCAAGGGAGCTTTTAATGGAGTTATTTAACTCCGATTCAGCTGATAGTATTATATTAACGCATAATGCAACAGAGTCATTGAACCTGGCCCTTAAGGGCTATTTAAAAAAAGGCAGCCATGTAATAACAACAAGTATGGAGCACAATTCGGTTATGAGACCTCTAAAAGCACTTGAAAGACTTGGCATAGAAACCTCTGTAGTTCAATGCAGTAAAGAAGGAGAAATAAATATTGACAGTATTAAGAAGGAAATAAGGAGAGAAACAGTACTTATTGCTGCCACCCATGCTTCCAATGTAGTAGGCACAATTTTGCCAATCGGTGATATTGGTGCTCTGGCAAAGGAATATAAACTTGAATTCCTTGTTGATGCTTCACAGACGGCGGGCGCATATGAAATTGATGTAGACAAAATGAATATAAGCATGCTTGCTTTTACAGGGCATAAAAGCCTTATGGGGCCACAAGGGACTGGAGGCCTATATATTAAAAAAGGAATTGAACTGGAACCTATGAAGGAGGGAGGAACCGGCAGTAGGTCCGAATCGCTGTATCAACCGGAAATTATGCCGGATCGTTTTGAAAGCGGTACTCACAATACTCCAGGTATAGCAGGCTTGTGTGCAGGTATTAATTATATAAAGGATAAAGGCCTAAATAACATTAGAAAACACGAGGAAGAGCTCATGAGCTGCTTCCTGGATGGACTGGCTAATATTAAAAATGTCAGGGTATATGGAACAAAAGATATTAACAAACAAGTTCCGGTGGTATCGATTAATATCGGAGATATAGGTTCTTCAGAAACAAGTTATATTCTGGATCAGACCTTTGACATAGCGACCAGATCTGGGCTGCATTGCGCACCTATGGCACATAGAACAATCGGTACCTTGGAACAGGGTACTGTGAGATTCAGCTTCGGTTATCTGAACAATAAAAAGCAAATTGAAACAGCATTATCTGCCATTGAACAAATAACTAGAGAACTATAGGGGAGTGGAGAATGAATACAGTAGATAGTTTTTTGAAAGATTATAATAGTGTTATTATTATTGCTATCATAGGGTTAATACTAATTGTGCTTGTATGGAACATTGTATTATCTGCCCGGCTTACTGCATTAGGAGGTAAGTACAAAAAGTTTATGCGGGGTTCTTCCGGTAAGAATTTTGAAAGCATGCTGTTGGACCATGTGGGAGATATAGAATCAGCTATTGAAAGAGTTAACATAATTAATGAAGAGCTTGTTGATGTAAAGAATCAAATGGATAAATGTGTACAGAAGTGTAATATAATCAGGTATAATGCTTTTAGCGATACGGGCAGCGACTTGAGCTTTTCAATTGCTATGCTTGATAATTTTAATGATGGGTTCATAATTACGGGAATATATGGCAGGAATGAATCTTTTACCTATGCAAAGCCGGTATCTAAAGGTATATCAAAGTATCCTCTTTCTGTTGAAGAAGAGATGGTACTGAAAAGAAGCATTAAAAGCACACAAATATAGATATATAGAATAAAATATAGCCCTTCATAGGATACTATGTGTATTGTATTACAAGTAACCTATGGAGGTATTTTTATATGATAATAGCAATACAGAGAGGCTTGGAAAATATCAAAGAGGAGCTGGAGAGCAGAGGTAATGAAGTATTTTTTATTGGAGAAAACAGAATTGCTGATGCAGTCCTCTACAAGGAAATAGATGCATTTCCCTATTATGAGGTCAATAATATTCCATCTGCTGTATCAGCTTCAATAGATGGCAACATGTCTTACGGGGCCTTGCTGGTAAATGTAACAAACAAATCTATGGAAGACATTATCCGCATACTAGAGAAGCGACTGTATAGTCCCTTATTATGATTCATAGCGATCTTATTTCCATGGCCCACCTTCTATGAGGCGTATTTGAGTTCTTTCTGAGTTACTAATGTTCAGCTATAGATGAACGAGTTCGCTCTCCCTATCTGTATGTCGGACAAGCATATATTGCCTGTTCTTGCACAAGTATGGTTTTACAGTCTTGTAATAAAACCATAAAATGACATGATTCTACGAAATATCCAATTATTATACTATATTATGTTATAATAATATAAAAAAGCAAGTTATTATATACGATATAATATACAACAGAAAATTTGATGAAAGGGGTGCGTACCTTGTTATATGCCGGCATATATGACAAATTATTATTTATAGTAATAGTATGTTCCTCTGCTTTCAACGTACTATATACCGTGTGTATGAATAAAACAGCTTCGCTTTTCAAATTATTGGGATGGTCCTTCTTCATACCATTAGGTTTATGCTGTTGTACATTCGTATTTTCAACAAATATTCAAGCAAGTCTTGTATTATCACTTTCTGAGTTTTGCCTTTCAGCAAGTATTCTCCTGCTATTAATCCAGCCTTATAATATTAAAAACCATAATGTAAAAACTGCTGTTATTACGGCATTTACTATAATACTTGCAGCATATATAGTACAAAAAGAGCAGTTCATATACTATTCCTTTTCAGCTGCAATACGAAACAGCTTAACGGCTGTATGTATCATCATATCAATAATACATACAAATAAAAGAAATGGTGATAAACAATTAATGATACCGCTGACAATATGGCTCGGTGGAATATTAGCAGGATTTATTGAGAATCAGACCTATGCCGGGGAAGTAATACTTGTGGCCAAGATAAGTGCTTATGCTTCATTCACTCACTACTTCTACAGCCTGACTTATAATGCATATATGGACAAAATCAATGAATCAGAGAAGCTGATAGAAACAATGGAGCACTCCCTGAACAAAGAGGTAAAGAAAAGAGTATTTGAAATAGAAAGATCGAATGAAAGACTGCTGGAAATATCCAAGACGGATTTGCTTACTAAAACCTTTAATAAAATAACAATACTTAATATCATAGAAAAGCAGATTAATAACAAAAAAAGAGAGGTTTTCTCTATCTTAATGTTTGATATAGATAACTTTAAAATAATAAATGACTCCCTTGGGCATGTTACAGGGGATATGTGCCTTAAGACCCTGGCAAATATTGCTTCTGGGAATATAAGGGAAGTAGACTATCTGGGAAGATACGGAGGAGACGAATTTCTCATAGTTCTTCCGGCATTAGCTGAGAACGAAGCGAAATATGTTGCAGAGCGCTTCAAAAACAAAGTGAATGAAGCAAGCAATCCGAAGTTTACAGTTTCTATAGGTATTGCCACCTACCCTTATGACGGTCGTACTGTAAAGGATCTGATATCAGCTGCTGACAGGGGCCTGTATAAATCAAAGAGCAAAGGGAAAAACTGCATTTCTCATGCTTCACTATAGTAATGCAGTTTTGTTTATTTATAGAAAAAGTCATTATGTAAATAAACAATATTCATCATTTTACGACAAACACATTGTAAAAAGAGCTTTTCATATAATGATATGGATATTGTTGCATTAGTCTGGTAAAATTTATTACATGTACAAAATAACTGTTAATTATTAAAGTGTCAATATATACGTTGTAATATTTGAAGGAGGACATTTTATGCATTTCTTTGGTAACATACTATTGCTCTCAAGTGATCTGGAGCTTTATGCTAAAATAAGCGGCTTGTTGAACAAGTATGAAATAGTGCAGCAGAAGTTCAATCCGGCAGGCCTAATGACAGATATATATAAATTCAACCCTGTTGTCATAATTGTAGACCTCGATGATTATGAATATTCGGTATACAATTCCATATCCTTGTCAGATGCAGACAACTACATTCCGGTTTTGGCACTTTACTCAAAATATAAAAGTGCTATGCAATTTATAGATACAGTAATGGAATATAATATGCACAAATCGGAAATAACCGTATGCCTTCCTAATATTATAAAAATATTTGCAGATTTCAAGTACAAATATTCAGGTATCAAGCAGTGTTATAGAATTAATGACTTGATAAACAGTCAGACAGACAACTTGTTAAGAAGGTTCATTGGAAACGAGTTTCAATATTTAGAATCTATTGATCATATCTTGAAATGTGTTTTCTTAAATGAGTCACAACTTGTAAACAGGCCAAAATTCATACTGATTGCAAGCTGGAATGATGATGGGACTGAAGTAGATATATATGATTTTGACAGCGGTGATATGGTTAAGGATAAGGAAGCCATTGAGCTTGCGGATTCAAACAGACTTTTTGGTGTAAAAAGAGAGTATGAAAATGCTTTTTATATGAATCCTGACAAGAAAGAATATTCAGGTATGGAAAGCTGTGAAAGTATTTTTGATGAGGAATTAAAGCAAAGGCTAGGTGAGATAATCAACTTTGCAGGTTATATTACCACAAATACAGCAATACTTGGGGTCAACTATCAAGATAGTGTTTCGCAGTTTGATTCAGGGATTATAAAGGAACTCTGCATAAATTACAATCTTATTCATAATATATACAGGCAAATGAACAAGGTTAACTCAGCATTTATTTATACTGTAAATGCCCTGTCCAGGGCTTCGGAGGTTAATGATGACGGTACAGGGATGCACATTAAAAGAGTAAATGCATATTCCAGGCTTATTGCAGAAAGTCTTGGACTTGATTCAATATATACGGATACTATTGGGTTTTCTGCGCAGATGCATGATGTAGGCAAGCTTTCGGTACCGAAAAATATACTGACAAAGCCTGGTATGCTTACTTTGGATGAGTTTGATATAATGAAAAGCCATACACTGTTGGGCGCAAAGATAATAGGCGATTCAAAACAGCTTGCAATGGCCTCTGAAATAGCGATAAGTCATCACGAGAAATTCGACGGCTCCGGATACCCTTACAAGAAGGTAGGGGAAGAAATCCCACTCTCAGGCAGAATTGTAGCAATGGCAGACATATATGATGCTTTGAGAACCGAGAGAGCATACAAGGCGGCTTATGGGCACTCAACTGCCTTCGACATAATAACAAAAGGTGATGGAAGAGTAATGCCGCAGCATTTCGATCCGCAGATACTGGAGATATTCAAAAAAAGGAACAAGGATTTTTGTGAAATATATGAAGAAGTAGAATAGAAAAAGCGGCACAAGCCGCTGAGCCTACTGACAAACCCTAAAGGACTATAGTCTTTAAAGAAGCAATAGTCTCGGATATCGACTCACACAGTATAAGCTTTGGACAGAATTAGAGCTTGATACGCAGTAAAATCCTAACGCACATAAACCCTGCATCCAAGGCTTTTGCATAAGCAAAAGGTTACATCTGCTTGTGGGCATAGCCCACATCTAGGTATGTGCTAGATTTGCATCCGGCAAATCTTACGGATTTTCCTGTGTATCTTCGCTCTATTCTGTTACCCAAAGCTCATAAGTGTTCCCTGATATACGAGGCAATGCTTTTTTAAATATTCATTCAACTTATTAAGGGTTTGTCAGTAGCCTGAAGACTCAAACGAGTCTTTCAGATTGAAGACAAACTAAGGAGCAGACACGTAATAGCCTAAGTATACTCATATGTGGCTATACGTGTCTGCTCCAATTTTCTGCTTTGTCATTAACCTGAGCGGCACAAGCCGCTTTTTCTATTCTACTCAGAGGAGCTTGCGTAATCATTATTCATATAAGGATTTTCGTTCAGGGTTGAAGCAATTTGCTGATTTACTACCGACATATCGGGCATTGTCATTTTTCTGTTCATTTTCCACATGTTATACTTAAGTCCATTTGCAATAAGATTTGCCATGTTCATAACAACACTGAGCCTTGTATTCTGCAGTATCATAATCTCCATAAATCCTCCGACATTAACAATTCCAGTGATGTTAACATGACCAATAGCCGGAAGGTTCTTATTCACTCCCGAGCCGGGAGACAGAGGACCCTCCTTTATATTTACAAAGCCGATCCTTTCCAATCTGCCCAGGCATGCATCTATGGCAATTATGAAAGGGTTTTCGAATTTATCAAAAAGCTCCATATACTCGCATAGGTTTTTGGCATGTACCGGTTCATCCAAGGTACCGAATATATGTACATTTTTGTATTTCATATCTTTTACCTTATAGCCAATCAATGGCCCAAGGCAGTCACCGGTGGCCCTATCTGTTCCAATGCATACAATTATGATGTCGCTATAGCTTTCATCATAGAAGCTGCTCATGCATTCCTCAAAGTAATTGCAGAAATAAGAAAAGGAATAGGGTTTATTAATATCTATTGTACGTTCAAATTTAACCTTCAACATTCCTAACTCCTTTATATGAATATCTTTATATAAAGTATTACCCAAAGACAATGCGCAAATTCAGAGGTTTCAAAATAAATGGGATGTGGCAGAAAGGTTTTTGTTGTATAATGGTGTTATTCTATAATATGAATACTTTTAAGGGATTTATGCGTATATATTATGAGAGGTGCTGAATTTGAGTAATGTGAGGTCAAAAAAGAGAACTGCTTTACTCCTTCTGCTGGCTTCAGTACTGGTACTTGTTATCTTGCTGATTGTAAACAACAAAACAGCTCAAAAATCCTCCTTTGTTATGGAAGGCAGAAATAAGCTGACAGTTGCAGGAGAGGTAATAGCAGTGTCTAATAGCAGCAGTCTGGTGTATTGTATAAAGGACTTGCTTATAGAAGCACAGGAAGAAAATCTGAGAGCCAAGAGCATAAATGGGAATGTAGCATGGAGTCAGAAGCTGCTTGGGAAAATAGTCAATATAGCTGATGCGGGGGAAGGCATTGTAATAATTGATTCTCAGAATAATATCAATTATTATTCGCACTTAGGGAAGCTCTTGTGGACCTATAAGTCTCCTTCTGAAATTATAGACATATTTACCGAGGACAATGGCAGCTTCCTGGTGGAGTATAAGGGGATGACTGGTAGTCATGCGGAGGTATTCACACAAAATGGCAGCAAAATAGGAAATATATCGGTAGAGAATGCACATGTATTATCATTTTCTACCGGAGCCAATGCCTTTTCTATTTCAGTGCTGGATACGTCTGCGGAATCAATAAAAACCAAAATAATAACCTATGACTTCAAAGGGGATATACTCTGGGCTAAAAACTTTGACAACAATATAATTTCAAAGCTCAACTACGGCAAGAATAATAAATTGCTTGTCTTGGGCGAGAATACAATCTATGTATACAAAAGTGACGGGAGCTTGCTGGAAGAGATAAAAGTTGAGGGTGATATCAGAAATGTAGCAATAAGTGATTACATTGTCAGCATAGCTTTATTCGACAGAGGCAAACAATACCTGGCATGCTACGATTCAAACATGCGGGAACAAAGCCGTATAGAGATAGAGGCTGCTCCTTTGGGGATATTTCCACTGAAAAACAACCAGATATTATATTACAATGATGAACTGCTGGTGCTTACTTCTAAAGGGGAGCTTATTGCCAGGTACAAGTCCAACACGGATATAAGCAATGTATATATGACTCTTGATAATAAGGTGTACTTGGTATCAAATAGAAAGCTCCAGCAGTTGGAGTACATAAAATAGTTAAAAATAGGAGGCACTTATGAATTGGATTGACTATGCAATAATAGCAATTCTTGCCCTTGGTTTCATTTCAGGCTTGAGAAGAGGGTTTGTGAGGTCAATATCCAGCATTATATGTCTGCTGGCATCCATAATAATTGCAAAGACCTATTATAAGGCATTAACCTTATTTATGGTTGAAAATACTGCAATAGAAGAAAAGATAACAGGCTTTCTTTCTGAAAAAGCTTTCGTGAAGAACATGCTGTTGGCTCCATCAGGAGAAAGTGCAGTTTTTTCTATCAGCAACAATTTTACCAGTGATCTGAACTCATTTGTTACAGTGCTGATAATAAATGCAATATCAATACTGGTAATATTTCTGGCAGTAAGGCTTATTCTAGGGATTGCAGAAGGATTTATGATTAGTGCTGTTGAAATCCCCGGATTGAGAGAGGTAAATAGTATTGGAGGGGCAATAGTTGGCCTTGGGAAGAATATCATAGTGATTATGCTTATATTCACCATAATTACACCTGCCTCTGCAATAAAGTCCTTTTCGGTTATTGCAAGCGGAATAGAAACATCAACCCTTGCCAAGTATTTTTATACCTATAATTTCATACTTGGTTGGATATGGTCCGCTGCTCTTGATTTTTTGAATAAATAAGGAGTTGTTGAATTCATGAGTAAGAAAAATACAGCAATAGGGTTAGTTCTGGTATTCCTGGGCATATCCATGTATCTAAGGAATTATAATATTGGAACCGGAAGCCTGCTGACACTTTTCCTGGGCTTGGGACTTTTTTATGCATACTACATAAAAAAGGAGCAGCCCTTTGCAATATTCGGAGGAATATTCACAGCTATAGGATTAATGTATGTTCTGCATGATATAAGGCTTTTTCGTATAGATATGACCTTTGAAACTCTGCTTATAGTTCTGGGAATTATATTTATGTTCATTTTTTACTCAAAGCACGCTCAGGGCTTTGTTTTTCCAGGAATGATACTTCCTGCTATCGGAATATATCTTATACTGCTAAGAACCTTTAACGATAAGTATACAGCTTCCAGCATATTTTTGCTGCTTGGGTTCGCCTTTTATGCAATATACTTCATAGCCTATATGGGAAGCTCCGGCTGGCCTCTGATACCTGCAACCATATTTCTGCTGACTGGAATATTGGCTTATGCCTTCAGTTTTAAGGTAATAACCTGGAATATGGTTTATATGAGCAGAGGATATTTATGGCCTTCGATGATGATTCTGGCGGGAGTGTTGATACTGATGAACCTTCGGAAAAGAAGGAGCTGATTAAAAAGTAGCGGCAATAAAGCAGCCATGTATAGCACGGAATAACTATACAAATCTTGATGGTACTAAGGAACTCCGCCAAAGAAAAGTCTAACGCCCTCAAATGGTCATCCTTGACCTTGAGGGCTTGCTTCGGCATCCTTGCCTCGCATACGACTTTTCTAAGGCTCCATTCCTAAGTACCATTAGCAAGCTTTGTATAAATATCCCTTAGCTATGACATGGCTGCTTGTATAAGTATACACCGTTATTCAGGCTATGAAGCTATAGGGTGATTTTTAATCAGCTTAACAGGTCCAATTAGATATTCTCAATACTTATTGGTGCATTTGATGTATATGCTTTAATTGATATCTTGTCGGAGGCTGTTTCAAAGTTTTCGCTTTTTACCTGTGCGGTGCTTTGCATTCCTATGCTTTTCTTATCCATTGAAAAAGTAAGGTTTGCAAGGTTAACATCGATACCGCTCATTGTAGTATGTGCATCGACCATATGCTCAAAACCTTCCGCCGCTTTTAGTCTGACATCAATTCTGCCGTTGGACGTACTGAGAATATAGTTTGAGCTTAAGGAATCGCCTTTTCGCGCGGTGTTTACCATTATCGCAGCATTGCTGGTCTTTGCATCTATATTGTCTAAATGACTGTCTTCAATAGAAATTTTAGAATTTGAAGTTCTAATATTTGCAGTCCTTGAGGATACTCCATCCAAAACTACCTTTTCATTATCAGCCAGTATTTCTATCTCTTCAGTGTTGCATCTTGTGATAATAACCCTCCCATTTGTAGTACTGCAGTTCAGGAGTCTGGCATCCATGTCGTTGACTTCGCATTTTGCATTTTCTGTTGAGAGACTAAGTATAGCCATCCCTTTTGGCAGCTGGATCTCAATTCTTCCCCAGGTTCTGCCGGGGAATTCAGTTGAAAACCTATAATTGCCTGCCTCTGTTATGGTTTTGAAATATTCATCAATAACAAGCTGAGGCATGTTGGAATTAGCGAATAAATTAACTGTCATTTCTTTAGTATCACTTGGACTTACTTTTATTGAAAAATTGCTTGCTTTGAGGTAAACACCGGAGCTTTCTGTCATCGGGTAGGTATAACTGCTGTTATACCGGTATTTCTCATAACCAGCCTCAAATAAGCCGCCCAACTGGCTCGCAAAGGTATCTGCGAATTTTGCTGCAGATTCTGCAATATCCTGTCCAAGGCTTTCCATCCTTTTAGTAAACTCTTCAGTGAATTTTTCTGTGTTATTGCCTATTTTTTCTGAATTTATATTTTCACCCAACTGCCCTGCCAGTTTACCTGCCCTTTCACCTAAAGTCTCAGCAAGCTTTGTAGCTTTCTCACCAAATTTGTTGAGCTTTTCATCAATTTTCATCTCATTCAATTTAGCAGAAAGTTCATCTTTTATCTCGTTTATTCTTGAGCCTGAGGTCGTTGTGTTTGTACTGCCCCTTTCCAAAGCCTCAAGAAGCTTTACTGCTTCATCTGTTGTTATCTTGCCTTCCTGGAGCATCTTGAGTATCAGCATTTTTTCTTCCATTATATTTTCCTCCTATTCATTTAATAACCTGACAGCTTCCTCTGAAGTGATCTCACCCCTATAAAGCCTTTCCAGCACTTCTTTTTTATCACTGGAGCCTGCACCCTGGTTCTTATAGCCTAAAGCTGAAATGAGTGAATCCAGCTTACTCTTAACAGTAGGGTAGGATATACCAAGCTCTCGCTCCATTTCCTTGATATTCCCCCTGTTTTTTATAAATATCTCTGCAAAGTCTTTATGCTCCTGAGATAGAGTACAGAACTTGCAGGGCTTGAAATGTCCCTTTATCGTGCTTTTACACAAATTGCAGGATATTTCGGTTATTTCTACAGGTCCGCTGCATATAGGGCACTGCCCCATAACCTCTCTTTTCATAATGCCACCTCCTATATGCTTTGCACTAAACATCTTATATTTTGAATTCAAGATATGCAAAACATCTCTTTGTACATAAAATTATTTTTCCAATTAAGCTAATTATAATCCAAATATTAATAATGTCAATATACATATTAATATTTTAAATATATAATCTAAATATTATTAAATATATATTTTGAAATGTTAATATTATTGATTGTGCAAAGCGATATAATCACTATAAAATACTTTTTGTGCGTTGTATATAAAGAATGGTATAATTTCTATAAATGTATAACATAAGTATATAAAATACGAAAAACCTATTTGGTACTTTCAGAGGAGGATAAAATGAAAGAAATTGATGCTAGAGGCCTTGTGTGCCCACAGCCGGTAATACTCACAAAAAAGGCTCTTGAAGAAATAGAAGCGGGTGAAGTAATAGCTATAGTCGATAACATAACTGCCAGAGAGAATGTTTCACGTCTCGCGGCAAACTTGAGCTATGAATATGAGGTATCAGAGGAAAAGGGCTGCCACTATATAAAAATCAAAAAAATCTCTGCAGCAGAAAAGCCCGGAAAAAAAGAGGACAGCATAGTAATAGTTATAACCTCAGATAAACTGGGCCAGGGAGCAGAGGAACTGGGAAAGGTGCTGATGAAAAGCTATACTTACGCACTTGCAGAAACCAAGCCGCTTCCTAAGGCTGTTGTATTTCTGAACAGTGGTGTAAAGCTTACTTCGGAAGGTTCTGAGGTACTGGAAAACATTAAAAAGCTCGAAAGCTCCGGAGTAGAAATAATAAGCTGTGGAACCTGTCTGGACTTTTACCAACTAAAGGATAAGCTTCAGTTGGGTATAGCTGGAAATATGTATTCGATAATTGAGAAAATGAATGCTGCAAAAAAAGTAATAAATATAGGTTAGGTGTAAAGATATGGATATTTTAATGCAAAGCATAAAAGAATATATGGGTATTGACAGTATGGTGATGGGTTATTATATCATGATGGCAGTAAAAGCTGTTATATTAATTGTGATCGGCAGGATTTCCATTTCCATATTCAACAAGATTATCACAGACTTCTTCAGGCTGTATCCAAAGCTTAAAATGGATGAAAAGAAATCCACAACCCTTGCAAGCATACTGAAGAGTATTGTAAAGTATACAGTTTATATAATTGTAATAATTTCCGTACTAAATGTTTTTGAAATACCTACAGCCCCTCTCCTGGCAACTGCAGGACTCGGAGGTCTTGCCATAGGCTTTGGTGCACAAAGCTTGGTTAAGGATGTTTTTACCGGTTTTTTCATACTCTTTGAAGATCAGTTTGGAGTTGGAGACCTGGTAACAATAGGAAGCATGGCGGGAACAGTTGAGGACATGGGACTCCGGATAACCAAAATAAGGGAATATAACGGTAATCTGCATATAATACCAAACGGTGAGATAAAGACCGTTACCAATCACACCAGAGGCAACCCTCTTGCTATCCTGGATATTGGAATAGCTTATGAAACAGATGTTGAGAGAGCAATAGCTGTCTTAAAAGAACTTGTAGAGCAGTATTATAATAATAATCAGGAATCAATAGTGCAAAACCCTGAAGTTCTGGGAATAATGAAATTCAATGAATCAGAAGTCGTAATAAGAACGGTAGTAAGGACCAAGCCACTTATGCATTGGAAAACGGAAAGGGAGCTGAGAAAATATATTTTGGAAGCTTTTAAAGCTCAAGGTATAGAAATACCTTATCCCAGAAGGGTTATTATCAAAAAAGATGAGGCATAAAGATTATTACATTGACAGAGGAGGTTGCAGATGTACTATCCAAAGCAATTCAATCTCGGAGATATTGTTGAAACAAAAAAACAACATCCGTGTGGCAGTAACCAATGGGAGGTCATAAGGGTAGGAGCGGACTTCAAGATAAAATGTCTGGGCTGCAGCAGAATAGTAATGCTTCCAAGGCCAAAGTTTGAAAAGTCTGTAAAAAAAGTGATAAAAAGTGCAGCTCCTGAAGAAACTAATGAACATAACAGTTGATAAAATTTCAATAGAGTGCTATAATTTATAATTGCGTAAATATCCTCGCTCTATCATATTCAGATAGGGCCGTCAGTCCGTGGGGAGGAGGTGAATTTTATGAACAGGTACGAAACTATATACATAGTTAGACCAACCGTTGATGAAGAAGGTGTAAAAGCTCTTCAGGAAAAATTCAAGGCAATTATTGAAGCAAACGGCGAAATCGAGACTATAGATGATTGGGGCAAAAGAAAGCTTGCTTATCTGATAGACGATATCGGAGAAGGCTTCTATGTATATATGAAATATAAAGCAGCTCAGACTGTACCGAAGGAACTCGACAGAGTATTCGGCATTACAGAAGACATTTTGAGACATATGATTATAAGAATAGAAGACTAAACAGAAAGGATTAATTAGGCGGTGTGATTATGTTGAATAGAGTTGCTCTTGTGGGCAGGTTAACCAAAGACCCTGAAGTCAGGTATACAGCAGATAATCAAACACCAATAGCCAAATTCACTATTGCAGTTGACAGGACTTTTAAAAGGGAGGGTCAACCTACTGCCGACTTCATTCCGATAGTTGTTTTTGGCAAATCTGCAGATAACTGCGGGAAGTTCATAAAAAAAGGCAGGCTTGTTGCCGTTTCAGGTAGATTGCAGACTAGAAGCTGGGATGACCAGGAAGGTAAAAGGCATTATGCCACAGAAGTGATAGCAGATGAAGTTGATTTCCTGGATAGGGGTTCCGATGTCAAAGGGCAGGGAAATGCCGGCGGATCAGAGGATTACAGTGACTTCCACCCTGCAGAGGAAGAGGACGATCTTCCATTTTAACAAAAGGAGGGAAAAGGATTGAATAGACGTGGCGGTGAAAGAACCGGCGGCGGCGGAAAAATGAGAAAGCCGAAGAAAAAAGTCTGTAACTTTTGTATTGATAAAGTTGAATTTATAGATTACAAAGATGTGAATAAGCTGAGAAGATTTATCTCTGAAAGAGGGAAGATAATCCCAAGAAGAATTTCCGGGAATTGCGCTAAGCACCAGAGACAGCTTACAGTAGCAATAAAGAGAGCAAGAAACATAGCTTTTCTGCCGTTTACTACAGATTAATAAATGTAATTAAACTCGGAGGTATTTATTACCCTCGGGTTTTTTGCTTTTAAGAAAAGACAATATTGCAGGATACCATCCAAACCCGCTAATTCCAATATTTATAAGGCATTTGGGGGGAGGTATTATAAGAAAAATGTCGAATATTAGAACAGGGCAAGACCATTTGGCGAGGAATGGTTATATGGTCATTAAAGCCAATTGTTCCAATACTTATAAAGTATTATGGTTTGTTGTTTCCCTTGATTAATTGTGTTAATATAAATAAGACTTCACAAACAGGATTTGACTAATTTTTCAAATTACAAAGACTATAATATAGATAATACATAAATAGTGTAATGGGGGGATTGGCTTGTTGAACCAGGAAACTGACATTACAAAAAACATCAGGGTCATAGAATTCTTGAAAAGTGAACTTTTAACTGCTGTTGCATCTTTATATCAGAACCTTTTGAAAGGTACCAAGGTAGGGCAGGATGTTATACAGGATATACTTGCAAACCTTGTACTGGTTACATATTTACTCGGTAAAAGGCTTGGCATATCATATTCACTGATTGATTCCAAAATATTGGAAAAAATAAGAATAGGAATGCTGGAGGATCATGAGACAGAAAAATGGTACGGAGATTTGTCTGACCTGGATGAATACTTGAAAAAGAAAAGTCACTAGAGGTATAGCATGGAGAGAATACAAACAAAAGCACTGGTGGAAGGTGCCATATTCGCAGGGGTTACTGCTCTGTTGGGAATAATATATTACTACACGCAGTACCTTGGAATAATAGCCATGGTTTGGCCTGTGCCGGTAATAATAGTAGGCTATAGGAATGGTCTGAAGGCAAGCATATTGTCTGCCATGTCAGCAGGACTTATTGTGTCTCTGTTGACGCATCCCCTGGTAGGGGTGGGACTATTGGTAGGCTTCGGTCTTCCGGGAATACTTATGGGCTATATGATAAAAAAAAGAGTGAATCCATATCTGGTAGTATTCTTATGCGGCACGGTGCTGGCACTCACCATGGTTGGTGAGTTCATGCTTTCACTAAAAGCAGCTGGAATTGATGCAGTTAAATTTATAGCCGGTATTGATGACACCTTTAAACAGCAGCTGGAGGTCATTCTGAATATGTACAGGCAGTTTGGTATTGCTGAGAAGGACTTGCAGCAGATGGGTGAGACTTTTGGTAAGACCATAGAGATGATAAAGCAGATATTTCCTTCTTCACTGTTGATATCAGGCTTGATTTTTTCACTCATTGACTATAAGCTTACAAGGCTTATTCTTAAAAGAATAGGGCATGTAATACCAGATATAGAAGAGTTCTCAAAATGGAGGCTGCAAGAGCCATACTCCTTTGTAATGGTTGGTTTGGCAGTTCTTGCAGGGGCAGTATCGTATTTTAATATTTCCTTCCTTACTGCAGCAGCATTGAATGCTTCAACTGTTTTGATGTTCGTTTTTACTATTATTGGGATATCCGTTCTAGTGTATTATTCCAGGATATATGGAGACAAGCAAGGTATTCCAAAGGTTTTGAGAACTATAATTGTTGTTCTTATCGTACTTACTTTTATGCAGATTATAGCCTATGTTGGCATATTTGATTTGGTGTTTAACTTAAGAAAATTAGCTTCTTAGACATATGTTTTCGGAAAATGCGTTGGAGGTGTGGGATAAAAATGCGGAAGTTTTCTAGTATTTGGGGGCCGGATGTGAGCATATCCCTTTGGATAATTGCTATTGCGGTTGTAATAGTAGGCTATTACAATGTTCTGTTAGGTGTTGCAGGTGCACTGCTTTTGGGCTATCTCATATATCACAACCTTCAGGCTGCAAACAGAAAAAAGGAAGAACTCAGATTATATATAGAAAATTTATCAGAAAACGTAGATACTGCAACCAAGAATGCCATTCTGAACCTGCCCTTTCCACTGGTGATAATCGATGATCAGGGCATAATTAATTGGTACAACATGCTTTTTTCATATATATTTCAGGGAGAGTACATACTCGATAAGAAGCTTTCCTCCTACTTAAGCGGAGTGGATATCGGAAGAATTCTAAAGAATGGTATGGATGAGTTCAAGAACATCAATATCAAGGACAGGTATTATGATATATACTGCAACCTGATAAACCTGAATGAGAACGGTGAGGAAAAGAACATTATAATAATGTATCTTGTTGATAAGACTGATTTCATCGCTCTTAAAAACAAATATAATGATGAAAAGCCAGTGACTGCTGTTCTGCAGATGGATAACATTGAAGAGGTGCTTAAAGAAACTGAGGAGGCATCAAGGCCTGCTTTGGTAGCAGAAGTAGACAGGCGGATAAATGCATGGGCAGTACTTATCAATGCTTCCATTCAAAAATATTCCAATGGAGAATATATGCTTCACCTCAACAACAAGCAGCTGGCAGCCATTGAGGAGAAGCGGTTCGACATACTGGACAGCATCAGGGAAATCAACGCAGGAAATAGGATACCTGTAACTCTCAGTATTGGAGTAGGAGTAAATGGTAAGAACCATGCAGAGCTTCAGAAATTTTGCATGAGTGCTATGGATATCGCCTTGGGTAGAGGAGGAGATCAGGCAGTTGTCAAGGATAATGAGAAGCTTTCCTTCTATGGAGGCAAGACCAAGGCCGTTGAGAAGAGGACAAGAGTAAAGGCAAGAGTTATAGCTTATGCATTAAGGCAGCTTATGGAGCAGTCTGATGATGTGCTTATAATGGGTCATGAAATGCCCGATCTTGACTGCCTGGGGTCTGCTCTGGGCATATACAGGTGCTGTAAGAGTCTGAACAAGGAAGTAAACATAGTACTGAATAAAGTAAATGCAGGAATAGCAAATCTTTGGGCAGAGCTCCAAGAGGACGAGGAATATGAGAATGTGTTTATCAGTCCTGCCGAAGCACTGCAGAAATGTGGAAAAAATACTCTGCTTGTGGTTGTAGATGTGCACAGACCCGCCTTTACAGAGCAAAAACTGCTAGTAGACAAAGCTGAAAAAATTGCAATAATAGACCATCATAGAAGAGGCACCGAATTCATTGAGGATGCAGTAATTACTTATATAGAGCCTTATGCATCCTCCACAAGTGAACTGGTTACAGAATTGCTCCAATATATGTTTGAAAAGCCCAGGATAAAGCAAATAGAGGCTGAAGCCTTACTGGCAGGGATATTCATAGATACCAAAAACTTCTCCTTCCAGACTGGGGTAAGGACCTTTGAGGCTGCATCTTATCTGAGGAAGATGGGTGCGGATACTACCTTGACAAGACAGCTTTTCCAAGATGACATGGCGACTTTCCTTACCAGGGCTGAAGTAGTCAAGGCGGCGCAAATGTATAAGAATAATATAGCTATATCCACTATACCGGAGGATGCAAAGAATCCTGCGCTGGTAGCTGCTCAGGCAGCAGATGAGTTGTTGAATATCAAGGGCATAAATGCCTCTTTTGTTCTGTCAAGCATAGAGGATGATATTTTTATAAGTGGAAGATCCCTTGGGGATATTAATGTGCAGGTGGTGTTGGAAAAGCTCGGTGGCGGAGGTCACCTCACAGTAGCTGGGGCACAGCTTTCCGGCCTTACTTTGGAAGAGGCCATAGGTCAGTTGAAAAAGGCAGTAGAGGAATATCTTAAGGAAGGTGAGAGATAAATGAAGGTTGTACTTTTACAGGATGTTAAGGATCTGGGCAAGAAGGGGGAACTAGTTAATGCCAGCGATGGCTATGCAAGAAATTTCCTGTTTCCAAGGAAGCTTGCAGTCGAGGCTACAGCAGGGAAGCTCAAAGAAATAGAGGACAAGAGAAGCTCTCAAAAGAATAAGAAGGAAAACGAATTAAAAGCAGCTAAGGAGCTTGCCGATAAGCTAAGCAAAGTAGAAATAAGCTTCAGGACAAAGGCAGGAGAAAATGGTAAGCTATTTGGTTCCATTACAAGCAAGGATGTAGCTGATGCAATAAAAGCGCAGCAGAAGATAGCGGTAGATAAGAAGAAGGTAATACTTCACGAGGCTATTAAAGCAATAGGAACTTATCAGGTCGAGATCAAAGTGTATCCGGAGGTTTCTGCCAAAATAAACGTGAAGGTAGTTGAAGAATAGATATCTTAGGAAGGGGTTATAGAGGTGGGGCATAATCGCAGCAGTATACGCAGCAATGATGTATCAATTGACGTACTTGTTGATTTTACAAAAAAACTGTACTCCAGTGAAAAGACAAAAAAGTTGGACAGCATTACGGATAAAAAGGAGAAGGTTTACATATTGCATGAGATAGTATCCGGTAAAATGAAAACCGAAGAAATAGTAGAGGATAAACTGGAGTCACTAATTGAAGACATTAAGGACAAGCTTTCTGATGCCGCAGCTAAAAGGTATATAGAAGAAGGCATAAGGAAAGAAGTTCTAAAGCGCATGGAGATGAGAGAAAAAGAGTATCTGAATGAAATGAAGCTTCAGGTAATTAATAAGCATACAGGGCTTGAAAATGCTACTACTCTCAAAAAATATGCGAATTTGGAGCGCATGAAGCTAATAAAGCTTTCAAAATCAATAATGGACGTAATGCGGCCAAAAAAACAGGAGGAAATAATAGGGCAGCAGAAATCAGTTTCTGCGTTGCTATCCAAGATAGCCTCGCCTTTTCCTCAGCATGTGATATTGTATGGACCTCCGGGAGTAGGCAAAACTACAGCAGCACGTCTTGCCCTTGAAATTGCTAAAGGAAGAAAACATACTCCCTTTGGCAGGACTGCAAAATTTGTAGAGGTTGATGCGACTACACTCAGGTGGGACCCCAAAGAGTCAATTAATCCTCTTTTAGGTTCTGTACATGACCCTATTTTTCAGGGGGCCAATAAGGAGCTTGCAGATATGGGTGTTCCTGAGCCCAAACCGGGCTTGGTTACAGAAGCTCATGGCGGAGTCCTTTTTATAGATGAAATAGGTGAATTGGATGTTATGTTTCAGAACAAGCTGCTTAAAGTTCTTGAAGACAAGAAGGTCAAGTTTGATTCTTCTTATTATGATATCAGTAATGAAAATATACCTCGTTATATAAAGATGCTATTTGAAGAGGGAGCTCCGGCTGATTTTGTACTTATAGGAGCAACCACCAGAGCTCCTGAAGAGATAAATCCGGCTCTTCGGTCACGTTGCGCAGAGGTGTTCTTTAATCCTCTAAGCAGTTCGGATATAACTGAGATAGTTATCAATGCAGCCAATAAGCTTGGTGCAGATATAAGCAGTGAAGGAGCGGAGCTTATAAGCAGCTATACTTATGAAGCCAGAAAGGCAGTAAATATTCTGGCAGACTGTTATAGCAGCATGGTCAGTGACAGCTGCGGAGATAAGAATATTGAGATATCTATAGATTGTATAAAGGAAGTTATCAGTAAAGGCAGATTTGTACCTGTAAACAAAAAGACTTCTCAAAACATAAAAGAAATCGGGCGTATCAACGGTCTTGGAGTGAATGGTTTTCTTGGCAATGTCATTGAGCTGGAAGCGGTGTGCTTTGCGAGAGAAGACGAATCAGGCAGTGTAAGATTCAACGAGACAGCCGGCAGTATGACAAAGGATTCGCTGTTTAATGCTCTTTCTGTCGTAAGGAAAATAACCGGAAAGGATATGAAGCAGTTTGACATTCATGTTAACTGTATAGGCGGAGGGAAGGTTGACGGACCTTCCGCAGGAGCTGCAATAGCTTGCCTTGTGTATTCAGCAGTAATGGGGCGGCCTGCAAGACAAGACACTTGTATTACCGGGGAAATATCCTTAAGAGGCTGTGTAAAGGCGGTTGGCGGCGTTGTGGAAAAGATACTTGGGGCAAAAAGAGCCGGGTTCAAAAACGTCATAATTCCTGAGGAGAACAAGAGTGAAGCCAAGGGTCTCGATGGAATAAATATAATTACCACAGGCAATATTCAAGAAGTAATCAGTTTTATGTTTGAGGAATAGAAATTCCGAGGAGTGAATGAAATTGAGCGATATGATGCAAAGAATACCACCCAATAGCGTAGAGGCCGAGCAGTCGGTTCTGGGAGCAATGCTCCTTGACAAGGAAGCCATATCCACAGCTACTGAGCTTATCAGCGGGGAGGACTTTTACAGGGAAGCACACAAGGAGATATTTGAAGCGATAGTGGATATATATGACAGAGGTGAACCGGTAGATCTCATTACGCTTACTGAAAAGCTCAAAACAAGGAACACACTGGATGCTGTAGGAGGGATCACTTTCCTGACCAACCTCATGGATGCAGTCCCGACTACACATAATGTTAAATACTATGCCAAAATCATTGAGGACAAGTCTCTGCTCCGGAGGCTCATAAAGTCGTCCAATGATATAATTGCCAAGAGCTATCAGGCCTCCGAGGATATCGGAGAAATAATAGATGATGCAGAGAAAGGCATATTCAATATTTCGCTGAACCGGTCTACCCAGGGCTTTACACATGTAAAAAACATATTGAATGTGAATTTTGATAAAATAGAGGAGCTTTATCTTAATAAAGGAAAACTCACAGGAGTGCCGACAGGATTCACTGATTTGGACGGCAAGCTCTCAGGATTGCAGAAATCTGACCTGGTATTGATTGCTGCAAGGCCTTCCATGGGTAAATCCTCTTTTATGATGAATATAGTCCAGCATGCAGCAGTGCGGGACAAAGTCACAACTGCAATATTCAGTCTCGAGATGTCCAAGGAGCAACTGACACAGAGATTGTTATGCGCAGAAGCTCTTATTGATGCTCACCGTTTAAGGATAGGCGATATTAATGAGGATGAATGGGTAAAGCTTGCAAGGTCTATGGGGCCACTTTCTGAAGCACCTATTTTCATAGATGATACTCCTGCCATATCAATAACCGAAATGAGGGCAAAATGCAGGAGACTCAAGCTTGAGCATAATCTGGGACTTATAGTAATCGACTATCTGCAGCTTATGCAGGGCAAAAGCAGCTCTGAAAGCAGACAGCAGGAGATATCCGAAATATCAAGATCACTGAAGGCTCTTGCCAGAGAAATCAATGTTCCTGTAGTAGCACTATCTCAGCTTTCCCGTGCACCGGAAATGAGAGCTGATCACAGACCTATCCTCTCTGATCTTAGAGAGTCAGGAGCTATAGAGCAGGATGCCGACGTCGTAATGTTCCTATATCGGGATGAGTATTACCATCCTGATTCAGAGAAAAAGAACATTGGGGAGGTAATTATAGCCAAGCAGAGAAACGGTCCGACTGGAACCATTGAACTGGTGTGGCTGGGACAATTCACAAAGTTTGTGAACAAAGAAAAGTACATAGGAGCAAATTGATTTACATAATTCTATGATTTTTGTTGTTTTATTGGAGCTTTCGCAGTATTTTGTAGAAGGCTTTTTGTTTTAATATTATATACACAGCCTTATCCTGTGCATAACTTGTGGATTGTGTGCATAACAAAATTACAGAATTGACATAAGGCCAACAAAATTAATATACATGGCAGTATACATGTTGATACGAGTAGGTTTTAACAGCATATCGAACATATGTGCATATCTCTGTGGATAATGTGGATAATGTGAATCAGAATTTTCTGAAATATTAGTTATGATGTGATATCTATAATTTTATTATTCAAACTCCATATAATAATGAAGACGATTTCAATAAAAAATATGGCGCAGGGAGCACATAGCATTGAAGACACTGAAATCCACAGGATATACGGCTGGAAAGAATATAACGGCATATAAGCTGTGTTGTCTTGACTTGGAAGGTATATTCTGTTAGGATAAAATTTGGATAAAAATGCGTTTTAATATTGAACAACACAAAGGATATCCCGCATAATGTATAATTCATAGAAACAATCATACTATATATATTTTCTCATAGAAGGATGGAGGTCGGTGCCTGAATGAAATATGATGTCATAATAGTAGGTGCAGGAGCAAGTGGCATATTTGCAGCCTATGAGCTGATGCAATACGATGAGTCCATAAAGGTTGCAATGTTGGAAAAGGGGAATGAGCTTAATAAAAGAAAATGTCCTATAGATAATGAAAAAATCAAGTCCTGTATTCACTGTCCAACCTGCAGTATTATGAATGGATTCGGAGGGGCAGGAGGCATGTCTGACGGCAAATATAATATAACCAATAACTTTGGCGGAGAGCTTTTTAAATATATAGGCAGGAAGAAAGCTCTTGACCTTATGTATTATGTGGATGCGGTCAATTGCAAAATGGGGGGTGCCGAGGCCAAGCTTTACTCAACGGAAAACAATGACCTGAGGACAAAGGCACTGAGACATGACCTTCATTTGCTGGATGCTGAGGTGCGTCATCTGGGTACGGACAGGAATCAGGTAATATTGAACAATCTTTATGAGTATTTGAAGAATAAGATAGATATTGTTTTCAGTACAGAAGTATCGGATATTGAAAAGCAGGGAGATACCTTTTCCGTAGAAACAAACAAAGGGGAATATACCTGCAGCAAATTAATTCTGGCAACCGGACGTTCCGGCTCAAAATGGATCTCAAAGATATGTGAAAAGCTTGGGATAAATACCGAGAGCAACAGGGTTGACATCGGTGTGCGTGTTGAGCTTCCAGCTTCAATATTTGAACATATAACAAGCCAGGTATATGAAAGCAAGATTGTATATAGAACAGAGAAATATAACGATCTGGTCAGGACCTTCTGCATGAATCCTCATGGGGAGGTTGTTACAGAAAACACTAATGGGATTGTTACAGTAAACGGACATAGCTATTCAGACCCAAAATACCATACCGAGAATACAAATTTCGCGCTGCTTGTTTCGAACAAATTCACAGAGCCTTTCAAGAATAGTAACGAATATGGTGAATCAATAGCCAGAATCAGCAATATGCTGGGCGGTGGGGTACTGGTACAGCGCTTTGGAGATTTAGTAAAGGGACGCAGATCCAGCGACAGAAGAATGGAAAAAAGCTTTCTGCGCCCAACCTTAAACGCTACATCGGGAGATTTGAGCCTTGTCATTCCGAAGAGACAGCTTGATAATATCATAGAGATGATTTATGCTCTGGATAAGATAGCTCCCGGAACAGCAAATGAAGATACACTGTTGTATGGTGTAGAAGTCAAGTTTTATAATTCTCAGGTGGAAGTAGACAACAATCTGGAGACATCAATAAAAGGATTGTATATTTTAGGTGACAGCTCAGGGGTAACACATTCATTATCCCAGGCGTCGGCAAGCGGTGTGCATGTTGCCCGCTTGCTTGGAGAAGAATACAGAACATGTTGATAAGAAAGAATATTATAAAAAGAGGTGTTATATATGTCATCGTTGGTAATAGTAGGAGCTCAATGGGGGGACGAAGGAAAGGGAAAGCTTACTGATTATCTTGCTGAGAAGGCAGATGTAGTTGTAAGATATCAAGGTGGAAATAATGCGGGGCATACAGTAGAAGTAGGTAATGAAGTATACAAGCTTCAGCTTATTCCCTCAGGGATACTATATGCTGATAAGCAATGTATAATAGGAAATGGAGTTGTTCTTGATCCGGAGGCATTTCTGGGGGAGATAAAAGGACTGGAGAACAGAGGAATCAAAACCTCAAACCTCAGGATAAGCGACAGGGCGCATCTTATATTCCCGTATCACAAGAAAATTGATGAGCTTTCCGAGCTCAGAAGGGGAAGCAATGACCTGGGAACTACCAGAAAAGGAATAGGTCCTTGCTATATGGATAAAACAGAGCGAATAGGCATCAGGATATGCGATCTGCTTAAAAAGGACGTTTTTGCAGAAAAGCTCAAGAGCAACCTGGAGAGCAAAAATGCATATCTTAAGAAGATATATGATTTCGAAGGCTATTCCTATGATGAAATGCTTGCGAAATATTTGGATTATGCAGAAAAGATAAGACCATTTGTTGAGGATACCTCAGTCCTGGTCTATGATGCTATCAAAGCAGGCAAGAACGTGCTTTTTGAAGGAGCACAGGGAACACTGCTGGATCTGGACTTTGGAACATATCCTTATGTTACCTCCTCTCACCCGGTTGCAGGCGGAGTATGCATCGGTGCAGGAGTCGGACCCGCTCTCATAGGTAAGGCTGTAGGTGTTGTAAAGGCATATACAACCAGAGTAGGAAAAGGTCCTTTCCCTACAGAGCTTCTTGACGAAACCGGAGAGCATATCAGAGTTACAGGCAAGGAATTCGGTACTGTAACGGGAAGACCCAGAAGATGCGGATGGTTCGATGCGGTAATAGTCAGGTATGCGGCAAGAATAAGCGGGCTGACAGGTATTGCAGTAACCAAGCTTGACACATTGTCCAATCTTCCAACTATAAAAATGTGTGTAGGCTACAAACTGGGTGAAAGAATAATAAGAGACTTTCCTGCAAGTCTGGAGGATTTGGAAAAGTGCGAGCCTATATATGAAGAGTTCAAAGGCTGGGGAGATGTAAGCGATATTACAGAATACAACAAGTTGCCAACGAGTCTTCTGAGATACCTGGAAAGAATAGAAGAACTCTGTGGAACAAAGATCTCTCTTCTTTCGGTAGGACCAAAGAGGAATCAGACAATAGTAATAGATGAATTCTAGATTGTTTAAAGGAAGATTATTGAAATTGAAAAAAGTGTGTTGACAAATTGACTCTGACATTGTAGAATGTATAAATGTGAGCCGCAAAAATTGCTCACATCCTGACTCACTAGCTCAGTTGGTAGAGCACATGACTTTTAATCATGGTGTCCGGAGTTCGATTCTCCGGTGAGTCACCATATAAGAGGCCCATTGGTCAAGCGGTTAAGACACCGCCCTTTCACGGCGGTAACAGGAGTTCGAGTCTCCTATGGGTCACCATTACACGGGGGCATAGCTCAGCTGGGAGAGCATCTGCCTTACAAGCAGAGGG
>Ga0209643_1000699_pt1 | contig 47001 bp, 43 predicted proteins | sample AutmiccBRH37_all_FD_187383 | JGI IMG/M metagenome (GOLD analysis project Ga0209643, IMG submission 187383) | Deep subsurface microbial communities from Mt. Terri, Switzerland - Autotrophic microbial communities BRH/37_all (SPAdes) (version 2) | ecosystem: Environmental > Aquatic > Deep...
AGCCCCAGGGCACAACATCAAGGTAGTACATTATTAACATTCTGAATAGTTTATAAATCAGTAATGTTAATAAGTACTTGTTCAATAGTGCGAAACGTTTTCCTTGATGTTATAAATCGCTTCTATTCTATGTAATCTTCTTTGTGCGATTTATATATAGGAAATTAGTGAAAATTTAAAAATATGCAACATATCAATGTTGATAAGTCGGGGGGTTTTTCACCCATCCTTTAAATTTCCCATACTTTATCATATTTTCATAATTATCCAAGTCTTCTTTCAAAAAATCTCTATACATACTTCTTAAAAAATCATTTGTAGCGATGTTTATTTCCTTTACATGAACATTTAGTGCTGTCTGTGCTCCATCAAATATAATACGAAAGATGGCTTCATCACCTGCGGTATCTGTTGCATTAGACGTATTCACACTTTTAGGTGGTTTTGGAGGAAGGGGAATTTTATATTTTTCAGCAAAATCTTCTAATCTTTTTATTTGAGGTTTAATAACATTATTTGTACCAAATTTAACAAGTGCCTTTAAATCACTATCGTGGATAAGGTTTTCCATATATTGAGTTAAACCCAAAGTATCATATCGTGCCATTGTCTGTGTCCATACTGAATAGGCTTCTCCTGCATGTATTTGCTCTTTATCAGCATGAGGTATTAACTTGTCTAAAATCGGCATATTTTTTCCCTCCTTATAACGATTGTTCCAATTTATTATGTCCTTTTATTATTCTTCATATACTTACGGAATATTATAACATTCACAAGCTTGAAATCCCTCGCAGTAAGCGGCGATGACCTTATAGCTCTGGGTATCAAGCCTGGAAGGGAAATAAAAGAACTCCTCAGCAGCCTTTTGGAAAAGGTGCTTGAGGAGCCCGGGTTAAACAATAAGGAAGCACTGTTGAATTTACTTCGCCAGCATCACTGAACCCAAGGATATGGCCAAAGATACCAACCACATACTGACTACTATTATAGTGCTCTTCTTTTCCGGAAGTCCTGAAACGGCAGATATGCCGAATACCGTCAGTATAGCCTGCCATATGATAAAGGGATCCAGGTTATTATACAAAGCATCTATGAATGTAGGACTCATATTGATGTACAACAGATTACCGGTAAGATACATGTATGCAAGCTTAACCACCATTCCTACAGCAGCTGCCATATAAGCAAGAGTGTAAATAGATACTGCCTGTGTGTACTTTATCTTGCCCTTGAGTGCCCTTATAAATACCATATATGCAAGTGAAACCAGCAATATGACGGCTATTATTAACAGCACAGCAATAGCAGCAGAAATAATGTTCATCGTAGGCGAATTTAAAAAGGGTATGGATGCCCTTATGGCTTCAGCCTGTTCCGGCGGCATTGCAGCTGCTCTTTCTTCCATTAATTCCGTCATAAGATCCTTACCCAGTATTTTTGTTGCATAAGTATAACCAGCTGTTACCAGAGATATTATTATGAGCTTTAATGCCCAGGTTGGCTTTTCAATGTAATCTCTGAACAGCTCTGAAGGTTTGACAAAAAATAGCTTGAGCTTTTGTAGAAGATTCTTTTTAGTTGCTATTTCATTTGAATCCATTTATATGACCCCCTTGTTTGATTAATATTACCCCCACATTAGAATTATACAAAACTTGAAGCAATTAGTAAAACAAAAAGAAATAAGGCTCTCAGCCTTATTATTTCATTTATCAGCAAGTATATTATCAATTTATGCCCTGTAAAAAGATTAGTGCTTTCTGGCTCAAATAGGTAATCCTGTTCTGGGGTGCGGAAAACTCTTTTTCCACGAATAATTTTGCTCCATCATTATTGTTCAGCCAAACCATATAGTAAATGATAAAGTCATCCTTCAAAACACTGCTTCTGTTGTAAACCATGTCGGGATTTTTGCCCAGACAATCTGAGACTGCTGTTATTACATCATTCATTATTGAGGGAATCTTGCTCAGAGACACTATTATCTCATCTTCAGTTGCTGTTACTACTATTATACTGCTGTTCTCAGCATTTTTCACAGTCACTACCGACTTTCTGACAATAGCTTCCGTTAATGCATCCAATAGTGCCCCGTGAAACTCCTTTTCCATATAAATACTCATCCTTTCAAAACTACACAATTAAAAGTGCTGCTGTGACAAGATTTGATACCGTATGAGCTATCACGGCCCCGTAAAAGCCCTTTCTCTCATATACGAAGGTGCAGTATAATCCCAGGCCAAAGAAGGTAGGAATTCCTGATATATTAAGATGCAGCAATGTAAATAGAGCTGCTGAAATGATTGCAGCTGCCAGACTGGGCATCCTTGGAAGTAAAAGCTTATCATAAATATAATACCTGAAAATATATTCCTCCACAAAAGGTGCCAGTACTACCACCAGGACAAAAAGCAGTATTTTATAGTACATCTCTCCTACCGCAAATTCCTTTACAATTTCCTGGGGCTCTACCCTCATGCCCGGATACATGCTCAATATATCTATATACAGCCTGTTTAGCTGGCTTATAGCAAGCTTGAATACCAGTGCCGCCCCCGCAGCAAGCATCGAATCCCGTAATCCCAGATGCCAGATGTTGATGTCTCTAGTCTGAATATCACTTTCCTCTCTGCTATGTACTTTAAACAATAGGATAAGCACCCCTATAAAGGGTGCAAGCTCATGAGTCAGGAATGCAAAGGTCCAATAGAAAATGCCTATGGCAAGCTTTGCAAATATGTTCAGTTCCTTGAACACATATTTGTACAGTGATACAAAAATAGGGACATTAAGCAGCAAAAAAGTAAAAATCACGATAAATGATTCCCATACCACCAATAGAGCCCCCCAATACAGTAAACTATATCCCGTCCGTCATTGCCTCCCAAAGCGCCTCCCTCCCTGCATGGGTTTCGGAGGAATAGGTTATAAAAATGTCATCTGCGTCTATTCCAAGTGCCTGCTTGATTACACCAACATTTTTATTGACTGATGTCCTTGTTATCTTATCCAGCTTTGTAGCAACAACAATTACCGATTTCCTGTGATATTTTATAAAATTGTACATCAGCTTATCATCAGCAGTAGGTGCATGACGTATATCCACAAGCAGAACCACATTCTTAAGATTCTCCCTGTTCCTTAAATAGTCCTCTATCATTTTACCCCAGGCCTGTTTTTCGCTTTTGGATACTGCCGCGTAACCATAACCGGGCAAGTCCACCATGACATATTGCTCATTTACAAGGAAAAAGTTAATTGTCCTGGTTTTCCCTGGATTCGAACTTATCTTTACTAGCTTTTTCCTATTCAGTAGTGAGTTTATTAATGAAGATTTCCCTACATTAGATCTGCCGGAAAAAGCTATTTCCGGCAGATCTAGTTCTGGATATTGATCTATTAGAACTGCACTCTTTAAAAACTCGCACTTCTTAATTTTCATTCTTATCATCCTTTACCAGCGCATGAGACAAGACCTCATCCATGTCAGCTGCAAGTATGAACTTCATATTTCTTTTAACTGAATCCGGAATTTCTTCCAGGTCCTTCTCATTCTCAAAGGGTATAATCACCTTTTTAATACCTGCACGTTTGGCTGCGAGCACTTTTTCCTTTAAGCCGCCTATTGGAAGCACCCTTCCTCTCAGGGTTACTTCGCCGGTCATTGCTACATCTCTGTGTACCGGTGTTTTGGAAAGTGCCGACACCAAAGCAGTTGTCATGGTTATACCTGCCGAAGGGCCATCCTTGGGAGTTGCGCCCTCTGGAACGTGTATGTGAATATCCATATTCTTCGAAAATTCTTTATCGATGCCAAACTCGTCGGCCTTGGAACGAATATAGCTCAAGCCTGCTCTTGCCGATTCCTTCATTACATCCCCGAGATGTCCTGTAAGCTCAAGCTTGCCTGTACCGGTCATAACAGAGACTTCGATAAACAGTGTTTCTCCGCCGACAGATGTCCAGGCCAGGCCTGTGACTACTCCTATTTCATTCTTCAGATTTATCAAATCATACCTGTATTTTGGAATACCCAGATACTTCTTGAGATTAGCAGGTGTGACCCTGACCCTTTTATTATTATTCTCTACAATTTGAGTAGCGCACTTTCTTATTATATTGGCAATCTCCCGTTCAAGACTCCTTACTCCTGCTTCCCTTGTGTAGCCGCTTATCACACCTCTTATGGAAGCTTCTGAAATTATTACATTCTCTTCACTCAGAGAATGCTCCTTTATCTGCTTGGGTACAAGATAGTCAGCAGCTATATGAAGCTTCTCTTCTTCTGTATAGCCGGAAACATATATTACCTCCATCCTGTCCAGTAATGCTGCAGGTATGGTCTCTATCGAATTTGCCGTCGTTAGGAACATAACCCTTGAGAGATCAAAGGGCAGCTCCATATAGTGATCCCTGAAGTCCTTATTCTGTTCTGCATCAAGCACCTCAAGCAATGCTGAAGCCGGATCTCCTCTGAAGTCGCTGGCCAGCTTGTCAATTTCATCAAACAGGAACAAAGGATTTCTGGAGCCTGCCTGCTTTATAGAGTATATTATACGGCCCGGAATCGCTCCGATATATGTCCTTCTGTGTCCTCTGATCTCCGCCTCATCCCGTACTCCGCCCAGAGACATCCTAGCAAACTTTCTCCCCATAGCTCTCGCAATGGATTTGGCTATGGAGGTCTTGCCTACTCCGGGAGGTCCTACCAGACATAATATAGGGCCCTTCATATTGTTGGAAAGCTGCCTTATGGCCAGATACTCCAAAACTCTTTCCTTAACCTTCTTAAGCCCGTAATGGTCCTCATCAAGCACCTTTCTGGCATTCTTTATATCAAGGTTATCTTCAGTCAGAATATTCCAAGGCAGATCAAAGATCCAATCAAGGTAAGTTCTTGTCACCCCTACCTCAGGAGAGCCGGGAGACATCTTTGAAAGCCTATCCAACTCCTTTTCCACCTTATCCTTTACCTCATCGGCCACTTCAAGCTTTGAGAGCTTTTCTCTGTATTGTTCTATCTCATCCCCATGGCCTTCCTTTTCACCCAGCTCCCGCTGTATAGCCTTAAGCTGTTCTCTCAGGTAGTATTCCTTTTGGGATTTGTCTATCTGCTTCCTTACTCTCGAATTTATCTTTCTTTCTATTTCCAGTATCTCAAGCTCTCGGGAAAGTATTTCATAAATTTTCTCCATTCGTTCCTTTATATCAAACAGAGATAGTATTTCCTGCTTCTCTTCAATTTTAATTGTAAGGTTGGAGGCTACCACATCTGCAAACCTGGATGCATCCTCAATGTCCGATACGGTAATAAGTGTCTCGGGGGCAACCTTTGGATTAGCCTTGATATACTCATCAAATACTCCCAGCACGCTTCTCCTCAGAGCTTCCAGCTCCAGATCCACGTTTGTCTGTACCTCCTGATACTCCAGCACATCAACAAGGAAATAAGCTTCCTCTGAAATAATCTCTTTAATCTCAGCTCTGGCAATCCCTTCAACAAGCACCCTTATAGTGTCTCCGGGAAGCTTAAGAAGCTGCTTTATCTTTGATATAGTGCCCACTTCATAAAAATCCTCGGTGCTTGGCAAGTCAGTATGGGCATCTCTCTGGGTCACAAGAAAAATAAGCTGGTCATTTATCATTGCTTCTTCCAATGCTCTTATGGATTTTTCCCTGCCCACATCAAAGTGCAAAACCATGTATGGAAAAATACTCAAGCCCCTAAGTGGCAGCAATGGCAACCTTTTAATATCGTCTTTTCTTTTCTGCATATCATCAACTCCTGTAATACTATATGGTCTAGTCTATTATATCTTTATGGATAAAAATTATCAACCTATATATTTAAAGACATTGAGCACAACGAGTGTACTATTTTATATCACTCATTGCCTGTATTGAGGGGGTGTTGTTTATTGGAGTCGCAGCCAATACATTCGCCTCCACAGGCTGTGCTGTAAGGGTCTTTACTTCTGCCTGCCTCATTGTCGCTATGTTGACAGCCTCTACAATGCTATCCACCGGTATTACTTCTATTTCAAAGCTATTGAAAATTTCCTGCCAATTCTCCTTGGGTATCAGCACTCTTTTTGCCCCGGCATGCATCGCAGCTTCCACCTTGGGTATAATTCCACCCACCGCTTTTATTTTTCCTCTTATCGAGATTTCTCCTGTCATTGCTATTTTGTTGTCCACATAAGTGTTGGTTATTGCAGAATATATGGCAACTGCTATTGTAATACCTGCTGAAGGACCGTCTACAGGCGTACCCCCCGGGAAATTCAAATGTATATCATAGTCGCTGGGATCTATGCCCAAATATCTCTTTATCACCGTATGCACATTATCTGTAGAAGCCTTGGCCATGCTTTTTCTTTTAATGGTTCTTCCATCCCTGGAGCCTATCTCCTCCTCATCGACTATTCCGGTTACTATCAACTTGCCTGCTCCTCTCTGGGCACTTACTGCTGTTGCTTCAATCTCCATAAGGGTGCCCATATTGGCTCCATACACTGCAAGTCCATTGACGTAACCTATCTGAGGCTCATCAGTGATTTTCCTTTCCGGCCGCGGATTGTATTGTCCATTATTGAGCACCCACTCTATATCGCTTACAGTGACCTTGCTTCTACTTTCATTTATATTCACACCCACTGCTGTCTGTACTATATTTACAGCTTCTCTTCCATTTGTCGCATACTTTCCTATAAGCTCTGATACTCCCTCTTCGCATTCAAACTTGATTTTCTTAAGGGCATTTTCAGTGACTATTTTGATTTCATCAGGGGTCAGTGACCTGAAGTATATCTCAAGGCATCTTGAGCGCAGTGCGGGTGGAATTGATTCCGGGCCTCTTGTAGTAGCGCCTATAAGTCTGAAATCAGCCGGCAGCCCGTTCTGGAAAATATCATGTATATGGAAGGGTATGTTGGTGTCCTCCGAGCTGTAATATGCACTCTCCAGGTACACCATCCTGTCTTCCAGTATTTTAAGCAGCTTATTCATCTGAATAGGATGCAGTTCTCCAATCTCATCTATGAAAAGTATGCCCCCATGAGCTTTGGTTACAGCACCTATTTTGGGCTGCGGTATTCCGGCAACTCCCATAGCACCAGCTCCCTGGTATATAGGGTCGTGCACCGAGCCGATAAGAGGGTCTGCAATACCCCTTTCATCAAATCTTACAGTTGTTGCATCAACCTCAATGAATTTTGCATCCTGCCGGAAGGGGCAATTGAAAATCTTTTTTGCCTCCTCCAGTATCAATCTTGCAGCAGCCGTCTTCCCGATTCCGGGGGGGCCGTATATTATCACATGCTGCGGATTTGGGCTGCATATTGCAGCTCTTAAAGCCTTCACACCATTCTCCTGCCCGACTATCTCACTAAAATCAGATGGCCTGGTAATCTCCGACAATGGCTTTGTAAGCTGAATATCACGCATATGCTGCAGCTTTTCCATTTCCTTTCGCGATTCCTTTTCTATAGCAATCTTGTTCCCCTGCTGGCCCCTTAGCAGGTTCAAAAAATACATCCCAATTACAACAGCAAAAAAAAGCTGAATGACTATAAATAGTTGTGACATCATGTATTCCTCCCTCTCAAATGTGAATTTTCGTATGGAAAGAAGTATTTATATATTATAAATACTTATGTAAAAGTATGACTTTCCTAAATATGTGCCCTACAATATAAGCTGCGTCAGTAGTATTATTTGCCCATGACTTTTTTTTATCCTGTACAATTCGTTTTTCGGAAAACATTTTACATTTTACAGCACAATTGCGGTTAAGAATATATTTATAGTAAATTGAATAGTGTTAAATAGTCCAATATAATTTATAATATATCTATATTGAACGCAGGTCAGTATTTAAATTGAGCGAAGTGCGAATTCAATAACAATCAAGGAAACATTTCGTGAAATTTGAATTATGAATGTGAAATGTTTTTCACGAAATATCTAGGAGGTGCGAAAATGCCGGTTGTGAAAATTCATATATCTTCAACAGTCCTTCCTTTCCAGAAGCCTTTATTGGTAAAGGAAGTCAGAAATTCATTAGTGGAGCTTTTAAATATAGATGAGCAAATTGGACAGGTTATTTTGTATGAGGCTCTTCCACAGCTTAGAAATGCCCATGAGAGCAGAAACAGCAACTTTGTATATGTTGAAATTGTTATGTATCCGGGAAGAAGCCCTGAAATCAAAAAAACACTGCTTCAGAGGGTTTGCAGTCTTGTGTCCAAATACATAGAAATAGAAATAAAGGATATCAACAGCTGTATAATAGAAATCCCTCCTGAAAATTGGTATGGAGGAATCACTTACAGCTAAAATCAAAAACCGGTTCGGAAATTAATCCTAAACCGGTTTTACTCATTATACTATGCCGTACCTTTTCGCGCTTTCTGACCTTTTCTGGACTGCTTCTTCACAGCCTTTTTTGCCCCAGGCTCAAGGTACACTATGTTGGGCTCTATGTGCTCCAATATAGCTTCTTTAGTGACTATGCACTTGTCTATATCATCCCTGGATGGAATTTCGTACATTACATTGAGCATTGTCTCTTCGAAAATCGCCCTAAGGCCCCTGGCTCCAGTCTTCCTATCCAAAGCCTTCTGTGCGATCTCCTGAACCGCGTCTTCCTCAAACTCCAGATCCACATTATCAAGCTCAAAAAGCTTCTGATACTGTTTCACAAGAGCATTCTTCGGTTCCGTAAGTATCTGCACAAGCGCTTTTCTGTCCAATGGATTCAGAGTAACTATTATTGGAATCCTCCCTACAAATTCCGGTATAAGTCCGAATTTCAAGAGGTCTTCCGGCATTATCTTCTTAAGAATCTTTCCAATGTCCTGCTGCTCCTTGGATTGTATATCAGCAACAAAGCCCATTGATTTCTTGCCTGTTCTGTTCATTATTATCTTTTCGAGGCCGTCAAAGGCTCCGCCGCAGATAAACAATATATTGGTAGTGTCTATCTGTATGAACTCCTGGTGAGGGTGCTTCCTGCCACCCTGAGGCGGAACGCTTGCAACAGTACCTTCAAGAATCTTGAGAAGAGCCTGCTGCACACCTTCACCGGAAACATCCCTGGTTATTGAAGGGTTCTCAGACTTTCTTGCTATCTTATCTACTTCATCAATGTATACAATGCCCTTTTGCGCTCTTTCGATGTCATAATCCGCATTCTGAATCAGCTTCAGAAGTATGTTTTCTACATCCTCTCCCACATAACCTGCCTCGGTCAGGGAAGTCGCATCTGCGATTGCAAAAGGCACATTGAGCATCTTGGCCAATGTCTGCGCAAGCAATGTCTTACCTGAGCCCGTCGGGCCTATAAGGGCGATATTGCTTTTTTGCAGCTCTACGTCATCTATCTTGTAATCTGAATTTATTCTTTTATAGTGATTATAAACAGCAACTGCCAAAGCTTTTTTGGCTTCGTCCTGTCCTATTACATACTGATCGAGAAACTCCTTTATCTGTGCAGGTTTTGGAACATCCTGCAGCTCTGTATCCAGTTCCTCGTCAAATTCCTCGTCAATGATTTCCTGGCAAAGCTCGATACACTCATCACATATATATACACCTGGGCCTGCAATTAATCTCCTGACCTGCTCCTGATTTTTTCCACAAAAAGAGCATTTCAGTTGTTTCTTATCATCAAATTTAGCCATCTTTTCACCTCACTCTACCTTCTTTTAACAAGGATCTCATCAACAAGTCCGTATGCTTTTGCCTCCTCTGCTGACATAAAATAATCTCTTTCAACATCTCTTTCAATTTTCTCTATCGGCTGCCCTGTTTTCTCACTAAGTATCTCGTTCAATTTTCTCCTGCTCTTTATAAGCCTTTCAGCATATATACCCACATCTGTCGCTTTACCCTGTGCTCCGCCGGAAGGCTGGTGAATCATCACCTCACTGTTTGGAAGGCAAAATCTCTTACCCTTTGCCCCGGCTGCCAGAAGAAATGCCCCCATACTGGCCGCCATACCAACACAGATAGTGGAAACATCAGGCTTGATGTACTGCATTGTGTCATATATGGCCAAACCTGCCGTTATTGAACCCCCAGGGCTGTTGATATAGAAATTGATTTCTTTGTCAGGGTCATCAGCTTCAAGAAACAAAAGCTGTGCAACCACCAGGCTTGCTGTAACGTCGTTGACTTCATCACCCAGGAAAATTATCCTGTCCTTCAGAAGTCTGGAAAAAATATCATAGGAACGTTCTCCTCTGTTGGTTTGTTCTACTACTATCGGTACCAGACTCATAAGTATCCTCCTTCAAATTGAAAGATATTATTTTGCAACACTGCTTTCTACGAGAAAATCAATAGTCTTTTGTATTATTATGCCATCCTTTATATATGATATCTCGTCATCTTTTAAGGTATTCTTGAATTTTTCCAAATCCTGCTTATAATGCTTTGCTGTCTTTTCAATTTCTGCACTTAAGTCTTCCTCTGTAGCCGCAACACCTTCAACTTCGGCTACCTTTTCCAGCACCAGCTGACTCTTGACTCTGCCTTTTGCCGTATCCTTATATGATTCTTTGAGCTTATCCATATCCATGTTCATATATTTAAGATAATCTTCCAGATTCAATCCTTGATATCTAAGCTGATAATCAAAATCTCTCAGCATTATGTTTACTTGCGCATCAACCATTACCTCAGGAATATCTACGGTCGCATTCTCTACAATCTTATTGATCACTTCATCTTCATACTGCTGCTTCTCAAGCCTTTTTGCATCTTCTTCTCTCTTATTCCTTATATCTGCTTTCAACTCTTCCAAAGTGTCAAATTCACTTACATCCTTGGCAAATTCATCATCAAGGCTGACTAACTGCTTCTCTTTGATTTCCTTAACAGTAACCTTAAATAAGGCAGGTTTTCCTGCTAACTCTTCATTTCTATACTCTTCAGGGAATTGAACATTGATATCTACTTCTTTACCAAGCTCTGCGCCCACAAGTTGCTCTTCAAAACCCGGTATGAATTGTCCTGAGCCTATCTCAAGATTATGGTTCTCTGAAGTGCCCCCCTCAAACTGCTTGTCATCAACAAAGCCCTTAAAATCAATTATTGTAATATCTCCGGTTTTTACCGGCCTGTCAGTGACTTCTACCAATCTGGCATTCTTTTCTCTCATTTTATCGATTTCTTTGTTTACATCTTCATCAGTTACATTATACTCTTTTTTCTCTGCTTCTATTCCTTTGTACTGACCCAGCACAACCTCAGGCTTAACTGTAACGGCAGCTTTAAAAATCAAGCCTTTGCCGCCTTCAATCTCAACTATGTCTATATCAGGCCGGTCAACCGTATCCAGATTGTGTTCTTTGACTGCCTCGTCATATGCATCAGGACATACTATATTTATAGCATCCTCATAAAATACAGCTTCTCCATAATGTCTCTCAATTATCTTTCTTGGTGCTTTTCCTTTTCTGAAACCGGCTATATTGAACTTCTTAACATTCTTGAGGTATGACTTCATTATTCCTTCCTCAAGCTTCTCTGCTGAAACCGATATCTCCAATGTTGCAACATTGTTTTCAATTTTTTCTAATTTCGAGTTCATGTGCTTCCTCCTTAATTATGTAATTATGCAAGCGCTTCATTTGCTTACTAAGTGCTTATTAACATTACAATTTTTAAAACAATTCAATATGTTAATAATGCACTTCCTTAATGTTGTGCCCTGCTGCTATATAGTAATGCTTCTAAGGGCAACTTAATTATCTAAAAGCATACAATGATTATTATTTAATCATTGATGTTTAGAAAGCTGAATTCCTTTAATCCTTTATATTATAACATACCTACTCCCTTTATCAACATTTTTTCACATTTTCCAAGCTACTTGACTGCCGGTTCAAGAATGCAGACGCATCTGGCACAGGTGTCTATGAAAGCCTCGGCACCTATAGGCACAGTAAGGTTGGGCTTGCAATGTCCGATTTTGTAGCCTTTCAGCACCGGTTTGGCAATATATTTGAACATATCCTCGAATACCTCTTCAAGGCTGAGGCTTTTTTCCGGTTCCTCCGGCTCTGAGTTCCCCCAGTCGCCCAGTATAATTCCTGCCGCATCTTCAAGCTTTCCGGCCAGTCTGAGCTGGGTAAGCATCCTGTCCACACTGTATGGCTCCTCAAAAACATCCTCCAACAGCAATATTCTGTCTCTGGTGTCAACTTCGTAAGGTGTACCCAAGGATGCTGCGACTATGGAAAGGTTTCCTCCCACCAAAGCTCCCTTTGCTCTGCCTTCAGCAACAACTTCCGGAATTTCCGGGTTTGGCAGCTCTCCTATAGGGTCAATGCTTTCCAAAGCCTTTTTCATAGCTGATTTTGTGGGCTTACCCAAACCTCCCGCAAAATCCCCTCCCATAGGGCCATGAAAGGTTATAAGTCCGCATTCCTGATAGATTGCATTAAGCAAGGCTGTAATATCACTATAGCCCATGAATATTTTGGGGTTACTCCTGATAAGCTCAAAATCAACCATATTCAATATTCGTTGTGAGCCGTAGCCTCCCCTTAAACAAAATACAGCATTTATCCCGTCATCTGCAAACATCCCGTTAATGTCACAGGCTCTCAGTTCATCCTCCCCGGCCAGATAGCCTCTGCTGCTGTATACCGATTTACCTGTCTTGACTTTATATCCCATGTCTGTCAAGTACTTTACTGCCTTTTCTGCTTTTGAGCGATCCGATGGGCTGGCAGGAGCCACCATTCCTATTGTATCTCCGACTTCCAGTCTTTTCGCCTTCATTTCAACACCCCATTTATAGATTTACTCATCTTTTCCTAAGATACAGCGTTACTTCATCTCTATTATGAAAAAGCTGCCTTACCTCCAGAATCTCAAACACCTCTTTATATAAAACCAGCACTTCCTTGATTGTCTTCCTTACTTTGTCACCCATAAGCTTAAGGGTTACCACTGCAGTTCCTCCTGCCTTCAGGTATTCCGAAGCATTTACTATAAGTCTTGCAGTATTTTTCGGATTCCAGCTTACGTCCGATGTCAGCAGGTCAAAGCTGTCTTTTGCCAGCTCCAGCTCAGAAGCATTTGTTTTTATAAACCTGAAGCCCGGATATTTGTACAGTCTGTCATCCATATCTCCCGTATCTACGGCTGTAACCTGAAGCCCATGCTCCAACAATACCGAAGTCCATCCACCGGGAGCAGCTCCAAGATCAAGTGCGGAACGGAAGCTTCTCATATCTATGTGGAATACCGCTATTGCTTCCATTAGCTTATATTTTGCCCTTGAAATGTCATTTTCACTTTTCTTAAAATGCATCATTCCCCCGGACCATGCTGAGATATTTTCATCCGGAGTGCCAAGCCCAATATAACATTTTTCACCGCACAGCAGAATCGATATGATTTGCTCCGGCTCTTTGATCTCAGGAACAGCAGCTATACTTTCTGCAAGTACGGCATCAACAGCGTTCTTGACATCCAAAGGACTGTATGGATAATCTCCCGAGCCTTTCCTTACCTGAACAGCGATCCTCTGCCCCGGTGCCATACCGGCATATTTTCCGACTGTTTCCGCTATCTTCTGCAGTCCAGCCTCTTTTATATCTATTATATAATCTACTGCATTTATATGCCTTATGAATACTGGGCTCTTTATTTTTATTAACCTGATAAAACCAGGCTTCTCCTGCTCTGTTTCTATAATTGCAATTCCATTATCCAGAAGCTTTACGGCCCTTACGCTTCCGTCCGCCTCCTGCAGTTCACTGAGACCCTGGCTAAGGTACTGTGCTGAAGCAGTAATAATAAATGTACTATTCCCCATATCTTACTTCCCTTTCTACATACGTTCTCTTTCAAAGCCGATAAACCTTGTACCCCGATGAGTCAGCATTCCTGAGTCACCCTCTACATGCATCCCGGAAAATTGACTGCCTACAGGGAACTCCAGTCTATCTCCCGCCTCAGTCTCAAAGGTTGCATAATAGCTGGTATGAGCACTCATATTTCCATGCCCGCCCCAGGTATGCACACGTTTACCTACAAGCCTTGCAGGTATATGTTTCTCCGGGATGCTGTTGTTTCTGAAATATTGTCCGATTCCTTTGACAAAAGATGTTATAAAGATCATGACGACTATCGCGAAAACTATAAATATAAAAAACGGAACAGCAGAAAACATAAAACTGTCAAATGGATTCCCAGGTCCCATAAATATTACCTCCTATATGTTTTGCACTAATCATCTATATGTTTTGCAATAAACATCTTACATTGAAATTCAAATATTGCAAAATCATATACCTTGATTTCATAGGTTGCATAATTCTTCCTTGAACCTTCTTTAGCGCAACCTATATATATTGATATAACGCAATAATTCTTATATTATATATTTATTAATCAGCGGCAGATATGTGTTTGAACATATATCTATTATTTCAATGTCGATGAAATTTAGTCAATTGTACTATATGTTTCACACTAAATCCATCACATAATTGTTTAATAATGCGATTTATATATATTAATTCCAAGCCACAATTATAATAACAGAAAAACTCTTCAATAGCTATATTACCACAAAAAATAACGTCCCGCATTACTGCGGCACGCTATCTTTATACTCATCCAGTGCTTATTAACACGACAGACTTACTATCTTTCAGGAGTTAGTCCCCTTATGAGCGTATTAAGCTCATTTCTGAATCCATCTGCAGCCCTTCCATTCCTGACTCCATCGCCTACTCTTCTGAGTCTCTCAAAGAAGTCGGCGTCTGTGCTGACATATACTGTTTTGATATTCGGATTAGCCGATCTTACCCTCTGTGCGCATGCACTTTTTACTGCTGTAAGATCAGTTGCATTTCCATAGGAAATATTCCTGCCGGTCAGGTCTCCATCAGTGTCTACACCTACATAAGCCGTATTCCCCGACACAACAACAGTTGCATTGTCAACACCGGTCATTTGTTCAATAGACCTTGCTATACTGTCGGCCTGAGTGGCTCCTCCGGTATTGTTCAGTCTATTGTTTTGAGTATTATTACCTGTTCCGACATTTCTGTAATCATTGCCATACCCACCATACATACCGTTGTTATAACCGCCGTAGCCGCCATAACCGCCATAGTATGAAGGAGTACGTCCATTGTTCCCGGCACCAAAGCCTAAGTCATAAGGATCGTTGGAGCTAGGTCCCATTCCTGTATATGTGTTTGTATCAACCCCTGTTCTGGTTCCCAAGCCTGTTGACGGTCCTGCTCCTGAGCCGGTGCCTCTATTGTTGTTGTAGAGTCCTGTAGTATCCTGCCTCGGCTGTACCGGGTTCTGAAGAGGTCTTCTAGCTGCACAGGCAGTAAACATTAATGCAAAAACCAATACTAATGCTAATATGATAATTGTTTTTCTTCTCATAGGCTGTTATTCCTCCATATTTTTATTTTTGGTTTTGCACTATTATTTTTTGCTAAATCTATAATAATATTAAAAAAGTTTTTTACTATAATCCCAAAAAAAAAACTGCAATTTCTTGCAGCTTTTTATTGCTCATCAGTCTTTTTCAAAGAAACAGCTCTTGCCTAAAAACTCTTGCAGTATCGAATTGGTCGGAATTGCATTCATATCCGCTTCCAGGAAATATTGTAAAAATTTCGTAAGCCTCTTGGCCTCTATATATTCCGGAACACTATTGTCAATTTTCTCCAACTGTGGCAATGCCACCTGGTTCAGCATCGCCAGCTCATATACAAGGGAAGAGTTAAACATTATATCGGCTTCCTCCTGGAATGGGTAAATGTATTTGTCCTCTCCTCTTCTAACTGAATCCCATCTTTTTATTGTGGATAGCGCATCAGCAGATCTGAACTGAAAATCTCTGACTATCCGCCTTAATAATCTCAAATCGGATGTTGGAATCCTGTTATGGTCGTCTATGCTGAGATGTGTCAGTGCACTTATATAAATCTTGAACTTCTGCTCCTTCGGAATAATGCTTGTGAGCGTTTCATTCAGTCCATGTATACCCTCAACCACCAGCACCTGCTCTTCACTGATTTTCAGTTTTTTGCCTCTCCATTCCCTGCTCCCTGTATGGAAGTTATACACGGGCATTTCCACTTCCTCACCCTTTATAAGCCTCATTATTACATCATTAAAGGTTATTATATCAATTGCATCTATGGTCTCAAAATCATATTCCCCGTCTTCTCCAATAGGTGTATCCACCCTATCCTTAAAGAAATCGTCTATGGATATGGCTACAGGTTTCAAGCCATTTACCCTCAGCTGGACGGACAGACGCTGGGCGAAGGTTGTTTTTCCCGATGAGGATGGTCCCGCTATCAGTACAAGCTTTTTATCATCATAAGCCGCAATCATATCGGCAATCTGTGCGATTTTTTTCTCGTGTAGACCCTCTGCAACCGCTATCAACTCATTTATTCTGCCGCTTTTTATTGCATCATTCAGATGACTTATATTCTCCAGTTCCAATATCTTTCCCCATTTTTCAAACTCTCTGAATATGTTGAAGAGCTTTTTTTGCTCATCATATTCAGGCAGTTTATTAGGAGCTGCTTTTTCCGGGAATCTCAGTACAAGCCCCGGATTGTTGAATTTCAACTCAAAAAGCTTCAAATATCCTGTGGAAGGAACCATATATCCATAGAAATAATCATAATAGCCATAGCATTTGTATATATTGATATTCTTTTTCTTCCTATATTTAATAAGGTTTACTTTATCATGCTGCTGTGTACTCTCAAAAATCTCAATTGCTTCGGCACTGGTTATTTTTCTTTTTTCAAAGGGTATATCCAGTTTTTGAAGTTCCCACATTTTTTCTTCTATACTGGTAATGTCCTCCTGCGTCAGCGGCTCATCCTTGTGGACTTCACAGTAAAGTCCTTTGCTCAAGGAATGTTCTACCGTAACTCTGCAGCCCTTAAAAACCTCTTTTGCAGCTATTATGAACAAAAATGCCACACTTCTTGAATAAAACCTGCTTCCGTAGACAGTAGTCCGGTCTATAAACTGCAGGCTGCAATCTTTTTGGATCTTGACCCACAATTCCTTTAGCTCATTGTTCACAATGGCTCCAACTATATCCGAATTAAAATTCTGCTGAAAATCCTTCGCAATCTCCTGAAGCTTTGTCCCCTTTGGATACTCTTTCCTGATATTTTGCGGGAATGTCAACAATACCGTTTCTTGCATAATCATAGCCTCCAATCACCATAAATTATTATACCTCATTATCGGAACAACTATATACTCATACTATATATTTATCATACTTTGCTAATAATTGAAACTTTTGTCTTCAAACTAAGCTATTATTATAATAAAATGTATATATATATATTGTGCAAAACGTAAAATCTGAGCGTATAGAGTTTTCATATCAGAGTACCGTATCAAAAAAAGAAAGGTGGGTCATGCATGCTAAATTACAAAATAGTCGGCAACGCAATGCAGCAGATTGTCGTTGAGTTGGGCGCAAACCAAATAGTGTACAGTGAGGCAGGAAAGTTCCTTTGGAAGACAGACAATATCAACTTTGAGACTTCCTTTAATGTAAGTGACAAAAAAGGCCACTTTGAAGAAAAAGGCGGAGGCGGATTACTTGGCAAGTTCATGGATACTGCTGTCAGTGTGGGTAAGAGAAAGCTGGCAGGAGAGTCTGCTGCTTTCCAGGTATTCAATGTTACCCATGGGGAGAGCGGTCTTGTAACTTTCTCACAGACAATTCCCGGAGAAATCAAAGCTTTGAATATTGAAGATGTAGGTGAGCTGTATGTTCAGAAGGACGGCTTCCTGGCAGCAGAAAATACAGTAGACTTCGATATCGCCCTGACAAAGAAAGTGGGTGCAGGCTTTTTCGGCGGTGAAGGCTTCATTCTTGAGAAATTCAGTGACAAAGGCACTCTTTTCATTGCTGCCTGCGGTAATTTCATAGAGCTTAATCCCGCAGATTACGGCGGAAAGATACAGATTGACACCGGTGCTCTGGTTGCCTTTGATAAGAATATAGAATATGACATAGAGTGGGTTGGCAAAAGTGCAGGCCAGGTAGCCAAGAATCTTTTATTCGGCGGTGAAGGCCTCTTCCTTGCTACTCTCTCAGGAAACGGAAAAGTAATCCTTCAGAGCATGAATATCACAGGTCTTGCCAGAACACTGTTCAGAAATGCATCCAAATCCTCTCCTGAGGACAGAAGCAGCGGCAAAATGATAGGCGGGCTTGGAAGCCTGCTTGGAGAACTAGGCGGTGACAAGTACTAAGCTTTTCAAAGCTCCGGTAAATATGCCGGAGCTTTCTTGTGGACATAATATGTTTCAAAGATGTAAACAATTTGTAACAACTGGCTTCAGACTATAGCTTTATGTATCCTAATCTAATATAATAACATTAGAGAAAGTAATTAATGCTAATACTCTTTATTCCTCCCCCTCATTTTAAAGCATGCGGCATTTATAGGAAACTATAAATGCCGCATTTTGTTTGCCCGTCTTCCATATACTCCATTTACTTTTCCTTAATTTTCACATACAATTATTCATTAAGAGACTAACTGTACTGATTTTGATCAAAGGAGAGAAATACTTATGATGAATACTATTCTTTTTGATTTGGATGGAACACTGCTGCCGTTGGATATGCAAAAATTTACTGAAATCTATTTTCATGAAATGGGATGTATGTTCAAGGACCTGATGGAGCCCAAGCTGCTTGTCAAGCTTGTCTGGACCGCTACCCGGGAAATGGTCGGAAATACTGAATACAAGACAAATGAAGAGGTCTTTATGACTAAATTTTCCGAGCTTGTTGGCGGAGATATCAGCAAGTACAGGGAGCGGTTTGATGATTTTTATGATACACTTTTTCACAAGACACGAGAAGCTGTACAAAGACAATCATTAATAAAAGAGAGCATAGCTATATTAAAAGAGAAGAATTACAAGCTTGTTGTGGCTACCAACCCCATGTTTCCACGCAAGGCGATACACCATAGACTGGAATGGGCCGGGCTTGATTTGAAGGATTTCATATATATCACTTCTTATGAAGATAATCATTACTGCAAACCACAGCTGCATTTCTATAAGGAAATACTTGATATTATAGGCAAGAAGCCGGAACAATGCATGATGGTGGGAAATGATGTGCAGGAGGATCTTATAGCCCTTAAGCTTGGGGTTAAAACCTTCCTTGTAAGAAATCATATGATTCATAGAACTCAAGAAGCAATTGACAGCACCTACGAGGGGGATTATGAGGATTTTTATCGTTTTATAAAAGATCTGCCTTCTGTCAGTGCGTCTTCCTAAGAATGGACCTGATAGCCCAGGCTGCCGGTATAAACGATACAGCAGCTATTATTACAAGATGATAGCTGCCGTAATAGAATTTTGTAAAGGAAATCAAATCATTATACAAATGCGCCAGAAAGCTTATCCAGATATTGCCTGTATACAGGGTGGCAAAAAACACCGGTATATAAGCTATGCCTATTGAGATTGACGCATTCAGCCCCCAGCCGAAGGAGTGAAGGATACCAAAAACCATAGCTGCGGAAAGTATGCTTCCAATAAGCCTGAAATTCCTGAGCAGCTTCATATTCATATAAAAGAAGGACACCAGCAGCAGATTGAGCAGCTCTTCTGCAAAGGCAACCAATGGCAGAAGAGCAAATCTTGCTATTATCTCCGTGGTCTTGCCCCCTGCTGCATTCATCTGCTGAAGAGCTGTTGGGAAGAAGCCTGTTGCCATAAGCAAATTGCTTATTATTCCTATAAGTGACATTAGCAGAATGGGATAGATGAATATCGTATCCGGCTTATGCCCTATAAAAACGGGCATTTTTTTATTCTCCTTGGGAAAGCTTAGATATTTGTTTATACCCTTAAAGAAAACAATGCTTAAAACCACCAGTGATAAATAATATAATCCTCCTGAAACAGTTGCATATAATACATTTCTGATATTATTAACAACAAAAAGGCACAATAGTGTCCATAAGAACACTATCATACCGTTGAATAATTTTACTCCACAATACACATTATTTTCTGCCTCTTTTATTGCCCTCTTCAGCTTGAAACCCATGCTTATGCACCCCACAATTCATTGAAGAAGCCCGTGCTTATTAACACAACAGATTTCCTGTCTTTCATAGTGTTAATAATGCACTTCCTTGATTTGTGCCTCGCATACCCTAGAAAAAAATTACTTCACGAGGCACCTTTTAACTGATTTTTAGCTTAAGCTCCTCCAACCTGTTTACGTTAAAATTTGCTATATACTCCCTTAAGCTGTACCACTCCAGATTGCTATTGCCGTAATACTCTCTATCTATTAATTCGGCAATCAGCTGAACAAGTTTATGCTTTAACTCTAAATTCTCAGCTCTTTTAATCGAACGGTACTGTTCCAGTACAGGGGTTGTGGCAAGTGTGATTCTCCCATTATGAACCATCAGGTAATCATCGCTGAATTCCAGGACATGAGGCCCCTTCCGTATGAGCTTGACAAAGATCATTTCTTTTTCATGCTCAATATTTCCCATAGTCTCACTCCCTTCCATTTATGCATGACCACAAGCAGGCCGGCTCTCCACTTGTGTCTAAGGAATAAATCATGATAATTATAGCATATACTTCTTCTCCTAATATCCATTTTATATTATCTGTCGAATATTCCGGGTAATTGGCACATTAATGCATTCTATCAAATGCTCAGAGCAAAACATAATGTGGTACATTATTGTATCTGCACGCTATATATATGCTTGACTCAAATCTTTCATACATAAAATGGTAAGCTTATACTATCAAATACTATTAATATTTTGTATAATAATATTATATGTTATAATCGGCTATTCAATATGAAGGTGGTGCTATTATTGGAGTATTGCGCTATTATTGGTGATATTGCAAACTCAAGAAAGCTTGATAACAGACTGGAAGTCCAGAGTAAGTTTATACATGTAATAGAGAAATCAGTAAATGAAAATTACAGCAGGTATATTGCCTCAAATTTTACTGTTACTTTAGGTGACGAGTTCCAGGGACTGCTTTATAAAGAGTACACCCATTCAAGCTATGAAATAATCAGGTTTATTAAAAAGCAGCTGGCGCCTGTAAACTTGGTTTTCGGTGTAGGGGTTGGGGCTATGGTTATTGAACCTGAACATGAAATATCCATAAGATCTGATGGTCCGGCGTATTATAATGCACGTAGTGCGGTTTCTAAAGCCAAGGAGAAAAAACCTTCAATTTGTTACTATACCGGCTCAGTAGAGGATGAATTGATCAATTCTATAATTTACTTGATTGAGGGTATTGAGAAAAAGATGACTCATAAGCAGCAGGAAGTCATTGAGCTCTACAGGAGGCTTAAATCACAGTCAAAAACCGCTGAAAAGCTGAATATTATGCAGAGCACCGTAAGCAGAATACTTAACAATGCAGGATATTACCAGATAACTGATGCCGAAGATACTATATCTGCTTATTATAAAAAAATTTATAAGTAATAATTCCAAAGTTATGTGCTTATGAATGCATATATTATTATAATGCATCCCAGAGTGCATAATGCGAACTTATGCACTCTAGAATGCATTATTTAAACTAAAATTATATTATCTATATTGAACGCACTTAAGATATTACATCGGTTATAGTGCGAATTCAATAACAATCAAGGAAACATTTCGCGAAATTTGAATTAAGAATGTAAAATGTTTTCCGCGAAATATATATATGAGAGGTATAAAAATGTACAGTGAAGTCATTATATCCTTATTACTATTGTCTCATGTACTTAGCGATTTCTATTTTCAGACCGGCCAAATAGCCATGAATAAAGGAAAAGACAGCCGGATCATGCTAAAACACACATTACATTTTACAATCAGTGCCTTTGTATTGACAAGTGCCTTCCTTAGCTGGGAACTGTCAATAGTTATTGTGATACTTTCAGCTTTGCATTTCGTACTTGACAGAACGAAGATACAATTAAACAAAAAATATGAGCAATTGCCGAATTTATTTTATTTCATGGCAGATCAAATACTTCATGTATTAGCAATCCTTTTTGTATACCCATTCATAGAAAACGTAACCGTCCATCCCTGGAGCAGCTATGCAATTACATACCTGAGTACAGAATACCCTCTATTAGAAAGTATGACATACAATAATTTAACATACTGCATATTAGCTGCGGCGTTCCTTCTATACCTTGCCAACGGCGGAACAATCATAACAAAGCTTTTTTTGGAGCTGCCTTCCTTTCTTGCGAATAGAAAAATAAACGAAAAACTGCCCGGCGGTCAGGAAGCCGCCGCTGTGAAGGCTGAGCTGCCGGATCTTCAAATGTATAAGTATGGTGAGGTTATAGGAATCCTTGAAAGAGTCATAATGTTCGTATTAATTGCCAGTGGGCATTATGAAGGTATAGCCATTGTGATCGCAGCCAAATCCATTGCAAGGTTCAAGCAATTTGAAAAACACTCCTTTAGCGATTACTATCTGGTCGGTACTCTTTCCAGTTCCTTGACTGCAATAGCAGGTGGGGAATTATTCCTGCTGATATGTGATATTCTTAAACTCTCATAGAATACAAAAAATGCATCAACTGTGATAAATACTGCTGCAAAAACCACTAAGAATATATTTATCCTCTTCATTTGTTAACCCCCATTTTATAGATTCAAAAGTTACCGCTATATTATATCATAATTCCATGAACACGATGAATTGCGAGAAATAAAAAAACCCTTGATTTCTCAAGAGTTTATCTTCAAAAAATAAAAATGGTGCGCCATCAGGGGCTCGAACCCGGGACACCCTGATTAAGAGTCAGGTGCTCTACCAACTGAGCTAATGGCGCACGTTTGTTTTGTACGGTTTCGTCAACCGACTTTTTTATTATACATAAGAAAATATGCTCTGTCAACATGATATTAATGGATTAGAATTTATTTTTTCTTAAATAGCGAGATTAGCACGGCATTATTGCTTATACCTAAATGAAACCAAGTTTTTAGCCGCTTCCGCCTTGTTTTTAATTTTTCTATATTTTCCCTGAAGCATACAATACAGACATCCCTTCATATTATAACTAGAATTCACCTGTCTATACTGCTGTTTGTCAATTTATTGCTTCTCGGGTATCACATCTTTCAATTATAATTCATATAATATAATAATTTGTTGTTCGGGAGATGATTTTTTTTGAAAAAATGTCCATATTACCCATACTTCGGATATACATACAACTGTATGCATATTCCGATGACGTTTCCTCCACAAAGCCAGCCGAAGCAGCCGGGCCTTGAATGGAAACGTTTATGCGAATTTTGAATGAATAATATAGAATGAATAATATAAAATGTTTTCTGCGAAACATATAAATAAGATATAATTAAACTTAACAAGTTGAAGGAGGGTGATTATCATCAATCCATTAAGCCAATTGATTCAATCAGGCGACTGGAAGGGCGAAAAGCATGTGCCGGTTATTCACTGCCCTGACAAGGTAAAACCCGATACTTCCTTTGAAATAAAGGTGTCAATCGGTGATGCAGTACCTCATCCCAATACCTTCGAGCACCATATAGTATGGATCAAGGTGTTTTTCCAGCCGGAAGGCTCAAAATTCCCTGCTGAAGTGGCCAGCTTCAGGTTCTCAGCCCATGGAGAGGGAGAAACCTTTACAGACCCGGTGGGATTGACTCAGATTAAAGTCAAAAAATCCGGAAGTATATATGCAATGGCATATTGCAATATCCATGGACTATGGGAAAACAGCAGGCAAATAGGTCTGGAATAGCTGCAAAAAGCCCCGATGTATCACACATCAGGGCTTTTATCCTGTATTTGCTGCTATGTCAGATTATCACTTATCCTTTTATTCTCAATGGCCTTGACCAGATTTGTCAGCACAAAATTGACAGGAGTATTTATGTTGGCTTTTTTCCCTTCTTTTACAATAGCGCCGTTAATATAATCTATTTCCGTCCTTCTTCCTTTCCGCACATCCTGAAGCATAGAGGATAGGTTTTCTGATGTTTTCTCCGCAACCTGTATTACCTGGTTTATTGCATCGGTTTTCTCAAAATCCATGCCCAATGCTTTTGCTACTGCAACAGCTTCACTTACAGCCTCTCCCATCAACAGCCTTGTTTCTTCCGACAAGGCCAGCTCACCATTTTTGACATTAACTATTGCAGTAAGTGCATTAATTCCGACATTCACTATAAGCTTGTTCCATATAAGCTTCATTACGTCCCGGGACAGGTCAGTATCAAAGCCTGCCCTCCTTAATGCTTCTGCAGTATCAATAACCTTCCCGGATATTTTACCTGAAACCGCTCCGATATGGGTAATACCATGTCCGGCATGTCTGATATGCCCCGAGCCCAGCATAGTAGCTCCATGGGCTGTGGTTCCTGCGATTATATTATCTCTTTCAACTGTCTTTTCGATTTCTTCAATATTCCCATAACCGTTTTGCAGGCTGAGCACGATGGTATTCTTCCCTATAACAGCTTTACTGCAGTTCAATGCTTCACTTGTTGCAGTAGATTTTACGAATACTACCGCCAGATCGACCTCTCCTATTTCACAAGCTTTGGAAGTGGCTTTGGGATATGCTTTTATATCCTTATCCTGTTCTGATATTATCAGACCGTTATTGTTTATACGATCCACATGCTCCTGCCATACATCCAGCAGGTATACCTTGTAACCGGCATTTGAAAGAAAGCCTCCATACAGACTCCCCATAGCCCCCGAACCTATGATTGCTATTTTCATACATCATGCCACCCTATCATAAACTTCAATATTCTTCATTAAGGTAATACAAAGCTGAAAGAGCATAAAGCCTCGAGGTTTCCATCAGCTCGTCGATATCCACATACTCGTCATACTGATGAGGAAGCTCCCTGTTGCCGGCACCTGTTGTGACTATTTCAATCCCTTTCCACGCTTTAAGAAAAGTTCCGTCGGTAGCACCGGGCACACCATTATATGTTGCATCCCTGCCTGTAAGGTCCTTGTAGGCTTTTGCCACAGTTCTGACTATCGGATGCTTTGCCGGTGTTTCTGTCCATGGTCTCTGTTCAATAATCTCAAGGGTTGCCTTAAATTCCTTGTCTTCCTTTTCCATGGCCTTAAGCAACCCGGTCAATCTTTCTTCAATGTAGTTGTGATCCTGTCCGCATATAGTTCTGATATCAATGGTAATTTTAAGCTCTCCCGGCACAACATTTACCTGCGGCTCTGCTTCTGAAGGCGCAAGAACTACAGTTGGCGTAATGCTGGGGTATCCGAGGAACGGGTCTTTCCCCCTTTTCCCTATCTCTTCCGCCTCCAATTCCATGATATGGCTAATTAACTTTGCCATCTTGGGTATCGGGTTTATTCCTGTCAAAGGCATGCAGCCATGGGACTGCTTTCCGAAAATCCTTATGACCGCCCTCATGGCACCCTTTTGCTTTATACATACATTGTTTTCCTCAGGTTCACAAATTATTGCAGCATCAATATCATCAGCATGGCCCTTTTTTATAAAATCCTTAATCCCTATCATCAAGCCTTCTTCGTCAACCGGTATACAAAGCTTGATTTTGCCCTTGAATTCAACACCCGACTCTTTTATTGCCCTTGCAGCCATTATCATTGCCGCTACATTGCCCTTGGTGTCGCAAGCTCCTCGCCCGTATAGCCTCCCGTTGTGGATTTCTCCTCCAAAGGCCGGGTAAGTCCATTTACTGCCGACTCCCTCAGTGACTACATCGGAATGGCCTTCAAAGAGCAGGCACCTGCCTTTTTCTCTGCCGGAAAGCACGGAAACAACATTTGGCCTGTGGGGTTCAACCTCGTCTACTAATGTTTCAAACCCCAGTTTTCTCAAATAATCAGCAATAAAAACAGCCACTTCCTCTTCGAAGGTACTCTTGCCCGGCCTTATTACACTGTCAATACGGAGGATATCCTGAAGAAATCGTACTGTCTCATCCCGGCTTATAAGGTCTAATACATTATCGTACTTGCTGCTCATAATGCCCTCCTCCCGAAACCATAGCCAATATCAATAAAGCTCTTTCAGTACATCATCCTTTATATTGAAGCAGTGCTCCGGAGCTGGGAATATTCCTTGCTCCACTTCTTGTGAGAACTCATTGAATGCATTTTGCATAATATCTCCCACTTTTGCATACTGCTTAACAAACTTAGGTAGGAATTTGTCGAACATCCCCAGCATATCCTGGGTCACAAGCACCTGTCCATCACAGTCGGGGCCTGCCCCTATGCCTATGGTCGGAATTGATATTGCCCCGGAAATGAGTTTTCCGACCAATGCCGGCACGCACTCTACAACCAGCGCAAAAGCCCCTGCTTCTTCCAGGGCTTTGGCTTCATCCATTATTCTCCGTACAGACTCAACATCCTTGGCCTGCACCTTAAAGCCACCCAACTGAGAACTGGTTTGGGGCGTCAAGCCGATGTGCCCCATTACCGGAATGCCGGCATTTACTATGGCTCTCACCGTACCAACCATACTCATTCCGCCTTCCAGCTTTATGCAGTCACAGCCTCCCTCTTTCATCAATCTGTTTGCATTATGAATTGCCTTCTCCGTAGACTCATTATATGCTCCGAAAGGCATATCTCCTACAATGGTGGTATTGGGTGCGCCCTTTACAACAGGAGCTATATGGTGTATCATATCCTCCATTGTAACTTTTATTGTACCGTCATACCCAAGAACTACCATTCCCAGGGAATCTCCGACCAGTATAAGTTCTATATCCGTTCTATCAACAATAACTGCTGTAGGATAGTCATAGGCAGTAACCATTTTTATTTTCTTCTTCTCTTTTTTCAATTCTTTAAGCTTTGGAATCGGTATTTTTGCTTTTTCCATTTGCAGAGTCCCCTTTCTCCAGTTCCAAGACAAAGCAGGGCACACCCCGCCTTACCTTTTTGTATCGTGGTATGTTTTAAAGCCTGAAATCGAAGCTGCCTGGGTAACAGCGTTCATTACCGCCTGTTCCATTACCCGTGCCGACAGCATACCTACAACATTAACATCCGCTTCTGCCTTTCCGGTAGCCATTACAAATATAGTATCTCCGTCAAACATGGTATGGGCCGGTCTCATAGCCCTTCCATAGCCGTTATGGGCCATGGAAGCCACCTTGTTTGCCTGGGCTTTTGTAAGTACCGCATTGGTGGCTATCACTCCAATGGTTGTATTACCCGAGAACACATTCTTATTGCTGTCATACTGCTTCACCATAGCCTCCTCTGTATTTATGAAGCTCAGCTCTTCTGATATTGCTCCGGCAAGGATTTCTCCGTTTGCCGGATTTATTACATCTCCAAGGCAGTTGACTGCCACTATAGCACCTACCATAAGCTCTCCAGCCTTCAGGCAGTACGTGCCCAATCCACCCTTCATGGCAGATTCCATACCCAGATATTTGCCTACTGTTGCACCGGTTCCCGCACCCACAGTACCCTGGGGGCAGCCCTTGCTGTTGGAGTTCAGGCACGCTCGGTAACCCATTTCCTTATCCGGTCTGATTTTATGATCTCCTACAGTCAAGTCAAAAAGTACTGCACTCCCTACGATGGGGACAGTAGTCACTCCTACGTCAAACCCTATTCCCTTTTCTTCAAGGTACTGCATTACTCCTGCCGATGCATCCAGACCAAAAGCACTTCCGCCTGCAAGTACAACTGCATGCATTTTATCCACCAGGTTCATGGGGTTCAGAAGGTCCGTCTCTCTCGTACCAGGTGCACCACCCCTTACATCCACTCCCGCGGTCGCCCCTTCTTCACATATAACTACCGTACAACCGGTAACAGCCTTATAGTCCTGATCGTGACCCACCTTTATACCCGGTATATCTGTAAACCTCACTATTTCCATTTGTAAACACCTTCCAATACTACGACATAGTCGCTACTTTTATAAGAGCTATGAGAACTCCCGTCACCCCTTCACCGCCAAGGAACCCTGATGCCATAAGAGTGAGCTTCTCATCAAGCTTGGGATTCCTTTTCTGTACAAAATACTTGGCAGCTCCTCCGATAAATGCTGCGGTAGAGATCATCATCGGCAGATATACGCCGATACCTATAGTCATTACAGGTACATTAAGCAGGAAAAGCACAAGCCCAATTATAAGACCTGCTGCAAAACCACCTGCACTTGGAAGGCCGGATACCATGGTGGATACAGCATAAGCCTGGGGTGCCACCAGGTCTGTTCCCGGCCCCATTGCTCCGTAAGCCTTATGCATTATAAAAATAACAATGACCGAAACAAACGCTCCAACTATCCCGCCTACTGCTTCTGCAACTATCTGGGCTTTTGGGTTGGTATGAAGTATATACCCCGATTTGAAGTCCTGAAGCGCATCCCCCGCAAGACCACAAGCACAGGCAATGACTCCTGCGATCAAGAATGCTTCTGTGACTCCCGGTGTAATGAATATCTTAACAAACAGAAGCACCAGTATCCCGAATATCTCCATAGGATTAATGCCTGTCTGTCCTGTTATTGTTGCCGCCATGGCAGTTGTGACCCAAACGCCTAAAATTGTAATGATACTTGGAATCAGGCTCATTTCAGTAAACACCGTCAGGAGAAAAGCAATGACAACAAATACTATTGGTGCCCACTTAAGGTTGATATCTCCTTCCTGGATTTTCCCACTGAGCATTGGTCCGAATATTTCCCTGGCTTTAGGCAGTATTCCCTTGACCAGCACCCCGACTCCGGCACCCACTATGAGGCCTATCCCGAGACTGTCCTTAAATGCTGTTGCAGCTGCAACATCGGCAAACCATCCGGCAGATATCCCCACCGGAATAAGGAAGAAATAGCTCAATAAAGCTCCCAAAAACCATGTGCCCATATAAAGTGGGCCGATTATATAGCCAATACCCACAGCCATAGGCGATACCCATACTCCAAAGAATATATTCTTTGCAGCCATAGCTGATGATGAAAATGCTGCAGGAATCTTTCCGAAATAATCTCTCAATGCCACAAATATTGCAGTAGCACCGAGGGTGGAAAACAGCAGCTTTGCCTTGCCTCCGCCTTCATCACCGGCCAGCAGCGTCTCTGAAGCGGCAATCCCCATAGGAAACGGCAGTTTTTCCTTTTCTATAAAGTGTTTTCTTATAATTGCGGTAAATATAACACCTAGTACTGCCCCTGCAAGGGTAACCATCAGGAGACTCAGAAAGCTTACTTGTGCATCCTTGTTTATCATCCATATACCTGGGATTGTAAATGCCAGGCCTCCTGCAACAAGCCCCCCTGCCGACATTGCAGTGTGAGTCACATTGATTTCATTGAGGTTGGTTTTTCCAAGGGCTTTTAGAATTGCGAGGGATAATATAGCAACAAATATAGTAGGCCAGGGAAGAGCACCCATTCTCAATGCCACATACACAGAGCTGGTTGTAATTACCACCGATCCCAAAGCTCCGATTATAATGCTTCTTGGGGTCAACTGTTCTTTAAATGAACTTGCATAGCCTATTCCCTTTTCACCCTTACGGTTTTCAGTTTGGATTTGCATAATGACCCTCCCTTACTAATCTATTAGAGCATCGTTCTTTTTTACGGAACTCCGTTCTATATTATAGATATATTACCATAATTTAGAATAATTCCATATATTAAGCTGCATGTATTCTTCTTTATAAAATCGATTCAAAACAGAACCCTGATGTTTCAAACATCAGGGTTCTGTTTTGCTGACAAGTCATATCATTCAACTCCAAAATAATGCTTCGGATCATCTGCATCTATTATGTTTGTCTCATACAAGAACAGTTCCCTCCGGGGAGTTGCAAAGACAACATTGCTGCCGTCAGTATTTCTTACCTCAGCTTTTCTTTCATTGGCTTGGTGTAGCTGCTGGAAAGACAGTATTTATCGCGCAGCCGGTTTACCATTTCATACAATGTGGTTTTATAATCCTTATCAGCGCCTCCGGTTTTGTATAGCTTCTTGAAATCCATCTGTACCTCCCCGAACTCCTTCTCTATAAAGGACATGAAATTCTTATAGGTAGTGCCTCTCAAATATAGTGTTCCCGGGAGAACATAATGAACACCACATTCTGCTGCACAGGCAAACATTTTGTCAAAGTTCTCCTCACTGTCAGTAATATATGGAATGATAGGCATAACATGCAGTCCTGTGCTGGCGTTTGTTTTCCTGAATTCCTTCAACACTCCGAACCGTTCCAGACTCTTTGAACCGCCGGGCTCAATCTTCTCCCGTACCGCCTCATCCATTGTTGTTATTGTAGCTGCAACATTTACATAAGTTATCCGGGATAACTCATCTATCAAATCATAGTCCCTCAATATAAGCTTTGACTTTGTTGATATAATAGCCGGTGTCCTATACTTTATCAAAAGCTTCAGTATTTGAGGCATTAGCCGGTAGTGGGCTTCAACGGGCTGATAGCTGTCTGTCACCCCGCCAATATTGATAATCTCTCTCTTCCAATTGTCTGAGCTAAGCTCCTTTTCAAGCTGCTCGACAACATTCTCCTTTACATATATGTCGTTGAAGAATCTGTCATTGCCCAAGTATTGGTGGGAGTACATGGCATAACAGTATTGGCAGCCATGGCGGCAGCCCCTGTATATGTTCAGGTCCCAACCGTAAGGAACCTTTCTCTTCAGCTTTGTAAGTGCGCTTTTCACATCCATTTTATTATTGCTGATCTTCTCCGTCATACATTATCCCCCTATAACCATACCCTCTCTAAGTACATTCAATACTTCCCCCCCATGGTTCTCCGGCTTTACCTTTGGAAATACCTTCATGATCATACCTTGCTCATCAATAATAAAGGTACTTCTTATCATTCCAATATAAGTATTTCCATATATCTTTTTTTCACCCCAGGTCCCATAGGCCTCAGACACTTTATGTTCAATATCACTCAACAGGTAAAATGGAAGTCCATACCTCTCTCTGAACTTCTGATGGGACGCCTCATTGTCTGCGCTTATGCCCAATACAACAGCACCCTCAGCCAGTATCAAATCGTAAACATCTCTGAAGCTGCAGGCTTCCTTTGTGCAGCCGGGGGTATTATCCCTGGGATAAAAAAACAAAACCACTTTTTTACCTTTGAATTCTGAAAGACTTACATTCTTTCCATAACCGTCCTTAAGCAGGAAGTCTGCTGCAGCGTCTCCTTGTTTAAGCATGTTACTACACCTCCATTTCTGTATTATACTTGCTGCTAAATAGTACTAACTTAATCATACCACTCTTATGGAAATGCTTCAATAAAACTACCGGAGAGAATTCGCACAAAAAAATACAGAGCCTTACACTCTGTATTTTTTATTATATTGTCCTGCTTTATTTCATCTTGATATTTGTTTCTTACCTATATCCATTTGCAAGAACTACAAATGCCTTGCGGAACCATCCTTTATAAAAGTCTATTTCGAAAAAATTTACTTCCTCCGCAATATCGTCCTGCACCAGAAAAGTTCTGTCTCCTACCTGTGTTATAACATCCCCATCATGTGGTTCATCCAGAACCAGCTCAAAGGCGAGGGTAGGTCAGCCACAATAATCATCAAATACTATTCTGAGGGTCCTAGATTCAATCTTTGATAGTTCTGTTTCGGCTCTACCAGTGATCTTAATATCCATATTATCCCTCCACTCACATATGAATAGCTAATATATCCATGAATCAATTATAAGTAAATTATGAATTATCTGATAAGTTAATTATGAATTATCCGGCAAATAAAATCAAGTAAAATCCGCTTTTGTGATTAAAATAACAAAGATACCATAAACAAATACGGTATCTTTGAGTGCTATTGGGTCACCCTCCCCCAAACTCCACAGCTTCTTTCTATAGTAAGCCTTCTTTAATATGTCTTACTGCTTCTTCCGGTGACAGCTTATTCTGTTCACCTACCCGCATATCCTTAAGCGTCAGCAGATTATTATCAATCTCTTCATCTCCGATCAGAATAACATAAGGGATTCCCAGCTTATTGGCATATGCAAGCTTTTTAGAGAGCTTTGCATCCTCCATATATACTTCTGTAATGATGCTTTCAGCCCTCAGGCTATTTGCGGTCATTGCAGCATACTCTATATTATCATTCATCGGAACAATTAAGACCTGGGTCAGAGAAGCTGTATCCTTATCCAGAACAATACCCGCTTCCCTCAGTTGATAGAACAGCCTGGTCAACCCTATTGATATTCCCACTCCCGGCAGCTTCTGGTCAGTATAGTACTCTGCCAGGTTATCATACCTTCCTCCGGAGCACACCGATCCGATGCCGGGATAGTCATCCAGGATCGTTTCGTATACTGTTCCGGTATAATAATCCAAGCCCCTGGCAATCTTTAAGTCTATTTTACAGTTCTTGTCCGGAACACCAAAAAGGTTAATGAATCGTACCACCTTTGATAATTCCTCAAGTCCTTCCTTAAACATTTCGTTTTCAATTCCGAGCTGGTTTAATGCTTCTAAAATCTCGGGATTGCTGCCTCCGATGTTTACAAATTCAATAATTTTCTCAACGATGTTCCCATTTTCACATATATCCGCCAATTCCTTCTTCACTGCGTCAATACCGGTCTTATCCAATTTATCAATTACCTTTAAAACCTCTGATTTGTCAGCGATACCCAGAGAATCGAAAAAGCCGTTCAAAACTTTCCTGTTGTTTATGCGAATCGAAAATGACTCAAATCCGAGATCCTTGAATGTCGAATAGATGATGCTTGGAATTTCTGCATCATTTATTATATTAAGCTTTCCATTTCCTATAATGTCAATATCACACTGGTAAAACTCACGGAAGCGCCCTTTTTGATTTCTTTCACCTCTGAACACTTTTCCAATCTGATATCTGCGAAAGGGAAAAGTCAGTGAGGATATATATTGAGAAACATACCTTGCCAATGGTACTGTCAGGTCAAATCTCAAGGATAAGTCATTATCACCTTTATTGAACCTGTAGATTTGCTTCTCAGTTTCCCCGCCCCCCTTTGCCAGCAATATCTCCGATTTTTCAATAATTGGTGTATCAATAGGAAGAAAACCATAATTTTCAAAGTTTTTTCTTATTGTATCAAGCATATTATTGAATGCTATCTGCTGATATGGCAGCAGCTCCATAAAGCCAGGCAGAATAGACGGCTTCACAATTTCCTTTTTCATCACTAATCCTCCTCGTTTAGTACATTATACAATTTATATCTTTCTATAAAATAATAAAACCCATGCAGTTCTTGTACCTGCATGGGAATAGCCAGTATCTCTATCTTACAATCACCACAGATACAATGCCGGCAAAATCAGCAGGCTTGAATCTATAGTATTTTACCATAACCAGCCATTATATTCAATATGTCTGTAAATCCCATAAAGAGATTAAATTACACTTTCTTGAAATATATTCAGATGTTTTTGATTCCTGATATAATGTGAAAAAAGCCTTCCTATACTATGTAATTGCATAATATCGGAAGGCTTTCCATATTCATTAAATGTCTTAACGCTGTTTCAGCGCTTAATAATACTAGAAATTGTAGTTGTCGATATTGTCCTTTGTGAATACTACACGTTCAGGAAGCAAAACTATGCCGGAGTCATCAGCCGTGTATGAATATCCCTGGATAGTATTTGGTTCTACCTTGAGTGAACCTATTCCGGGAACTTCAATAGTATCACCAACCTTAAAGGTGTTGCCTGCTGCCAGCCAGTAGGCAACATATGCGCCTATGGCACCCTGTACCTTGCAATCCCATAAACCGAACTGCGGTATTGTACCATCCTTTACAAAATCCCTCATTGAACTTGGAGTTGCAAAACCGGTGATTATTACCTTCCCATTCTTCTGAAGGTTCTTTGCAGCCTGGGCCATTGCCGGAAGAGCCGTGGAGTCGGGACAAAGTATTGCATCTATAGTTGGATACGTCTGAAGTATTGACTGTCCCACCTGCAGTGATTTCTGAGCATCCTGCTCGCCATACTGGGTAGTGACAAGCTTCCAGCCCGGGTACTCCTCGGCTATGTACTTCTTTGCATAATCAACCCAGGAATTCTGGTCTGTTACTGTAGGACTGGAATAGAAGAATGCAAATTCAGCATCCTTTTTCTGTTCTTCCGTCATTTGTGATGCAGCCATATCTACAAGCATAGTTCCAAGCAACTCCGGTGTACCCTGGTTTACATAGATGGAACGGTACTGCGGGTCAACGTCGGAGTCCCATGTAACAACTTTCACACCCTTGTCAAGAGCATTCTTCAAAGCCTGATTCAGACCGTCCGGTGACAGTGATGAAACAGCAATGGCATTAGCACCCTGATTTACTGCACTGTTTATGATCTGCACCTGATTTGCCACAGCTGCTTCAGGAGATCCGTCATACTTACAGTTAAAGCCGACCTGCTTTGCGATTTCCTGGGCACCAACATTTGCAGACTCAAAGAACATATTGCCTGTAAGCTTTGGTATGAATACTACGTTAATATCCTTTGGTTCTACTGCTTTTGCAGCAGCAGGTGTACTTTCTGCCGCTGCCGGTGCTGCAGTCTCTTCCGGAGCTTTTGGAGCACAAGCTGCCAATGTTGACATTACCATTGTCAGTACCAAAAGAATTGACAATAACCTGAGCTTTTTCATTGATCTTCCCCCTTTATTTTAGTATTATCCTTGGATAATATTGATCTTTTTGCTATTTTGGTATTTATCAATGACTTAAAGGAAATACTGCGCATTGCTACGGCAATTATCAATAGAAGACCTATTGCCACACTTATATATTGGGTAGATACGTTTGCCATCTGCAGTCCAAACCTCATAATGCCTACGATTACACTGGCCAATGCCGTACCCGCAACACTTCCCACTCCACCTGTAATAGCTGTGCCTCCCAAGACTACAGCTGTTACTATGGGCATTGTCATCTCGGCACCGAGATCAGGCCTGGAGCCTCCCAGGTATGAAGTAAGTACTATTCCTGCTATAGCAGCACTGATTCCGGATAGTATATAGGTGCTCATTATTATCCTCTTCGTGTCTATACCTGAATATCTTGCCGAATTCTTGTTTATTCCTACAAGAAATACATATCTTCCGTATTTTGTTTTGTGCAAAATGAAATATGCTGCAATTGTAAGCACCAGAAAGATTATCAGTGGATTTGGAATTCTGAAAATGTTACCATTGGAAATATTTACGAATTCCTGAGGCATTCCGCTTATACCTTCAAATGCACTGGCCCCGGATAATCCCATTACAACAAGAGAGAGCCCCGAGAAAAGGAATGACCCCCCCAGAGTGACCACCATCGCTTGAACTCCGGTATAAGCAATTAGAAATCCGTTCAAAGCCCCGCATAAAGCTCCGACCATCAATGCAATGGGTATAGTGAGCCATATATTTATACCTGCAATCTTCCATGTCACGCCAATTACTATGGATATCAGGCCTATTATCGAGCCTGCTGATATATCAATTCCACCTGTTATTACAACAAAAGTCACGAATAATGAAATTATACAGATACATATAAAATCATTTATACTGTAAAGCAACACACTAAGCTTGAGGAACCGGGGATTTATAGTCCCAAACACAACAATTTCAATTATGAGAAGCAATAATAAGGCAATTTCCCATCTGAACAATTTCTTCAGGTTATACATTGTTCACACCTCCATTTGCATCACTCTTGGCTTCTGCAGTCAAAAACCTGGAGGACAGTCTTTCCTTTCTTGCCTTATCCGACATATAAGAGTGCAGCACCGCATCAGCAACAACAATTGTGATCAGGAGAATACCGGATATGGTATTATTCCAGTATGCCGGCACCTTTAAAAAAACCAGGGCCGTATTTATCGAATTCATAATTACCGCTCCCAGAGACGCTCCTACTACTGAACCAATACCTCCGTTCAGACTCACACCACCAAGGACACATGCTGCGATGGCAGTCATCTCAGTGCCGTTTCCGGCGACATTTCCAACAAACCCTACCTGGCTCACATACACAAGTCCGGCAATTGCTGAACAGACACTTGATATTACAAAGGCTGTTATCCTCATGAAATTAACGGGAATCCCGATCAATACCGCACCGTCAATATTATCGCCTATCGCCGCAAAGTATTTGCCCCTCTTTCCTTTGGAAAGGTATACCTGAAGAATTATAACTGCAATTACTGTCAGAAGTACAAAAATATTGATGCTGCCAAACAGTTCTGCCTGGGATGCATTTTTGAAATAGTCAGGCAGATTTTCCACCCACTTGCCCCCTGTATATATGAACATCAAGCCCCTCAGAACTCCCATTGTACCCAGGGTCATGACAATTGCCGGAATCTTGAGCTTTGCAACTCCATACCCATTTATAAACCCAGCTGCCGCACCAACCGCCAGAGTTACTGCGAATATCTCCAAAAGACTTTTATTACTACGCAGCATCGTAGCCGCTACAGCAGCACACATGCCCAAAACAGCACCCACAGACACATCAATATCTCCCATAAAAATTACAAATGCCATCCCTACTGCCAGGAATACATACATTACACTGCCTTTTAAGGTAAGACCTATATTTTGAAGGTTCAGGAAAGCAGGGTTTACAGCCCCTACTATAAGGAACAAAATCAAAAGAAAAGCAGCTACCGTAATTTCTCGTGTCTTGAGGAGCTTTCTAAGAAATACTTTCATTTTTGCACTCCTCCTTATTAAAGACTCCGAAGGAGGCCGCCATTAATTTATCCAGCGTTATATCCTCCCGCTCAAAACTGTGTATTATAGTACCCTGGCACATAATATCGGCACGGTCGCATAGTTCGACGATCTCTTCAAGATCCGAGGAGATCAGAACAACCCCATGCCCCTGCTCCTTCAACCCATATATTATTTTATACACATCGGAACGGGCACCCGCATCAATTCCTCTGGTAGGTTCATCAAGGATGATGACCTTCGGTGCTGTGGACAGTACCCTGCCTATTACCACCTTTTGCTGATTGCCCCCTGAAAGGGATTTCAACACCTGATCCTGCCCTGTCACTTTTATCCTGAAATCATTTATGTACTTTTCAGCTATATGCTTTTCCTTCTTTATATCTATTTTGATTTTCACCAGCCATTTAAGTACGGAAGAAGTAAGGTTGCACATAACATCGGTTATTGGAAAGGTACCGTTGAGATACCTGTCCTCCGGCACATAATTCAAGCCTTTTCTGATAATATCGCTGGTCTTGAGACCGGTAATATCCTCTCCGTTCAGATATACATGCCCTCCCAAAACCTCACCGATGCCGAAAACAGCCTCAGCAAATTCGGTACGTCCGGCCCCCACTACTCCGGCTATGCCGAGTATCTCCCCAGGATGCACAGATAGATTTATATCCTTGAAACCATAGCCTGTAAGCTTATCAAGTACCAGGACCGGTTCCAGACATTCATAATCGACATTCGTCTTGCAGCTCCTATCCGACTTTTCACCACAGCTCCCAAGATTCGGAGGCAAAAGACCCTGAATCAGCATCTCCTTTGTGAACCCCTCCACAGGTCCCGACAGGGTAATTGCACCATCCCTGAGGATTACTACCCGTGTGGCTATCTCAAAAACCTCGGTCAAACGGTGTGTTATATAGAACATTCCTATACCCTGACCTCTAAGCTCCAGTATGACCTTGAACAACGATTCTATTTCATTAAAGCTGAGGGCGGATGTAGGTTCATCAAGTATAAGTATTTTTGCTTCCCTTAGAAGTCCCCTTAATATTTCAATAAGCTGCTGCTCTGCAATTGATAAGGTTTCTGCTGTTCTTTCCAATGCTATGTTCCAGTTCAGTTCCTCCATCAGCCTGATAAGCTTTTTCTTAAGCTCAGCCTTGTTCTCATTGAAGCCGATAAGTATGTTCTCCTCTACTGTCATATTGGGAAACAGCATCGGTTCCTGGGGTACAAGGTATATCCCCTTTTGGAGTGCCGCAGAAGGGACTGATAGTACTGCCCTGTCACCATTTATATATATTTCCCCCGAATCAGGGGTGTAGATACCCATCAATATTTTCATAAGAGTACTTTTTCCTGCACCGTTTCCTCCTATTAGTGCCATAACCTCGCCGGAGTATAGCTCAAGGGAAATGCCCTTGAGAACCGGATTGCTGGAAAACGACTTTACAATGCCGGACAGACGAACCAGAGCTACTCCGGCATCCGGAATTCCCTCCATAATTTCTACCTCCTCCAATTGCAGCTTGTTAGAAATCAATCGTATATGTACTACAAAAAATAATTGAAAATACAACCAATATATACCTGTTAATTTGATAATAATTCAAATCATTTGTTTTGTCAATAAATTATTGTTCATTTTCTAGCCGGCAAATATTATGTATGCAATATCAAATACACACCTTTGAATTTCCGACATTTTAACATTGTTATTGTCGTATTATCAAGGTATTTAAATACCATTTCACCAAATATTTTTTTTAGTTTTTAGAATATTGACATCAATACCAATAATTGTTATACTCTAATTATGTTAAACAAATTATTATGTTATAAACAAATGTTCAATTTTATTAAGTGTGGTGAAAAATATGAATTATGAAGAAAATTTGCTTTTCAAGGTAGCCTGGTTCTATTATATGGAGAACAAGACCCAGCAGCAGATTTCCGAGCAGTTGAATCTGTCCAGAATGAAGGTGGTAAAGTATCTGGAGACGGCAAGAAACGAAGGAATTGTGCAATTCAAAATCAAATCCGATGGCGAGAACCGTGTGAAGATAGAGCAGCTGCTTATGCAGAAATTCAATCTGAAGGATGCATATGTCATTCCAACAGCAAGCTCCAATGTCAATGAATCTATAGCCAAAGCGGCAGCCCAATATATAGAAGGCCACCTTACTCCCAATTGCTATATTAATGTAGGATATGGCGATACAGTATCCCGTACCATAAGCAACCTGGTATTTTCTCTGGATATGCCTGTGTCGCTGGTGACCCTTTCAGGGGGCGTATCCTGTTATACTTCCGCAATGGCAGGCGCAAACAAAAGTGATTCCACGAAGCCCACTCCCCAGATATATGTCGTACCGGCACCGCTGATTGTTTCTAATGTGGAGCTTTCACAGGCAATCTGGGAAGAGAAGTCGGTAAAAGAAATAATAAGCATGACGGAAATGGCTTATATGACAGTAGTCAGTATAGGAGCTGTAGATGAAACCGCTACAATATTCAAGGACAATAAGATAAGCAAGAATGAGCTTGTTCTCCTCAGGATGAATGGCGCAGTGGGGGATATTCTCAGCCAGTTTTTTGACAAAAACGGGGAAAAAATCGAGTATGAGCTTCACGACCGCTTAATAAGTACAAAGCTTGACACACTGAAAACCATGAAAAACGTAATAGGCGTCGCCGGTGGCTTAAGAAAGGTACATGCAATACACGGAGCCTTGAAGGCAGGCTATCTGGACGTCCTTATTACCGATGAGGCTACAGCCGAAAGCCTGGTGGATCTGGTGGAAATATAATCATTTATAAATGGGGGATGTATCATGTCAAAGTATTTGATGGCTATTGATGCAGGCACGGGCAGTGTCAGATCAGTTATTTTTGATATTTACGGAAACCAGCTTGGTGCCGCACAGCACGAATGGGAGCACAAGACCGATTCCAGATATCCCGGCTCCATGGATTTTGATGTGGAGTACAATTGGCAGCTTACGGCGGACTGCATTAAAAAAGTCCTTGCCGATACAGGGATTAATGGAAGTGAAATTGTTGCAATTGCTACGACAAGTATGCGTGAAGGAATCGTGTTGTACGATGAAAACGGCAAGGAAATCTGGGCTTGCGCCAACGTTGATTCCCGTTCCGGTGCAGAGGTTGAAGAGCTGATCGCAAAGGACAGCTCTCTGGAGCGTGACATCTATAAGCTTTCCGGGCAAACCTTCGCTTTAGGCGCACTTCCTAGAATTCTATGGGTTAAAAATCATATGCCAGATATCTATAATAAGACAAAGACAGTAACAATGTTCAACGATTGGCTTATTTACAAGCTTTCAGGTATTTTATCCGTTGAACCGTCCAATGGTTGTACTACCGGAATCTTTAATTTGAAAAAGCGTGGATGGCAGCCGGAGATAGCTGGAAGATGCGGACTCAAGGAGGATATTTTCCCTGTTGTATTTGAAAGCGGAAGTGTAGTCGGAAAAGTATCCCCAATCTGCAGCGGTATCACAGGTCTGAATAACGGTACTCTGGTAGTAGCAGGGGGCGGCGATGCTCAGCTGGGCGCCGTAGGTGTCGGCGTGGTCTCCGGGAACCAGATCGCCGTCTTCGGTGGAAGCTTCTGGCAGCTGGAGTGCAATACTGCCGATCCAAAGCTTGAGGATAACTGCCGCATCAGAGTAAACTGCCATGCCGTGCCGGGTATGTTCCAATATGAGGCTATTGCCTTCTATCCCGGGCTGGTATTGCGCTGGTACAGGGATGCCTTTTGCCAGATGGAAAAACAGATAGGCCGGGAGACCGGAGAGGATCCGTACTCCCTTTTGGATAAAGAGGCGGCATTGGTTCCTGCCGGAAGCAATGGTATGATGTGTGCTTTTTCAGATGTTATGAATTATATCTCCTGGAAGCATTCATCCCCCACCTTTACAAACTTCGCACTGGATTCCCGGGCATTCAACAGATACACCTTCTACAGGTCGCTTCTGGAGAATGCCGCCCTCATTACCAAGGGGCATTTGGAAATGGTTCAGGAGCTTACAGGAAGTACCCCTGATGAGATCGTATTTGCAAACGGTGCTTCAAAGAGCAGGTTATGGTGCCAGATAATGGCGGATGTTTTGGGAGTCAGAATAAAGGTACCGAAGGTCAAGGAAGCTACCGCACTGGGTGCCGCTATCTGTGCCGGTGTTGGTGCAGGAGTTTACGAGAGCATTCAGTCTGCTTCTTCCACCCTTGTTGCATGGGATAAAGAATATATACCTGATCCCGATAATAACAACACTTACAGTAAAATGTACAAAGCCTGGAGGCAGATGTACAAGGTTCAGTTAAAGCTCAGCGACAGCGGCATTACTGAACATATGTGGAAGGCTCCCGGACTTTAATACATTAACATAAGGAGGTAGTATAATGTTCACTGTTCATGAGGATGATTTTGAATATCGGTTTGGTGACAGCGGTCCAAAGTATCTCATGAGGGGACCCAGAGCCAATTTCGGAGTAGTTGTATTAAAGCCCGGTCAGGACTTTAGCAATCACTTTCATAATCTCATGGAGGAAAACTTCTTCATACTCGAAGGGGAAATTGAATTCACTGTAAACGGCCAAAAGGTTCTCTGTAAAAAAGGTGACTTTATCCATGTGGAGCCGGAAGAGACGCATTATCTTATAAATCTTTCCGATGTCGTTGCAAAGGCTGTATTCTGCCTGGCTCCGTATCAGGAAAAGGACAAGGTTGAAGTACCCCTTGAGTAATATTTATAATGTAAAATGTTTTTCGCGAAATATATAGGAGGTAATTTTATGGCAGATTTGGATGGCAACAAAGCCGCAAAGGAATATCATATAGGTGTTCCACAGGCAAGATCAAGCTTTAGTGTCAAGGGCATGGACAATGTTGATTGGGGAATGAAGGACAGATTGTCCAGGATATTCAATCCCAAGAGTGGAAATACCGTTATGCTGGCCTTTGACCATGGTTATTTCATGGGTTCCACCCAAGGGCTGGAAAGGCTGGATCTTTCCATACCGCAGCTGGCCGAAGACATAGACGTCTTTATGGGTACCAGGGGAGCTGTCAGAAGCTGCATATCTCCCATATTCAACAAGGCGGTGGCTCTAAGGTGTTCGGCAGGCAGTACAATGGCCTCTGAAGATGTAATCAGGGAAGTCATCGGTGTCGACATAGAGGATGCCATTAGAATGAATGCATCCTGCATGGCCGTCCAGACCTTTATAGGCACAGAGGAAGAAAGAAAATCCCTTGAAAATCTGGTAAGAACGATTGATGCGGGTAATCGATATGGAATTCCTACCCTCGGTGTTGTTGCAGTTGGAAAGAATATGGTCCGGGACACACGCTTCTTCCTTTTGGCCACAAGAGTACTTGCAGAGCTTGGAGCACAGATCATCAAAACCTATTACTGCGAAGAATTCGAAAAGGTAACTGCGGCGTGCCCTGTTCCTATTGTTATTGCAGGGGGCAAAAAGCTTCCCGAGGAAGAGGCCCTTGAGCTGGCATACAAGGCAATTCAGAATGGCGCAAACGGTGTTGATATGGGCAGGAACATATTCCAATCGGAAAATCCCAAGGCTATGATAAAAGCAGTATCGAAAATCGTTCATGAAAAGTATACTGCCAGGATGGCTTTTGAGCTTTACAAGGATATCAATGGCTAATTATCAACCGGATTTCATTCGTAACATACAGGACCGCATTTCCCGATTGCAGTATAAATTGCTCTTCGATAAATGCGGTCATTCTTTTGTGGCAAAGCTCTGTCTTACAGCTCACAAATATTATCTTTATCAGAAGGCTCGTATCCTGCAATTGCTTCAAAGGAAATATCCAGAGGTACGCGTTCCTTCAAGTCCTCATCGTAATAATGCCACCACTCTGTATTAATTGTCCTGAATCCGTGTCTTACCATGGCATCAGTTAGTACAGCCAGATTCTTAGCTGCTGCTTCAGTCATTTCAGAGCTTTTCCTTGAAGCCTTTTCAGAAAAATCATCAAATCCGGTAGGCATCTCAAGCTCCTGTCCCGATGTATCGACAAGGGTGACATCCACGGCGTATCCGCTGTTGTGTATGGAGCCCCCTTTATTCGGATCTGCAACAAAATCATGCAGCGGCATGATATCCCACATTAATTTCTGAGCAGAAAAAGGACGGTAAGCGTCCCATATCTTTATCCGCAAGCCCTTCTTCATCAGCTCTTCATTAGCTTTGATCAGCTTGTAGGCCGTGCTTTTCTGCATAGCGCACAAAGGCCTCGAGTATATTTCCCTGCCGATGAAATTGTCTTTTGAAGCATATTTTAACTCTATTTCAAATTCTTCAGACAATACTCTTATATCCACCAGGTTTGCAGCAAGTCTTTTTACTTCATCTTCATAATTGCACTTCTTTGTATCCATTAAAAACTCCATCTCCGCTTCTATAATATTCAGGCTTATAAGCTACAGCAGATGAGTGATAAAATCCTTCAGGCTCTCGCGCTTTCTGCCCCTTATTCCAACTACCTGCTCTGATGCGACCATAGAATTCAAAACAGCCTCTTCCTCGCATTCGGCTACCGCCCTGAAAACCTCATCAAGCTTATCTTCCTTCAGTATTCTTATATCAATTATTTCCTTGCCCGACCGGTTTTCCAGTACATTTGCCGTAGAGAAGGCAAACATTATTTCTCCGCTCCCGTGACCGATATATGAGCCCAGCCTTGCCAAGCCCACTCCCGCCCTCCTGCATATTCTTCCAAGCTGTCTGCTGTCAAGGGGCACATCTGTTGCTATGATTGAAATGATAGAACCTTTATCTTCATGGTTCTCCGCCTCAAGAGCTTTAGAAATCTCACTTCCGATGTTTTTCCCGTTAATGGACAGGTCCTTTAACCGTCCATGGTTGGACAGAACCAGAACTCCTACGGTAAAAGCTTGTCCATCCAGTGATACGACCCGTGATGCGGAACCGATGCCGCCCTTAAGGTGATGGCAGCTCATACCCTTGCCCGCACCGGTATCCCCTTCGTCAAAATCTACTGCTGCAGCTTCTATGGCTTCAAATACATGCTCCTTTTTTACGGCTCTCAGTTGAATATCGTTGAGGTAGCTGTCATTGCATTCGAATACCAACGGATTGACAGACTCTATTTCCACATTATCTTTTTTCCCTTCTTTTATCAAGTACTCCACTACCGCATCATGAACCAGTCCGACATTCAGTGTATTGGTCAGAGCTATAACCGATTCCATACTTCCCAGTTCGTCAACCTGCACCAGTCCAAGGGATTTTCCAAAGCCATTCAATACATAGGAGCCTGCAACTAGTTTATTTGTAAAAATATTCTCTTCCGATGGAATTATTACCGTAACACCGGTTTTGCTTTCCTCGGTGTCAATAGTGCAATGTCCTACCCGGACGCCTTCCACATCAGTTATTTTGTTCAGCCTTCCCTTCGGCAGCTCACCTATTCTTATTCCATAGTCTTCTATTCTTTTTTGCTTTACCATACTCATTTCACCTCAAATTCTAATATACACTTTTTTATATGCTTCTCATTATCTCCTTGAAGCTCTCCAGTGCTGATTCCAGATTTTCTATAATATCAATTGCCAACTCATCCGGGTCAGGCAGATTATCAAGGTCTGCAAGACTTTTGTCCTTTATCCAGGTAATATCAAGGCTTGTTTTATCACGGTTAATAATCTCGTCATAGGTAAACTTCCTCCACCGGCCTTCCGGATTCGTTTCAGGATGCCAGGATTCTTCCCTTTTGTGTCTGTTTTCAATATTGTAACAATCTACGAAGTTATCAAGATCATCAACCTTTAACGGGTTTTTCTTTAAGGTAAAGTGAATATTTGTTCTGAAATCATATATCCACACTTCTTTAGTCCACGGATCTTTACTTGCCGGCTTATTGTCAAAGAATATTACATTTGCCTTTACACCCTGTTTGTAGAAGATTCCCGTAGGCAATCGCAGTATAGTGTGAAGATCTGTAGTTTCAAGAAGCTTCTTTCTTATTGTTTCACCAGCTCCACCCTCAAAAAGAACATTGTCAGGCACAACAACAGCAGCCTTACCGTCTGTCTTAAGAATTGTCCTTATATGCTGTATAAAATTCAACTGCTTATTGCTGGTGGCTGCCCAGAAGTCCTGACGGTTATATGTAAGATCTTCGCTTTCCTGCTCACCTTCTTCATTTGTAAAGGTCATGCTGCTTTTCTTCCCAAAGGGCGGATTGGTAAGTACATAATCCACTCTCAAGCCCGTATCAGCAACGAGAGAGTCTGCTGAGGAAATAAAATTTTCCCCTTCAATATCCCCGATATTATGCAGGAACATATTCATAAGAGCCAACCTTCTGGTATTAGCTACGATTTCATTGCCAAAGAAAGTCCCATGCTTAAGAAACCTGCTTTGCTCCTTATCCAGCTTATAATTCTTCAGGATGGAATCGTAAGCCGCCAGCAAAAACCCGCCCGTACCGCAGGCAGGGTCAGATATAGTCTTCATAGGCTCAGGCCTCATACATTTCACAATGGCTTTTATAAGGGCTCTGGGGGTAAAGTACTGACCCGCTCCACTCTTTACATCCTCAGCATTCTTTTCAAGAAGCCCCTCATATATCTGACCTTTTATATCGGTACCCATTGTGCTCCACTGCTCTTTATCAATCATATCTATCAATCTGGAAAGCTTTGCAGGGTCCTGTATCTTGTTCTGTGATTTGATAAATATCTGACCTAGTATTCCTTTAAGCTTCCCTAATTCACGCAACAATTCGCTATAGTGGAGTTCCAATTCAGCTCCACGTTTTTCGGTAAGGCTTTCCCATCCGTACTTTTTGGGTACGGGTAGTGTTCTATTATAAGGCGGCTTTGAATATTCATCTGCAAGCTTCAGGAACAACAAATATGTGAGCTGCTCCAGATAATCTCCATAGCCTACCCCATCATCCCTTAAAGTATTACAGAAACTCCATATCTTCGATACTACACTTGTAGTATTGTTTTCACTCAATTCTTTGTCCTCCTCTTACCGGTCTTCTTAGGTTGCTGTGATTCTCTTTCAGTCTTTATTCTCTCTAATAGCTTTTCAGCCGGTTCATCATTTGGGTCTTGAGGTACAAGTTTGCCTTCAAAGGCTTTCTTTAATATGCTCTGACGTAAAGTTTCTGCTTGTACTAAGCCCTGTTCAATAATTTCCTCAATTTTATCACAAACAGATAAGCGGGACTCAATTTCTTGAACAATTTGCAATTGCTCGCCAAGCGAACAAATTGGAATGACTAATTCCTTTAATTGAGTTGTATTCACTCTTGGACGGCCAACTCCATGAATCTTATTTTCAAGAATTTTGAAAACTTGTCTAGAAGAAAGAAAGAATCCCAGATATTTGTTATTAATTTTTTTACCTTTTATACGAACACAGAAACAATCGGCTTTATTTATAGCTTTTTGTATATATTCTGGTAATAACACCACTCTGACCTTCTCACTAATGAACGAAGAAAAAATAATGTCTCCTGCCGAAACTGTGTGCTTTTTCAGCTTCTCATACTTTTCTTCTGTTACATAAGATTTCTTATCTTCAAAAAACTCAAGCTCACCAATATTTTCTAAGCGTATTACCCTAATACCCTGCTCCACATAATCAGAACTTTTGAGGTTAGAACCAAAAGGTCCATCAAATATCTCAGCACTAGTATTCCCTAGCCTCACCCTAGCCCAGTGTTCTGGGAGTATCGGTAGTTCTGAAGTTTCTTCAATAGCCCCTAAATTATTATTTATATTTGGCTTAAGTTTTTTCCTACTTTCCTTAGAAATTTTAGCTCGCTCAGTTAGTATCTCTTCAAGCAGCTCTGATCTTATAGACAAGTCCTTTTGTTCTTTTCTCCATTCTTCTGTCAACTTCCCCTCAAAAGCCCATTTGAGAACAGCTTGACGATATACCTTCAATTGCTGTTGTGCTAGCTTTAGACTTTCGACTCCCTTGTCGAGTTCACTGAAAAGTTCTTCAAGTTTTGCTACAATGCGATGCTGCTCAGATAGTGGTGGAATCGAAAAATCATAGTTCCATAAGAGACTAGGGTCAACATGAGGAGTTCCCGTACCTTTGGCATGTGTATTAATCTCAATATACTTAGATTGAAGAAAG
>Ga0209643_1000700_pt1 | contig 46845 bp, 44 predicted proteins | sample AutmiccBRH37_all_FD_187383 | JGI IMG/M metagenome (GOLD analysis project Ga0209643, IMG submission 187383) | Deep subsurface microbial communities from Mt. Terri, Switzerland - Autotrophic microbial communities BRH/37_all (SPAdes) (version 2) | ecosystem: Environmental > Aquatic > Deep...
GAATCCAGGGCCGGCGCCGCAGGAGCAACGACCGGCGCGGAGGCGGCGGGCGCCACCAGCACTTCCAGATTTTGGAAAAATTCGCTAGAAAGCTTCTTCGACGTCCGCTCGATCATACCGCCGCCGAGTTGCGCGAGTTTCCCTCCGATGTCGGCCTTGACCTTATATGTCAGAACGGTCTCGGACCCGTCTTCGACAAGTTCAACGCGCGCGCTGACTTTGCCGAACCCGACCGGTCCCGCCTTTCCTTCTCCGCTCAGCATGAAGCTTTCCGGTGCAACAATATCGCTCAAGCGCGCCGCCCCGGTAAATTTTGCAGCAAGTGGCCCGACTTTCGCGCTCACCGTTCCCTTGAATTCCGTTGGTGAGGTGGCTTCAAGCGATTCGCACCCCGGAATTGCCTGACGCAGAATTTCAGGGTCGTTCAGGGCGGCGAACACCTCGTCACGGGGCGCACGAATGCGCAGCTGATCCGTCAATTCCACGGGCACCACCTCACATCGGCGTCGATGCACTCACACATGTTTTTCTCCGGTGCGTGATGAATATCCAAGCCCGCGGACGGGCGCGCTCGCTGGACGTCAAACCAGAACATGGCCACCGTCAACCGTCAACGTGATGCCGGTGACATAACCGTTCTTCATCAGGAATAGCGCGGCGTCGGCAATATCCTCCACCCTCCCGATGCGGCGGACCAGGAGCTTCTTTGCGATTGCGGCAAGGTATTCATCCTTCTTCTCGCCAAGGACTTCACCGATCATTTCGGTGTCGACATAGCCGGGGCGGATCGCGTTGACGCGCAGCGGCGCAAGGTCGACGGCAAGACCCCGTGTCAGCCCTTCGACTGCCGCACACGCCGCCGACGTGACCGCCGAACCCTCGTACGGGCGCGGCGCGGCGACGCCCACAATGAAGGTAATCGAACCGCCGGCACGCATCCTGGACGCGGCATGCTTGGCCACGAATATATCGCCCATTACGCGCGTATCGAAGGCGCCACGCATGAGGGAGCTGTCGACCTGGAGACGTTTTGCCGCGACCGGAGATCCGGCAGTACACAGAATATGATCGACCGGTCCCAGTTCGGAAAATAGCTGCGCCACGCTGTCTTCTTGCGTAATCTCCAGCACCGCAGTCCGCGCCCGTCCACCCAACACCTCGTTGGCTGCCGCAAGTTTTTCCGCCGAGCGACCGGTGATAACCACCCGGGCGCCATCCGACAGCGCCGCCTTGGCCGTTGCCAGTCCCATCCCTGAGCTGCCCCCGACCACGACCACCAGACAATCTTTCAATATCGCCATAGCCTCTTTCCTCAAGTCCTTCCGTCCCGCACGATTATTCGGCCGCGCGGCCCATCGCTTCGCGAGCAGCCTGAATTTTCTTCCAGATCTTGTTGGGACGCAGCGGCAATTCATTGATCTCGACGCCGAACGGCGAGAGCGCATCGCAAACCGCATTGGTCAGGGCACCTGGAATCGAGCTCGGCCGCCCCTCAGCGCACCCGCGGGTGCCGAGTGGCGTATAGGGGCTCGGGGTGCAGGTATAGTTCAATTCGATATCGGGAACATCGGCAGCCGTCGCGAGCTTGTAATTTTCGAAGTCAGCGGTGAGCTGCTGACCCTCTTCATTGTAGACGAACTCTTCAAACATGGTGTTCGAAAGACCCTGGACGATTGCGCCGTGCATCTGCCCGTCAACGATCAACGGGTTGATGATGTTGCCCACGTCCTCGCACGTAACCCAGCGCTTGATCTCGAATTTTCCGGTTTCGACATCAACCTCGACGATGCAGCAATCTGCGTTGAAGCACACCAATGGCTGATCGGATTCGAAAAATACCGTCGCATCGAGACCTGCGGACATTCCGGGCGGGAGGTCGATCGGCTTCATGATGATGCGGTCGACCATACCGGCGAATGCGGTACGCACGCTGGGGTCCTTGCGAAAGACAATCTCTCCGTTGACGAAATCGAAATCGCCCACGGTCGCATCGAGCTTGAGATCGTGGGCGAGCACAGCCACGATTTTATTTTTGAGTTCCTGACACGCCTTCTGGACGGCGCTCGCGGAATAGCCACCGAAACGCGCCGCGATCGAGCCCGCGCCGAACGGTGTTGTCTTTGAATCGCCCGACGTGAACGTGGTATCGGACGGGTCGATCCCCAATTCCGCCGCGACGAGCTGCGCCACCGCCGTCTCATGCCCCTGGCCTGATGGCGCGTCGCCGCAGAACACCTGAGCCTTGCCCAAAGCATCGAGGCGGATCGCGGCGGCACCATATCCCGGCAGATTCTCCATCGGCACCAAGACACAGGAAGCGAGCCCCGATAGCTCCACGGCGCACGTCAAGCCAATACCAATATAGCGGCCCTGGGCGCGCAGCTCAGCTTGCTCCTTGCGAAAGGCGGGTAGGTCCACCTTGGACATCAGGGTCGCCCACACCTTCTCGAAATCACCGCTGTCATAGCCCTTCCCCGTCACGCTGGCACAGGGCATCTGCGTGATCAGGTTCTGCCGACGCAACTGAGAGGGTTCGATGCCGCATTTCTTGGCGACGAGATCGAGTCCGCGCTCCAGGGCGAACCGCGTCGGAAAATTGCCGAATGCGCGCGACGGGGTCAAAGACGCCTTGTTCGTGACCGCGCTGCGCAGGCGGATATCAGCCTTTTCCCACGTGTAGGCGTTGGGCATTTCCACGGCGCCGAGAAACGCCATCGTGAATCCCCAATAAACGCCCACTTCGCCCGAGCCGTTATCAGCAGTTATGCGGCTGCGAAATGCGAGCAGCTTGCCGCTCTTCGTCGCGGCAATCTCCAGATCATTGATCTGATCGCGCTCCTGACCGACATTCATCAGGCTTTCGTATCGCGACTCGACCCAGCGCACTGGACGACGCAGCTTGCGCGCCATGTATGCCACCATCGGCACCTCGCGATAGAAGGGCGCCTTGACGCCAAAACCCCCACCTACATCCCGCGGTGCAATGACCTGCACATCGGATGCCGGAATGTCGAGCACCTGCGCCAGCGCGGCGCGCTCGGTGTGGGGGCGCTGGGTCGTGACCCAGGCCTTCAACCCGTCCGCATCGCTCCATTCGCACAAGGCCGCCCGTGGTTCCATCGGCGTGACACCCGTGCGATGAACGCGAAAGCGTTCCTTCACAACGACTTCAGCCGACTCGAAGATGCGATCCACCTCCCGGGCGTTGCGCTCCTGAGCCTCCAGCTCCGGGCCGCCCGTGAATGTCATCTTGAAAATCTCGTTGGTGTCGAATTGGTCGTGGATCTGCGTCGCGCCGGGCTGCAGCGCGACCTCCGGATCGGTGACGACGGGCAGCGGATCATATTCGACTACCACCAGCTCGGCGGCATCGACGGCGATGTATTTGTCGCTCGCCACCACCATGGCAACCGGCTCCCCGTGAAACTTCACCTTGTCGATCGAGAGCGGCCAGTAGTCCGGATAATTCGCGGGTACATTCGGCATCAGCACCGGCTGACGCATCGACTTGATCTGGCCCTGAATATCCTTGCCCGTGACCACGCACACGACTCCCGGCAGCGCCTCGGCGGCGGACGTATCGATGCTGACGATCTTCGCATGGGCCATCTCGCTACGCACGAAAACCGCATGCAGCATGCCCGGCAGCACAAAATCGGCAACAAATTTTCCGTTCCCGGTAATCAGCCGCAGATCTTCCTTGCGCGGCATGCGGGCACCCATCCAGGCCTTGGTGTCGCCGGCAAAATTGGGCCGCCCAGACGTGCCTTGCTCGTCGCTCATTTTATTCCCCTCCGCGTTCGGCGAGCGCCAATTTTGCGGCCGCGCGCACGGCGTTCACGATATGGACGTAGCCGGTGCACCGGCACAGATTTCCGACCAGGCCATGCCGGATCTCGGCATCCGTCGGGTTGGGATTCTTGCTCAGGAAATCCGTCATGTTCATCAAGATCCCGGCTGTGCAGAAGCCGCATTGCAGTCCGTGCTCCTGCTTGAATGAACGCTGGAGCGCCGTCAGCACGCCGTCGCGCGCCAATCCTTCCACAGTCGTGATCTTGTGGCCGTCCGCCTGAACCGCCAGCATCATGCAGCTCTTGACGGCATCGCCGTCCAGATGAATTGTGCACGCGCCGCACACACCTTCATACGTGCACGACACATGCGTCCCCGTGAGACCGAGCCGCTCGCGGATAAGATCCACCAGCAGCATCCGCGGCTCGACGCTTTCTTCGTAGACTTTGTCGTTGATCGTGACCGTGATCGTCTTCATTTCGCAACTCCCTGAACCGTGCCGCGCGCCCGCGCGAACGCGGAGGTGGCCACTTCGAACCCCAATGTGCGGATGAGTTGACGGCGATAGCTGTCGTCCGCCCACTTATCGCTCTGGGTGTCGGCGGCGGCGGCGGCCTGCGCAAATGCGTCCTTGATCTCGGATTCGCTCCCATTGCCCCCCTGCAACACGCGCTCGGCAGCTTTCGCACGATGTGCGCCTGCCGAAAGACCGGCCAAGGAAACCCTCGCAGATCGGCACTTTCCGGCGCTGTCGAGGATGACCAGAACGCACACGCCGACGACGGGAAGTGCGTCGGTGACAAGGCCCCATTTTTTGTAGGCGCTGCCACTGTTCGCGCCCAATTTAGGGACCGAGATCGAGACCAGAAGCTCCTCGGGTGCGCGCGCTGTTTCAAGCGGGCCGAGCAGAAATTCCTCCGCCCGGATCTGACGGCGCTTTCCGTCCGCGGCAATCAGGTTCATGCTCGCGCCCAGCCCCAGCACCACGCAGGGCATGCAGGACGCGACGTAATTCCAACAGATGCTGCCACCGATCGTGCCGCGGTTACGGACTTGACGGTCGCCGACATGCTGCGCGGCGTCGCGCAGGGCTGCATAACCCCCCGACAGATCGCGATCCTCGGCAATCTCGACATAGCGCGTCATCGCGCCGATCGTCAGCCCGTTTCCCCGCTCGATTCCCTTGAGTTCAGCGACATCCTGCAGATCGATGACGCACCGCGGACGCACCATCCGCGACTTGATCGCCTGCATGAGGCTTTGGCCGCCCGCGATAAAAATGGCGTCGCCGGGAGCGTAACCTGCAAGCGCGCCCCTCGCCTGCGCAATGTCTTTTGGTCGGATATATTCATCGATGACCGCAGGAAACAAGATCACCTCCCAAGGATGACGGCCGTTCGCCGGCCGGTGGCGACGACGGCACTATTTCTACGTAATTGATTGGAACCGCGCGTCTTTCGCGAATCCGAAGACTCTGCGCTCAGCGCCAACCAGCATCCCTCCGATCCACTCGCCCAGGCAGCGGATTATGTTGTTTCAGCGGTCATGTGACCCGCCGGTTATCGATATAACCATTCGGTCACATGCGCAAGAAAAATAGCCGCGCACATCGAAGAAATTGGGGGCGCTTCGGGGCGTGACATCCAGATTTTTTGCCAAATACAAATTTCGCCGGGCAGCAAGGATATCGCCCGACCCAAGACCCGGAGCCAAGGGTCACGCAGCCTCACACGAAGGGCGCTTGATTACCCCATGTCGCGACCCAGCCACCCGAGCGCACCTGCCGTTCCAGAATTTCCCAGCTCAGCTGACTGATTGCACGCGCAGCGCTCGAGAGCGGACGATTCGCTGGATAACCGAGATGGATCCGGCGGGTCAGGCCTGGTCGCAGTATCCTCCACGCCCGGAACTCGCCGCTGGCGACTTCTTGTTTGACGGCGGTTGCGGGCAGGATCCCGAAGCCGAGACCGCGCGCCGTCAGCTGCTTGATTTGACGATAAGAATCGATCTCGATCGCGGGTGAGACCGCTTTGCCTAACGATTGCGCCGCAGCCTCAAGCAGATCGCGCAGTCCATGGGCGCTGCCAGGAAGGATCAGCGGAAGGCGCAGTGCGGCGCTGAGCGTTACGCTGTCGCCGGCGGGCGTGGGTGTCATACCGGGTGGCGCGAAAAGGCGGATCTCCTCCGTCAGCGCGTGATGCAAGATCAGCCCCTTTTCATCTGCGACATTATACAGAAGCGCCACATCAACGACGCCAGTACGCAACCAATCAAGGACGAAGCCGCTCATCGCCTCGCTAATCCGAATACGGATTTCGGGGTAGAGTTTCTGTCCCGCTTCAATTAACGCGACGCCCAGCTGCTCGTTAATCGTAGCGGGCATTCCAAAGCGCACCTCGCCGCGCGGAACAATCGAGCCGCGCACATAATCTATCAGAGAGTCGAAGCTCAACTCGATTTCGCGGGCACGCTCAGCGAGCCGTACCCCGGCTTCCGTCGGTACGACGCCGCGCGGGTTGCGGTGGAGGAGCCTCACACCGAGCAATGTCTCCATGGCGCGCACATGCTGGCTCAGCGCCGGCTGGGCGACGTGAAGCTGCTGCGCCGCGCGCGAAAAGGAACCGCATTCTACGATGGCGATAAAATAGTGAAGCTGGCGAATATCCATGGAAACTCATCAATGCCAGATTATTTCGCTATAGATAATAGAATAAATCTATATTTTTCATCTGGCTATCGATCCCCCATCTTAGAAGCCTGATATCGCGATGTCGGCAAAGGAATAAGGCCTTGAACAGCACGCCTCCCGCAATCGAATTCGATCGGCATGACGCGATTCGCGAAGAGGTGCGAAAACTGTGCCTTGAATTTCCCGGCTCCTATTGGCGTGCCCTCGACCGAGATCATGCGTATCCCGAAGAGTTTGTGAAAGCGCTCGGAGACCATGGCTGGCTTGCCGCGCTGATCCCTGAGGAATACGGCGGTTCCGGCCTCCCCCTTTCTGCAGCGGCAGCAATTCTGGAAGAAGTTCAGCGGGCCGGATGCAATGGCGGCGCCTGCCACGCGCAGATGTACATTATGGGGGCGCTCCTGCGCCATGGAAGCGCGCAGCAAAAAGCCGAGTACCTTCCCAAAATCGCCCGGGGCGAATTGCGTTTGCAGGCCTTCGGCGTGACCGAGCCGACGAGCGGTACCGACACCACCGCGTTGGAGACAACCGCGCGGCGCGAGGGCGAGACCTATGTCATCAACGGTCAAAAAATCTGGACGTCGCGCGCCGAACACTCCGATCTGATGCTGCTGCTGGCGCGCACCACCCCACGTGATAAGATCACGAAGCGCACCAAAGGGCTTTCGATCTTCCTGCTGGACATGCAGACGGCGAAGACGGCTGGAATGACGATCCATCCGATCCGTACCATGATGAACCACGCGACGACACAGGTCTTTTTCGACGATGTTCGCATTCCCGCGAGCGCGCTGATCGGCAACGAAGGCGAGGGATTCCGCTACATTCTGTCCGGCATGAATGCGGAGCGCATCCTGATTAGCGCCGAATGCATCGGGGACGCCAAATGGTTTACGGAGAAGTCGACCAAATATGCCTGTGAGCGGCGGGTTTTCGATCGTCCGATCGGACAAAATCAAGGCGTTCAGTTCCCCATCGCCAAAGCCTACGCGCGCATGCGCGCGGCCGAACTGATGGTTTATCACGCAGCAGCGCTGTTCGAGGCGGGAAAGGATTGTGGCGCGGAGGCGAACATGGCCAAGATGCTCGCGGCGGAAGCCTCGTGGGAAGCGGCCGAGGCCTGTGTGCAGACCCACGGCGGCTTTGGATTCGCCGAGGAATACGATGTCGAGCGAAAATTCCGCGAAACACGTCTTTATCAAGTCGCGCCAATATCCACTAATCTCATCTTGAGTTACCTTGCGGAGCATGTGCTCGGCCTGCCGAGGTCCTACTGATGACGTTGATGTTGTGCTCCGCCGGTGTGTCACCATGACCATGGCGACCGGTCTCGACCTTGCAGCGCTGCGCGCCGCAATCGGGCGCGCGCAAACTGTGCAAGATGAGGTGACGCAGCGCCTGGCACGCGAGTTCGCCGCAACGTTTGATCGGGAAGCCCCATGCGTGACGGCTGGCGCACCGGCAGATCCGGGGCTGCATTGGTGCCTTGCGCCAGCGATCGCCAAGGCTGCGCTGATCGGTCCTGACGGTCATCCGTTGCGCGGCGAATTCCTGCCCGCCGTGCCGCTGCCGCGACGGATGTGGGCCGGCGGCCAGCTGACGACGCATGACGCGCTGCGCATCGGCGACAGCATCGAGCGTCGCTCAACGATTGCCGACATCTGCGTGAAGGACGGCCGCAGCGGAACTTTATGCTTCGTCACGCTCCAGCACGATATTTTCTCACCACGCGGGCTTGCCATTGAAGAACGGCAGGACGTGGTTTACCGGGAAATGCGCAACGCTGCGGCGCCAGGCGGGGAACCGCCGGCCCGCGTGAAACCCCAATGGCTGCGCGAGATGCGCATCGATCCGGTGACGCTGTTTCGCTATTCGGCCGTTACCTTCAACGGGCACCGGATTCACTACGACCGCTCCTATGCCACCGAGATAGAAGGTTACGCCGGCCTCGTCGTTCACGGACCGTTCCAGCTCACACTGCTGCTCGACTTCGCGGCGTCGATCAAAGGTCGACCGCCGCGCGCATTTGCCTTCCGTGCGCTGCAGCCTCTGCTCGATTTCGTCCCATTCGAATTATGCGCCAGGGACGACGCGGACGGCGCGCTCCAAATGTGGGTTCAAACGCAGGAGGGCGTGCGCACAATAACCTCGAAGGCTGAGTGGTAGGATGCCGCAGCGGGACGGCACTGGTCTAGGGTCGGCTCCTGATTCCATCGAGCAGAATTTTGCCGATGTGCGTAGCGATCTCCTCGCTGGTGAACTCGCCTTTCGGGGAGAACCAGCTCGGAACCCAATTGACGGCACCCATGAAGGCGAAAATCATGAGCTTTGGATTTTCCTCGCTGATACTGCCGTCCTTGATCCCCATCTCAATCAAGGCTTTGAGCTGGCTCGTGATCAGATCGCGCCCTTTGGTCACTTCGCGACGCTGGGCGGGAAGCAGCGCGTCGATCTCGACCATGGCGCCGCCGGCGATGTTGCTGTCGATGTATTGACGCAGAAATTCGACCAGGAAGTAGCCGAGCTTTTCAGCAGCAGGCGCGTCCAGTTTGAACGCTTTGGCCATCACGGCCTTGGAGATCGCGTTTGCGTGCATAAAGCATTCGTAGAGGACTTCATCCTTGCTCTTGACGTAGCGATAAAGCGTGGCCTTGCTGACACCCAGCGCCGTCGCGATATCGTCCATCGATGTCGCGTGATAACCGCGTTTGCGAAATTCGAGTGCCGCCTGCATCACAAGGGCTTCGCGCTTCTTTTCGCGCACCTGCCCTCTGTCAAAGATCGCTTCGTTCCAATTGGTCATTGTAAATCGTCTCTTCCTCACGGGCCCGCAGGCACAATCTCAAGACCCGCGTCGACGCCAAGAAAATACAATCCCGATACGAATCTGCTTTGACCAGCGCCTTAATGTCGCACCGCGCAATATTGAGCGTCCGATCCGCTTCCGCCAGCATCGATCAATCGGTTGCGCGTCGAGCTGGTGCTACCCTCCGCGCGAATCGGCGACTGCAGTCGCCGCCATCTCCGCCAAGCGCTTCCTCAGCTCAGTTTTGAGAATTTTCCCATAGTTGCTTTTGGGCAGCTGTTCGATGAAGAAATACGCCTTCGGTCGCTTGAACCGCGCAATGTTGTCAAGACACAGCGCATCAAGCTCCTCAGGCCGGACATCTTTTCCGGGATGCGTCACGACGAAAGCAACGACCTCCTCGCCCCAATCGGGATGCTGGCGTCCGACGACGGACGCCTCGGCGACCCGCGGGTCCGTGATCAGAACCTCCTCGACTTCGCGCGGATATATATTGGTGCCCCCGCTGATGATCATGTCCTTTGAACGATCCTTGAGCGTGACGAAGCCGTCCTCGTCGAATACGCCGATGTCACCCGTGTGAAGCCATCCGCCGCGCAGCGCAGCGGCGCTCGCCTCGGGATTGTTCCAATAACCAAGCATCGTCACATCGCTGCGGAACAGGATTTCGCCCGGCTCGCCCACCGGCAGGTCGCGGTCGTTGTCATCGACGATGCGCACGCCGACGCCGGTGCGCGCAACCCCGGTGCTTGCCAGGCGGGCCAGATAACGCGGGTGGTGAATATCGGCGTGAAGCTCCTTGCTCATCCCGACGCCGGTCATCGGCGACTCGCCCTGGCCGAAACACTGATAGAAGCAGTAGCCGAAGGTCGACAGCGCCAGCATCATGTCCTTTTGATACATCGGCGCACCGCCATAATAAATCGTCTTGAGACTATCGACCCGCGCCTTGGCGGCACCGGAATGGTTCGACATTCGCGAGACCATCGTCGGCGCAGCGAAGAACGTCATGTTCCGATAGCGCTCCATCAGCGAGAAAATTTCATCAACATCGAACGATCCGGAATCCGGCACTACGATGTGCGATGCCTTCATCAGATGCGGTAATCCGTAGAGGCCACTGCCATGCGAGATCGGCGCGGCATGAATATAGCTGTCCTCATGCGACACCGGATCGATATCGACATAGTAGCGCAGCGACATACCCCACAGGTTCCGGTGCGACAGTGTCGCCCCCTTCGGTGTACCCGACGTGCCGCTGGTGTAAAAGATCCAGCCCGGCACATCGTAGCTTACGTCCGCCATGGCAATGGGCTCCTGGCGCCCGAGCTTCGCATAACTTGATTCCGTGATGTCGATCACGTGTTTCAATGAGGGCACCTGGCCCTGAATGCTCGATATGACGCCGGAGAGTTCCCCATCGGCAAAGCACAGCTTTGCGCCGCAATTCTCCAGGATATAAGCAAATTCGCGACGATGAAGCTTGGCATTGATGGGTACGATGCATAGTCCGGCGTGCCAGCACGCCAGCTGGATCTCGACATATTCCGGTTTGTTCTTCATCGCGATGCCGACCCGATCGCCGGGCACAAGCCCAAACGTTTTGCGCAGCGCGCCGGCCATGGCAGCAACCTTGCGCGCGAGTTCGCCATAGGTCGCGTGGCGCGCCTCCCCGAGCGACAGCGCAGGACGGTCCTCGTTCAACCGGGCGACAGACCCTAAAAACGAACAAATATTCATATTTTATCCTCCCGCGCCTGATTCGAGCCGTATATCAGATCCGCGCGCCCTCGTGTCCACGGCCCATCTTTTTAAGCGTCGTGCCGCCCTAGAATCGTAATACAGGCCACTGCTTCTTCGTTGCGATGGAAGCCGCCGCCGTTTTCGGCGAGCGCAAAGCGAGCATTCTCGATCTGCCGATCCCCGGCCTCATGACGCAATTGCGTCACCAGCTCGTGAAGCTGTCCAATTCCTGTCGCGCCGATCGGGTGACCTTTGCATTCAAGACCACCTGAAGGGTTGATCGGGATTCGCCCGCCGATCGTCGTCTCACCCTTTTCAGCCATGAAACCACCCTGCCCGTATTCGAAGAAGCCCATATGCTCCGACTGCTGGATTTCCGCGAAAGCGCTGGCATCATGGACTTCCGCCAGCGAGATGTCGTCGGGCCCTACTCCCGCCTGCTCATAGGCACGGTTCGCCGCAAGACGGCAGATCTGGTGATCGAGTCTGGTGGGGTCGCGGTCCGTGCCGCCACCGATCACGGATGCCTTGATTTCGATGACGCGCTCGCGTGCACCGTTTTTTAGCCCAAGCCGATCGAGCCCGGCCTCGTTGCACACCACGATCGCGGCTGCCCCGTCGCTGATCGGCGCGCACATTGCGATCGTGAGCGGCCAGCTGATGAGACGCGATGCGAGCACCTCGTCGATCGACATGGCGTTTTGATATTGCGCCCGCGGATTGTGCTGCGAATGGCGGTGATTTTTCGACGCAACCGCCGCGAGGTGGCGCTCGGTCGTGCCAAATGTCTTCATGTGATATTTCGCGAGGTTTGCATAAACATCCATGAACAGGCTGCGCTGGTTCGCCGCAACATCCTTGCCGGCGGGAGTGTCAACGCCCATGCCGAGATACTCAAGCCCGCTCGCGGTTTCCTGCGCTCGCGTCACGTCCCATGCACCGTCGAAGACCGAAAAGCTTTTCGTCTTGTCGGGAATGCACATCTTTTCTGCACCGACTGCCAAGGAAATGTCGGCCAGTCCCGCGCGCACCTGCGCATAAGCAAGATGAAACGCGGTTGTCGAACTCGCGCACGCGTTTTCCACATTGGCGATCGGGGTCCGCTCAAAACCCATTGCGCGCAACGCGACCTGACCCGGTACCATATGCTGACCTTCAAGATAGGATTGGGTCGCATTACCGAAGAAAGCGGCGCCAATATCCTCGATCTTGGCGCCGCAATCCGCGAGGGCTTCCGTGACCGCATCTCGCGTCATCGTCTTGACCGTCTCATCGGGCATACGCCCGAATCGGGTCATTCCCACCCCAACCACATACGTCTTTTCCATCGAGCGGATATTCCTCTTTTGCCGCGGCGACCTCATATTACGACCTTACGGTCACTATAATAACCACCTGGTCCTATTTCGACCAATTTCAAACCTTCCGCCGGTTCATCTCACTTAACGAAATGGACCGCCTTGATATGCGCCGCGCTAGGCGACCTTTGCCTGCGCCGCCTCGGCCGCGAGGGCCTTGATCGTGACTTCTTTCAGCGGACCGCTGTTCAGCGCCTTCCACTGATCGGGATCGTGGCCGAAAATTAGCTTCGCACCGGAGTCGCGGAAGGCCTTGAAGCGCCTGAACGTCGACAGCATCTGCTCGGGATCGGACACGACGGCCGGGATCGGCAGGCGCATCTTTTCGAGTGATTTGCGCATGTAGCAGGCATCCGAGGTAAGGACCACATCCCCGTCGTCCAACCGAATTTTTAGCGATTGATGCCCCGGCGTGTGACCGTAGGTCGGGATGCAAACGACGGATCCATCACCGAACAGGTCGTGCTCCCCGTCGATTTCGCGACGGTCGTGTCCCAGGTCGTAGTGCCGTTGCGTGTAGTGGTTCGCCGTCTGCGTCTCGGGCGTCATCGCGGCCTGCCACTCGCGCTTCTGAATGATCCAGCGCGCGTTGGGGATCAACGCGTTCCCGCCGCAATGATCCAGATGGAGATGAGAGTTGATAAGATAGTCGATGCGCGCTGGATCGAACCCGGCGCTATGGAGCCGCGCCGAGACTTCATCGCCCGCGACATATTGAACGGTTGCATAGTCTGCCATCGTCGCGAGGGCGGTGCGCACCGTCGCGTGATCGTGCGATTGCAACGTCCTTTCGAGTCCCGTGTCGAAGAGAACATTTCCTTTTGGATGCTTGATCAGGAAACTCGGGATCGGGATCGCAACCTTGCCAACCTCCCCCTCGACGAAGAAATGATAGTCCATGACAAGGTGACCGCAGGTCATCGCGTAAAGTTGAATGCTCATGTCGAGTTCCTCCACTCCGTTTTTTATTGGGACTTATGATACTCGGCGGCGAACGTCGTGGGGTCACGGACCCGCGCGGCGTCGTGCAGGATACGTTCGGCGCGCACACGCACGGGGGTATCCACCATCGTGCCATCAACGGCTTGCGCAGCGCCATTCAGCGTCGCCTCCATGATGCGTCTCGCCCACGCCACGTCCGCGATAGCCGGGGCAAAGCCTCTCCTGGCAGGGTCCAGCTGCGCCGGATGGATGAGCAATTTTCCGGTGAACCCCAGGGACGCTGCATACGCGGCGTCGGCCTCGACCATAACGGGATCCTTCAAAGCGACCGTGATGCCGTCTATCGGGCCGGGCCGCCCCGCAGCGCGGCTTGCCGCGACGATTTGAGCGCGAGCGAAAAGCAAGGCCTCGCGTGTCGTTGCACAGCCGACATCGAGGGCAAAATCGATTGCGCCGAACGCCAGCCGGTCTGCTGCTTGCGCAACCGAATGAACGTCACGCAGGCCGACGGCCGATTCGATCAGAGCGATGATTGCCCGCTTCTCCCCGACCGCACGCGAAATCACACCAAGAGCCTCCGGTCCTTCCGCTTTGGGAACGACGATCCCGGTGACGGACAGGCGGGCGACAAGGCTCAGATCCTCATCGTGGAACGGCGATGTCGAGCCGTTGATGCGGATGAAAATCGGGCATGAGGCCTGCCGCAGAATATCATCGGCAGAGGCAAGGCAGCGGCGCGCGATCCCCTTGCGATCCTCGGGAACGGCGTCTTCAAGATCGATGATCACGGCATCTGCGCCGCACGACATGGCCTTTCCGTATAGCTCCGGCCGATCTGCGGGTACGAAAAGCGCAAGTGCGATGCGATCAAGAGGACCGGACGGCATATCAACCATTCTCCCTTCGCGCGTTTCGGTGCGGCTCCTTACACCAGCATGCACACCGATTTTGTCTCCGTATACAGATCGAGCACCGCCTTTCCCATTTCCCGGCCCATGCCGGATTGCTTGAAGCCACCGAACGGCATGGCCGGGTCCAGCATGTTGTGGCAGTTCACCCACACCGTCCCCGCCTTGATCTGCGGCACAAGCCGATGAACCCGGCTCAGATCGCTCGACCAAATGCTGCCCGCAAGGCCGTAACCGTTGTCGTTCGCAAGGCGGGCCGCGTCGTCTATATCGTCGAAGGGTAACGCCACGAGCACGGGACCGAAGATCTCCTCCTGAACGACACCACTGGCCTGATCCAGTCCGGTGAGCACGGTCGGCTCGACAAAATATCCCGGGCCGTCAATGCGCGCGCCGCCGGTGACCGCGCGGGCGCCGGCGGACAAACCCTGCTCGATGAAGGTGCAGACCGTGTTGCGCTGACGCTCCGACACCAGCGGGCCCATCTGGGTGTCCGGCGACAATCCCGGGCCGACCGTCATTTTGGCGGCACGTGCCGCAACACCTTCGACAACCTCGTCAAAGATGGAGCGCTGGACATAGAGCCTTGAGCCCGCCGTACAGATCTGCCCCTGGTTCGAGAAGATCGCCGCAGCCGCGCCGGGGATGGCGGCCTTCAGATTGGCATCGTCGAAAACAATGACGGGCGATTTGCCGCCGAGTTCGAGCGACACGCGCGCCATGCGGTCCGCCGCGCAATGCGCCACGATGCGACCGGTCTCGGTTGATCCCGTAAACGCGATCTTGTCCACACCGGGATGACGACACAGTGCTGCGCCCGCCGCAGCGCCGTCTCCGGTCACGACGTTGACCACGCCCGGCGGATAGCCCGCTTCTTCGATCAGCTCGGCCAGCCTGAGCGCCGTAACCGGGGTTTCCTCAGCCGGCTTCAAGATGACGGTGCACCCCGTCGCAAGTGCGGGCCCGAGCTTCCAAACCGCCATCATCAGCGGATAATTCCACGGGATAATGGCACCAACCACGCCGATCGGCTCACGCCGGGTATAGGCAAAATATTCGCCGCCCTGGCGGGGTCGCGGAAACGAGACGTCGAGCGTGCTGCCCTCAAGCTTGGTCGCCCAGCCTGCGATATAGCGCAGATACTCGATGGCGCCGGGAACGTCGACGCGGCGCGACATCGTGATGGACTTGCCGTTGTCGAGCGTTTCAAGCTCGGCGAATTCGTCGGCATTGGCCTCCAGCAGGTCGGCAAGCTTGCCCAGAAGCCGCTCGCGATCGGCCGGGCGCATATGCGCCCATGCCTTGCGCTCGAATGCACCGCGCGCGGCCGACACCGCCCGGTCGATATCTTCGACCTGCGCTGCAGGCACAACAGCTATTCGCTCCCCGTCCGCCGGGTTTACGACCTCGCGCACCTTCCCCGAGACGGACGGACCCCACGCCCCGCCGACCCACATCCTGTTGGTGAGGCGCTCAAGGGTCGCTGCCGCTTTTTGCGAAATCTGAATGTGCATCGTGCCGTAATCCTGTCGTGCTCACATTTATGCGCGCGGCGCTTAGCCGTGCATTGCCGTTCCGCCGTCGACGGCAATCGTCTGCCCCGTAATGAACTGGCTTGCGTCGGACAGAAGCCACAGCGCCGTTCCTGCGAGGTCGGCCGGCTTCAGGTTCGTCTGAATTGCCTGCATCTTGCGGACGGTCTCAAGCGCTACATCGCGCTTGTCCGCAAAGAATTCGTCGGTGGCCGGCGTGAGGACCGCAGACGGCGAGATCGCGTTGACGCGAATGCGGTCGCGCCCCAGCTCGCGGGCAAGGGCGCGCGTCATGCCGCCCACCGCAGCCTTCGATGTCGCGTAATGCAGGACGTAGGGCGTGCCGTACGACGCGGCGAGCGACGATATGTTGATGATGCTGCCCCCGCCCCCCTTGCGCATATAGGGGACCGCGGCCTTGCAGCACTGCCAGATGCCTTTGACGTTGACGGCCATGGCGGCATCCCAGTCGCTCTCGCTCAGCGTGTCGAACCGCCCCCCCTTGAGCGTCCCGTACAGAGCGGCGTTGTTGATCAACCCGTCGAGCCGCCCGAACGTCGACATCGCCGCGTCGGCGGCGGCCTGGGCGGACGCCATGTCCGTGACGTCGAGCTTGATCCCGATCGCTTTCACGCCGGCGGTACCAGCAAGCGCGACCGTCTCGTCGCAGCTGATCACATCCGCGGCAACCATCGATGCGCCGGCCAACCCGAGCGCACGCACATATTCTTGCCCGATGCCTCGCGCCGCGCCTGTCACCAGAACGACTTTTCCCGTCAGATCCATAGTCCCCATCCCTTTTGCGACCAATTGGTCCTATATGTAACTCATCAGTTTCATTTGGGGAAGGGAGTTTTTGCAGAGGTCGCGCAATGGCGCGATTTTCACAGCTCGAAGCGTCGGAGCGCGGCCTTCAGCCGCCGAATGCTCGCAACCCGCCGGTCACTTGCGCTATAAGTCGCCGCATGAACGACAACGTCTGTGACCCAACAACGTCCAAATGCGTAGCGCCGCCGCTCACACGCACGCTTGTGCTTGTGGGATTGATGGGGGCCGGCAAGACCACCATCGGGCGCCGTCTCGCGGCGCGGCTGGGCGTTCCCTTCAAGGATGCGGATGCCGAAATTGAGCTTGCGGCCGGAAAGAGCGTGAGCGAGCTCTTCGCCGAGCACGGCGAGCCCTATTTCCGGTCCGGCGAGCAACGGGTCATCCGGCGGCTTCTCGATGAGCCGCCCCACGTCCTGGCGACCGGAGGCGGCGCGTTCATGACTCCGGCCACCCGCGAGCTGATCCGCGAGAAGGGTCTTTCGATCTGGCTGCGCGCGGAACTCGATGTCCTCCTCAAGCGCGTCCAGCGCCGCAATACGCGCCCGCTCCTGGCGAATGGTGACGTGGAGGCGACGATGCAGCGCCTGATCGACGAGCGGTATCCGGTTTACGGCCTCGCCGATTTCGTGATCGATACGGTCGATGGGCCGCATGAGGACACGGTCGAGACGATTATTGCCGCGCTAGATGCCGCCGGATGGCGCCGGCCCAGCATCGAGGAGGCCGCCCGCTCATGAGTGCTCCGATTCGCAAAATCACCGTTGATCTTCCGGGCCGCGGCTACATCGTCCATGTGGGCGCGAACCTGATGGACGAGGCAGGAACGCTCATCAAAGCGACGACACGCGCGCGGCGGGTCGCGGTGATTACAGATCGCAATGTCGCCCCGCTCTACCTGGCGCGCATCGAGACGGCGCTGCGCGCCGCCGGGCTGCACGCCCTCTCGCTCATTCTGGAGCCCGGCGAGCGCACCAAGAGCTTTGCCGTGCTCGAGCAGGTGCTCGATTTTCTCCTCGACGGCGCGATCGAGCGCAATGACGTCGTGCTCGCGCTGGGCGGCGGCGTGATCGGCGACCTGTCCGGATTCGCGGCCAGCATTTTGCGGCGCGGGGTCGGCTTCGTGCAGTGCCCGACCACCCTCCTCTCGCAGGTGGATTCCTCCGTTGGCGGAAAAACCGCGATCGACACACGCCAAGGAAAAAACCTTGTCGGCAGCTTCTATCAGCCGCGGCTCGTGATCGCCGATCTGGCGACGCTCGGCACACTCCCGCAGCGCGAATTGAAGGCCGGGTACGCCGAGGTCGTCAAATACGGGCTAATCAACGACGCCCCCTTCTTCGACTGGTGCGAGGCCAACGGGACCGCGCTGCTGAAGGGCGACGCCTCTGCGCGGCTGACCGCCGTTGCGACCTCGATTGCCGCAAAGGCGCGAATCGTGGTCGCCGACGAGCGCGAGACGGGCGACCGCGCGCTGCTCAATCTGGGGCATACCTTCGGGCACGCCTTTGAAGCGGCAACGGGGTATGGCGAGCGCCTGCTGCACGGCGAAGCGATCGCGATCGGGATGTGTCTCGCTTTCACGCTCTCAGCGGACCTCGGTATGGCGCCGCGCGAGGACGCAGCCCGTGTCGCCGCGCATTTCGCGGGCGTGGGCCTGCCGACCTGCATCGGCGACATCGCAGGTGCTCCGTTGCCCCTCGACACCATTATCGAGCACATGATGCACGACAAAAAGCGGATGGAGGGCGTGCTGACGTTGGTCCTGACGCACGGGATCGGCAAGGCGTTCCTGACGCGCGACGTGCCGGCCGCAACGCTGCGCGATTTCGTGAGCCGTGCGCTCGCACGCTGACCCGGCTCCGATGCTATTCGACCGAGCAGAACATCTCGTCGTCGAGTTTCTCGCGGCCCAAGGCGCATGCGGCATTGAGCAGCGGTCCGATTTCGGCATAAAGGGCGTCGGACCGGCGCCGCACTTCGGCGGCGCTCACCTGGGTATTGGCGGGCTCGGAGAGCCAGGCCGGCGGCGTGCTCGGCGTGCAGGAGATCTCTGTAAACTTGCCCTCGATGCAGGAGCGTGCCTTGAGCGAGAGATACGCGAGCGCCGCCTTGCGCACACTGTCCGCGGCCTCCTGAATCTCGTCGCGTGGCGTCGGCGCGCCTGTCGGATCCCCCTCTTCCCGGTCGATATCGAGCGCGGTTTCGATTTTGTCGGTAAATACGACCATCCGCCCCGCGTCGATCTTGAGAACGAACGGGTCTTCCGCCTCCGGGGTAACTGGCGGTGCCGCGGCGCCCGCCGCGCAGGCTCCGAGTACCAACGCGCCCAACAGTATTATCGTCCAGTGTCTCATGATGCGGTTCCCTCGTTCGGGGCTCGGACGCAGCCCATAGTCAGGCCGACGCCTCTTCAGGAGTCTGCGCTTTGAGGGAGAGCGCGTGAATTTGGCTCTTGAGCTCCCCCTCAAGTGTTTCGTAAACCAGCCGCTGGCGCGCCACGCGGCTCAGCCCTTCAAATTCGCGCGACACCACGAGGACGCGAAAATGGGTCTCGCCCCCCGGCGCGCTGCCCGCGTGCCCCGCATGCTGGCTCGACTCGTCCACAATCTCGAGCCGCACGGGCTGCAGCCGCGCTTCGAGCCGCGTTTTGATCGCTTGCGCCATCGTCATGGTGATCTCCGGACAATTCAGGAAAATGATGACGCATTTGCACTTTCTGAAATAAGACCTGTCAAGAAAGACGTTTTCTTGTCACTTCACCGCTCGCAACCCATAATTATGGTGTCATGAGTCAAAACCGCCCTTTCGTGCAGGATATTCCGATACGGCCGCGCCAGGCTGGCGCGCGCCGTGTCTCGGACGCGAGCACGCTCGCGGCCCGCTCCTGCGCGGTCAAGGGCTGCGAAAGTGCTGGCGAGTATCGCGCGCCGACCAACCCACTTCAGACTGACGAATACCAATGGTTGTGCCTCGGTCATGTCCGCGAGCACAATAGCCGGTGGGATTTCTTTCGCGGGATGAGCGCGGCCGATGTCGAGCGCTATTTGCGCGACAATCAGACGGGGCATCGCCCGACCTGGACGATCGGCGTGAACCGAGCGAAAGCGGTACCCTCCGGCTTCACTCGATTCGCCGATCCGCTTGGGATCTTTACCCGCACAAGCGCGCGGCCGCCGGAGCCCGAACCGCCCCGCGGACGTCACCTCGGGACCCTGCAGCGCCAGGCGCTCGATGCGCTCGACCTGGATGACACGGCCACCCTGAAAGACGTAAAGTCGCGCTACAAGGAACTGGTTAAGCAGTTTCACCCCGATGCCAATGGCGGCGACCGCTCCTGCGAAGATCGCCTTAAACGGGTAATCCGGGCCTATCGCACGTTACGGGCGAGCAATTTTGAATGAGCGCACCGGCTCTGGCATGATGGGTGCCGGCCCGGCATCGGCCATGCGGAAAATTAATGCGCCGCCGCAGGCAATCGGCCATGCTCCGGTCGATACGGAACACTCTGCAAAAAAACGAAAGTCGAATGATGGTCAATCCAGCTCAACAAGTCGAACCCGGCGGCCTTCCCGATATCAAGATTTCGGTGCGGCAGGTCTTTGGGATCGATACCGATCTTGAAGTCCCCGCGTTCTCCACAGCGGAGGACCATGTCCCCGATCGCGACGAGGCGTATCTGTTCGACCGGGAAACGACCCTCGCGATCCTGGCGGGCTTTGCCTACAACCGGCGCGTCATGGTGCAGGGCTATCACGGCACCGGAAAGTCCACCCACATCGAGCAGGTCGCCGCACGCCTCAATTGGCCATGCATTCGAATCAATCTCGACAGTCATATCAGCCGCATCGATCTCGTCGGGCGCGACGCGATCGTGCTGAAGGATGGCGTGCAGGTCACGGAATTTCGCGAAGGGATCCTGCCCTGGGCGCTCCAGCACCCGACCGCGCTGGTGTTCGACGAGTATGACGCTGGGCGCCCCGACGTGATGTTCGTAATCCAGCGCGTGCTCGAAGTGCAGGGCAAGTTAACCCTGCTCGATCAGAACCGCGTGATCCGTCCCCACCCCTCGTTCCGCTTGTTCTCGACGGCGAATACGGTCGGCCTTGGCGATACGACCGGGCTCTATCACGGGACGCAGCAGATCAACCAGGGACAGATGGACCGCTGGAACATCGTCACCACGCTGAACTACCTGCCCGTCGAGGCAGAGGTGAACATCGTGCTCGCCAAGGCTCCGAGCTGGAATACCCCGCAGGGCCGCAAGACCGTTCAGTCGATGGTCCGCGTCGCCGATCTGACCCGGCAGGCCTTCATCAACGGCGACGTATCGACCGTCATGAGCCCGCGCACGGTCCTGACCTGGGCAGAGAATGCGGCGATATTCGACGATGTGGGATTTGGGTTCCGCGTGACCTTCCTCAACAAATGCGATGAGCTGGAGCGTACGACGGTTGCCGAGTTCTATCAGCGCGCATTCGGCGAGGAGCTCCCGCAGTCTGCCGCAAACATCCTGATGGCGTAACCTCTCCCGCCCCGCCCATGGCCAACGAGCGACCCCTCGAGACATTCCGCCGCGCCCTCACCGTCACCATGCGGGCGATGTCCCGTGAGAGCGAGCTCGACGTGACATTCGCGGCGGAGCCTGCCTCGCTGCGCGGCCATCATTCGCGTCTCTCCCTCCCGCCGCGCGAGCCGACCGCCCGCGACGTCGCGACGGTGCGCGGTCAGGCGGATGCCCAGGCACTGCGTCTGCGCTATCACGATTCCTCCGTACACGGTTCATTCCTGCCGAAAGGCTCATCCGCGCAAGCCGTCTTCGAGGCTGTCGAGCAGGCACGCATCGAGGCGATTGGCGCCAATACGCTGAAGGGTGTCGCGGCCAATCTTTCCGCAGCACTCGATGAAAAGGTCGCGTCGCGCGGATATGCGCGCATGAACACACGAGACGATGCGCCGCTCGCCGAAGCGCTGTCCTTGATGGTGCGCGAACGGCTTACGGGCATCGCGCCCCCCAAGGATGCCGAGCCGATGGTTGAGCAGTGGCGCGACCTGATCGAGCAAAAGGCAGGGCGCGATCTCGATCGGCTGTCCGACATTCAGGACGACCAGGCGGCATTTGCACGATTGACGCGCACGCTCATCGCCGACCTCGATATGTCGGACGAACTGGGTGAGGACAACGAGCAGCCCCAGGAAGACGAGTCCGCCGAGAACGACGAGGGCGATACCAAGGGCGAAGACGAAGGCGGCGAGGCCGGCACGCCCGAAGAACAGGCCGCAAGCGAGGCCGAACTCGCCGAGGGCGACGGCACCCAGGGCGAGGAAGAGGGTGTCGAAATCGAAATGCCCGACATGGACGTCGACGGCGACGGGCAGGAAGATACCGAAAGCGATCGGCCGTGGCGCTCGAACATGCCGCCGAGCGATCCCAGCCAGCTTTCGGGCTACGAGACATTCACCAAGGAATTCGACGAGGTCGTCGAAGCGGAAAGCCTGTGCGACAGCGACGAACTGATCCGCTTGCGCACTTACCTCGACCAGCAGCTTCAACAGCTCCAGGGCGTCGTCTCGCGGCTCGCGAACCGGCTCCAGCGCCGGCTCCTGGCCCAGCAGAACCGCGCATGGGATTTCGATCTCGAAGAGGGACTGATCGACGCCGCCAAGCTGGCGCGCATCGTCGCCGACCCGATGCATCCGCTCAGCTTCAAGATGGAGCGCGACACGGAGTTCCGCGACACCGTCGTCACCTTGCTGATCGACAATTCCGGCTCGATGCGCGGCCGCCCGATCATGGTTGCGGCTCTGTGTGCGGACATTCTGGCGCGCACGCTGGAGCGCTGCGGCGTCAAGGTGGAGATTCTAGGCTTTACGACCAAGGCATGGAAGGGCGGACAATCGCGCGAAAAATGGCTGAGCGCCGGGCGCCCGCCACAGCCGGGACGGCTGAACGATCTGCGTCACATCATCTATAAGAGTGCGGACATGCCCTGGCGGCGTGCGCGGCGAAATCTCGGCTTGATGATGCGCGAGGGGCTGCTGAAGGAAAACATCGACGGCGAGGCGCTGATCTGGGCGCACAGCCGCCTCGTGGCGCGCCCCGAACAGCGACGTATTCTGATGGTGATTTCGGACGGCGCGCCGGTCGACGACTCAACGCTGTCGGTGAACTCCGGGAGCTACCTCGAACGCCACCTGCGCGAGGTGATCGCGTGGATCGAAAAGCGCTCCACGGTCGAGCTCAGCGCGATCGGCATCGGGCACGACGTGACACGCTACTATAAGCGCGCCGTCACGCTCGTCGACGCCGAGCAACTGGGCGGCGCGATGATGGAACGGCTCGCGGAGCTGTTCAGCGAGGAAAGCATTCAGGCGGCGCGCCCCGGCCGGCGGTCACCTCGCCACTAGCCGACGATGATGAGCGACATGATCCCGAGTGCGCTCGCCAGCGCCAGCGTGCCGAATGTGCCCCACCTCAATACAAACAGCGCGACAAAGCTCGCGGCTGTAATCGCGCCCGCCACGGGAGCAAAACTCGCCAGCTGCGGTACCGTGAGATGAATACCGAGCGGTGTGAGAGGCGTCGTCTGCGCAAATAGCGTGTGGATCGCAAACCATACAGACAGATTGAGGATGACCCCGCCGACCGCTGCCGTGATCGACGAGAGGATTGCGCTCACCCGCGCGTTCGTGCGCAGCCGCTCCACGTAAGGGGCGCCGAGAAAGATCCACAGGAAACACGGCGCGAACGTTACCCACAGGACAACCCCCGCGCCGAGCATTCCCATCACGTAGGGGTTTACGCCCGTGTGAGCCTTGAAGGCGGCAAGGAAACCCACGAATTCGAGCACCAGGATCAGCGGCCCCGGCGTCGTCTCCGCCAGTCCCAGCCCGTCGAGCATTTCGCCGGGACTCAGCCAGCCTTGAATCTGGACAACGTGCTGCGCGACGTAAGTGAGAACGGCATAAGCACCGCCGAAGGTGATGATCGCAACCTGCGCGAAGAACACCGCGAGCTGCGTCAGGATGTGATGCGGCCCCAGCGCGGACCACAAGCCCACGATCGGGGTGAGCCAGCAGCCCAGCCCGAGTGTGAGCGTGAAAAGCGAGTTCAGCCACCAGCCCTCGCTGCGTGGAGCAGGGTTTGCCGGCGCAGCCACATCTGCCGGCTCACGCGCTACGCGGCGAAAAAAGCCGGCGATCGCCGCCGCAAGAATGATGAAGGGGAAAGGAACCGCGAACACAAACAGTGCGATGAACGCGCCCCCGGCCAGCAACCCCGAGAATCTGTCCTTGAGAACCCGCCGCGCGATCCGCACGAAGGCCTCGACCACAAGCGCCAGCACGCCGGCCTTGATCCCGACGAACAGGCCCTGCATCACCGTGAGCTCCGCGAACCGAGCGTAGGCTAGCGCGAACCCGATGATGACCAGCGCACCGGGCAGCACGAACAGCAGCCCCGCGGCCAGTCCCCCGCGCACACCGTGGAGCAGCCATCCCGAATAGACCGCGAGTTGCTGCGCCTCGGGACCCGGCAACAGCATGCAGTAATTGAGCGCATGGAGAAACCGCGGTTCGTCGAGCCAGCGCTTTTCATCCACCAAGATCCTGTGCATCAGCGCGATCTGGCCCGCCGGGCCGCCGAAGCCGAGGACACCGATTTTCAGCCACACCCAAAGGGCATCGCGAAATGTCACGTCCGGAACGGGGGAGGTTGGGGGCATAAGCGGCACCGCCCGCGCCATGCGGGCGCACCACCCTAATGATCGGCGCGCTAAGAGAAAAGCCAGGTTTCGGAGACGGCGGCTCTAAGGGCCTGCCCATCGGGCGCCGCTAGGCGGCTTTGGTCAACGCAATCTCGACCTGCTTGAGCGCGGCGGCCTCATCGATCTTCTCGACAGCCGCCAGCTCACGCGCCAGCCGGTCGAGCGCAGCTTCGTAAAGCTGGCGTTCGCTATAGGACTGCTCGGGCTGCCCTGAGCCGCGATGCAGATCGCGGATCACCTCGGCAATGGCGATCAGGTCGCCGGAATTGATCTTTGCTTCGTATTCCTGGGCCCGCCGGCTCCACATGGTGCGCTTGATCCTGGCACGGCCGCGCAAGGTCTTAAGCGCGTCCTTGACAATCTCGGGCGTCGAGAGCCGCCGCAGCCCCACCGCCTTCGCTTTCCCGGTCGGAACCCGCAGAGTCATCTTGTCCTTTTCGAAGCACACCACGAACAGCTCGAGCTTCGTGCCCGCCACTTCGCGCTCCTCGATCATTTCGATCTTGCCAACGCCATGAGCGGGATACACCACATACTCGTTCGCCCGAAAATCGAACTTCTTGGGCGCCGGCGCGGGCTTCTGGACTTTCTTTGTCATCTATTCCTGCCTAGGTTCGACGAGCTGCGGGCGACATGAAAAAACCGCCCTTCACCCCGGAATGTCTTCCGCTCGCGCCGTTGACCTGCACAACGCGCCGGCTGATATCCTCAAGGCTCCGTATGCTCAACAATTCGTGATCTCATTCCTTCCCAGCCGCGACGCTGATGCGCCGGCTGTTCAAGGGACCGAAAACCATCCGACGTGGCCCCGCCCCGGCCAAAGAAGCCGTTGCGCCCTGCCCCGTGACTACAGATGGTATGACCACTGACTAAGGTAGGAAGCCTACCACAAAATACAACGACGTGGTAGCCCCTTGCCTGTGACACAGAGGCTGACCACCCGCTTATCTACAACCTTGAGGGGAAATTTGGGCGCTTTACGAGCCTTTTCCAGGCTCTGCCGAAAACTGCGTCGCCAGCTTGTCTTTCACGCCGTCCCACTTTTCAGCATCTTCCGGGGGCGTCCCTTTCTGGGCGATGTTGGGCCAGGTCTGCGAGTACTGACGATTGAGCTCGAGCCAACTCTCAAGCCCCTGCTCCGTATCGGCCTTGATCGCTTCGGCCGGGCATTCGGGCTCGCACACGCCGCAGTCGATGCATTCGTCGGGGTGGATCACCAGCATGTTCTCACCCTCGTAGAAGCAGTCCACCGGACACACTTCAACGCAGTCCATGAATTTGCACCGAATGCAATTGTCGGTCACGACGTACGTCATCTCTATACTCCGTTCACGCGAGGCCCCCCTCGCGACATCTCGTTCTCAGCCCGGCGAGCCGGCCCTGCGCCGCTCCGCGCGCTTGCGCGCCTCCCCGCTCGCCCGGTCGCTGACATGCAGCAATCCGCAAATCCGGCGCATCAGGTTTGCCTCATATTCGTGGACGACGCCATCGGCATAGATCACGTCCCACATCATCTCCACCAGCTGCTCGCGCTGCCCTTCGTCCATCGTCCCCACGCTGGCTCGGGAAAAGCGGAACAGGCCGGTGGCATTCGCCTGCGCCGCCTCGCCGCGCTCTGCAAGTGCGGCTGCGGCCGGAGCGGACAGTGAAAAACGCTCGGCAAGGAGTGAGCGGATCAGTTTCGCCTCGTCCTCACTGACGCTGCCGTCTTCCTGCGCGGCTTCGGCAAGAAGACCCGCCGCTGCGAGATACATCGCGGACGCGTCGCTCCCGAGCCCGGCACCGTCGCTCGAGCCGCTTGTCACCCATGCCCTGATCCGGTCCAGCATTCCGATTATCATACACCCAAACCGACAACAACCATCTTACGGGCGCTCCAAACCCGCGTCGTGCGGCCCCTTAACGCTGCCCTCGCAAAGCGCCCCGCGTCCGGTCAGATCCGCATAGAGGAGCTGCGCGTGCGCGGCCGCTCCTCGTGTTACCGCAAATCCGAGAACTTCGACAACCCGTACATTGCGCCCCAAAGGCATGGTCAAAACGTCGCGCGGCGCCAGCCGCAGGCTGGGCTTGTTCACACGGACCCACTCGCTCCCGGACCGGAACAAACGGATCCGCCCGCTCTGCACGAGGGCCGCGGCGGCGGAGCGCGTGCGCACCAGTCGGGCCGTCCACAACCATCTGTCGATGCGGCGGCTTGAAACCTGGTCGTCGCCGATGGCGTCTGGCTCGCGCGGAGCTTGACGGTCGTGCCTCAAGTCTTGCCGGCTTTCATGGACTGCTTGAGGACCGCAAGCGCCGCAAACGGGCTGGTGGGATCGTAGCGTTCCTCACGCACCCGGCGCTCCTCGCGCGGGGGCCGCGCGGTATGCTTTTCGCCGTCGCGGGACATCGACGCGGATGCGTCGGCGCCGGCCTCGCCGCGCTCACGCTTGTGGCTGCGCGGGGGTCCGCCTTTGGTGCGATGGCGGCTCGCCTTGCGCTTGTCGGCACGCTTCTCGTCGTCGCCCCTGGGGGCGTCGGAACGTGAGGCGGCGGCGACAGGCTCGCGGTGCCGATCCGCGGCTGGGGCCCGCGGCTTGTGCCGCGCCCGCTCGCCGTCGTGACGCCGCGGCGCCAAGCGCCAGACCTGGACCTCGACGCCCTGGTCACCGGTCCGCGTCTGCGAACGGTATCCCAGCGCCCGCAGCAGTGCCTCGAACTCGACCCCGCTGCAGCCAACGATCGACATCATGTCGGGGGCAATTGAAAACGATCCGTTTGGCGCGACGGTGCCGCGCTGGGGCGCCGCTGGCAGGGCGGCGACAGATGAGGCCTCGGCCGGTGCAGTCTCAGCCTGACCGGGGCTCGCCGTTTCTTCCGCCGCAGTCTCCTCCGCGCCTGGTGCCGCAGGCTCCCTCGACGGATCGTCGGATGCTGCGCCCTCGCGCTGCTCTTCGTCAGGGATCGTCAGGGCAGGCGTATCCGCAGCTGCCGCGACTTTTACCGGCTCGGTGGCCGCCGTCGGCCGCGGCGGACGCAGCATATCGGCGAGCCGCTCGAGCATATCGAGCCTGACCGCGCGCTGGCCCAGCACGCGAAAACCGGCGCGCTCATAGAACACGCGCGGCACGCCGCCCTCAACCGGGACAGAGACAAGGCTTGGCGCGGGCGGTGCCGGGAGACGCAAGCCCTTGCCGGTCCCCTCCTCCGCGACCGCCCACAACAGCACCTTCAGCGCGGCGGGCGCCGGCTTGAGCAGCGCCGGCACAAAAATGCTGTGCGCGCCGAACCGCACGCCATACTGACGGAGCGAGGCGCGCCCTGTCTGATCGAGCGCGCGCACCGCCTCAAGAGCATCCTGCCGTGGGACGCTGCCCAACGTCTCGACCAGCTGAAACGCGATTCCGCGGGCCATGCCTTCCAGATTGGTCGCCTCCGCGAGCGCGACCAGGGGCTGGAGAATGCGCCCGATATGGGCCTTCACCCAACTCTCCAGGAACATCTGCACATTGTCGCGAAGAACGCCCGACAGAAGCTCGTCCGCCAACAGCTCGACCTGCGGCGCCAGGACGCTGCCGCCCGGCGTGAGTTTGGCGACGGTCCACCCCTCCCACCACAGCTTGCCATGCTCGCTGAGCGAAATGGCGGTGGGCTGAGCTTGCGTCAGCCGCTGGGCGCGCTGCGCGATCTCGGGACCGAGCGCGCGCTGAGCGGCCTGGCGCAAGGTTTTCGGACCGAGTTGCGAGGCCGCGCCGCGCGGGTCCGCCAGGAACACAAATCCGTTCAGGCGGCCGATGTACTCGCCCTCGATCTGCACTTCGCCATCGGCATCGACCGTCGAGACCAATTCATCCGTAGTCTGAAGACGCTTCATCAGAACGCTGGTGCGCCGGTCGATAAAGCGCTGGGTGAGCGCCTCGTGGAGCGCATCGGAGAGCTGATCCTCGATGGCGCGCGTGCGTTCCTGCCAATGGGCCTGATCGTCAAGCCAGCCGGAGCGATGGGAGATATAAGTCCAGGTGCGCACCTGCGCGAGGCGCTGGGAGAGCGTGTCGACGTCACCCGCCGTCACCGCGATCCGCTCCACATGTCCGGCCACCCAGTCGGTCGGCAGGATGCCCCTGTTGTCGGATAGATGCGTGAAGATCTGTTGCAGCAGGCGTACGTGCTCGTCGAGAGTCGCCTTGCGGAAATCGGGGATCTGGCACACGTCCCACAATTGTTCGAGTGCCGACGGCGCGCGCGCCAGCGCCATCATCGCCTGATCGTCGGACAGCAGCCGCAGCGCCGCGAGATCGTCGGCGGCGCGGGCGCGCGCAAGGCCCTTGGCAGGCGGCGCCTGCTCGAGCCCCTTGATCAGCGCTTCGATGCTTGAAAAATCGAGTTCGGGATTGCGCCACTGGAGCACACGCACAGGATCGAAGCGATGCTGCTCGACCTGCTCCACCAGTTGGGCGTCGAAGGGCGGCACGTCGCCGGTCGGCCCGAAGGTGCCATCGTTGACGAAGCGCCCCGCACGGCCCGCGATCTGGGCGACTTCGGGCGCGCGCAGCTCGCGCATCCCCACGCCGTCGAACTTGTTCATTCCCGCGAACGCAACGTGGTCGACATCCATGTTGAGACCCATGCCGATCGCGTCGGTCGCGACCAGAAAGTCCACGTCTCCCGATTGGTAGAGCGCGACCTGCGCATTGCGGGTGCGCGGGCTGAGCGAGCCCATGACGACGGCGGCGCCACCGCGCTGGCGGCGGATCAGGTCAGCTATTCCGTATACGGACTCTGCCGAGAAGGCGACGATCGCAGAGCGGCGCGGCAGGCGGGAGAGCTTCTTGGGGCCGGTATAGCTGAGATCCGACAAACGGGTGCGCGTCACGAAGTGGACATCGGGCACGAGCTGGCGAATGAGCGGGCGCATCGTTTCAGCGCCCAGAAACATGGTTTCCTGCAAGCCGCGCGCACGCAACAGCCGATCGGTAAACACGTAGCCGCGGTCAAGATCGGCGGCGAGCTGAATTTCGTCGATCGCCATGAATTCGACCGCGCGGTCGAGCGGCATCGATTCCACCGTGCACACGAAATAGCGCGCGCCCGCCGGAACGATCTTTTCCTCGCCGGTAATCAGGGCGGCCGCCTCGGCGCCGACCTTCAGGACCACCCGGTCGTAGACTTCACGTGCCAGCAGCCGCAGAGGCAGGCCGATCATCCCGCTCGCGTGGCCGAGCATGCGCTCAACCGCGAGGTGCGTCTTGCCGGTATTGGTGGGTCCCAGCACAGCCGTCAGCCGGCGTCCTCCGGCGGCGATCGACGGGCCTTTGCTGCGCGCGGATGTGTCGTCGGGCGGGGTCATGCGGGCGTAACATGGCGGTTAACGCCGCCCGGAACAAGAGAAAGCTGCGGGTGGCCGGGGATTGCGAAGAAAAGCAGAACAGAGCCGGATCGAATCACTGACATCCATGGTTTCGGGGTTTGTTCACGCCCAATATCTAGTGGTGTCAAGAAAAATTAGCCATATTCAAGAGAGCCGCCGGTTACTTTCCCGCCGCCGCGGGACGACGTGCTTGACGTCGGGCGCCGTCAACCTTATACGTGCGCCCTCTCGCGACTAGACTGATATCCGTTACGACCAAGGACGACCGCTATGGCACGCCGCTGCGAACTTTCCGGCAAAGGTGTTTTGCGGGGCCACAATGTGAGCCACGCAAACAATAAGACACGTCGCACGTTCGAGCCGAATTTGAACGACGTCACGCTGACCAGCGATGTCCTTGGACAGTCGTTCCGTCTGCGGATCTCGGCTCATGCCCTGCGCACCGTCGATCATCGCGGCGGGTTTGACGCGTATCTGGCCAAACAGCCCAACGATACGCTTTCGCACCGGGCGCTGAAGATCAAGCGGGCCGTGGCGAAAAAGCTGGCCGAAAGCGCTTCCGCCTAATTTCAATCCGTCTCAGATCCCGTTTCAAAACGGCACACCCTGCGGTGCGGGGCGTGGCCCTGTCGTTGCACTTTTGTGACCGACAGGCGGGAGATGACGCATATGGGCATCGGGACGGCCACATCGAATCTCGTTACGGGACTGATCCGGCTCGTGGGTCCGGTCGTCATGCTGTGCGTGGCCTACGGCGCCGCATTCGTGCTGATGGCGACGCCGATCACCGTGCTCGACCCCTTTCTCGAGGGCGCGCCCGGAACCTGGCTCACCGGCGGACACCTCGCCATCATGGTCGCTTTTTTTCTCAGCATGCTGAGCAATCGGGCGCGCGGGCCGGCGTTCGCCTTCGCGGCGCTGGTGGCCGCGTGGGTGCTCATCGGAGCGGGCGTGATCTACCTGGCCGCACACCCCATCGCGCAGATCCCCTCGCCGGACGTCGCGGCGCTGCGCGCGGGTACGCCCCTGCTGGCCGCCCTTTTTTCAGCCCACGTCGTGAATATCCTGGCATTCGATGCCATGCGCGGCATCCCCTGGTGGCGTGCGCCCCTGTTCGGGGGAGCGATTGCCGCGATCGCCCTGCCGGCCGCTTACTGGCTGATCGCCAAATCCGGCGACGTGATGTGGCTCAACCGCATGACGCTCGATATCGCACTCAAGGCCACCACTGTACTGCTTCTGCTCATCCCGTTCGCGATGCTGCGCAGTGCAACGCGGCCACGCAACGGCTTCGGCGGCTACTAAGCTCTCAGGGCAGCTCGAACATCAGCAAGACCGTGCGCTGCAGCCCGTTGTAATTGTCGTCCGACATCAGATAGACGAGGGTCTTGCCGGTCGCATCCTGCCGCACGGCTAGCGCTTCCATATTGTCGATCGAATAGTTGACGTCGAGCCGGGCGATCACCTCTCCATCGAGCACCGCGAGGGGCTTTACCCTCGATTTCGAGATGCGCCGCAGCTGCATCGCCGCGCCGCGATCGAGCGTGAACTTGCGCTCCAGGAGGAGCACATCGCCGTCCGGCAGGCGCGCCAGATCGGTGGGGTGATAGCCGCCCGAGGCGCGAACGAAAACCACCGAGGCGTCGTCCGGGTCCGTCTCGTTGAGCGGGATCAGCCAGCCGGTAAAATCGCCCTTGCGATCCCGGTAATCCTCCGTCACCGCCAGCAGCGTCTGCGGATTGACCAGCGCGAGCCCCTCGATGCCGCCGTTCACCGCGACGCGCTTTGCATCGGACGGCAGCGCGACATTCCTCGCGGCCGCCTTGGGGCCGCCATCGTCGAAGGAATACGCCGACACCCGGTCGTCGCGCTCGAAGCTGACGTAAATCGTGCCCTTCGCGAACTGCTCGCCGGTCAGCGACTCCGCGTCCGCGCCATTGCCGGTCACGGGCTTGCCTGCCCCGTCCAGCATCGGCGCCAGACGCGCGTTGCGCATCCCGCTCAGGCGGTCGTTCTTGTAGAGCAGCTCGCCGGTAAACCAATAGCCGTGATCGGAGACCGCCATCATGCGGCTTCCATCCTCGCTCACCATCAGTCCCGAAATTCCGCCGAAGCGCTCGTCGCGCGACTTGAGAAAAATGCCGCCGCGATAGCGCAGCTTTCCGGCCGCGTCGTCATCGGGAAATTGCGGACGCAGCGCGATCGGCAGCGTCACCATATCGATCCGGTTGTCGAACCCTTCCAGCGCGCTTGCCATCAGCGCACTGGTTGAAACGGGCGCGCGCCCCGCATCGTCAAACTGGGTGCATGCGCTCAGCGAGGTGAGTGCAAGCGCGACGAACATATAAGCGCAATTGTTGAGATTCGCCATCCCATCTCCCCTGATGATTCGCGAAACGTATACATAACCCGTGAGGTGGCCCCAGTGCCACACAACTTCGCAGCCTGACCGTCCGGGCACCCCTTCGGGCTTGCGGGGTCATGGTAAACGCGGTTCGATAGCCGCCTGGCTTTCCGAGGGAAGGACACGCGATGCGGCGCTGGCCGGTTTTGACCTATATGGCGGGCGTGGGCACGCTTTACCTGCTGTGCGCCGGAGTCGATCTCCTTGGGCGTCTCAAAGCCGGCGGAGGCGCTCAATCGGCGGTCTTTCCCTCCGCCGCGTGGAGCGCCGGGCTCGCCGTACTGGCGCTCGGGCTGATGGCCGGTGTAGCACGACGTTCGGTATGGGGGCTGGTTTGCTTTTCCCTCGCCGCGATCCTGCTCGGCGCCTTGGCCTATCAAAGCGGACAAACCGCCATCCTGATCCTGAACGCGGCGTCCCTGGCGGGGCTCGCCGGGCTTATGGTGACGGCCGGTCTGCGCCGGACCTAGCTGGAGAACCGGCAATGGCCCGGACACGAGAAACTGGCCAGCGCGCGCCAGGGCCCTTATAAGCGGGCGGTATGCGGATCCTTTACATTACGTCCACGCGAATTGGCGACGCCGTGCTCGGCTCGGGCGCGTTGGCCCATCTGGTCGAGCGTTATCCCCAGGCGCGCTTCACCGTCGCTTGCGGACCGATCGCCGCTCCCCTCTTCGCCGATGTGCCGCGCCTTGAGCGGCTGATCACCGTCCGCAAGCGCAAATACGGGCTTCACTGGCTCCTGCTGTGGGCTAAGCTGGCGACGACTCCGTGGCACATGGTGGTCGACATGCGCGCCTCCGCGATCGCCTGGTTGCTCCCGGCGCTTCATCGCCGGATCCTCTCCCCGATCAAGAGCCCGCAGCACCGCGTGCCGCGCTTTTCGAAGGTGATGCGGGCGGATCCGCCGCTGGCCCCGCACATCTTTGCCGGCCCGCAGGCTCGCGCCCGCGCCGCGACGATTATTCCGCAGGAAGGCACCGCGCTCGCTTTGGCACCGACCGCCAACTGGTTCGGCAAGCAATGGCCGATCGAGCGCTTCCGTGAGCTTGCGCTGCGCCTCACCGGACCCGGCGGCCCCCTTGAAGGCGCGCCCGTGCTGGTCCTCGGCGGTCCGGGCGAGCGCGAAATGGCGGAGCCCTTGCTGAGCGCGCTCCCGCCCGAGCGCACTACGGTGCTGTTTGGCGATGTCGATCTGGTGACCGCCTACGCCTGTCTGGCCCGCTGCCGCCTCTTCATCGGAAACGACTCCGGACTGATGCATCTTTCCGCCGCGAGCGGGATCCCGACCATCGGACTGTTCGGCCCGAGCGCGGACAGTCTCTATCGGCCCTGGGGCCCGAATGGCCGGGTCGTGCGCGGCGCGAGCTTCCGCGAGATCCTGGGAGACAATTTCGATCTCCATGCACGCCGTTCCTACATGGATTCGATTACCGTCGACGCCGTGCTTGCCGCGGCCGACGAATTCGTCGCTTCGGCGTCGCCGCATCGGGCAGCGACGTCATGAGCGGAATCGGCGGCTTCCAGACCTCGGACGGCGCAAGCCCGCCCCCGGCGGTACTCGCCGCGCTCGGCAAGGCGCTCGCCCATCGCGGACCCGATGGCGAAGGGCGCCACATCACCGGCGGAACGGCACTCGTTTCGACAGCGCTCGCGGTCGACGATCGCACGCTCGAGCAGGTCGCCGTGTTGGCGGACGGGCAATATTGCGTCGCGGACGGCACCGACGACAGCGCCGCTTCGTGTGGCGAAGCGGGACGGGCGCCCATTCGCGGATATGCCTGCGCACGGCTCGATCCGGCGAGCGAGCGGCTGACGCTTGCGCGTGACGGCTTCGGCGCAAAGCCGCTTTATTACGCCGAGACGCGGGGCGGTTTTGTCTTTGCGTCCGAGCCGCGGGCGCTGATCGCTTCCGGCCTCGTGGAACCGCGACTGCGCCCCGAAGGGGTGCGCGAGCTCGTCGAAATCCAGTTCACGGCGGGCCGCGAAACACTGTTCGCGGGCATCAATCGGGTCCTGCCCGGCGAGATCCTCGTCGCGGACCGCGGCCATGTGATCGAGCGCAGCCGCGATACGCCGCTCGAATCCGGTGTCAGCACCGAAATGCAGGAAGAACAGCTGCTGCTGCACTTTGAAAGCCTGCTGGATGACGCGTGCGGGAAGATCCTGCGCGAGACCGCCGATCCGGGCGTGATCCTGGGCGACGGCGTCGAGAGCGCGGCGCTTCTGGCAGCCATGGCGAGGCGCGGACAGCGCGGGCTCTGCGTCTATAGCTGCGTGAGCGACGGTCCGCTTGCGGCCAATGCGCGCCTCGCCATCGACGCAATGGCGCGCGAGGCGCACGCGCACGCGGTGATCGTTCCGCTCGACCGCTCGGCCTTCTTCGCGTCGCTGCCCCGTGTCGTCAGCCGTCTCGATGATCCGGGGTCCGACTATGGTGCGGTCGCGCTCTACTACTTGGCCGAAACGGCGGCACGCGATACCCGCGTGCTGATCTCGAGCGAGGGCGGCAAGACGCTGTTCGGCGGCTACGGGCGCTACCGTTCCATCCTGCGGCCGTTCTGGCTGGGCGGACGCTCGATGCGCGCGCGCGGATTCCTCGAAGGACTGGGCGTGCTGCGCGATGAAACGCCGTCATGGCGCGACGGCCTGCGCGCCGCGGAAAACCGAATTGCCCAGCGCGCCTACGGGCGCCTCCAGGCTGCGCAGGCGCTCGACTGTGCGCTGTGGCTACCCAACGATCTCCTGGTCGTGCTCGATCGCTGCCTTGCCGCCCACAGCATCGAACCGCGCACCCCCTTTCTCGATCCCGAACTCGCGAAATTCGGCTTCGGCCTCCCCGACCGCTACAAGATCAACGCGAGCCGGGGAAGTTATCTGATCCGGCGCTGGCTGGAGCACACGCTTCCGGCGGCGCAGCCCTTCGCCAAGCCGCTCGCCAATCCTGTGCCCGCGCTGCGCTGGCTCGCCGAGGACGCGGCGCGGCTCGGCGGCCTTGTCGCCGCGCAAAGTGGAATCGCCGAATTATGCGATCCGGGCACCGTGCGGCGCTTGTTTGAGCGTTACAGTTTGATGCCGCACAAACGGCTGGGACATGCCGTCTGGCAATTGCTGTTTTTCGCGCTGTGGCATGCCATTCATATCGAAGGCGTGCCGAGCGACGGTGACACCTACGCGTGTCTCGCGGCTTCCACAAAGGGATAAATGAAATGACAGAAACCTTCGATGTGGTGATCAAGGGCGGCACGATCGTCAATCACAACGGCATCGGCAGCGGCGACGTCGCGATCCGCGCTGGCCGCATCGCTGCGATCGGCGATGTCGACGCCGCGCGCGGGGCGCGCGTGATCGACGCACGCGGTTTGCATGTCCTACCCGGCGTGATCGATACGCAGGTCCATTTCCGCGAACCCGGGCTTGAGCATAAGGAAGATCTGGAGAGCGGCGCCCGCGGTGCGGTTCTGGGTGGCGTGACCGGTGTGTTCGAGATGCCCAACACCAATCCCTCGACCACCACAGCGCAAGCCGTCGCCGACAAGATCATCCGCGCGCACGGGCGAATGGCCTGCAACTTCGCATTTTATGCCGGTGCCGCGGCCGACAATATCGGTAACCTCGGCTCGCTTGAGCGCCTGCCCGGCTGCGCCGGAATCAAATTGTTCATGGGCTCGTCGACGGGCTCGCTGCTCGTTGCCGAAGACGGCCCGATCCGCGAGATCCTCAAGAACGGGACACGCCGGATCGCAGTCCATTGCGAGGACGAAGCGCGGCTCCAGGAGCGCAAGGCCCTGCGCGTGGAGGGCGATCCCGCCAGTCACCCCGTGTGGCGCGACGTAGAAAGCGCGCTGCGCGCCACCACCCGCCTCGTCGCGCTCGCGCGCGAGACCGGGCGGCGCATTCACGTGCTCCATGTCACGACGCTCGAAGAGATGGTGTTTCTCGCGGACCACCGCGATATCGCGAGTGTCGAGACCACGCCTCAGCATCTGACACTCGTCGCGCCTGAGTGCTACCAGCAGCTCGGCACCTTCGCGCAGATGAACCCGCCGATCCGCGAGGCCCGCCACCGCGACGCGTTGTGGAATGCGGTGCGCGGCGGAATCGTCGATGTGATCGGTTCGGACCACGCCCCTCACACGCGCGAGGAGAAGGCCAAAACCTACCCCGCGACGCCGTCGGGAATGACCGGCGTTCAAACGCTCGTGCCGATCCTGCTCGATCATGTGCATCACGGCCGGATGTCGCTTGAGCGCTTTGTCGATCTCACCTCGCACGGCGCGCAGCGAATCTTCAATCTCGCAGGCAAGGGCCGGCTTGCCATCGGATACGACGGCGATCTGACGATCGTCGATCTCAAGGCACAGCGGATGATCGAGGATAGCTGGATCGCGAGCCGATCGGGATGGACCCCGTTCGCCGGAAAAAAGGTGACCGGCTGGCCGAAGGGGACGATCGTCGGCGGCCACGTCGCGATGTGGGAAGACGAACTTATCGGTCCCCCGCAGGGAAAACCGATCCGTTTTCAGGAAACGCTTCTCGCCCGCTAATCAGTGCAAGGAGAATTCCTTCTGCGCATAGGAATACTCGCGCGCGCTCATGATTCCCGTCACGCCGACGCGTACCGAGTGGAGGCGTCCGTCGATATTCTTTTCCCAATAATCGAGGAATTTCTTCAGCACCGGATAACGCGGCGCGAGGTCAAGCTGCTGCCATACGAAAGATTGCAGGAGCTCGGGATAGTCCGGCAGGTGATAAAGGATCTCCGCTGTGGTCAGCCGGTATCCACGCATAAGCAACTGGTATTCGCTCATTCAGGCCTCCGTCCTCCTTTCGCCTCCCCTGCCACGCCCTCCGTTGCGCCCTGTGCCGGGCGGCTTCTCAATTAGGCTCTCTCGGATTTTGCGAACCGTCAAGCCCGGTCGCAAAAGTCTAGCGGCAAATCCGTTACTGAGGTATTGGCGAGGCACTCGAAACTCGTCTCTTCACAAAAATGGATACCGACATGAAAACCTTCAAAGCCCTGATGGCCCGCAAGAGTGACAGTGCGGCAACGCTCGCCCTCGAAGATGTTCCGATGACGGATCTCATGCCAGGCGACACGCTGGTGCGCGTGACGCATTCGACCATCAATTACAAGGACGGGCTGGCCATACTCGGCCGCAACAAGGTGATCGAGCGCTACCCGCTGATCCCCGGAATCGACTTTTCGGGCGTCGTCGAGGAGACGACGAACGCCGGCCTCAAAGCCGGCGAACGCGTCATCATGAACGGCTACGGCGCCGGCACGAGGCACCATGGCGGGCTGGCGGAATATGCGCGCGTCGACGGCGACAGCCTGATCCCGTGCCCGGACGCCTTCTCCAATGCGCAGGCGATGGCGATCGGCGTTGCGGGCTACACCGCGATGCTGTGCGTGATGTGCCTCGAAGAGCATGGCGTGACGCCGGCTGATGGCCCGGTGCTCGTCACGGGCGCGGCCGGCGGGGTCGGCAGCATAGCGCTGGCCGTGCTGGGTAAGCTCGGCTGGGAGATTGATGCGTCGAGCGGCCGGCCCGAACTGGAAGATTACCTCAAGGGTCTGGGGGCCGCGCGCGTGATCCCGCGCAACGAACTCAATGGAGAGCTTCGCCCGTTGCTGAGCGCGCGCTGGCGCAGCGCCATCGATGTCGTCGGCGGCACGACGCTGGCCTATGTGCTCGCCTCGATGAAACAGGACGGTGTGGTCGCCGCCTGCGGCCTGGCCGGGGGAATGGAGCTGCCGACCACGGTGATCCCATTTATCCTGCGGCGCGTGACGCTCGCGGGCGTCAATTGCGAGGTGCCCAAGCAGCGCCAGCTCGACGCCTGGGCCCGCCTGGCGCGCGACCTGCCCCGCGAGCGGCTCGATGCCATGACGCAGCATGTTTCGCTTGCCCGGGCGCCGTCCTTCGCTCAAAAGATCATCGATGGGCAGGTAAGGGGCCGGATTGTCGTGGATATTGAGCCCCAGAGCCTGTAAACGGGCGGGACGCACGCGGGTAGGAATCAGCGGACAGATGGCATTGGATTGGCTGCGCCTCATCGTAGGCGGCGTCATAATCGGCATAGTTGTGGCGGCCCCGATTGGGGCCGTCAATCTGATCTGCATGCGCCGCACGCTGAGCTATGGCCCGCTCAACGGCTTCATCAGCGGATTGGGCGCCGCCCTGGGTGACGGTCTGTTCGCCATCATCGCGGCGTTCGGCCTCTCGGCACTGTCGGAGCTCGTGCTGCGCCTCGAAGGCGTGCTGAAACTCGTGGGCGGGGTTTTCCTGATCGCGCTCGGGCTGCACACCTATCTTGCCGACCCGAAGAAGCTCGGCATCCGGCGCCCCAAGGGCAAGGCGCTCGACGGCACCGACGATCTCCCGCACACCGTCGTTGCAACGTTTTTCCTCACCATCACAAATCCGGCGACGCTGCTCGCCTTCACCGCGATCTTCGCGGGCGCGGCGGCGGACCTCCACTACACGCAGTCAGCCGCGTCAGCCGGCTTTCTGGCGATCGGCGTCCTCGCGGGATCGGCGGCGTGGTGGTTCGTGGTGACGCTGGCCGTCGGCATGCTGCACGGCCAGCTCAGCGATGCGTGGCTGCACCGCGTTAACCAGATATCGGGCGGCCTGATCGCGCTGCTCGGTCTTGTGGTTCTGGGCTCGCTCGTCGTCCCATTTTGACACCACGGTCAGCCGATCCGGCACATCTCATGATCCGGCAAGGCCCTTGCTAGGTTCCCTCGATCAATAAGGGGGTGTCCTAACTCAATACGGCGAAAACGCCGGGGGCGCTTGTGATAGGGTGATGGCGGAGAATGTGATCTTGATGATGACGCCGGCGAACACGCCCGATTTGCGCGCCGACGGCGCGCACGGCGAATCTGAGCCCGCAGCCGGAATGCTTGAGCCCATCAAGCCGTCCGTGCCGGACCTGCTCGGTGAGAAACTGATCTCGCTCGGGCTCATCACGCGCGCCCATCTCGACCATGCCCTCGTCCTTCAGCAGCGCGCTCCCCACAAGCGGCTGGGCATGCTGCTCGTCGAGCAGGGCATGGTGAGCGAGTCGGCGCTGTGGGGCCTACTCGGCGAACGCCCGTCCGCCACCTCGCAATCGATCGAAGGCGAAGATGTCGTCGAGCTGATCGACGGCGCCTGCGTCCATCTCGTCCCGCGCGATCTGGCGCTCGCCCACAAGTTTCTGCCGCTCTCCTCGGCGGCCGGCGCGGTCGTTCTGGCAACCGGCGGCCCCTGCGACATGTCTGGCCTGAGCGAAGTGCGCGGCTATTTTCCTGCCGAAGCGCGTATTGTACCGCGCTATTGGCCCGCGCTCGAGCTGATCCGCACGATCGAGGCTTTGCATGCCAGGCCGCTGGATCTCGGCGACATCCTGGCCGAGTTGCAGAACGAAGCAGACCCCGCGCTCTTCGAGGTGGCTGACGAGGACTGGACCAACCCGCTGGTGCGTCTTGCCAACGCCTTGATGATCGAGGCGATCGCACGCAATGCGACAACGCTTCACATCGCTCCGGAAGGCCACGCGCTGAGGCTGAGCTATCGCGTCGACGGGCTGATCGAGAGTGCCGGGCACCTGGCCAAGCCGGCATGGCCGCCGCTGATGCGCCGTTTTCGCCGCCTCGCCGGACTGGTGCGCAAGCCGGGAATGCCGGTCGCGCCTGATCGCGGCGAACTGCGGCTTCGTCTGGGCGACCGCAGCTTTATCGCCCGCCTCGCGTTCTGCGAGACGCGGCTCGGCGAAAGCCTTGTGATCGATATTCGCGAAACGCTGCGCCGTCCCATCTCGCTTGAGCGGATCGGCCTGTCCGATCGCAATCTCGTGCTGCTGCACAAGGCGCTGGTGCGCCCGGCAGGCGCGATCCTGATTGCCAGCCCTGCCGGCAGTGGACGCACCACGACGCTCTATGCGCTGGCACGGCGCCTCGCCAACGGCCAGCGCTCGCTCGCCGCGATCGAGGAGACCCACGAATTCACACTGCCGGGCCTGCGCCAGCTTGCCGACCCGGATTCGCTGAGCGCCACCGTGCAGAGCAATCTGCGCGATCTCGATGCCGATGCACTGCTGATCGACGTGCCGCTCGCGACCGCGGACCTGGACGCCGTTCTGCGGCTCGCGCAAAGCCGCCGCGTCATCGCGGTCGTCGAAGGCAGCGACGTTCTGAGCATGATTTCAACGGCATTGGCACAAGGGCTTTCGCCTGCGCTGCTGGCCGCCAATCTGGCAGCCGTCGCAAGCCAGCGCGTGCTGCGGAAATTGTGCCCGGTATGCAAGGTGACGCGCCCCCTCACGCCGGACGAGGCGCGCGTCCTTAATCTCAAGCCCGCCGCGGGGCAAACCACGGCCCAGCCGGCGGGATGTCCCTCCTGCAAGGGAACCGGATATCGCGGCCGGGTCGTGCTCGCGGAGGTACTCGCGCTCGACGAGCGGCTGATGGAGTTGATCGAGGCCCGCGCGCCACGCGATGCGCTGCGCGCCGCCGCCATCCGGCGCGGCTATCGCTCGCTGTTCGAGGACGGGGTTCAGAAAGTTCTGGCCGGAGAAGTGAGTCTCAACGAGCTCGCGCGCACGATCGATCTGACCGCGCATTTCTGATCAGGGCACCGCGGCATCCGACAGCGGCCCGTGAAGTTGCGCGCTGCGCTCGATCACACGCACCGTCTGCGACCACAGCTCATATCTGGCAAGCTCGCCGAACGGCACCCACGCCACCTCCTGCGCATCGTCGCCCGCACACGCCTCGCCCGCCACGTAGCGCGCCGAAAAGTCGATCAGTGTGTAATGGAAGGCGGGGCCTTCGTCCGTGGCCGGAAAGATTGCGTCGACCACGTCGACCAGGCCGAGCACCTCGATCTCAACGCAGGTCTCCTCTGCCACCTCGCGCAGCAGGGCCTGCGCCACCGTCTCGCCCGTTTGCTGCTTGCCGCCCGGCAGGCTCCATTCGCCGGCACGAGGCATGCGCGCGCGCTTGACCAGCAGCACGTCCGCGCCCCGCCAGATCACCGCCCCGACACCGATGCGCGGATATTGTGCCCCCTCGCTCATGAAAACGAGCCTAGCGCGTTTTCACCGAAAATGGAGCCGGTTTCGTGTCCGAAGGCGCGCCAGGCTAAAGCGTCGGACCGCTTTCGGACGGAAAACCGGACGCACTATTCCTGAAGGCGGTCGCGAGCGGCGCGCGTTGGAATGGAACGGCTGCGCAGGGAAATCACCGGCGTCAGCCGCGCGGCAGCATCGCTTCGCCGGCATTCTCGCGCGCCACGTACGCCGCCCGCCGGGTGCGCATGCTTTCCACCAGCCGCCAGCCTTCGCCGCGAACCGTCTCGATGTGCTCGCCCTCGGGAAGCTTGCGCCGCAGATGGAAGATGTGAACATCGAGCGCGCGCCGGTCCGGCATGTCGTCGTCGAGTCCGTAGAGCGCGCTCATGAGCGCGTCCTTGCGGACGAAACTTTGGGCGTTTACGCGGGCCGCACGCTTCAGCACCGCGTAGATCGCGCGCTGACGCGGCGTCATCGGCCGGTCCTGCTTGTCGGGTAAGGGCTCGGGGGGCGAGAGGGCATCCTCAAGGCGGATCTCAAGCTCGGTGATGCGCTCCATCGCGCATTCCAGCGACGTCGGATTGGCACCGCCGCTCTCGCTCAACGCGGCACGGATCTTGACGACCTGCTCGATGATCGCGGCAAATCCGCGTTCGAGGGATCGCTCCAGCGCGGTGATCCGCCCGTCGATGCGAGCCAGCGCTGCGGGGTCTTCACTACTCGCCGTCTCGCGCGGGAGGACGTTCATACGCAAAACCCCTAGCTGGCCTCCGCCGCTCCCGAAATGTTCCGCACGCGCCACGAACGCTTGCGTTTGTTCCGGTTGGTCGCTCCGAAGGCTCTGACACAACTCACTTTTGGGGTGGGACTGACGGTGCGCGCCAGCCCCGAACACGCTATAAGTCTAGGGGGGATCGATTGTGTCGTCTAGGCATCACTCGTCCAAAAAAGGAAGAAATTTTTGGTATTTATCTTTACTGTGACAAGTACGTTGCGAGTCGGCGCCGGCCGTCCTGGCGCCCTCGCGATCGCCCCACCCGCGCGCACTGCCCTGCGTGCCTCGCACCCAAATTCCGGGACCTGCTGACGTGCCCGCCAATCCGACCCCTGCCGCATCGCCGCCCGACTCCGCGCTGGGCGACCTGCTCGCGCCCTCCAATGTGCGGGCATGGTTGCACGAGACCCTCGCATGGCTCCAGACCCACGTCCTCGTCCCGCAGGTCGGGATCCAGCTCGGCTTGATCATTGCCGCGCTGGTGCCCGGAGCGCTTTTTGGACCGCGCATTCGTGCATTCATTCTCGCGCAGGCAGAACTGCGCGCCCAGATCGGCGTCATACGGCGCGCCGCTCAGGCCTTCGCGATCCTTGCGACGCCGATCGCATTGTACCTCTCCTGGACCGTGTTCAAGCTCGCGCTCGGGAGCGCCGGTCAGCCGACCGACTGGATCGACGCCGCGATCAGCCTCCTCTCCGCATGGATCGTGATCCGGATGATCACGCTCGTCATCCGCTCGCCCTTCTGGTCGCGGGTCGCGTTTTACGTCATCTGGCCGATCGCGGTGCTCGATGCGTTCAACATGCTGGACGGCGTGATCGCACAGTTGCGCGCCTGGGCGATTCCGCTCGGCGAGGACGATTCGGGACATGCCGTCGCGATCAGCCTGTTCGACATCCTGCGCACGCTCATCTATTTCGCGGTTCTCTTCTGGGGCGCGAATGTTCTCACGCGATTCATCGAGAACCGCATCGAGAAGGTCGACGAGCTGACGCCGGCATTGCGGGCGCTGATCGTCAAGCTGCTGCGGGTTTTGTTTCCCATTGCGGCCCTGCTGATCGCGCTGCAGATCGTCGGCTTCAATCTGGCGACACTCGCGATCTTTTCCGGCGCGGTAGGTCTCGGCATCGGGCTGGGACTGCAGGGTGTGGTGGCCAATTTCGTTGCCGGGTTCACACTGATCGCCGATCGCTCGATCAAGCCTTTCGATGTCATCCAGATCGGAAACACATTCGGCTGGGTAACCGAAATGCAGGCACGCTACGTCGCGCTGCGCACCCGCGACGGCACGGAGCACCTGATCCCGAACGACAACTTCATGTCGCAGGGCGTCATCAACTGGTCGCGCTCCGATCGGACGATCCGCCTCCACGCGCCGTTCTCGGTTTCCTACGCGACCAAGGATTTGCGGGCGGTTCAGGCGCTCGCGATCGAGGCCGCGAAAGCCGTGAGCCGGGTCGTCGATATGCCCTCGCCCGTGTGCAATGTCGCGGGGTTTGGCGACAGCGGCGTCGAATTCGATCTGCGCTTCTGGATTGCGGACCCCGCGAGCGGTTTGGGGAACGTGCGCAGCGACGTCTTCTTGAACGTCTGGGACAAGCTCAGGGAGAACGGCATCGAAATCCCGTTCCCGCAGCGCGATCTTCACATCAAGTCGTGGGAGGTCTCCGGCGCGGACGTGCCGGTGCTCGCCTCCGACCCGGCGCCCGCGAAGCGCACCTGAGGCCGCGCGGCGCTTGCGGGCGCGGCGGAAAGACGCGAGTATCTGACCCGTTCACGGAATCGGCGGCGAAGCGGAAGAGATGGCGTCAGATCAACCTTATTGCCATGTCCATATCGGTGCGCCGAAGACCGGTTCGACATTTCTCCAGCGCGTCTTTTTTGAGAACCGGGATGCCTTGCGCGCGCGCGGACTGCTCTATCCCGAGGTGAGCCTTCGCGGCTTCGGGCATCACGATCTCGCGTTCCTGCTGGCGGGCGGATATCCCGAGTGGGCGACCGCGCAGGAGCGGTCCCTTGAATCGCTGAGTGACGATCTTGCGCGCGCCGTCGCGGGCTTCTCCGCGTCGGTTCTGCTCAGCTCGGAAAATTTTTATCTGCTTCCCGATCCGCCCGCGCTCAAAAATCTGCTTGAGACGACCGGCGCGCTTGCGGGGCGGCGCGCGCGCATCATCGTCTATCTGCGGCGGCAGGACGACGCACACGAGTCCTGGTACAATCAACGCGTCAAGGCGCAAGGCGACACTGGTGACATCGAGGAGTCGATCGCGCGCGCTCACGATCTGTGGGACTACCCCCGCCAGCTGGCGCTCTGGGGCGAAACGTTCGGCGAAGACAACCTCGCCGTGAGACGCTATCCCCCATCCGACACCGGCGCGGCCCCGCTTGTCGAGGACATGTTCGGCGCACTCGAAATCGGGGCCGCGGGACTCGCGCTGCCGCACCAGCACGTCAATACCGCGCACAATCGCGATGTCCTCGCGTTCCAGCGCCAGCTCAACCGCCTGCCCCTCTCGCCGCAGGAAAAGCGCCGCTTTCATCATGAGCTCATGGCGCTGAGCACGCGCGCCAAGGGGCTGGGCCTGTTCGACGAACGCCCGCTGCTGTCGCCTGCCGAGCGGCGAACGATCATGGAGCGCTACGCCGCCGGGAATGCGGAAATCTCGAAACGGTACTTCGCGGGCGCGCCGCTGTTTGCCGACGAGCCTGCCGCGCCGGAGGCGCCGGCGAGCGCGCAACCCGCGGGGCTCACCAACGAAAAGTTGCTCCTCATCCTGGGCTGGATCCTTGCACAAACCAGGTGAACGCACACGCGATCGGGACGAGGCTGACCCTCCGGGCAAGGGCCGGTAAGTACATGAAGCTCGGCATCATGCAGCCTTATTTCTTCCCGTATCTGGGATATTTCGAGTTGATCGCCCGCACTGACCGCTGGGTCGTCTTCGATGTCGTGCAGTACAATCCCAAAAGCTGGATGAACCGCAATCGCATTCTCCACCCGACGCAGGGCTGGCAATACATCACCGCCCCGGTCGCGAAAGCGCCGCACGGAACCGCGATCCGCGAGATCGTACTTTCAAATCGCGACGCGGCGCTCGAACGGCTGCTCGGGCAGCTCGATCACTATCGCAAGCGGGCACCCTATTTCGGCCAGGTGACGGATCTGGTGCGCGCGGCGTTCTCGGGCGCGTCGAACCGGCTGGTAGATCTCAACGTCGCCGCACTCGCCACGGTGTGCGATTATCTCGGCATCGCGTTTCACCATACCATGTGCTCGCAGGGGAATTTCGATCTGCGCAACGTTGCCCATGCGGGCCAATGGGCGCTGACAATCGCAAAACAGCTCGGTGCGGACGAATACATCAATCCGCCGGGCGGGCGCGAGATTTTCATCGAGGAGGAATGGGCGGCGCAGTCGATCCGGCTGACATTCACGCAGATGAACAACTTCCTCTACGAGTGCCGGCCCTACGCATTCGTCGAGAATCTTTCGATTCTGGATGTCTTGATGTGGAACGACGTGGCAACCGTGCGCCGCGCGCTCGGCGCTTAACCGCGCGCTCTGCGTTCGGACTCCAGACGGCGTTATTTCTTTTTCAGCGTCCGCAGGTATTTCACCAGCGCCACCTTTCGCGACAGCGGATACGGTCCGCGCAAGATCATCTGATGGACGGCCGACCTGATCAGCACCTGCTTCACCTCGGGCTTCTGGGATGACCATGCGCCGGTATTGCTGAGGCGGTAGAAGGTTTTCTCAGCCAGCAGCCTGGTGATGCCGAACCGGTGCCAGCACACGCACACGATCGGCCAGTCGAGGAACGGACAGTCCCACCAGAACCGGTCGCGCCCGAGCGGGATATAGGGGGTCGCGAACGACGACATCAGGATCGAGTTTCCCGAGCGGAACGGGTCCTTGATTTCGGCGACGTCGTTCATGCGCTTCAGGTTCGGCGCATCGGTTTCCAGCGCGGTGCAGGTGGCCTCGCCGGTCCGGCGCGTATGGTCGATCTGCGCCTGAAGCTTGGTCGTGGTGCGCCACGCATCATCGCAATTGAGAAAAAGCACCGTGGAACCGCGGATTCTCGAATAGCAGTTCAGGAAGTTCGAGCGTCCCGTCCGCCGACCGCCCAGCACGATATTGGGCAGCTCGTTGAGGAAGCAGTCGACCGTCAGCCATGCGGGCGGCGCCGCGACGAGCGCGCGCGCCAGCTCCCATGTCCCGTCATTGGAAGGATCGACGCCCATGATGAGCTGTACACGCGTCCCTGGCGCAACCTCTTGGTCAAAAATCGACGCGACGGCTTCCGCCAGCGTCCCCTGCGCCTGATAGATGGTCATGATGATCGAGGCGTCGAATTGCGGCGCCCGCCCATCCCAGAACGTCAGCTCCGCTCCAATCGGCTTGCGATCAACCATCTGTGCCCCTCAGCCCTATCCCCGAGACGCGAGAACGACGATGGCCTCCCGGCCCCTCATCGTCATCCGCACAGACTCAGTCAGGACCCTGCCGCAACGACTTTTCCAGATCAAGTCCTGCCCGCGCCGCGAGAATGAAGTACGCTCAACCGATCCACGCACTCCAGCACAGAGAAGCCTCCTGCATGAGTCCCGTCCTCCCCGAAAATATCGACGACCTGGGCATCCCCACCGCGAGCGTCGCACTGGTGGGCTTGCGCCCGATCACGGTGCGGCGCCGCGTCACCTTCGGCGAATGCGATCCGGCCCGCATCGTCTATACGCCGGTGTTTGCCGAATACATGGTGTGCGCCTTCGAGTGGACCATGCTGGCGCTGTTGCGCGGGGAAAAAATCGCCGACGGCACGGTGGTCACGCCGATGCGCGGGCTGGAGCTCGACTTTCGCCGCATGCTGAGCTTCGGCGACTGGTTCGACATG